>LDZR01000843.1_pt1 | contig 15269 bp, 10 predicted proteins | sample 615371 | NCBI WGS metagenome assembly LDZR01 (sample SAMN03408294, study PRJNA278302) | terrestrial metagenome | isolation source: oil reservoir sample K2 | place: USA: Alaska, North Slope, Kuparuk formation | collected 2013
GTAGTGATTCAATAATAGCCATTGAAAAAGATAGTGGAATCAGATACTCTTATTTTTACTCTCCTGTTGATCCACTTACCTCTACAAATTCAGCATTTTACAATTCTGTGCTGAGACAGAATTATTTAAAATCTTTAAATTTGGTATTGCAAGATCAAAATCTACGTCTCTCCAGTTCAACAGTATTCAGAAAGTTCTCGGAAGCCTATAGAGTTTACGATACATCGGTTAAAGTTATAGTTGACGGAGAAAGAGAGATATACAAAACAGTTGTAGTGAACACTCTTACCAACAAAGAATTGGTTGAAAGGGACTCAGCCTTTTGGGATTACAATGAGAATGGAGAATTGTACAGATTAATAGGTTATAAAGACTATATAGGTGGAGAAAACTTTGCAAAAATAATAACCGATCCATGAATTTCTGGACCATTCTTTAAAATTTTTGGTTGGACTTTTGCCTACGCAGGTTTAAGTGTTCTTCTCACTTTTGTAGTTGGACTCGCGTTTGCTTTACTTCTAAACGATGTAAACCTTAAAGGAAAAGTTGTGTACCGAACTTTACTAATAATACCGTGGGCGATACCAGCATTTATTTCGGTTTTGGTTTGGAGAAATGGATTCTTCAACGAAACATACGGGATAATCAACAGATTCATATTGGGAAACTTAGGAATAAACCCAGTTAAATGGCTGAACGATCCATTTTGGGCAAAAGTGGCAATACTGATAACGAATACCTGGTTAGGATTTCCTTACATGATGACTATAAACCTTGGTGCTTTACAAAGTATTCCAGGCGAACTATACGAAGCAGCCGTTATAGATGGTGCGACCAGATGGAAACAGTTCAGGCAGATAACATTACCCCTTTTGATGGTCGCTGTTGCGCCATTACTCGTTATGAGTTTTGCCTTCAATTTTAACAATTTTACATTAATCTATCTCCTTACAGGTGGTGGACCTGCAATGGCGGGAACGAACACACCGGCAGGTTCAACGGACATTTTGATATCTTACGTATATAAATTAGCCTTTGAAGGATCACAGGGACAGGACTTTGGCTTTGCTTCCGCTATTTCGATGATCATATTTGCAATAATAGCTGTGTTTAGTTACTTTAACTTTAGATTCTCAGGTTCATTCGAAGAGGTGAGTAGATAATGGCCATGATCGAAAAGAAAAATTACACTTTAAGGCATATAATATTAATAATCTGCGTTGTTGTAATACTCTTTCCTCTTGTATGGTTGATTTCTACATCGATAAGAAGAGATAATGCCGCTTTTTCACCAAAATTGTTTTCTAACAGATTGACCGTAAATAATTACAAAGATTTAATCCTTCAAACTCCAAATGTACCTGAATTAATAAACGAACTCAATTCTCTTAGTTCGTACATCGGAGAATACAGCGGGCTATCTCTAACAGAAGCACAAAAAGAATCAATGAAATTTATAACCAGTTTGGAAGAATACTTTTCCGAAACTCAAAACAACTTTGAAGATTTAGAAAGTTCGTATGATGAGATATTTACACTTTACGAGACCCAGTACAAAGACCAGTTTTACAACGATATCAACAAAATAAGGAATGAAGATTATCAAACCTTCCAAGAAGAGTTAACCACAATATTAAATCTATCCCAAAGTATGGGTATAAACGTTGACACTACACAATTGCAAATGTTGCTAAGCGAGTATTTTAATCAAAGAAAAGAAATAATGACCAACTTGGAAAGTAGCTCTTTAAATAAAGATAGTGAATACTATATAGAAACTATGAATACAATACTGCAAATCCCGCTGAAAACTTCTGCTTGGAAGGTAAGAACGTATAGGAGATGGATAAACGAAGAGCCCGAAGCTGAAAGGTTTGAGGAAAGCATTTTATCATTGTCTGAAAGATGGGATTCAATTGAAACAGAAATAGAAAAGGTACAAGAAGATATTCAATTACAAGCCAACGAATTATATGGTCAGTCCATAAGCCAAATATCCCAATTAGAAGCAGAATTAAACTATATAAATTCACAAATATCCCAAATCACTTCACAACAAGCGCTTTTAGAAAGACAAAACAGTGAAATATTCAACAGTTTATCCGCACTTTTTGATATATTCATAGTCGAAAAAGAGCGATTACATGCTTCTTACAACATACTTAAGGGACAAGATTTAACGAATGTGGAAGGAAAGTCACCATTATTTGGTGAAGATAAATCTTTTTACGATCACGTTCAAAAATTTTCTCAGATCATTCCTTCTTCTTACGAGATTTTGAATTCTATAGATATATTCATCGAAAACGGTTTTGTTGAAACGCTCGAACTTCTCACTGAAGTCTATCAATTTTTAAACGAAAACTTCACAAAAATATACGCCATAAAAGATTCAAAATCAATTTTACCAAGTTATCAAGCGGTAAAAAGTTCAACTTTAAAACTTTCTGGAAGCATAGACGAATTACTTCCACTAACATCACAATACAGTTCAAATACTCGTCAATTAGCCCAATACAGCGCTCAACTAATTAATTTAAGAGAACAAAAGAACGAAATTCAAACCACACTTGCCCAAATCAAGGGAGAAAATGAAGAACCCTTAAACAATTTAGAAAAATTACAAAACATTCTTTTTTTGTTAGTTTATTTGGAAAGTGCCAATCAAGAAATTTCCAATAACTTTGAATCAACGAACTACGCATCCTTCGTGAGTTCAAAATATTATCCGTATTTTACTCCTGATCGTAACAGATACGTATTAATGAATTGGTACAACAATCTGTTGGAATCAAAGCAAAGATTTGACCAAGGAAGAGAAAAATTAACAGTTATCCAAAATCAAATGGAAGAAAATATTAATATATTTAAAACAAATCTCACTGAATATCTTACTTTGAATCAAGGTGGTAACGTGACTACTATAGAACCACTTTCTGAGATTGAAACACTTTACAACACGCAATACGGGAAAGCTTCGGCTGATATAGCTCGTGCCTCAAGGATAGTTAGTGATCTAGCAAATTACACAGATTACTCCGAATTAAAGTCTAAACTTAGGAATATTGATAAAAATCTTTATTTTTTGCAAGAAGATTGGTCAGCAAAAGTTAGAAAACCGTTCATGCGCTGGCTCCTAAATTCCATAATGGTAGCTGGTATAACATCAGTATTAACTGTTTTAATAACCTCCATTGCAGCCTATCCCTTTTCAAGGATGAGATTTGTAGGAAGAAAACAGGGATTATTTTTCTTGATGATAATTCAGATGTTCCCAGGAGTAATGTTTATGATAGCAATTTATGGTATATTGAAATTTATGGGTGATAACTTTGGAGTATTTGGTTTGGATTCTTTAGATGGATTGATCTTTGCATACATGGGAGGAATTGCTTACAACATGTGGCTGTTCAAAGGTTACTATGACACTATCCCAGATTCTTTGGAAGAATCTGCAATGATTGACGGTGCTACGAGGTTCCAAACCTTTTGGAGGATTGTTTTGCCTCTATCTCTACCCATAATTGCTGTTGTTATGATACTTACCTTCATGAACATATTCAACGAGTTTGTTATGGCAAGAATAATATTACAGAGCGAAGCAAATTATACCTATGCTGTTGGATTGCAAACATTCTCCACAGGACCATACGAAACAGAGTGGGGATTGTTCACCGCAGCCTCGCTATTGGGGGCGGTCCCAATGATAATTCTATTTTTGTCTCTCCAAAGATGGATAATCGGAGGATTAACTCAAGGCTCTGTAAAAGGTTAATCATTAGGAAAAAGGAGACATGCAAATTACATGTCTCCTTTTTTTAGGTATACTATGACTGTTTTTTATCTAAATTAATATACAAAAGAACTTTTGCCTATGAATTCTCTTATTATTGAAGTTTTGGGTATTTCATCGAGCTCTGTAATGGGGAGAAAGTAGTCCAAAAATCTTAGTAACCTTTTTGCCTCTGAATATTCAGGATGAGAGTTATCAATAGATAGCAATAGAGGTTCAGCAAATAACTTCAAAACTGAAAGCTCGTAAACTAGGTGAGAATTGAACATAATGTCTGCTTCATCTTGAAAGGGAAATATATTTTTATGTTCGCCACTTACTACTGAATGCCAAATCTTTAATGTATCTGCAGCTGAATAACCTCTAAAATAATAATCTCTCACTAACCTTCTTATTAGTCGAGTATCCGTTGTAGGAATTCTATCCATACTGTCTAAATTCATTTGGGTTAAAGAACTCACATAGATTTTAAACTTTTGTTCTTTTGAAATAGAAGTGGTTAGTCGTTCGTTCAAACCATGAATACCTTCTATAATAATAGGCTGATTTTCATTTATTTTTAAAGTTTCTTCTGACCAAAATCTTGTACCAGTTTTGAAATCGAATTTTGGAAGTATAACTTCTTTTCCCTTTATCAAATCAATCATTGTGTTGTTGAACAATTCTAAATCCAATGCGTTTATACTTTCAAAGTCGTAATTACCGTTTTCATCTCTTGGTGTCTTCTCTCGTTCTAAGAAAAAGTCATCTAAAGATATTGGAACTGGCCTTAACCCATGTACTTTAAGATGTAAGGCGATTCTCCTAGCACTTGTTGTTTTTCCAGAAGAAGAAGGCCCAGCTATCGTTATCAATCTTATATTCTTTCTATTTATTATTTCATCAGTTATCTGTGCGTATTTTTGTTCATGTAAAGCTTCTGCTACACGAATGATCTCTCTTACCCTTTCGGCACCTTGAGAAATTATAAAGTTTAATTCTCCGACTGTTTTTATTTCCATTATATCCAACCAATTTTTGTATTCTTCGAAGGTTGTAAACAACTTAGGAGAATAACTATAATTTGGAACGTCGTGGGGGAAACGATTTGTAGGATGGATTATGACGAAACCCTTTTCAACCTTTTTCAATTTGAATTTATTAACATATCCTGTTGAATACGGAAGGTATCCATAAAAGTAGTTAAAATATTTGCCAGCGTAATATACATTAACGGTACTTTTCTTTCGATATTTGAAAAGTAGAGCTTTATCTTCTTCTCCTATTTCCTTGAACATCTTTATAGCATCGAATTTATCTATAGTTTTCTTTTCAAAAACAATGTCTTTTTCAACTATCTCCCTCATCTTGTTTTCTAGTAACAATAAATAATCTTCCGAAGGTTCTCCAGATTTAAATTCGCAATACATAGCATCGTTGAGGGTATTATTCACATAAAACCTGTCTTCTGGATTGATTTCTTTCAATGCAATATACAAAACAAAGAAAAGACCTCGTCTATAAATACGCACTCCATCAGGCGTTGTAATATCGCAAAACTGTATGCTTCCACTTTTAGATACTTTGCTGAACAATTCCTTAATGTCGTTGTTAAATTTCACGTATAAAACCTGTTTTCCGGAGGTCTTTTCGAATTTTTTTGCTATATCAATAAATTTGGTGTTTTCATCAGCATGGTATACTTGTCCAGATTCAACATCTCTCAGTTGAAAATCCATTTCAATTTTCTCCTTTCAGAAAGTGAAACCCGGGCTACACCCGGGTTTTGGAGCGGATAATGGGATTCGAACCCACGACCCCTTGCTTGGCAAGCAAGTGCTCTACCACTGAGCTATATCCGCATCAATTTTCTGGAGCAGGTGATGGGGCTCGAACCCATGACCTCCGCCTTACCAAGGCGGCGCTCTACCGACTGAAGCTACACCTGCATTTTCAAGATAAATTATACTATATTTAATTCCTTTCGTCAAGTAATGTAAAAAATTAAAATATGGTAAAATAAATGTGTAGCAGAAAAAATCTAATAAAGGGGGAGAAAAATGGAGAAAAAAGCTGACCCAGAACCTTTCAAGATCAAGATGGTCGAACCCATCAAAAGAATTTCTAGAAAAGAAAGAGAAGAAGCCTTAAAAAGGACTGGCTATAATTTATTTGCATTGAAATCAGAAGAGGTCTACATTGATTTGTTGACCGATAGCGGTACTGGAGCAATGAGCGATAATCAATGGTCAGGATTGATGTTAGGCGATGAATCGTATGCAGGAAGTAAAAGTTTCTACCATCTATTAGAAACAAGCAAAGAAATCTTTGATTACAACTATTTTGTACCAACTCATCAAGGTAGAGGAGCCGAACAGGTTTTATTCCCTCTTTTAATTAAAAAACCTGGTCAGTACGTGTTGAGTAACATGCATTTTGATACAACTAAGGCACACGTCGAATTAGCTAAAGGCAGGCCTGTCGATCTAGTTATAGAAGAGGCTCTTGATACAGATACCTATCATCCCTTTAAAGGAAATTTTGACTTGGAAAAATTGGAATCCTTTATATCAGATAAAGGAAGCAATAATATTGCTTTTATCATAATAACTATAACCTGTAACAGTTCAGGTGGGCAACCTGTTTCTATGCAAAACATAAGGCAAGTCCGTGAATTAGCTGGTAAATATGGAATTCGAGTATTCTTAGATGCAGCTCGTTTCGCTGAAAATGCTTATTTTATAAAGCAAAGAGAAAAAGAGTACTTTGAAAAATCTATAGAAGAAATAGTGAAAGAGATGTTTAGTTACGCCGATGGATTCACAATGAGTGCAAAAAAAGACGCCATAGTAAATATCGGCGGATTAATCGGGATAAAAAATGATGAAGATCTTTATAATCAAGTAAAAGCAGCTCTTGTTCCTTTAGAAGGATTCCCTACATACGGTGGTTTAGCCGGTCGAGATATGGAAGTCATGGCAAGAGGCTTAAAAGAAGGAATTCAAATTGATTATCTGGACTATAGAATAAAACAAGTAAAATACTTAGGAGATAGGTTAAGAGAGGGTGGAGTACCCATTCAATATCCAACTGGAGGGCATGCTGTTTTTGTGGATGCTAAAAAAATGCTTCCCCATATACCTTATTACCAGTTTCCAGCTCAAGCGTTGGCAAACGCACTTTATTTAGAGTCTGGAGTTCGTGGCGTAGAAGTTGGATCATTAATGATGGGGCGAGATCCTCAAACTGGTGAACAACTGGAATCTCCTTTTGAATTTTTGAGATTAGCCATCCCCAGAAGAGTCTACACCTACAATCACCTTGATTACGTTGCTGAAGGGCTACTAGCGGTACGAGAGATTTCTAATTCACTAAAGGGATTAGAATTCACATACGAGCCGAAAATCCTAAGACATTTTATGGCAAGATTAAAACCTATAGAAACTTAATTTCAATTTATAAATCACTTTTTCATGATATAATATAGTGTTAGAAAGGATTAAGCTCAAACACCTTAGAATTAGCATAAAGACGACAAAAGTTGGAATAGATCCTATAAGGACTAATAGTGGTATAGTTTGCGGGACAAAGGGGGCTATATACAAAGTTTTGGAGTTTCTACGGACTGTAAAATAATACTAAAATGAAGGAGATGTTAAGGATGTCTGAATTTTTACTGCAAAACACACACGGAAGTCATTTTTACATGAAAACCCCCTCTGGTCATGATATTCATGTGGACGCAACTCCAGAGAACCTTGGTTATGACTCGGCTGCACGCCCCATGGAGTATTTAATTGCTGGTTTAGGTGGATGTACAGGAATAGACGTAGTAACTATTCTAAACAAAATGAAAGTAAAGTACGATGAATTAAATTTGCGAATATTAACAGAAAGAAGCCAGGAGCATCCCAAAAAATATACAAAGATTCACATAATTTACGAGTTTAAGGGGAAGGATCTACCCATAGATAAATTAGAAAGAGCCGCTCAACTTTCGCAAGAAAAATATTGTGGAGCAAGTGCTACTTTTAGAGGTTCTACAGAGATTACGTACGAAGTAAAGATCGTTGAGTAAATATAAGTACAATAATTGTTGGGAGGAATAGAATGGCTAACTTACAAGAACAAAAAGAGAAGGTCTCTAAAAAGCTAGAAAATATCGATAACGTTATTATGGTTATGAGCGGTAAAGGAGGAGTTGGAAAAACTACCGTTGCAGTAAATTTAGCGGTAGCTTTGGCTCTAGAAGGTAGAAAAGTAGGTCTTTTAGATGTTGATTTACATGGTCCTGATGTAGTAAGAATGTTAGGAGGTAGGGAGGCTAAAGTTTCTGCCCTGGGAGAAGAAATACTTCCTCCTGAAGTACACGGAATAAAAGTTATTTCTATTTCCCAATTTCTGGATAAAGATAATGATGCAGTTATCTGGAGAGGCCCTTTAAAAACAAGTGCTATAATGCAATTTATTGGTGATGTTGCTTGGGGTGAATTGGATTATCTAATTATTGATGCACCCCCAGGTACTGGAGATGAACCTCTAACGGTTTTCCAAAACGTGGAAAAGATTAAAGGTGCTTTGATTGTTACTTCGCCTTCTGTCGTTTCTCAAGACGACGTAGAGAGGGCTATTAATTTTGTGGAAAAAATGAATAAACAAATTATCGGGATAGTTGAAAATATGTCTTATTTCATCTGTCCAAATTGTAAGACTAAGCACTTCATTTTTGGTGAAGATGGAGGGAGAGTTTTAGCAGAAAAATATAATTTAGAATTACTTGCACAAATTCCTTTGGACTCAACCGTCAGGGAAAACATGGATGCTGGTAAACCTGTTGCTTACTTTGGAAACCCTGAGCTAACTAATGTCTACGTTAAGTTGGGTAAGAAGGTAATAGAAAAAGTAGAAACGGTTCGTGAATAGGGTTTAAGATCATTATCTCAAGCCAGTAAACTTCTTTTCATCTGGGGGGTTATATTTATGAAAAAATTAGTTTTCCTTATAACGATAATTTTTTCTGTTGTTGTTTCTTTTTCGGCAAATACTTCTTTTTTATACTCAAAAGAAGCTACTTCTGTTTATTTAGTTGCGAGTTTTAACGACTTTGAACCGGTACCGATGGAAAAAAGCTTCACAGGCCTGTGGCGTTATAATGCTGATTTAGAGCCTGGTGAATACCTCTATAAATTCATCGTAGATGGTAAAAGAACGATAGATTTTTCAAACGATAAGGTAACAGCATATAAAGGAGAAATCTTCAATGTACGCACCGTCCAAGAGGCATATGTTTTTTCAAAAGTTGGAGATGGAAAAGTTAAAAACGTTTATTTCGATAACCAAAGAAGATACATAAATCCAGTACAAAAGGGAGAAATATATCTTTCAATAGAATTCGAAAAAAATGATGTTGAAGACGTTGAACTACAAGCTAACGCCTCATCCGTACAAAAATCCGTAATAGAATTCAATAATACCATTCTTTATAGATTCCACATATTTACAGAATCAGAAGTTTTAAAGTATCGATTTTTAATTTACGATGGGGAAGAAATAATATACGGTTTCAACGGATCAGAAGAATTTTTTGAATTCGACTTTAATCATCCTATAATTTCGTATTTTGATATACCAGAGTGGTCAAAAGGAAGGATCTATTATCAAATATTTCCTGATAGGTTCAGAAATGGTGATTCTTCAAATGATCCTAAAGGAACATACAGTTGGAATGGTCCACACAACAGAAATTCTCTTTCTTTTGGTTTTTATGGTGGGGATCTTCAAGGAGTCATTGATTCAATTGATTATTTAGAATATTTAGGAGTGGAAGCAATCTATTTCAATCCCATTTTTGAAGCCCAGACTCCTCATAAATACGATACAACTGATTATCTAAGAATTGATGATTCTTTTGGTAATGATGAGGTCTTTTCTAATATGTTGAAAGCATTACATGAATCAGATATCAAATTAATCTTAGATGGTGTCTTTAATCATACCGGAACTGAATTTTTCGCTATGAAAGAAAACTTTCTCAAACAAGAAAAATCCGATTATTTGGATTGGTATTATATTAAGTCATTTCCTATCAAAAAATCTACAGAAAGTTACGAAGGTTGGCATGGATACGCTGATCTCCCTCAATTAAACAACGAAAATCCAAAGGTGCGAGCATACATTAATCACGTAATAGGTAAATGGATGAGTTTTGGTATAGATGGATGGCGAATGGATGCGGTTGATCAACTTCCTGAAAGTTATTGGTCGGCTCTTTACGAAAACATTAAAAACATAGACCAAGAAATTTTAGTTGTGGGAGAATTTTGGAGAGATGCCACTTCTTATTTTGAAGATCCAAGCTTCGACTCGGTTATGAATTACATCTTCAGAGATGCAGCTATTGCTTATGCTAAAGGTGGAAGGTCTATTAATTTTGTTAATACCACCAACGCATATATAGACAAATATCCGCCACAAGTACTGCATGGGTTGTGGAACCTTTTAGGTTCACATGATACTGAAAGAATACTAACGGCCCTCGGTGAAGATACACAGCGAATGAAATTAGCTGTTGTTCTTCAAATGACGTTTATAGGATCACCTTTAATATACTATGGTGATGAGATAGGCATGACAGGAACCACAGATCCATTTTGTAGAGTTCCATTTTACTGGGACGATAACAAATGGAACATGGAAATTTTAGAATTATATTCTCAGCTTGCCGAATTAAGAAAAGAAAGTAATGCCTTGAGGAAAGGTGATTATACAGTACTGTATGCCGATGAAAGTGTTCTTATATATAAAAGAAGCTACCAATCAGAAAATGTTATAATTGCTCTAAATTCTAAAGATTCTCAAATTGAAGTTGAGTACGATTTGTACGGAAATTACAGAGATATTTTTACTTGGAAAAGCTTTAATACCATAGAAAAAATGCCAGGTAAAAGTTTTCTTGTACTTGTTAGTGAGTAAAGTTGGAGGTTTTTGATGTATTATTATGAAGTTATTCCTATAGGGCATATGGTTTTTAATGGGTTTACATACAAAAGTGACAAAAAATTAGAGATTGGTCAAAGGGTGATCGTTGATTTAAGAGGTAAGTTCATTTCTGGTTTAATTTACAAAGAATCAGAAAGCACTGAATTCAACAAAATAAAAGAGATCGCATTTCCATTGGATAATAAAAGTTTATTAAACGAAAGTCACATCAGACTTATGGAAAAGGTAAGCTCCAAATTTATGGCACCTATTGGAGAAGTTGCAAGATTGTTTTTCCCTCCTCTTTCTTCAGATATATATAAATTAAGGATATTACCAAAAAGTTCTTTAGCTCCTATTCAAAAGCCCGTTTTTTACAAGCAATTTTTACAATCTTTTGATAACACATCAAAAGCAAACAAACAGTTAAGGGAATATTTAGATTCGAATTTAATTGAGATAGAACTTTATAGAAAAGAATTTACAAAAAAAATAGACAAGTTTGTTAGTTTAAAAATGGACTTAAAAGAGACATGGAAGTTCAATGTATCAAAAACTGCTAGAGAGGTAATAAACTATCTATCCATAAACGGCGAGACCTTAGAAAGCGATCTATACTCACATGGTATTATGAAAAAAGGTTCCACAGTTTTGAATACATTATGGAAAAAAGGTATAATAGAATTATCAGAAAGCTCAGCCACCAGCGAAGAAAATATAGAAGTTTCTTTAAGTGAAGAACAGAGACAAGCAGTTAAATCAATACAGGTAAATCCTGACAAACCTCATTTATTGTACGGAGTTACAGGTAGCGGTAAAACCGAAGTATTTTTCGAGGTGGCTAAGCCTATTTTGAAAAATGGTGGAAAAGTACTTCTTTTAGTTCCAGAAATTTCCTTAACCTCAGAGCTAATGAACAGGTTAAAAAAACGGTTCGCTAATTACAATGCTGCATTTTACCATTCTGGGCTTACAAGTAGTGAAAGAGTACAGACATGGTATAAAGCAGTAAATGGTGAATTGGACTTAGTCATAGGGACAAGAAGTGCCATCTTTATACCCATGAAAGATTTGAAAATGATAATAATCGATGAAGAACATGATCAATCTTACTATCAGATAGAAAACGTTAGTTACGATGCGATAGATACAGCCTGTTTTAGAAAAGAGTTAGAAGATATTCAGCTAATACTTTCATCAGCTACCCCACGGATGGTTGATCTACACATGGCGAAAACAAACTCTTTTTATCTTGAAAAAATAAAAACAAGGTACTTTACTGAAATGCCTGAAGTACAGATAGTTGATATGAAAAAGGATGAAAAATACAACTGGATATTCAGTAAAAAGGTAGTAGAAAATATAGAAATCTCTTTGAAAAGAAATAAAAAAATAATTGTTTTTACACCAACAAGAGGTTATGCCAATTATGTAATTTGCAGCGATTGTGGATATATATTTAAATGTGATGAGTGTGATGTTTCATTAACTTTTCATAAAAAAGAAAGAAAATTAAGTTGCCATTACTGTGGTAAAGAAAGTGAATTACCAAATTTTTGCCCGAAATGTGGAGGGTTTAAACTACAATCCAGAGGTTTTGGGACTGAACGAGTTTTGTCTGAATTAGCTAAATTGTTCCCTTCACAACCCTTGGTAAGAGTAGATAGAACGGTTATAAAAACATTCAAAGATTTACAAAACACTTTTAATTTCATGAAAGAACCAGGGAAAAAGATCGTTGTAGGAACTAAGATGATCACTAAAGGTTTAGATATTCAAGATTTGGATTTAGTAGTCATTCTTGATGCTGATAGATATATCAACTTCCCCGACTACAACGCCCAAGAAAGTACAGCCTCATTGCTTATGCAGGTTGCTGGGAGGTCTGGCAGAAAAGAAAGAGGCAAAGTTATCATTCAAAGTTTTCAACCAGAAAATAATATCTATAAATCTTTGATTGATCACAATTTTGATCTGATTGCAAAGAATGATCTTGAACAAAGGAAAATATACGGTTATCCTCCATTTGTAACCTTGTTTTTGATTTTAGTGAACCACCCTTCTGCTGATAAAGCAAAAGCAAAAGCAAATGAAATCGTGGAAGAGTTGGGTAAAATTGAAAATCAAGATGATTTTGAAATATTAGGACCAGTTGTGCCTATCATTTCCAAACTAAGGGGAAATCACAGGAATCAAATCATTATAAAAAGCAAAAAGAAAAATCATGAGTTTTTATTCTCAACGCTTAAAACATATTACAAAGACATCAAAATTTATGTTAATCCTCCCACTACTTTAGTATAAATATTGTTATGAAAACGTCGTTCCATGTTTAACGTCAAAATATAGATATACACCATAGATAAATATAGCAACTATTCAAATTTGGAGGTGATTTAGATGGAGTATAAAGTTTATACCAAAGAAGTAGAACTCACTGAAGCTTTAGAGAATTATATCGAAAAAAGAATGAGTAAACCAGACCATCTGCTCAAAAAACATCCTGATATTGTCTCTCCCTCTGACGTCAGAATCACAAAAGAGAGAGGCATTTACAAAGTTGAAATAACTACGCATATTAAAGCTTTAAGCAAAATCATAAAAGTAGAAGAAAGAAGTAACGATCTTTATGAGGCTATAGATAAGGTAACAGATTCTTTGGAAAGAAAAATAAGAAAGCTAAAAAATCGTTTACAAGAACAAAGTAGAGCGGATAAAAAAGTACGGATGGAAATAGAACAAAACTTTCTAAATACCAACATCAATGATCTTAATTTTAATGATGAAAGTGAAACTGAGGGCGAAGAAAAACCCAATGCCCCCAAAATCGTGAGAACAAAAAATTTCGATCTAACCCTTATGAATGTAGAAGAAGCAATGTTACAAATGCAACTGTTAGGCCATTCATTTTTCGTTTTCAGAAATCCAGAAAATGACGCTATCAGCGTGCTTTACGAAAGAAAAGATGGAGATTTAGGACTCATAGAATTCAATGAATAATTTGAATAATTATTAGAAGCAAGGGATGCTGAGGCAAATGGAGGGCCTTGGTCGTTTGGTGGAGGAAATCCAACAGATCCGAAGATAATGGATGATATTTTAATAAAAATTGATTAACAAAAAACATAGGGCCTTTAAAATCAGGCCCTATGTTTTTATTATTATTGAACTAACTGTCTTAATTAATTCCGAGCATACTGTCTATTTTGTTTTTATCAAAACCAATGATATAACGATTTCCAATTTGAATTACTGGTGTCCCTATCTGATGAGTCTTTCGAACTAATTCTTCTGCCGCTTTTGGATCTTTTGAAACATCGACTTCTTTAAATTTTATTCCTAACTCTCTAAAGTAAGATTTGGCTTTTCTGCACCAAGGACAACTTGGAGTTGTATAAACCTTTACCTTTACATGTTGCATATTTTCTTTCCACCTCCCATACCCTATATAGGTATTTATTTTATAATAACAGAATTTCATAATATTTCTTTTAAGAAAAGGTAAATATAATTTTGTAAAATAAAAGTGTTTAAATGTCAATTAAACATTTTAAATACGAGGTGATAAACGACGGACTACATATTTAATTATCCTAAACTTCCCATAAATTATAAAGTAAGAGAAGAAAATGATTATTTTGTTTATACGTTCGATACTGTGTATACCGACCCTGTCTACAAAGAGAACGAAACTCAAGTAATTCATATGTTTAAACCAGAACAAAAAGTTAAAGGGGATATAGTTTTTCTACATGGTATTGGGCCCAACAACGTCCCATACCTTGAATGGTACGGTCGATATTTCAAAAAATTAGGTTACAGAACGAGTGTAGTGATTCTTCCTTATCATCTGAGTAGAAAACCAAATGACATAGAAGATGGTGATCCCTTTTATTCACCTGAACCCCAGGAGTGTACAGTACTTTTCCATAATTCGGTAAAAGACGTTCGAAGGACGATCGATTTATTAGAAACTTTCGATGATTTTTCAGAAAATAAATTGTACTTGATGGGCGTATCTTTTGGAGGAATTATCGGTACTATGGTTTTAGCCCTCGATAAAAGGATTAAAAAAGGTATTTTGATGATCACCGGTGGGAATTGGAGATGGATAAACTTTTATTCACCATATACAGGGAAAGTTAGAGAAAGATACTCAAAAGAAAAGAATTCATTTGGTTGTGATTCAGAAGAGTATTGTAAAAAATATAGAAGTGATGCGGCTAACTTTGTAAAAAATAATATCAATTCAATAGATGATATATTCCAAAAAACACCCATCAGTTGTTATCATTACGACCCTTTGAGTTATGCCAAGTTTGTTAATCAACCCGTTCTCTATATAAAAGCTCTTTTTGATAAGATTATGCCACATAAAGCAACAAATGACCTTCAAAAGTTATTGCCAAATAAAAAGGTCAAAAGATTATTGTCTGGTCATAAATCAAGTTATTTATTCAAAAGAACCGTTGGACGTTGGGTGACTAATTTTATAGAGGAAGGTCTAACCCAAGAGAGT
>LDZR01000664.1_pt1 | contig 15176 bp, 14 predicted proteins | sample 615371 | NCBI WGS metagenome assembly LDZR01 (sample SAMN03408294, study PRJNA278302) | terrestrial metagenome | isolation source: oil reservoir sample K2 | place: USA: Alaska, North Slope, Kuparuk formation | collected 2013
CGAAGGGGATCTTTTTGAGGATCTTCACCTCAAACGTGCCCGATTCGCCCTTGGCTATGGCCATATCCCCTGCCTCCAAATCTTTGATCGCAGTGGCTACGTTGTCATTTTCGTGCATGATCAAAGCATTGTAAGCTCCCTCCGACATTACATGCGCCCTCCTCGAGTTGACATATTTAAGTCCCGGCAACGTTTCAAGCCGCATCAATTCTATGAACAAGGGGTGAGTAATGTCAATCTCGCGATGGTCCTGTTTTTAGCAGGATTAAAAAATGTCTCGAGCGAGTTAGTTGAAGCAGCAGTTGTTGATGGCGCAAATGCTTTTCAAAGATTCTTTTATGTTATATTACCAGCGTTGAAACCCGCGATGGTTATTGCCATAACTGTCAATATAATAGATTCTTTGAGGGCATTCGATATAGTTTTTGTCATGACTCGTGGTGGTCCTTACTATTCCTCAAGTGTGATGGCTAACTACATGTATGTCCAGGCCTTTCACAATTACAGGATGGGCTATGGAGCATCTGTAGCAGTAGTCCAATTTCTCATAACATTTAGTTTTATCCTCTTATATTTGATAAATGTTCTTAAAAAGGAGGAACGTTAGTGAAGAAATCCATCAGAGCTATGACTTTTTATATTCTCTCAACAAGCATTGTTGTTTTATGGATGATTCCTTTTCTCATAGCCATTTTTACTGCATTTAAGACAATGGATGAGATATTCATGCTCAGAAATTTCTGGTCTGTTCCGAAATCGTGGACTTTTGATAATTTCAAAACAGCCTGGATTGAAGGAAATATGGGGAGATATTTCATAAATACTTTTTTTGTAACCGCAGTATCAGTGGTTTTGACTTTGTTTTTATCAAGTTTGAGTGCATTTGCCTTATCATGGTATAGGTTCAAATTGAGAACTGCTATTCTTGTGATTTTTGTTGCTGGAATGCTTATACCTTTTCAAATGCTTTTGATACCTGTATACAAATTTTCTCTGTCTACTGGGCTTTACGATTCCCTCTGGGGATTGATACTATTCCACGCGGCTTTTCAAATAGGATTTTGCACATTTTTTCTCAGAAATTTTATGGTAACTATTCCGACGAGTATATTCGAAGCCGCCAGAATAGACGGTGCAAATGCTTTCAGGATATATTCGAAGATAATTATGCCACTCGTTAAACCTGCAATAGCTGCTCTATCAATACTGGAATTTACCTGGATATGGAACGATTACCTCTGGTCTCTCATACTTATTCAGAGCGATAGTAAAAAGACTGTTACTCTTGGATTAACGTCACTTCAAGGTCAATGGATCTCAAGCTGGAATGTTATTGCTGCCGGTGCTCTTCTGGCAGCTGTTGTCCCGATTATCGTATTTCTTTTGTTTCAAAGGTATTTCATAGAAGGTCTAACCATGGGAAGTGTAAAAGAGTAGAATAACTTTCAAGGGGGTTTTTAGATGAAAAAATTTGTCACAATAAAAGATATTGCCAAGAAAGCTGGCGTATCAATTAACACGGTTTCTCGAGCCCTTAACAACAAACCCGATATAAATCCAGAAACAAAGAAAAAAGTCCTCGAAATTGCTAAGGAACTTGGTTATATAAGAGATTTAAGCGCTCTGTCTTTAAAAAATGGTGTGACAAGAACCATCGGAGTTGTTTTTGAAGATAGTTCGAACCCATTTTATGCGGAAGTTTTTAAAGGTGTGGAGCACCAGGCAAGAAAATACGGTTACCAGGTTATATTGATGAACACCGAAAGAGATTACATAAGAGAAATCCAGGCTGTTGAAACCCTTATAGAAAAGCGGGTGGATGGAATAATAATTTCCCCAACCCAATTCGATAAAAAAGATATCGAGCATCTAATCAATTTGAATTATCCGTTTGTAGTTCTGGGAGTTCATTTCGAAAACTCACAATTTGATGAGATCTATTCAGATGATTTAAAGGGAGGTTATTTAGCCACCAGACATCTGCTTGAAAGAGGAAAGCAAAAAATTTTGATGATAAACGCCTATATGTATAAATCTGTAGCAAAAATGAGATACCTCGGTTATAAAAGAGCACTTGAAGAATCTGGATTGCAACCTTATTTTATGGTGGAAATAGAAGAAGGGTATGAGTCGTGTTTCAATAAAATACTGGAACTTAAAAACATGAGCTACGATGCTGTGTTTTGTTTCAATGACGTCTTTGCCATAGCGGCTCTCAAAGCGCTTAAAGCCCTCAACAAAAGAGTTCCTCAAGACGTTGCTGTTGTAGGTTATGATGATATATCATATGCATCGTTTGTTAATCCGTCGCTTACAACTGTGAGAATCGACAAGTACAAAGAGGGCATGATCGCTTTCGATCTTTTACATGAGAGATTAACCGAAAAACGAACTGAGCCTGCCCAGATAGTTCTTGATGTCGAGCTCATCGAAAGAGAAAGCAGCTAACTGTAGTAATTTTTCATCTCTTTGTTGAAGGGCAGATCTAAGATATCTTTGATAACCCCTTTGACCTGTTTATATGATCTGGTTCGCGGATCTCTCAGGAGAATCTCCTCTATGGCTCGCAAATCTGCTGTTTTAAAAGCTTCAAGTGCCCATTTCATTTTCAAAATTCTTGGCATTAAATACCACTCTTTTATTCTATCTGTTAGATCCGGTTCTATTTTTTCAGGGTGTATGCCGCTTTCATCAACAGTAACAGGAATTTCAACAACAATATCGTCGGGAAGGTTTTTCAGCGTACCGTTATTTTCAACATTCAGCACCAGTCGTGCCTTTTTGTTGTTAATAAGCGCATTTATGAATGGAATATGCTGTTCCTGACTGTCAATTGATTCTGGAAAAATTTCAGGGGCAACATCAGTCAATTTCAAGTTACGATTCTCGCGCAATTCCTCAGCAAGTTTTATGAGTTTTGATCGTGTTTTTCTCAATTGATCATAAAATTTTGGTCTTTCTATCTCATTGTCTATACCACCAAATTTTCCATACCATCTCTTTTTTGTCTCAAGATCATAATGGTATTTCCACGTTCCGCTTCTGACAGTATCTCCTATGGGAAGCATTCCGTAGAATTCGTACATGTCTATTGCAGCAAAAGATAAATCTACATCCCAGGGATCTTTTGGTTGCCATTTTTCGGATTTATCTTTGATCCATTTTTTGAGTATCTCATAGCCGTTCAAGTTTTCAAAATAGAATCTGTTTAACCATATGGCGTGGTTAACTCCGGCAACCTGCCAATCAACTTTTTCGGGATCTATGTTGAGTGCCTCGGTTACCTTGAAAATGTGCGCATATCCATGACAGAAGCCGACTACTTTCACTTTTGTAAGGTCTTTGATCAGCTGTGTTATTTCAAAAACAGGGTTTGAAGTTTGCAGAAGCCAGGCATCTGGACATACTTTTTCAATTGTTCTCGCTATATCCAGACTCATTTTCAGGTGGTTGTAATTGCTAAGAGTATAATAATCTGAAACCATATTGAATTCCTGGCTATCTATACCCCTGTAATAACCGTGCTCCTCGCCTATTTTTCTCACGATTTCGTATTGTACATATCCATCTTCATGACCTTCCGCCCTGGCAAGCGCAGTATTGATAATGAAATCAGCATTTTTTAATGCTTCCTCTAAATCAGTTGTGCTCTGTATATTCAAATTTGCCCCAAGTTCCTCAGAATATTTTTCTGCCAGAATATGAGTGGCTCTCAGACGTTCTTCATCTATATCCATTAATCCAATATCTACGTTATTCAGCTCACAAGTTTTTGCCAGATCACCGATTAACTTTATTGTATATCTAACACTACCTGCTCCTATGAAAACTATTTTTTTACTCATCATCTCCCTCCTTCAATTCTATTATCTTTTCTGTATCGGCAGATTCTCTTGCCAGAAGCGCAATCTCTGTTGCTAATATAGAATCCTGTGGTGTAACCATACAAGGACCTTTTCCAGTTATCTGCGCAATGAAATCAGTGAATATCTGTTTTTCTTCAACCAGATCTGGCTCTACAGGCCCTTCATCGCTGATCAAATAAACTCGCCCGTTGATCACTTCCATTACCCCTTTTGTCCCCGCAATTCTTATTCTATCGTCATCATGAGTAGGAGCACTGGATGGCCTTAGATAATCAATACTCAATGAGGCAAAGACCTCGTCTTCGAGCGTGAAATGGCAGAGCGCCGTGCTTTCAAGTTCCCCATGGTTCTTATTTGCTATTCTTGAATGAGTTGCATAGATTTTTAAGAATTTCTTTTTTGAAAACCAGTTAATCCAATCAATTGCATGTATGCCAACCCATAAAATAGTTCCTGTGTAAGTGTCTCGTCTTTTGTAAAAATCCGGCCTTGTACCAAGTTTGTATGATTTCTGAGTATTTATAAGTCTTATTTCACCAATTTTACCGGAGTCTATTAAAAGTTTTGCTGTCAAAAAATGTGCTTTATAACGTAAACCAAACATTGCAGTGAAAAACATTTCTTCTTTCACTTTCTCATACAGATTTTTAATCTCATTCAATTCCTCAAGAGAAGCCGCAATGGGTTTTTCCACAAAAGCATTTATCTTTCTTTCAAGCAAATATTTAAGGATTTTTCCATTATTGGAAAAAAATGTGTTTACAACAACTATATCAGGCTTTTCTATATCAAGCATTTTTCTGTAATCACTGTACTCTTTTGCCAAAAGTCCCATTTTTTTCATATCGTTTCTCAATACACCGATATTTTCCCCGGCTGAACCAGGTGCAATACCAGATATTTTCATACCTTTGCTTAAAGATTTAAGCACATACCCATAATGACCACTTGCACCTATTATGCAAATTTTCATTTCGTACCACCTTTGAAAAATTCGTAATTGTCAAGCTCTATTTTTCTGCCATGCTTTGCCCACGATATGCCCATTTCTGAGAAAAGCTTATTTTTTTCAAAACAACTTTTCATAAATTCAGAAAGTCCTTTAACCCAGAAAAGCGATTTATCTTTATCGAATTTCACTACGGCTTCTGGAAAATCGATTATTTCAGAAGACTCATGAGCACCGTTTATAACGAGAGTTTGAGAAAGAGCTGATTCAAGAGTACATACAGGTTCATTTCTGCCTTTTCCCAAGTTTTCCATAACCACCCATAATTTTCTCATGCTGCCATGTTCTACCGGACCATAAATCTCTTTTCTGTTTTTATAAATTGCAATTATTTTTCCCTGGCTTTCCGGTATTTCTGGATCATTGTAGACAATTTTTGCACCTTCAAAATCAAAAGCAAATTGGGGCCCCCAGAGTTCATTAACTGCATGTGATGCATAAAACATAATTTCTGCAGAAAGGGTTTTAATTTTCATGCAGCAGGTGTCAAAGCTTTCTATTTTATTTACTCTGTAAAGTTCTGCTTCGACAGCTTTGGGGGTAATTGAATTTTGTAAATCATTGCCTATTAAAAAAAGCATGGCATGCAAGAAATGGGATGTTGCGTTGTTTGCAACACTATCCAGTACAAATTTTCCGTTCATTATCAATCTTCCAGCCCAGGACGTTCTTTTGTAATAGAAAATATCCCTTGGCCAGAGAACCAGCGCTTTAAGTCTCAAAGGAGCACCGAATTTTCCTGCAATCACGTCCTGTTTCAATTTTAAAAAAACAGGGTCATAAGCCCACTGAAATCCTACTGCAACAAGTTTTCTGTGACGTTCTCTCTGGTATATCATTTCTTTGATCTCTTGAACAGTTGCAGCTGCTGGTTTTTCACACAGAACATTACTGCCATTTTCAAGTGCTTCGCAAGTTTGCTCACAGTGATAATGTATAGGAGAAGATATAATGGCAAGATCTGCTTTTTTATGCCGATAAAATTCTTTGAGGGTTTTGAATATCGGTATATCCATATCTTCCAATCTGCTGTACATAGTGCTTTTCTCTGGGTAAGGATCCACTACTCCAGCTATTCTGAACCAGCTGTCAGTTTTCTTCAGAATGTTTTCCACATATTTAGCGCCATAACCACCAATGCCTGCTAAAACAACCGATATTTGTTTCATCAATAACACCACCCTAATATTTCAAGCCACCTGCCATAATACCTTTCATAAAGAATTTCTGGAAGACAAGAAAAATGACCAGTGTTGGTATTATAGTCAGAGTTGAAAATGCGAGAATCGTATTCCAGGGTACACCCCCATATTCGCCCTGAATAACAGCAAGTGCCAGTTGAAGTGTATAAAGACTCCTTCTATTTACAACAAGCAATGGCAGGACAAAATCATTCCACCTCCATGTGAAAGAAAATATACAAAGTGCGGCTATTAAAGGCTTGGAAAGGGGCATAACAATACGCCAGAAGATCTGCCATTCGTTAGCGCCATCTATTTTTGCACTTTCGAGCAATTCATCTGGCATATCCTTCATATACTGTATAGCTGTGAACATACCTGTTGGTGTATAAATCGCAGGTAGAATCAAACCCCAGAGGCTGTTGATCAGCTCCAGGCGTCTTATCACCACGAAAAGAGGCACCATTATGACCTGAGCAGTCACAAAAAGTGTCATTACTATCAATCTATTCAGAGCAATTCTACTCACGAATGTACCTTTTGCCAAACCATAACCTCCCATCACGCAAACAAGTACAGTTATAACTGTTGCGGTAGTTGCAACAAAAATAGTATTTTTTAAATATGTCAAAAGCTCCTGATTTTTTATGGCCTCACGGTATCCATCAAGAGTCAGGGATTTTGGGAATATAGAAGGAGGGTATGAATAAACCTCTTTCAAGCTTTTGAAAGACGAAGCAATTGAATAATAAACAGGTAGCATATAAAAAATCAAAGCAACTATTAAGAAAAACCATTTTATGAACTTTGCCATTTAATTCCCCCCAGAAGACTCACTTAGATTCGCGTACTCTCAAAGTAACCATTGCTATTGCAAACGATATCAGCAAAAATACAACTGACATTGCATAGGCATATCCTATTCTAAATTGTGTAAAAGCAGTGTTGTAAATATACAGAGGCGTTACCATTGTGGAATAACCGGGGCCACCGCCTGTCAAAACGTAAACACCCGCAAAATCTCTGAACACATGAGCTATAGATGTTGTTAAGACAAGTAAATTGGTATTTTTAAGCAAAGGGAAGGTGACATACCAGAATATCTGCCATCTGTTTGCCCCATCTATTTTTGCTGCTTCATGATATTCTTGGGAAATATTTTGAAGCCCTGTTATAAACATCATCATCAACAAACCTGTCATGCCCCATGTTCTGAGAAATGCTATGGAAAAAAGGGCAGGTGTAGGTTTCAATAACCATGCAACAGGTTTCATGCCCAAAGATTTCAAGATGTGATTCAATAATCCAAGGTCATAAGATAGAAGCCATTTCCACATTGTTGTTCCTGCAACGGCAGGCATCATATAAGGCCAATAAAACAATGCCCTGAGTATTTTCGAAGAGGTATTTTCCCTGTGTAAAGCAAGCGCAAGAGCAAGTGGAACAAAGAAGGTAAGAGGGACTGTTAAGAGTAGAAGTTTTATGGAAACCCAGATAGAATTCCAGAACCATTTATCCTCAAGCATCCTTTTGAAATTGCTCAGTCCGGTGAATCTGGCCGGACTGAGAAGATCCCAGCTATAAAAACTTGTGAAAAAAACACTCACGATAGGAGCCAGAACAAAAATTCCAAGGAAGATCAAAGCAGGTAAAACAAAAATGAATCTGCTTTTCACCAGGGCACTCAAGATAATCCTCTCCCAGATAAGAAAGGGTGCTCAGGCACCCTTTCTCATTATTTCTTTTCTCCAAGTTCTGACAGCAATTTTTCGTATTCTTTTTTCAAATTTTCTATAACCTGATCGATAGAAACCTGCCCGGCAACCGCGGCAGACATCTGGCTAACTATAGGAGATTGTAATCTTGAGTAAATTGTCGAATTTCTCACAGTAACAACCCATTCTGGAGTCACTTCAGCGAGTTTGCCACATACGCTCTGCACCTGATCCATCACGGTAGCATCGTATTGAACTTTGTGATTTTTATAAGCAGACATGTGATAGGTCTTTTTTAAATAAATGTCATAACCAAGTCCCTTCCATCCAATCCACAGTGCAAATTTGGCAGCTGCTTCCTCTCTGTCTTTTTTGCCTGTTTTGAATGCCCCGAAAAATCTCCCGCCTTCCAAACTGAGCCACTCCACATCTTTCGGAAGATAAGCGGGAACGAAATTCTTTTCGGCTTTTAAAAGATCCAGTGTACTCCAGCTACCAGCCCAGAGAACGGCAGTCAACCCACCCGTGAAAGCCATATTTGGATCCTGTGCGCTTATCCACTCAGCCGGCACCATTATGTTTTGTTTGAACAAATCTACAAATTCTATGAGCAGCTGTTTTGCTTTAGGATCTCTGTCTAAGGTGTAGTCAAGATTTTCATCAAGAATCTTGACTCCTCTTATACCAAGGTAACAGAACAATCTTTCAGCAGTACGCTGCATAGATAACGCATATGGCAAATTGTTGGCTTCTTTTACTTTTTTAAGCACATCTATGAATTCTTCCCAGGTCCAGGGTTCCTGTTTGCCGCCAAACGGAGGGTATGGTATACCTGCTTTCTTAAAATAATCATCATTCACCCACAAACATTGCAAAGTGAAATGTAATGGAACATATTTTACGGCATCTCCTTCAGAAACACGAATTCGCACAACATCATACATGGCGTTTTTAAATTCTTCAAGGCTGATGTTCAAATATTTCTGGACGTATTGGCCAAGATCGATCATATATTGCATGTATCCGGGCGCATAAGGATAAGTAATCGTTACGAGGTCAGGCAAATCACCGCTCATTATACCCAATCTGACTTTTTGCTCATATTGGGCATACGGTACATCAACCAGTTCGAAATCTACATCAGGATTAAGTTTTTTGTATTCTGCTATCGCTGCTTCAAGGCCTTCTCTTTCCGTACCACCGCCACACCAGACAACAAGTTTCACAGCCGCCATACCTGATATGAATAGAGCCGTAAGCATAAAAGCAATCAGAAAACGCTTCATACTAACCCCTCCCCATTGATAAGATGTGAACCAAAAAAAATTTTATCAAATTTTATCACAGTATTTCAATCAGATTTTCCAGCTTAATATAAGCAATTTTTATGGTTAAAAAGCATCCAGATTGTACATTATAATATATACGTGATAGAAATAAATTTTTTTGCTAAATTTTGAAGGGGGGATCTTCAATGAAGAGATTGTTACTCTGTGTAACTATTTTGATAACTCTAAACATGTGTTTTGCTCTGGAAACAACACTTTCTGAGCAACCTGTTGGGTTTGCGTCAGTCGATGCTCTTGGCTTAAATGGGACAACCGGCGGTCTGGGTGGAAAAGTAGTTTATGTTAAAACAGGTGAAGAACTTGAAAAATGGAGCAGCTCAGAAGAAAAATACATAATCGTAATCGACGGTGAAATTATTTTTGAACCAAGGAGAGAGATCAAGCTAACCTCAAACAAAACTGTTATTGGAATTAACAATGCAAAACTTATCGGAGCAGGTTTTATCATTAAAAATCAAGAAAACATCGTTATAAGAAATATTCATTTTGAAGGTTTCTATATGGAAGATGATCCACAGGGGAAGAAATACGATTACGATTATATCAATATCGAAGGTTCTCATCATGTATGGATTGATCATTGCACATTTGTAAATGGAAATGATGGAGCAGTAGATATCACGAAATTTTCGAGTTATGTAACTGTCTCCTGGTGTAAATTTGTCGATCATGACAAAGTATCACTTGTGGGAAGTAGTGACAGAGAAGATCCTCAAAAGGCTTCAGATAGCTATAAAGTTACTTATCATCATAATTATTTCAAAAACTGTATTCAGCGGATGCCAAGGGTGCGTTTTGGCACGGTTCATGTATTCAACAACTTTTACAGTGCAGGTTTCAGAACAAATGTTTCCGGGAATGTCGTTCCATTGTATGCGATTGCTTCTACTACAAATGCCAGAGTTCATGTCGAAGCAAACTATTTCATGGGATTTGGGGCAAAATTAATGGAAGAGGCCAATGTTGCATTTATTCCAACAACCGTAACAGCGGGTTCGTCCCCTGAAGGTTATCTGAGTTTGGGAAATAACGAGGCTGAAAATATTTTTGTCTACTGTAAAGAGCCACAAGTGAAGTTCTTGAGGGAATCAGAGCCAGTCTTTGAGCCACGCCAGTTTTACAATTACAAATTAAACAGTGCTAATGAAGTACCAAAAATAGTTGTTGAAAATTCAGGATCTGGTAAATTGGTTTTTGTTGATATCGAAACCTGATTGATAGCAGGAACTGTTCTTCTTCCTAACTTGACTAATATTGAAAAAAAGCGTACAATTTATGTACGTACGTTTACGTATGCTGTGGAGGTGGTATCAATAGTACCAAAATACAAAATAATAGAGCAAACTTTGATAAAAGAGCTGAAATCCGGGAAATACAATTCTGGCGATAAACTTCCTACAGAGAAAGAATTGATGGAGCGGTTTGAAGCCAGCAGAGAAACTGTGAGAAAAGCGCTTGATAGATTGGCTGTCAAAGGTATTATTACCCGCAAACCTGGTGTAGGGACATTTGTGAACCTCGGGAAAGAAAACCACATGGTTGGTATAATAGTTCAGCAGATAACGAGCTACATATTTCCCTATATAGTTTTTGGAGCAGAAGATTATCTATTCAGAAATGGCTACAAGATGTTGCTTGGGAACGCATCGGAAGATCCCAACAAAGAAAAGCAAGTTATCGGTGAGTGGATTGAATCGGGAGTAACCGGTTTAATAATAGACCCTGTGTGCAGCGCAACAAAAAGGGCAAATAAAGAGTATGTAGAATCGCTGGTAAAAGAAGGAATAAAAATAGTTCTTGTTCACAGCGATTGGAATATAAATGGTACTGGCAGTGTTGTTCTTGATGATTCATACGGGGGTAAAAAAGCTGCAGAGATTTTTCATCAATTTGGTCACAAAAAAGTTGCTGTACTATATAAATCAATTCACCTGCCAAGTGTTATAAGAGCAAAAAGTTTTGTGGAGAGAGCAAATGAGCTGGGGTTTGAAAAAATTTATGAAAAATCATTCAATGTTTCCGAATTTACAGGAGCTCCAATGCAGGGTTCTTTTGAGCTTCTCAGCCTGCCAAAGCAACTGCGCCCCACAGCTATTTTCTGCTATAATGATGCGACGGCACTTCAGCTACAGCTTGTTGCAAAACGACTTGGCCTGAGAATTCCGGAAGATGTCTCAGTTATAGGATTTGATGATGCTCCTCTGGGAGATTTCAGAGAAACTCTGACAACATTTGCTCACCCCAAAGAAGACGTAGGCAAAAAAGCGGTAGACATTCTCTTGAAAATGATTCATGGTGGAAGAGCAGAGAAAATAATTCTACAACCGGAGTTGATAGAAAGAAGTTCTGTTTCTTCACCATCAGAATAATCAGGAGGGGTTTCATGTACGAAAAAGAAAAACAATTACTTTATGAGGCTCATTTGACCCTTGAAAAATATGGTCTGGTAGCTTATACAAGTGGAAATGTTAGCTTGAGAATCGACGATAAGGTCTTGATTAAACCCTCTGGTGTGCCATACTCTTCTCTTAAACCATCTGACATGGTTCTTGTGGATTTAGGCGGGAAGATTTTAGATGGAAATATGAAGCCATCAGTTGATACAGCTACGCATTTGTATCTGTACAGAAATATTGATTGGGCCAGAACAATTATTCATACCCACTCAGCGTTTGCAACTATATTTGCTGTTTGTGAAAAATCTATACCTGTTTTATGCACTGCACATGCAGATGTTTTTGGTGAAGAGATTCCAATTACTGAGTATGCCCCGGTAGGATCTGAAGCAATTGGAAAGGCTGTTTTAAAGGTAATGGGAAAATCAGGAACAGTTCTTTTGAGAAAGCACGGCGTAATAGTTGTTGGAACCTCAATTGAAGACGCTCTCAAAAAGGCAATTTTTCTGGAAGAAGTGGCGAAAATGAGCTATTTTGCTCTTGCAAAACAGCAAGTCACCCCACTCGATATAGATGAAATAAATAAATTACACCAACAGTACCACACAAAATACGGACAGTAAAATATCCCTGAAAGATAGGGATATTTTATTTGTTCTTGCCAAAACCCACTATAGCCAAAGATAATTCAAAAAAATCGAAGTAATTAGTCAATAAGATCATTTCTCTGGCTAAAGACACGTATTTTGGGCATTATCTAACCAAATTTGGAGTTTGAACTTTGAGTTTACAATTGAGTATAATTTGTGTAGTAATGTACGTACCAATACGTATTGCAGCTAATGCTGTTTTAGACAGTACTTGATGATTTGTGATGTGAGATTGGTTAGAAAATTACAAAATTAATTAACATAGCCGTGGTTGTTTCTCCACTTTGCTTTATTTCTTAGAATTTTTGTCGTTTATCAATGATTGTTGCGACTAAAATCAGGGGAGGTGGTTTCATGAAACTCAAATTATTGTTTGCAGTCATGGTTATGCTTTCTATGCTTACTTTAGCCCAGATCACCATAAGTGTTGTTGCCTGTTCTGACAATGCTGATTCACTGAAATGGTTAGCTCAGGAGTTTATGAAACAAAATCCAGACATCAAGGTTGAAGTCACTACATTGTCCTGGGAAGTACTGTATCCAAGAATTCTCGCAGACATAAGCGCTAAATCAGGGGCATTTGATGTTTTCAACTGGGATGTTATGACAGCAGGAGCTGTCAGCCAGGGGTGTGTAGATTTATTCGAGTTTATGAAGCAAAATCCAGATCTTGTAGACCCAAACTACGATATGAACGATTTATTGCCACTTGCGAAGAACTTAGGCATCTGGGATGGTAAACTGGTTGGTTTTCCGTATTTCAACAACACTATGCTTTTTTATTACCGCAAAGACCTCTTTGAAAATCCAAAATACAAAGAAGAATTTCAAAAAATGTTTGGTAGACCATTAAGGGTTCCAACAACATGGGCAGAAGCCGTGGACGTTGCACGATATTTCACAAAATCTTATAACAAAAATTCCCCAACACAATATGGTATAGCACTGATGTTTCCAACAACACACACGATGTTTTACATGTATCTTATTTTCTTTGGACCATACAGAAGAAGTGTGGAAGGAATAACTCGTTTTGGTGAAGTGGACCTGGATTATGGCGATTATTTCACCGCCAGCAAAAAACCAGCTTTCGCAAGCGATTTAGGCTTAAAAGCGTTTGAAGATATGAAAGCCCTTATGCCGTATTCACCAGACCCGCTTGGCTCTGATTACGGTGAAACAATAGAGTATTTTTCAAAAGGTATAGTCGCAATGGTGCCACAATGGACCAACCCATATTTGCAATTCAAGTCTTCTCCGGCTCTTCAACCTGACGAAGAAAAGATAGGCATCGCACCAATGCCGGGTCGTTCTGTGGCGGGCAACTGGGCCCTTGGAATTAACAAATTTATTTCTCCTGAAAAACAAAAAGCGGCTTTCAAATTCATTCAATTTGCCACATCTAAATGGGCAGATAAGGAAAAACTCATCAGGTTTGCCATAGCCCCTGTGAGAAAATCTACGCTCGAAGATGCAGAAGCGCAGAATGCTATACCGTGGGTAAAGGTTCTTCCATCAATCTATGCTGATGAGACATTCAGGCCAAGAATTCCTGAGGAACCTCGATTGGAAGATATATCGAACATCAATTTTGCAAAAATACTTGCCGGCGAGTTACCTCTTACGCTGGAAACTCTACAGAATATTGCCACGCAGTGGGAAGATGTGTTATCAAAGTAGATCAGGTGGGGAGCAGGTTTTTCCTGCTCCCTATCTTATTCATGCCAGGAGGGAGTCGCAGTGATTACGGCCAACAAAAAGAAAATAGGCTTGCTAATGGTACTGCCAGCTATAATACTTTTTATAATCATGACCATCTACCCCTTTGCTTATATGATCTACGCTTCATTTACTGATCTTGATCTTTCCAGAGCAAACACAGGCAAAATAATTGGATTAAGGAATTATTTAGATATTTTCAAAGATCAGCTTGCTATTTCTTCAATAGAATTTACCGCTTTGATGGTTTTGATAGCTGTTCCTGTAGAAATGGTACTTGGCCTGGCTCTATCTTACCTGATTCGCAATCTGGTTGGGGAAAAGATTCTGAGAGCCCTTTTTCTCATTCCAATGATGGTACCGGCTGCTGTGGGTGGTTTCGGGTGGAAAATGCTTTTCAATTTCATCTTTGGTCCTGTTAATTATTTTCTCAATCTTTTTGGAATTCAGTCTGTAGAATGGTTTGGAAGGCCCGGTAGCGCTCGTATAGCTGTATTGATAGTTGAAATCTGGCAATGGGCGCCTTTTGTTTTTCTGATACTTTATGCTGCCCTTCAGGCATTACCAAGGGATATCCTTGATGCAGGAAAGGTTGATGGGGCAGGTGGCTGGAAACTTTTCCTTCATATAGAATTACCGCTACTCAGGCCTATATTTTATGTGACTCTATTGTTGAGAGTAATAGACGTTTTAAGAACTTTCGATATTGTTTATATGACAACATATGGAGGACCTGGTTCTGCAACTTCAACCTGGAGTTTCTATGCGTACAAGGTTACAGTATCTTATGGATGGAATATAGGATATGGTTCGGCGTTGTGCGTAATTTTAATAATTGTCAGTGCTATTTTGATAAACACCCTCACAAAGGTTTTGAATATAGGTAGGGAGCTTGGGCTTTCTAAGGAGTGAGATAAATGAAAAGAAAAATAAAAATGGCAATAAAATTTTGTGCGGCTATTATCGTTTTGTCTGTTTTCCTCTTTCCTATATACTGGATCTTCATAACTGCATTCAAACCCGAAGCTGAATGGTTTACCATGCCACCTATTTTCTGGCCATCTAATTTCACTATCTCTAACTTTTTAGGAACAGGCTCAACCACTTTCGGAACGACCACAACATCAATATCAGGTATAGTACCTTTCCTGCGAAACAGTATCGCTGTTGCAACAATAACTTCTTTAATTTCAACTTTCATTGCTGCACTTGCAGCGTATGCCATTTCAAGAACCAAAATAGGCGGTACTGCTCTTGCCGGTTGGTTTATATCCATGAGATTTCTTCCCCC
>LDZR01001743.1_pt1 | contig 15080 bp, 13 predicted proteins | sample 615371 | NCBI WGS metagenome assembly LDZR01 (sample SAMN03408294, study PRJNA278302) | terrestrial metagenome | isolation source: oil reservoir sample K2 | place: USA: Alaska, North Slope, Kuparuk formation | collected 2013
GCGAACAAGCTTTCGCGGCTAGCCCAGGCTTTAAGCTTGGCGAAAGGCTTGAAGCTTGGCCCGAGGCCATGTATCCTTGCGGCCGGCAACTGAGGTAGGATGCTTAAATTCTGCCGGGAAGCATGCCTTAAGCCTTTAAGCCAAGCAAAAGTCCTGCCCGCGAGGGAGGCCTTTGCGAGCGAAAGCCAAGCAGGCCTAGAAACAAAACTGCGGATACGCCAGGGAGGGAGATGGTTGCCGGAAGACAAGATCCTGGGCGAAGGATTAACCTTTGACGATGTCCTGCTGGTACCGGCCGCTTCGGCCGTTCTCCCGCGAGAGGTGGACGTGAGTTCGTATTTTACCCGCCGCATTAAGCTCAACATCCCCATTGTCAGCGCCGGCATGGATACGGTGACCGAAGCCCGGATGGCCATCGCCATGGCCAGGGAAGGCGGCATAGGTGTCATCCATAAGAACATGCCCATCGAGGAGCAGGCCCGGCAGGTCGACCGGGTCAAACGATCGGAGCACGGGGTTATCACCGATCCCATTTTCTTAAGCCCTGAACATACCATCGGAGAAGCCGTTAGAATTATGGAACACTACCATATCTCAGGAGTGCCCATCACGGTAAAGGGCCGGCTGGTGGGTATAATTACCAATCGGGATATACGTTTTGAACAGGATTACAGCCGTCCCATAGGGGAAGTGATGACCAAGGAGAACCTGGTCACGGCACCGGTGGGGACCACCCTAGAAGAAGCCAAGGAGATCCTTCGGCGGCATAAAATCGAAAAGCTGCCTCTGGTGGACGAAGACTTCAACCTCCGGGGACTAATCACCATCAAGGACATCGAGAAGGCGCGGAAGTATCCCAACTCGGCCAAGGACGCCAAGGGGCGCCTTCTGGTGGCCGCCGCCGTGGGAGTAGGTAAAGACACCATGGAAAGGTTGGAGGCCCTGGTGGCAGCCGGGGTGGATGTGGTGGTGGTGGATACCGCCCACGGACACTCGGAAAACGTCCTGCGGACGGTGTCCCGGATTAAACAGCGCTACCCTTCCCTGGAAGTAGTGGGAGGCAATGTGGCCACGCCGGAGGGCACCCTGGCCCTAATCGAGGCCGGCGCCGACGCCGTCAAGGTGGGAGTGGGACCGGGCTCCATTTGCACCACCAGGGTAATTGCCGGCATCGGGGTACCCCAGCTTACGGCCATCCTCCACTGCGCCCGGGTGGCCCGGGAGAAAGGGGTACCGGTCATTGCCGACGGAGGGATCAAGTATTCGGGGGATATTACCAAGGCCATTGCTGCCGGGGCCGGCACCGTCATGCTGGGGAGTTTGCTGGCGGGTACCGAGGAGAGTCCCGGGGAGATCGAGATTTACCAGGGGCGGAGTTTTAAAAGCTACCGGGGTATGGGCTCCCTGGCCGCCATGAAGGAGGGCAGCAGGGACCGGTACTTCCAGGAGGAGGCCGAAAAATTGGTCCCCGAGGGTATCGAGGGCCGGGTGCCCTATAAGGGGCCGGTATCGGAGATTCTTTATCAACTGGTAGGGGGATTGAGGGCCGGGATGGGTTACATCGGGTGTCGGACCATAGCCGAGCTCCAGGAGAAGGGCCGCTTCATCCGCATAACCCAGGCGGGCCTTAGGGAAAGCCACCCCCACGACGTGATGATCACCAAAGAAGCTCCTAATTATCGCCTTTAGTCGGCAATTCCAGGCAGGTAAGAGGGGAGAACCGGAGATATGGCGCTTGAGGGCAAGACGGCTGAAGTCTTCTGGTCGGATATGCGTACGGAAAAGGGCAACAACCTCATCGACAAGGTGGAACGCCTGTGGCGGCGGGCTGGTTTTGATGAGATTATAGCCCAAGGCGATCTGGTAGCCGTCAAACTCCACTTCGGCGAAAAGGGCAACCTGGCCTATATACACCCCGCCTTCGTCCGGAGGATAGTCGAGTTGATTCGGCGGCAGGGGGGCAAGCCCTTTTTGACGGATACCAATACCCTGTACGTAGGATCGCGCTCTAATGCCGTGGATCATTTGCAGACGGCGGTGGAAAACGGTTTTGCCTACGCCGTAGTGGGCGCGCCGGTAATTATAGCGGACGGCCTGCGGGGTAAAGACTATTTGAGCGTGCCGGTGAACCTAAAGCGGTTCAAGGAAGTGAAAATAGGCAGTGCCATCTATCACGCCGATGCCCTAGTAGTGCTCAGCCATTTTAAGGGCCACGAACTTACCAGCTTCGGCGGCGCCCTGAAAAATTTGGGCATGGGATGCGGGAGCCCGAGCGGCAAACAGATGATGCACTCCGATGTTTTACCCCGGGTTAGGGGGGAAAAATGTACAGCCTGCGGCAGGTGCAGGCTCTGGTGCCCGGCCGGGGCCATCACCGTAGAAGAACATGCGGTAATCGACGAGGCGAAATGCATCGGCTGCGGAGAATGCACCGTCACCTGCCCTTACCGGGCCATCAAGCCGAACTTTAAATCCGCCCCCGAGGTTCTGCAGGAAAAAATTGTAGAGTACGCCTACGGTGCCCTGCAAAACAAGGAGGGGAAAGTTGCCTTCTTCAATTTCGTTACCAACGTTGCCCCGGAATGCGACTGCAATTCCTGGAACGATGCCGCCCTGGTGGGCGATGTCGGGATCCTGGCATCCTACGATGCGGTAGCCCTGGATCAGGCCAGCCTGGACTTGGTGAACGCCCAGCCGCCCCTGCCGGGAACCCGCCTGGACGGTAAGGGAGACGCCGCCGACAAATTTACGGCCGTAAGCGGGTATGATGGGACCCATCAACTGGCTTACGGGGAGGAAATAGGCCTGGGCACTAGGAAATATACCCTTATAAAAGTTTAGCCCCGGAGGGAGGAGGTTGACCGCCGATGACGAATCTATACTTTAAGAAGTGGGAAGGCAGACCGGGTAGGATTATCGCCTATCGCTTGAGCTACGGGGTCGATTTGTTGGGAGCGCTGCAGGGTATAGCCGAAGAGGAGGATATTCGATTCGGCTGGATCAAATTCCTGGGCGGGGTGAAGAAGGCGAAGGTAGCTTACTATCTCCAGGACCGCAAGGAGTTTATCGCCTTTGATCTGGACGAACCCATGGAGATACTCTCCGGTATGGGAAATATAAGCCTTAAAGAAGGCCGGCCCTTCGTGCACGCCCACGTCACCTTCATGAACAGGGAAGGCAAGGTGCTGGGAGGCCATTTGATGGAAGGGACGGTGGTCATGGCGGGAGAGGTATTTATTCAGGAACTCGCCCTGCCGGCCCCTCCCCAGCGGGTCTACGATGAGGTAACGGGATTATACCTGTGGGTATAACTTGAAGGAGGTTAGCAATAAACAAGTAGAGGAGGAAGGAGGGTTGGCGGTAGGCCGCGGCCACCGCGGAGGAGGCGGTCTGCCGCCCCGGCAAGGGGAAGGTAGCTTGCGTAATTATTATAAAGCGCAGGGAGGTGGGTTGGCATGCTTATACCGGTCAAGGTGAAGCAGATCGTCCTGGATCAAAGCATGAGCCCGGTGGTGCTCCTTGTCGACCAGGAGGAATCCCAGGTATTGCCCATCTGGGTAGGGCCCTTTGAGGCGCAGGCCATTGCCATGGCTTTACAGGGGATACTGACGCCTCGGCCCATGACCCACGACCTGCTGCGGACCTTGTGTGAGAGCCTTGGGGCTAAAGTAAGCCGAGTGCTCGTCCAGGATATCCGCGACGGCACCTACTATGCCGAGCTGTACCTGGACCACGGAGGCAAAGAAGTAGTGGTTGATGCGCGTCCCAGCGATGCCATAGCCTTAGCCCTGCGCACCAACGCACCCCTCTACATTTCGGAGAAGGTCGCCGCCTACACCCTGGCAGTGGAGGATTTACTGGCGGAGCGGTCCGAAGAGGAGCAACAAGAACTGCTGGAGCAGCACCGGCCGGAAATCGATAAGAAATCCCTCCACTGAAGATCTGCAGGTCGCCCGCCCCCTATCCTCCCCGGTTAAGGGATGGGGTTTAGGACGCCCGAGGCGAAACTGGAGCCCCTCGACATGACCCTGGCCCAGGGGAGTCACAGGCAGGGCGGCGGAGCAAGGCAGCCTGCGGGGGGCCGTGCGGGGTTCCGGGGCCGGAGCAGATCCTGGGAACGGGCAGATCTGTGGCCGGGGAGGAGCGGGTGATGCCTGCGGGAGAAGGATGGTGGACGAAGCTTCATACGCCGGGATAGGGAGCAGAGGGTAGAGCCAGCCGCCTCGAGGTGTGGCGGCTTTTTTTGTTGTTAAGGGGCCGCGGCAGATGCCCTTTGTTTAAAGGCCTCCGGGAGGATATAATTATATATGAGTTGACCAGAACGCCAGAAAGATGAGACCGGGAGGCTTAACCTTCGGTGAAAAGTTACTGGACCATAGTGTACGGTTGTCAGATGAATGAAAGGGACGGCCAGATCATCGGCGGCTTACTGGAAGACAGAGGCTATACCAGGGCTCCGGCCGTTGAAGAGGCCGACGTTATCATCCTTCATACCTGTTGTGTGCGGGAAAAGGCAGAAAACAAAGTTTACGGCAAGCTGGGCCAGCTTGCCAGGCTGAAGAGCAAGAAGCCGGATTTAATCATTGCCGTGGGGGGATGCATGACCCAGCAGCCCGGGGCGGCGGAAGAAATGCGCCAGAAGGCGCCCCATGTGGATCTCATCTACGGGACCCATAACCTCCACGAGCTACCGAACTTACTGGAGGAGGTAACCCATCTCCGCCGGCCGGTGGCCGCGGTGTGGGATACGGAGGGGGACATCGTGGAGGGTCTTCCCCACCGGACGGCGGGCGGGGTTAAGGCCTTAGTAACGATAAGTTACGGTTGCAATAATTTTTGTTCCTATTGCATTGTGCCCTATGTGCGGGGCAGGGAGCGGAGCCGGCGGCCCGAGGATATTGTCCAAGAAATCCGGGCCCTGGTAAAGGACGGAGTACTCGAAGTTATGCTCCTGGGCCAGAACGTGAATTCCTACGGCAGAGACTTGGGGGAAGAGATAGATTTTGCCCGCCTCCTGGAGATGGTCAACGGTATCGAGGGGCTCCGGCGCATCCGGTATATGACTTCCCATCCCCGGGATTTCACCTTGGACCTCGTCAGGACCTTGAGCCGCCTGGACAAGGTATGCGAACACGTTCATCTGCCCGTACAGGCAGGTAGCAACCGGATACTGGAACTCATGAACCGTGGCTATACCCGCGAGGACTATTTTAGCCTGGTGGATAATCTGCGGAGCCATATACCCGGGGTGAGTATCACCACCGACCTCATCGTCGGTTTTCCCGGAGAGACGGAAGAAGACTTCGCCGCTACTTTGGATCTGGTGGAGCGGGTCGAATTCGACAATGCCTTCACCTTCATGTACTCACCCCGCCGCGGAACGGCGGCCGCCAACCTGCCGGACCAGGTTCCGCGGGAGGTTAAGAAGGAGCGCCTGCAGCGCTTGATGGATCTGCAGAACCGCATCAGCCGGGCCAAGAACGAGGCCCTGGTGGGAAGGGAACTGGAGGTACTCGTAGAAGGGCCCAGCGAAAACGATCCTACACAGCTCAGCGGCCGCACCCGCACCCATAAACTGGTCCACTTCACGGGCTCCCGGGAACTGGTCGGCAGGTTGATGCCTGTGAGGATAACCCAGGCTCAGACATGGCTCCTTAAGGGAGAGGTAGTGGCATGACGAAGGGCAGGGAGGCCACCCTAACGCCCATGATGCGGCAGTACAAGGTCTTGAAAGAGATGCATCCCGATGCCATCCTATTTTTCCGGCTGGGCGATTTTTACGAAATGTTCTTTGAAGACGCAGTGGTGGCTTCCCGAGAACTGGGGATCGTCCTCACCTCGAGGGAATCAGGGGATGACGCCCCTCCCATGTGCGGCGTGCCGTATCATTCGGCCGACGGGTACATCGCCCGCCTGGTGTCTCGGGGCTACAAGGTGGCCATTTGCGAACAGGTGGAGGATCCCCGTACCGCCAAGGGCCTGGTGCGCCGGGAAGTGGTGCGGGTCATCACCCCGGGCACCTTTACCGATGACAAGTATCTGCCGGAGAAGGGCAATAACTACCTGGCGTCCGTGGCTCCCTATCAGGGCAGCTACGGCCTGGCGTGGGTGGACGTGTCGACGGGTGAGTTCCGGCTCCACCTGTGCAGCCGGTTTCCTGAGCTGGTCGACGAGCTGGTCCGTCTGGAACCGGCGGAATGCCTGCTCCCTTCCGCCTGTCTTAAGGATGCGGCCTTTATCGGGCGTCTGCGCCTTTACCTTTCCTGCGTACTAACTCCATGGGACCAAGGGTTTGAAGTAGAGGCTGCTCTAGGGATCTTGCGGGAACGTTTCGGCGCGGAATGGCGCCTGGAAGTCGGGGATGCGGCCCTCATGGCCGGAGCTATGGTCTTGAGCTTCCTCACCGCCACCCAGAAAAATTCCCTCGCCCATCTGGAACCCCCCGGTCTGGAGGATGAAGTGACCTATATGGGTCTAGACCAGGCCAGCCGCCGCAACCTGGAGCTCACGGCGGCCGGGAGGGAGCTGGGGAGGCGTGGTTCCCTCCTTTGGGTGCTGGACCGGACCCTTACGGCCATGGGTGGCCGGACATTGCGGCGGTGGGTAGAGCAACCCTTGGTCAAGCTGGAGCTCATCCGGGAACGCCAGGACGCCGTGAGGGAACTGGTGGGCGATTTCCTGTTACGGCAGGAAATCGAGGCATACTTGAAACAGGTAAAGGATCTGGAACGGCTGGCCGGCCGGGTGGCCTACGGGACGGCAGGAGGCCGGGAATTGCAGGCCCTACGGCAATCCCTGGAGATGGTGGGCCCTTTGAAGGAAGTCCTTCAAAGGGTTGAGTCCATTCTCTTAAGAAGGATTTCCGCCCGGTTGGACGGGGTAGAGGAGGTCACCGGCCTTATCGCCCGGGCTCTGGTGGACGACCCCCCGGCCGGGGTGAAGGAAGGCGGACTGATAAGGCCGGGGTTCCATCCCGAGGTGGACCGTCTCCGTGAGGCGGTGAACCACGGGAGGGAGTGGATCGCCGGGTTGGAGAGCCGGGAACGGGAGCGGACGGGTATCAAGTCCCTCAAGGTAGGATACAACCGGGTTTTCGGTTATTACATCGAGGTAACCAAGCCCAATCTTCCCCTTGTACCGGAGGATTACGAGCGGAAACAGACCCTGGCCAATGCGGAGCGTTTCATTACACCCCGCTTAAAGGAGTTGGAGCAGCAGGTTCTTGGTTCGGAGGAAAGGCTGGCGGCCCTCGAGTACGAGCTTTTTCAAGAGCTCCGGGACCGGGTCTTGTCCGTACTACCCCGGGTACAGGGAACGGCCAAGGCCCTGGGCATTCTAGACGCCCTGTGTTCCCTGGCCTCGGTAGCTGCGGACTATAATTATACATGTCCCGTTGTAGATGAGGGGGACCGCATTGAAATACACCAGGGCCGCCATCCCGTGGTGGAGAGGGTGGTGCGGGATAAGGAATTCGTACCCAATGACACGGTGTTGGACGGGGGTTCCCAGCGGATACATATTATAACCGGCCCGAACATGGCCGGCAAGTCTACTTATATTCGCCAGGTGGCCCTTATAGTGCTGCTGGCCCAGATGGGCAGTTTCGTACCCGCAGGCTTTGCCCGGATCGGGCTGGTGGACCGCATTATGACCCGGGTCGGGGCGGCCGACGACCTGGTCGCGGGCCAGAGCACCTTTATGGTGGAAATGCAGGAGGTTGCCTATATTTTGCGCCAGGCTACCCGGCGAAGCCTGGTCATTTTAGATGAGGTGGGACGCGGGACGAGCACGGCCGACGGGTTAAGTATTGCCAGGGCGGTGGTGGAATACCTCCATGACCGCGTGGGGAGCCGCACCCTCTTTGCCACTCATTACCATGAGCTTGTGGAGTTGGAAGAATATCTATCCGGAGTAAAGAACTACAGCATCGCCGTGAGGGAAGAGGGGGAAAGCGTAGTTTTCTTGCATACCATTGTACCCGGCGGCACGGACCGGAGCTACGGGCTGCATGTGGCCCGCCTGGCCGGCCTGCCCGAAGAGGTGCTACGACGGGCAGGAGAACTCTTGGACGGCGCCCCTCGAGGCTCACAAGGGGGTCGGAAGGAAGAAGACCGCGAGGTAGACCGACCTGAGGGGACGGGCGGCAAGTCCGGCCGGATCAAGGGTGTGGAAGCCGAGGTATTGCGGGAACTGGAAGAATATAATCTCATGACCAAAACCCCCCTCGAGGCCATGCAGGCCATATTTAATTGGCAGAAAAAACTTTCTTCCCGTCGCCGCTCCGACCGGCAGGAGTATCAGTTGAGGTGGTGGGGGTAAAAGGAGGAAGCAGCTGTGGGAGCCGGCAAGATCGCCGTCCTGGACCCACATACGGCCGATCAGATAGCCGCCGGTGAAATCGTAGAACGGCCTGCTTCGGTAGTCAAAGAATTGGTGGAGAACGCCATCGATGCCGGGGCGCGGCACATTAAAATTGAAATCAGAGGCGGCGGCAGGGACTATATAAGGGTACAAGACGACGGCACAGGGATGGACGCCGACGATGCGGTTCTGGCCTTTGCCCGCCACGCCACCAGCAAGATCCGGGGGATTGAGGACCTGTTCAACGTTCGAACCCTGGGCTTCCGCGGTGAGGCGCTCCCTAGCATTGCCGCCGTGGCCCGGGTGGAGCTCCTCACCCGGCCGGCTGGTGCCGCCTTAGGAACGCGTGTAAGAATAGAAGGCGGGCGCCGGCTGGCCGTGGAAGAGGCCGGTTGTCCCGAAGGGACCACGGTTACGGTAGCCGACCTTTTCTTTAATACCCCCGCCCGCCGGCGCCATTTAAAGAAGCCTAATACGGAAGCTTCGCGGGTGGCAGGAGTGGTAGAGAGGCTGGCCCTGGCCCACCCGGAAATCGCCTTCCAATTGTTCGTTGAAGGTCGCCGTAGTTTTTCCACCCCCGGTAACAACGATCTCCGGTCTACCGTAGCCGCCCTCTGGGGGCTGGACATGGGGCAGAACCTCCTGGCGGTGAGGGAAACCATAGATGAAGGGGCAGGCGTGGAGGGCCTGGTTTCACCTCCCTGGCTTCACCGGTACGGCAGGGAACAGCAGGTGTTAATTGTGAACGGCCGCTACGTGCTAAGCAGGATTATCGCCCGGGAAATAGAAGCGGCATATCACACTTTAATTCCCCAGCAGAGGCGTCCTGTTTTTGTCTTGCATCTTCACTTGCCTGCTTCGTGGCTGGACGTCAACGTCCATCCCTCTAAACTCATAATTAAGATCAGGGAAGAAGAAGCCCTGGCGGCACAGGTTTCGCAGGCCGTCAGGACGGCGCTGAAAAATCCCGCCGGGGTGGGTAGCCCCGTGGGGCCCCTAAGGGGCCGCCGGGGATTCCCCTCCCACGGCCCAACGGCTTCCCCGCCAGCGCGGCAGCAGGAATGGGATCTTCTCTTGCGGGAACGAGGGGAGGGGGGTCCCGTGGTGCCGGCGGAAGACCCGCCGGGAGGATTCGCCGCCGCAATTTATCCCCCGTCCCCTTGGAGGGGAGAAAGGGAGGAAACCGCCGCCCCGGATACCGCGAAAGGAGGACTGCCCCCGTTAAGGGCCGTGGGCCAGGTGCTGAATACATACATCTTGGCTGAGGGTGAAGACGGCCTGTACATTATTGACCAGCATGCGGCCCATGAGCGCTGCCGTTTTGAGAGCTTGAAGGCCCGGCGCCCCAGGGAATGGCCCACCCAGTTGGTGGAGCCCCCCGCGCTACTGCGGCTGAGCCCCTCCCAGTCCTTGGAGATCATTACCTGTCAGGACACCCTAAAGGCCTTGGGATTCATTCTAGAGCCCTTCGGCAATAACACCTTCTTACTGCGGGGGGCGCCGGCCGGGATTCCGGTGGGCCAGGAAGGGGAAGTGTTGGAAGAACTTTTACAGGAACCGAAACCAGAAGACCTGGGTTCCCTGGAAGAGAGATTGCTAAAATCCATAGCCTGCCGCGGAGCCGTTAAAGCCGGAGACCCCCTTGGTCCCTCAGAATGGGCCGGGCTTTTGCAGGAATTGGCGGCAAGCCCTCATCCCCATACATGTCCCCACGGACGGCCGGCGGTAATAAAAATAAGCTGGGAGGAGCTGGCCCGGTACTTTCATCGTCCCGGGGGAACCGGAAGAGAAGGGAGTCGGTGAACCTTGGGAGTAAGCCCCTCGGAACCCAAGCCGCCCCTGGGGGCCATCGTAGGTCCCACGGCGGTGGGAAAATCGGAAATTGCGCTGGAGGTGGCTGCGCGGCTTGATGGAGAGGTTGTTTCGGCGGATTCGGCGCAGGTGTACCGGGGGCTGGATATCGGAACGGCCAAGCTCCTTCCCCACCAGCGGGTGAGTAGTTCGGGCAAGCTTATCCCCCATCACCTCCTGGATGTTGTGGAACCCGACCGGGCTTTTAGCGTAGCGGAATATCAGCGGCTGGCCAGGAAAGCCATTGCCGACATACACGCACGGGGACGCCTACCCCTGCTGGTGGGCGGGACGGGCCTGTACTTCCAGGCAGTGGTGGATCCTTATTTTTTTGCTCCCGGGGCGCGGGATAGCCGGTTGCGGGCTCGGTTAGAAGAGGAGGCCGAACGTTACGGTAACGAGCACCTCTACCGCCGGTTGGAGCAGGTGGATCCCGTAGCGGCCGGCCGCATACATCCCCATGACCGGCGCCGCATCATCCGGGCCCTGGAGGTCTACCTTTTGACCGGCGAGCCTATTTCCGCCACGTGGAAGGGTCGTTGGTCCGGCTCTCCCTACCGGCTGGCCCTGGCCGGCTTGACCATGGACCGGGCGCTGCTCTACGAGCGAATCAACCGGCGGGTGGATGGGATGCTCGCCGCTGGCCTGGTCGACGAGGTGCGGGAACTTCTACGCAAGGGATATGACCTTGAAACGCCGGCCCTGCAGATACTCGGTTACAAAGAGATAGCCCTTTACCTCCAGGGAAAGCTTACCTTTGCCGAAGCCGTATCCCTGCTGAAGCGCAATACCCGGCGGTACGCTAAGAGGCAATGGACGTGGTTCAGGCGGGACCCCCGTATAGTATGGTGGGAAGTAAGACCCGACAACAGGGAGGAAATTTCTGACGCCATAAGCCGGTGGATGGCAGGACAATTGGATATTTGTGTAGAATAGGGTATACTAGAAAAGCAAATAATGCCAGCGTGGAGGGGACAAGATGAGCAAGGGACAGGGAAACTTACAGGACATCTTCCTCAATCAGATCCGCAAGGAAAACATACCCGTCACCATTTACCTGGTGAACGGATTTCAGCTTAGAGGAGTGGTGCGGGGTTTCGATAATTTCACCGTCCTGCTGGACTCAGAGGGCAAGCAGCAAATGGTGTATAAACATGCCATTTCCACTGTTGTACCTTACCGGCCGGTAAGCCTGGCCGCCGAAAGCAGGGCGGAGAACAAAGTAGAAAATAAAAACGAGTAGAACCAACGGCAAAAGGGGCCTCGCAGAGCGAGGCCCCTTTTTGGGTATAAAGGCGGGTGAGGCGTACAACACTAGAGCTAAAGCCGCCCGAAAAGGAGGTACGAGATGAACGGCCCGAAGGTGAAATGCGTCGTGAATACTTGCGTCCACTGGTTAAAGGGCAACCGGTGCAACGCCCATAACATCGATATAACCCATGAAGAAGAGGGCAAGATGTCCCAAACGGCCGAGCATACCCAGTGCAAGACCTTTTACCAGCGGCGGGGGCTGGCCAATACCCTGGGTTCCCTGGACAATGTGAACTGGGGAGGATGGATAACGGCCACTCTACTGCCGGGGAGCGAGGTGTACCCGTCTGTAACTTGCACCGTGAGCAGTTGCCAATACTGGGTGGAAGGCAACCGGTGCAAGGCGTCGGAGATCGACGTCGTGGGGGCCAACGCGGACGAATGCCAGGACACCAATTGCTACACCTTCCGGCCTAAGGCCGCCCCTTAAGGAGCCTCAGCACCCCGAGGGGGCTCCTTTTTTTCCTGGGGGCAGGGGGCCCCTGGGGGCCTCTTTCCAGAGCCTTCGGCCCTTTCCAGCCGGTATAATCCGTTGCCGGGGATTGGAATGGCAACACCCCGTTAGCGGTGCCGGCCGGGGAGCATATAATTTCTTAGGGAAGGCAGCCGAAGGGTGGGGTGAACGGGATTGCAGATCAAAATCGGCTTCGGTTCGGGTAAGGGTGCAGGCCCGGGAAAATCGACGGGGAGAAAGAACGCCCCTACGCCCCGTAAGGAGAGGCAGAGCGCCCCCAGGGAAGCCGGACCGGGAAGAGTCGAGGCCCTGTTGAAGGAACTGGATGAACTCATCGGCCTGGCCCAGGTCAAAGAACTGGTGAAGGAAATAAGGGCCTATGTGGAGATACAAAAGAGGCGCCAGGCGGAAGGGCTAGCGGCTTCGCCCATGAGCCTCCACATGATCTTTAAAGGGAATCCCGGCACCGGAAAAAGCACCGTCGCCCGCCTACTGGGCCGTCTTTTCAAGGAGTTGGGATTGCTCACCCAGGGGCATCTGGTGGAGGTGGAGCGGGCCGACCTGGTGGGAGAGTATATCGGGCACACGGCCCATAGGACCAGGGAGCAGCTGCGGAAGGCCTTGGGCGGAATACTTTTTATAGATGAGGCCTATTCGTTGGCCAGGGGAGGGGACAAGGACTTCGGTCGCGAGGCCATCGACGTACTGGTAAAGGGGATGGAGGATCACCGGGATAACCTTATCCTGATTCTGGCCGGGTACAAAGAAGAAATGGAGTATTTTCTGGAAACCAATCCCGGGCTGCGCTCACGCTTTGCCATTCACGTGGAATTTCCGGACTATTCCGTAGACGAACTCTTGAAGATTGCGGAGTCGATGCTCAAGGAACGCCAGTATTTTTTGTCTCCGGAGGCGAGGGCTGAATTAGAGCGGATCTTCCGCCGGGAAACAGTATTCGGACACCGCTACAACGGTAATGCCCGGTTGGCCCGTAACCTCGCCGAGAAAGCCATTCGCCGCCAGGCCGTAAGACTGATGGGGAGGGCCGTCCTTACCAGGGAGGATCTCATGGCTATAACCAAGGAAGATGTGGCGGGCTTAGCCGGCGCCAGGCACCCCCGAAACAACCTGCGGCCCGTAGGGGCCAACCTACAAGAACCCTGTCAGATCTGCTATAATGATCCCTCGTAAAGATAAACTTCAGGAGGGTTCAAAACATCCTTGATAGTTACCAACGATATTAGCCATCACTATTTTTCCGTTTCCTCCCGGCTCATAGAAAAACTGAGCGAAGCTGAGGAAGAGTGCCGTAGGGAGGGCTACTTTGACCGGGTGGAAGCCGTAAACGCCCGGGTTCACTACAAGATCCTAAAGGCCTTTCAAGATTTAGGGATAAATGAGTTTCATTTTCAAGATTCTTCCGGGTACGGATACGGTGATGTAGGCCGGGAGGCCCTCGAACAGCTCTATGCGCGGATCTTCGGCGGAGAGGCGGCCCTGGTGAGACCCCAGATCGTATCCGGCACCCATGCCTTAAGCCTCTGCCTACAGGCCCTGTTGCGTCCGGGGGACACTATCCTCGCGGCTTACGGCAGGCCATACGATACCCTTTCCACGGTCATCGGCCTGGGTCCTCCGGTAAGGAGCCGCCTGTCCGAGCGGGGAATCCGTTATGCCCAGGTGGACCCTGCGTCGGAAGGACGGCCCGACCTGCCTGCCATCGCTCGGGAGGTGGCGCGGCTTAAGCCCCGCCTTTGCCTCATCCAGCGCTCCCGGGGGTACCAGGAGCGATCTTCCCTGGGGTTGGCGGCCATCGGGGAGATAATTGAAACGGTGAAGGGCGCTTGCCCCTACACCCTTTGCCTGGTAGACAACTGCTACGGGGAAATGGTGGAGGACCGGGAACCCTGCGAGGTAGGAGCGGACTTGTCGGCGGGATCCCTTATTAAAAACCCCGGGGGCACCCTGGCCCCCGGTGGGGGATACATCGTAGGTAGGGAAGACCTGGTCGAGGAAATTGCGGCCTATCTAACGGCCCCGGGATTGGGACGGGAATTGGGGGCCTTTACCGGAAAGCGGCTTTTTTATCAGGGGTTGTTCCAGGCACCCTTGATGGTGAGGGAAGCCTTAAAGGGAGCCATTCTAGCAGCGGCATTTTTCCAAAAATTAGGCTATCACGTCGATCCCCAGCCGAGCGAAGAAAGGTACGATATTATACAAACCATCACCCTGGGCCGGCCGGAAATCCTCCGGGCCTTCTGTCGTGGGATTCAGCGCGGCAGCCCGGTGGAGACTCAGGTGGTACCCGAGCCGGCACCGCTGCCGGGGTATGCGGGAGAGGTCATCATGGCCGGCGGTACGTTCATCCAGGGGGCTTCCCTGGAACTAACCGCCGATGCCCCCTTAAGACCGCCGTATAGGGTCTTCCTCCAGGGTGGGATATCCCTGGCCTATACCAGGGTGGCCCTACTTCTTGCCGCCGGGGAAATAGAAGAAGAGGACGGCCGGGAAGCGTAAGGGAGGGTTTAACGGGCAAACAACTTCCGATAATATGTGTTATGTAAACTTAGTAGGCTCCTTCCCCGGCCTTCCCTGCTAAAAGGGGCAGGGGCCCGGCGGTTTTATTTCATTTTGCGGCCTCCCGGTCCAGGGAATAAATAAAGACCAGCACTTCGGCAACGAGCCGGTAGAGTTCCGGTGGGATCTGCATTCCTATGCTCAATTTAGAAAGCATTTCCGCCAGATCCGGATCCTGGTGGATGGGAACCCCCGCTTCTCGGGCCGTCTCGATAATCCGCTCTGCCACCGGACCCCTCCCGGCGGCTAATACCCGGGGAGCCGCGTCTTCTTTTTCTTCGTACTGCAGGGCCACTGCTTTTTTTACTTTGTCTTCTTGTCGCATCGCTAAATCCTCCTTCGAAAATAGCCTTCTCATTTTCATAGTTCGTGGAGAGGGCGCCGGCCCTCATGAGCGGCTACCCCGAAAATAGCTTCTACCCCGAAAATAACTTCTATCCGGGCCGGCATTGTTTTCGCTCGCTAAGTGGTCCTCGCGGATCAGCCTACGGCTCAGCCTCGGGCTCGGGCGGGGTTCCCGGCCTAT
>LDZR01001982.1_pt1 | contig 15045 bp, 13 predicted proteins | sample 615371 | NCBI WGS metagenome assembly LDZR01 (sample SAMN03408294, study PRJNA278302) | terrestrial metagenome | isolation source: oil reservoir sample K2 | place: USA: Alaska, North Slope, Kuparuk formation | collected 2013
CCAAGTATTCTACCCGTTTCCTCCTCAGCTACTATCTTTACCGAGATAGAGGAACCACCAGGGTAATAGCCGGCTGTAGTGTGTGACTCTATAAGGGAAGTTTTTATCTTTAATCCTTCAGCCTTCGCCTCCTCGACACTTAACCCCGTTCTCGCTATCTCCATATCCATCACCTTAGCTATAGCGGTTCCCACGACCCCTGGGAAGATTGCGCGCTCACCCGCAATGTTGCTACCCGCAACCCTTCCCTGCTTATTAGCGGTACTGCCAAGAGGAATATAAACCTTTTTACCTGTCACAAGATGCACGGCATCGGCACAATCACCCGCCGCGTAAATCCCCGGAACGGATGTTTCCATGAGATTATTGACATCTATGGAGCCCTTCGGCCCCAATGCTAAGCCGGCTTCCTTAGCCAGCTCCGAATTCGGTCTAACCCCTATGGCGAGAAGGACTATGTCAGCCTCGATCTTTCCTTTATCGGTTATAACCCTCTCTACCCTTCTTTTTCCCTCGAAACCCAAAACCTTTGTAGATGTTAAAACCTCGACCCTGTTTTCCCTAAGGTAATTCTCCACCTTCTCTGCAATGTCGCCATCCATGTTAATGAGTATATGAGGCATGAGCTCAACCATGGTAACTCTCATACCCAAAGAAGCAAAGCTCTCTGCCATCTCAACCCCTATATAGCCTGCACCAACTATGACTGCCTTCCAAGGGTTTTCTCTTCTTATATAATCTATTATTCTATCGCCATCCCTAAGGGTTCTTAAGGTAAAAACTCCATCAAGGTTAACCCCTTCAAAGGGGGGAATAAGGGGGCTTGCACCCGTAGCTATAAGAAGATAATCGTAGCGTATATTTTCCCCGCCTGCCACAACGAACCTTCCATTCACATCTATCTTCTCTACACGGGTTTTAAGCCTGACATCTATACCCCCTTTTCTAAAAGCCTCAACGTCTCTTGCAACAAGCCTTCTTCTCTCAGAAATTTTTCTGCTTATCAAGTAAGGTAAACCACAGGCTCCATAGGACAAGTCTTCTTCATCGGTTATCAAAAGAACCTCCAGATCAGGATTGGTTCTCTTCGCCTTAAAGGCCGCAGAAGGGCCAGCCGCTACACCACCTATAACAACCAGCTTCTCAGGCATGCTTTACTTCCTCCCCTCCCAAAAACCTCTCCTTAAGCTCCATAAACCTCTTTAGGTCTATATAGCCATATTGAAGCAACCCCGTTAAGCCAACGCTTAACTCGAAGTGCGCCGATGAAGGGCTATCCGAAGCGTGAATGGCATTTTCCGTTATGCTCCTCCCATACTTAGCCCTTATAGTGCCAGGCTCCGCTTTAGAAGGGTCCGTAGCCCCTATAGCCTTTCTCACCTTCTTTATAACCCCATCGCCGTATCCTATAAAATGGCTCGTATTTCCGCTGGACATAAAATCCAAAAGCTCCTCATAAAAGCTCTTTCCTCTGTGGACCACATAAAAGCTCTCCCAGAACTCCCGCGGGAGAGAAACATGAAGCGCTACCTTCTCTACCTTACAGGGAAGCTCTTCAATTATCCTCTCAGCCCTTTCATCCGCATTGGGCTTTACAACTATATAAGTATACTCCATGAAAGCATCACCTTAAATTATTTTATACGATTCTGAACCTTCTTTCAAGGTTTTCAAAGCGGAAGGCACGCCGAAGATAGTACTCCTGAATAGGCCTTACCTCCAACTCCTCACTCCTTAAGGCTTCTATAGCATCTATCATAGCCTTCGCTCCTGAAACGGTAGTGGCATAAGGGATGCTCAGGTCCACAGCAAGCCTTCTCGCTTCCGATATCTCCCTACCCGAGCCTATACCTATTATCAAGGAAAATTCTCCTTTCCTTATCTTGGAAGTGCCCTTTAACGCCTCACAGGGAATACCGTTACGCTTAAGATGAGAAGCGGTGAACTGGAAAGCTCCAAGGGTAAACCCGAGACTTAAAAGCCTCTGTGCAATGGGTATTATCTTTAAAGAGGACTCCTCATCAGCAGCTAAAAGGGCCTTCCCCTCCCTTGGAAGCCTCATGCCCGCCGCAATCTGAGCCTTCGCATAGGCCAAGGGGTAGCTATAATCTATCCCCATAACTTCACCCGTTGAACGCATCTCGGGACCAAGCTGAGGATCCACACCTGGAAAGCGCGAGAACGGTAAAACCGCTTCCTTAACAGCCACATGTTCTATCTCCACCTCTTCAGTTATTCCAAGCTCCCTTAGCTTTTTACCTATCATTACCTTGGTAGCTATCTTAGCCCATGGAATCCCGGTAGCTTTGCTAACAAAGGGAATCGTTCGAGAAGCCCTCGGATTAACTTCAAGAACATATATCTCTCCATCCTTAACGGCATATTGAACATTAATCAAACCAACAACGTTAAGCTCCCTTGCCAAAAGCCTTGTCTGACGCTTTATTTCATCCACCATATCCTTTGGTAATGTATGAGGAGGAAGAACACACGCACTATCCCCAGAGTGAATCCCAGCCTCCTCGATATGCTCCATTACCCCAGCTATAACACATATCTCTCCATCGGCCACAGCATCCACATCTACCTCGGTTGCACCTTCAAGGAACTTATCTATTAACACGGGAGCCCCCGGGGCCTCTTCAATAGCTCTTTCAAAAAAGCCTTTCATCCTTTCCTCATTATAAACTATCTCCATAGCCCTGCCACCCAAAACATAGGATGGCCTCACCAAAACGGGGTAACCGATCTCTTCCGCTATCTTTAAGGCCTCCTCAAGATTAAAGGCTATTCCGCTCGGCGCCTGCTTCAAACCAAGCTTATAGAGGAACTCTCTAAATTCGTCTCTGTTTTCGGCTCTCTCTATCTCAAGGGGGCTCGTCCCTATTATAGGTACCCCATTATTGTATAAGGGGAGTGCTAAATTTAATGGTGTCTGCCCACCAAACTGAACTATTACCCCCCAAGGCTTCTCCTCACGAACTATATGAAGAACATCCTCAAGGGTCAAAGGGTCAAAATAAAGCCTATCAGAGGTATCATAATCAGTGCTCACCGTCTCCGGATTACTGTTAACTATTATGCTTTCTATTCCTTCCTCTCTTAAGGCAAAGGATGCATGAACACAGCAATAATCAAACTCTATACCCTGACCAATCCTGTTGGGACCGCCACCCAGAATAATTACCTTTTTATTATTGGAAACCTTTGCCTCATCTTCGATCTCATAGGTAGAGTAGTAATAAGGCGTATAAGCCTCAAATTCAGCAGCGCACGTATCTACAAGCTTATACACGGGGAAAAGGTTTCTCCTTTCCCTCTCCCTCCTAACCTCTTCCTCGGCTCTACCCCAAAGGCAGGCAAGCTGTCTATCAGAAAAACCGTAAGACTTGGCCTTCTTAAACAGGTCCTGAGGAATATCGCTTAGCGGGTAGCCCTTAAACCTTTTAAGCTCTTCCTCCAAATCAACTATCTGCTTTATGTTATTCAAAAACCACGGGTCTATTTTGGTCAGTCTATGAACTTCATCAACGGAAAAACCGCCTTGAAGGGCATATTTAATGTAGAACAATCTCTCAGAATTCGGGCGGGAAAGCTTCTCCTCTATTTCCTCCCTTGTCAAGGCCTTGGGATCTTTACCATCCGAACCAAGGCCGTATCTTCCTATCTCAAGAGAGCGAACCGCCTTCTGAAGCGCCTCCTTAAAGGTGCGCCCTATAGCCATAACCTCTCCAACGGAACGCATAGAAGTGCCGAGCTCATCCTTAGCGCCGGGGAACTTCTTAAAATCCCACCTGGGGATCTTAACGACACAGTAATCTATCGTCGGCTCAAAGGAAGCATAGGTTTCCCTTGTAATATCGTTCGGTATCTCATCAAGAGTATATCCAACAGCAAGTTTTGCCGCAATCTTAGCTATTGGAAAGCCTGTGGCTTTAGAGGCTAAAGCGGAACTGCGAGAAACGCGGGGATTCATCTCTATAACCATCATCTCCCCGTTTTCAGGGTTTAAAGCAAATTGGATGTTGCTTCCCCCTGTCTCAACCCCTATCTCCCTTATCACAGCTATAGCTGCATCCCTCATTTTCTGATATTCCTTATCGGTTAAGGTTTGAGCGGGAGCAACCGTGATGCTATCTCCCGTGTGAACCCCCATGGGGTCAAAGTTCTCTATGGAACATATTATCACCACATTATCCTTCTTATCTCGCATTACCTCGAGCTCGTATTCCTTCCACCCCAAAACAGACTCTTCAAGAAGGACTTCATGAACCATGCTCGCAGAAAGACCCGCCTGCGCCAAAACCTCAAGGTCTTCCCAACTGTAGGCAACCCCTCCACCTGTCCCTCCTAAAGTGAAGCTGGGTCTTACTATTATTGGAAAGCCTATCTCCTTAGCTATCCTCCTCACATCAGCCATGCTTCTCGCTATTCCGCTTTTCGGAACTCTTAAACCTATCCTCTCCATGGCCTTCTTAAAAAGCTCTCTACTTTCTGCCTTCTTTATCGCCTCAGGAGAAACCCCTATCATTTCAACTCCATATTTTTCAAGCACTCCATTCTCTGCAAGCGCTATAGCGGTGTTTAACGCTGTCTGTCCACCGAGAGTTGGAAGAATAGCATCGGGCCTTTCCTTAGCTATTATCTTTTCAACCACTTCCGGAACTATAGGCTCTATATAGGTTCTATCGGCCATCTCCGGGTCTGTCATTATTGTGGCGGGATTGCTATTCACGAGAACTACCTCAAAGCCATCTTCCTTCAAAGCCTTGCAAGCCTGACTACCTGAGTAATCAAACTCGCAGGCCTGTCCTATCACTATTGGGCCCGAACCTATAATCAAGATCCTCTTTATATCAGTCCTCTTAGGCATATCCTTCACCCCTTAACTCATCATATTTACGAACTCATCAAAGAGATACTTCGAATCGTGAGGACCAGGACTTGACTCGGGATGATATTGAACAGAAAACAGCGGAAGTCGCCTATGTCTCATGCCTTCAAGAGTTCCATCGTTTAAGTTTATATGAGTTACTTCCATGCCAGACCCTTTAAGAGAATCCATATCTACACAGAAACCATGATTCTGAGATGTTATCTCAATCCTCCCGTTAGCAAGATTCTTAACGGGGTGATTCGCTCCCCTATGACCGAACTTAAGCTTATAGGTTTTTCCTCCCATAGCAAGCCCGATTATCTGATGCCCAAGGCATATCCCAAAGATGGGTATCTTACCTATAAGTTTTTTAACCTCCAGAATGACCCCTTTAATAGCGGCGGGATCACCCGGCCCGTTTGAGAGAAAAACCCCTGTAGGACTTAAAAAAAAGACCTCCTCAGCGGAGGTCCAAATGGGAACAACTAAAAGCTCGCAACCCCTTGCTTCAAGCTCCCTTAAAATGTTGAACTTAACCCCACCGTCATAAACTATGACCTTATAGGGTTTACTATCGTCCCTCCAAGAAAAGCCCTTAAGTCCGTCTAAAAATATCCTTTTACCGCCATTCCAGAGATATGGCTTCCTTGTAGATATAGGGGTAGCAAGGTCCATCCCCACCATTCCCGGAAAGGCATTAAGACGCTCGAGCAAAGACTTCGGATTTAAATCCATCGTTGAAATTATGCCCTTCATTGCACCATAAAGACGGATTCTTCTCGTTAAGGCTCTCGTATCTATACCCTCAATTCCTAAAACGTTCGCTCTCTTAAGATACTCAGCTAAGCTCATCTTGGACCGCCAATTACTAGGAAAAGGACAATACTCCCTAACTACCAAGCCCTCAACTTGAACCTGCGAAGACTCTACATCTTCATCGTTAACACCGTAGTTTCCTATCAATGGATAGGTCATGGTAACTATTTGCCCCTTATAGGATGGATCGGTTAAAATCTCCTGATACCCGGTCATGCTGGTATTAAAAACAACCTCACCCACAGCCTCACCCGCACCCGTAAAAGAGCTTCCCTCAAAGGCGGTCCCATCCTCTAAAACCAAGAGAGCCTTCATTCCTACACCTCCCCGTAAAAAAGCCCCACCCCCTATAAGGGGCGGGGCTTATCTATCAAGCCTCGCGGTGCCACCCTTCTTGGTAGAAAGGTAACCTTTCCCTTCTACCCACTTTAGCGGCCTTTAACGGAGCCATCCGGAGGCTCTACTTGGCTACATTAAGCCTTTCTTCGAGCCTCGGCTCAGGGGCCCGTTTCAGCTTCGCCTCAACTCCGAGGAGCGCTCTCAGCCCCGTTGGCGCTCCCTCTCTGTCGGCGAGGTGAAGCCTACTTCACCCCTTCACAGCCTTTAGCCCTATTAAGCTATTCTGGTATGTTATAATAAAGGAGAAAGTATCTTGCAAGGGGTTTTAGAAAAAAATTTTGGGGCTTTAACTTTCATCCCTTTCACAGAAAAAACCTACCACGAAGCCGGAAAACAGCGAATATATGAATATGAGGAGATTAAAAAGCAAAACGAATTTGTAACCGAGAAAGGCTCCAGCAAGGGGAATCGCATGAAGCCTTACAGCCCAAGCACCGATAGTAGTAGCGATTACCCTCATACTCGCACCTTTGTCCACGAGGTCTTTAAACAGAGGATAAAATACGTAGGCCGGACCAATCATGAGAGCACCAAATAAAGCGCCTATTAAGGTTCCTTTAAATCCGCTTTCTCTTCCTATTATCCTCTTTACAACTTCGGGAGGCAAAAACTCCGATATTAGGCCAGAAAGAAAGGCTATCGAGACGATGACGATGAAGAGGTTCGTATACATGTTAACCGCATGGCTTATCCCCAAAACAGCTCTATCTGAATTTGCGAAGATCAAGATAAGGGCTAAACATGTCACAAAGATCTCCATGGGGTAACTTTTCGCCAATTTGCTCATAGCAATGCCTCCATTATTAAACCTAAAACTATGGCAGAAAAGATTGCAAAGGAATTCCTTACCAAAGCAAATCTTCCTCCCAAAGTCTTTATCTCAAGGGGAAGGGCAACAAGGCCAACCATAACCCAAGAAAACAAAAAGGAGGAAACGAGACCCACGGCTCCTCCATTCTCCAAAATATATTTACATATAGGATATCCAGATATAACAGGCCCCATCATAAGAGCTCCAATGAGCGCACCAATTAATATTCCCTTTATACCCGAAAAGTGCATCAGAAAACCACCAACCAATTCTTTTGAAAGAAAGCTCTGTAAGATACCTATAACCACGAAAACAGAAAAAATCCTCACCGAATTTCGAATCAAATTTTTAGCTCCCCTTAAAAGTGCCCTTTTAAAGAGAGCTTTACTTCTAAAGAAGACGAGGATGTAAAATCCCAAGGTCAGAAGAAAAATAAAACCTCCAAGTCTTAAGCTCATATTCTCTCCCTCCCAAACAGTGATAGAATCAACCATCTTTATTTTCCCATAAAAATTTTAGGGGGCAGGCCTTTCAATCCTGCCCCCCCTAAAATTTAAGCACCTTTCCCTTGCTCCAGCTTCTTAACTCTTTCTTCAATTAACTCTAATTCTCCTCTTAAAAGGTCAGCTTGTTCTTTCAATAGGGCCAGCTCTTCTTCCCTTGTATAGCTTGGTCCCCAGTAATACCAGCATCTCGGAAGACCGCCTCTACCCCAACCAATGTATGGCCAAGGAGGAACGGAGCCCCTAAATCGGAAACCTCTTCCCCAGCCCCACATTCTACTCACCTCCCTCTATGAGTTTTATAACTCGCTCTATTACCTTTAAATTCTCCCTTGCAGAGGAAGCCCATCTCTTTAAAAAGGCCTTTCCTCTTTCCGTGATTCTGTAAACCCTCTTTGGGGGACCACCTTCTCCCACATCCCAATCGGAAATGAGGAGTCCCTCAACCTCCAAAGCCCTTAAGGCTCTGTATATAGAGCTATGGTGAAATAGCGAAGGCTCTATCCCCAAACCCGAAAGCTCCTCTATAAGGGAATATCCATGAGCCGGCTTTTTCGACAAAATTGCTAATATGGCGGGAATTAAAAGGTCTCCTCCCATGAAAGGCCTTTCAGGCCTGCAACCACAAAATCTCCATCTCATAGCTTGTGCATCCCCTCGTGTCGAGGATTCTCACAGGCCTCATCAAGCTCCTCAAGCTCCCCTCTCCAATAAGAGAGAACCGTTTCCCTCAAAGAGGAAGCTTTCGCCCTAAAAACCTTCACTCCCGCTTCCCTTAAACCCGCTATGGCACCAGGACCAATGTTTAAAACGATGACGGAATCCGGTTTATAAGCCAAAACGATATCCCTTGCCTTTCTTCCACCACCAAAATGCTCACCCCTATTAGGCTCTACCTTCACATCGATAACCTCTCCGCTCTCATCAATATCAACTACGGCGAAATAAGGAGACCTGCCAAAATGAGCTGATAGCTTCGAATCCAACCCTTTATCTTCCAAAACGGGGACCACTATTCTTTTTCCCATAGCGCATCATCTCCTTATTCAAATTTCTCATTTATTATTATAATCAACATATGTGCAATTTGTCAATATGTGTAAAAAAGAAAGCCGGTGCCTTTCGTGGCACCGGCCATAAAGGCTAAAGCTATCTGTCCCTTAGGTATCTGTAAGCTAAAAGCGCATAGAGTGCCGTTCCTTTCCACAGAACCTCTTCATCCACGTTAAACCTCGGATGGTGATGAGGATAGATGATTCCCTTTTCCTCGTTTCTTACCCCTAAGAAAATGAAAGCACCCTTAACCTTTTGAAGATAGAAGGCAAAGTCTTCCGCTCCCATCGTCATTTCAGCCTCGGTTACAGGACCTAAATCCTTTGCAACTTCAATGGCAAAGTCCGCAAGCTCAGGGGTGTTAACCGTCGGTGGATAAGAAACCCTGAATAGCTCAAAACTGCCTTCACAATCCCATGCCATCGAATAGCCTTTTACTATATCTTGGATTTTCTTTATTATCCTTTCCCGCACTTCCATATCGAAGGTTCTGAGCGTCCCCGTTATCTCAGCTTCATCAGGTATAACGTTATATCCCTGACTACCCTTAAGAACGGGAGTACTTATAACAACCGGATAAAGAGGGTTTACATATCTTGAAACTATCTTTTGCAGAGCATTGTAAATATCGGTGGCAGGATTAGTAGGATCTATGGCAAGGTGGGGAGATGCAGCGTGCCCTCCTTTTCCCCGAATCTTTATTACATAGCCATCGGAGGAAGCCATGAAAGGTCCTCTCCTTGTAGCAATAACGCCTGATGGAATATGAGCCCATACATGAATTCCAAAAATCGCATCTATATCATCTACATGTCCCTCTTCGACAACCTTCTTTGCTCCCGCGCCACCCTCTTCAGCCGGCTGAAAGATAAGCTTAACCTTACCTTTAAGCTCTTCCCTTATTTCCGACAATATCTTGGCAGCTCCAAGAAGCATCGCGGTGTGAGCATCGTGTCCACAAGCATGCATCTTACCAGGAACCTTGGATTTATAGGGAACGTCGTTTTCCTCCTCCACGGGAAGGGCATCCATATCCGCCCTCAATGCGACGGTTTTACCCCCTTTCCCACCGTCAAGAAGAGCCACAACTCCAGTCCCAGCAGTTCTTTTCACCTCATACCCAAGGTTCTTCAATTCCTCCTCCACAATCTGAGAAGTCCTAACTTCCTCAAATCTGAGCTCCGGGTTTTGATGAAAATCCCTTCTTTTTTCGATGATATAAGATTCCAAATCTTTGGCACGCTCGATAACCCTTTTCTCCATCTCCATTTTAGAAAACCTCCCCCCTAACTAAGCCTTATTCCAGCACCGGGTCCCACCGGAAGGCCTAACAAATACCAAACGACTATCATAACTATCCAGGTCACCAAGAATACCAGCGAATAAAGAAAAGTCCTTGAAATTATCGTGCCTATCCCCACATCCTTCTTGTAAATTGAGGCGTAACCTATAACTATGGGAAAGTAAGTCATAAGAGGAGTAAAGGAGTTAGTGCTTGAGTCTCCCACCCTGTAAAGCAGCTGAGTCCATTCAGGAGAGTAACCCAAATAGTACATCATGGGAACTATAACGGGCGCTAAAAAGGCCCACTTGGTAGAACCGCTTGTAATGAAAAGGTTTATAAAGGTCGAAATTAGTATTATAGAAATGAAAAGGCCTATACCGGTAAATCCCGTGCTCTTAAGAAAATTCGCGAGCTTTATGGCAAGCACCGAAGCCATGTTGGTGTGAGTAAACGTGTAGATGAAGTTAGCTATGGGAAGTATTATGACAATATAGGAGGCCATGGTCTTCATGCTCTCCACCATATAATTAATCATATCCGTTGCTCTCTTAACCTTACCCACGCTTTTACCGAAGACGTATCCCCCTATTACGAAGAACATGAAGAGAATGGGAACCATGCCTCTAAGAAAAGTAGATGGCACGATCGTGTTCTTAACAGGATCCCTCAAAGGGCCATTTGGCATGAAAGTCAGAAGGAGGATGAAGAAGATATACAATCCTCCAGCGAAAAGCGCCTTTCTGAGCGCGCTTATCTCCATCCCGCTAAGTTCACTCAAATACTCGGGAGGAACCTGTGCATGCTCGTATTCCTCTTCCCACCTTGCAAACCTTGGCATGGCATACTTCACTGTAAATATCGTTCCTACTACGGTAAGCACGAAGGTTGAAGCGACCATGAAATAATAATTTGCTGTGGGACACACATTATATTTGGCGTTTACTATCTTAGCAGCGGTATCGGTAATGCCTGCAAGCAAAACATCGGTTCCCGCAATAAAAAGGTTAGCGGTGAAGCCAGAAGCGGCAGCCACATAACCCAATACTAGACCAAAGATGGGGTCTTGCTTTCTCGCGTAAAACAGAGCTGCCGTTAAGGGGGGGATGATTACCAAAGAAGCGTCAGAGGCCAAGTTACCACATATGCCAAAAACAAAAATAGCGGGAATTAGATACTTGTCCGATACCTTAGTCAGCGTCTTCATTAAAGCGGGAATAAAACCGACCTTTTCAGCAAAACCCGCTGCCATCATCATAACCAAAACCAAACCTAAAGGTGGAAATTTTGCAAAGTTACGAACAACATTGGATAAAATCCAAGCAAGTCCCTTTCTATCCAAGAGGCTTATTACCTTTATCTCTTTACCCTTCGCAGGATCTATAGCAGATGCTCCCTCAAACACGCCCGAAAGTAATATAACTAAGATCCACAGAAAGAGAAATATCCAAAACATATGGGGAAGCTTATTCCCCACCCTTTCTATCCAGTTGACAAACCGTGTTAATAAGCCTTCCCTTTCAGGTGCCACCTTACACACCTCCCTCTCGAACTATAAATAAAACAGCGTTAAGGTTCTTATGAAAGCACCCCACTCCTCCCGATTCAATCACCCTCTTTTATTCTCCTATCCTCTGTCATCCACGTTAGCCGCCAATACAGCTATCACCTCCCCTCGTTCGTTTTTAACAGGACAAGATACCGTGAAAGCCGGCCTATTAGTTCCCAAAGTAACATAAGGTTCTCCAACAAACGGCTCTCCCCTTAAAGCCCCCTGAAACCAAGGTCTGAAAGACCAGTCCACATTTTTATCGAGTCTGGCATCAGCATGAATTATCTTCCCATTTAAGCCAACCAAGAGAGGAGTCTTGATGTAAGGATGGCCTTTAAAGGCTTTGTCAAAAATGGGCGCCAATCTGTTTATATCGAGGCTCTTAAACTCCGGCCTCTCCGCTAATTCCATCAAAACCTTCAAGCTTTCCCGCGCCATACGCTCCTTATCTTCTTTACTCCACGTCTCCTTGGTGTATTGATTAGCCACACTTTTAAGGCGACCGGCTACCTCGACAAGCTTCTTGACACAGCCTTCTATATGCTCCAAAGCATTGCTCTGTTCAGTCAAGGATGCCGTAATCTCTTGAACGCTTGCCGCCGTTTCCTGAGAAAGAGAAGCCAACCTTCCTGCCTCCTGGGCTATTTCCGAGAGCTTCTGAACCTGTGCCTTCACCCTTTCATCTACTAAGTCTAAGCCAGAGGAGACCTCCCCAAAGGCACGCGAAAAATCATTCAGCGATGAGACTACATCCTCTCCCTTCCTTAAGTTATTATTAACAAGCTCTGTTCCGCTCGTCACCTCAGTAGCCACCGCTTTAGCGCTCTCCATCATCTCGCCAGCCAACGCCGCAATTTCTAAAGCAGAGCTCCTTGACCTCATGGCAAGCTTTCTAACCTCCTCGGCCACAACAGCAAAGCCTCTTCCGCTTTCACCAGCGCGAGCAGCCTCTATGGCAGCATTCAGGGCTAAAAGGTTAGTCTGCTCCGCTATCTCAGCCAATGTATCGACAAATCTGTTAATCTGCTCCATCTGTTCAGCAAGCTTTATAACCTTTTTAGCAGTTTCCTCATTTGAAATTGTAACCTGCCTTATATCGCCAAGGAGCGACCCCATCTTGTTACTCACATCATGGGAAAGCACTTCGGCATTATCAGAGAGCTTTCTGAGATTTGAAGCTGTTTCTGAGATCTCCCGTGCCAGGGAAAGCAAGGTCTCTATACCGTTAGCCACTTTCTGGGCCACATCGGCCTCTTCGTCAGCGGCGGTGGAGACCTCATTCATAGCGTTAGATGTTTCCTTCAAACCCTTTCTATTGGTTTCGGTATCCCTCTCCAAGATATCGACGAGGTAGCTTAACTCCTCGGAGCTTCTCTGAACGTCGCCTATCAACCTGAAAAAGGTATCAAGGACCGGCAAGATAGAATTTTCAACGCTCTTAGAAAACTCCCCCTTCCGCCTTAAAATGGCCTGGTCAACTCCAACGATATCCCCCTTCTCCAGGAGTTTAACTAACGATTCAAGCTGGGTGAAAGACTTAAAATCCTTAAAAACCAAAAACAGGCCAAATAGCCCCGCACCAAAGCCTAAGATCGCCAAAGCCAGTGGAACGCTAAAATGAGACAAATAGAAACCTCTCAAACAATAAAAGACTGCCACACCCTCTAAAATAAGGCCAGCTAAAATAAACACAACAGAATTTCTAACTTTCAAAATCCATATCCCCCCTTCATTAGATTTTTAAAAATCTGAAAAAGATAATAGCATAAGTTAATTTAGAGGGTCAAGATTTTGATATCATATTCTTATGGCGAAGTTCTTCCCCATTACGGAAAAGGCAACTTTTCTTGAAAGGGTCAATCGCTTCACAATTAAGGTTTTAAACCGCCATGGAAAAGTCCTAAAATCCTACCTTCCAAACTCTGGAAGTTTGGAGGAACTTTTAATTCCCGGAAGAACCGTTTTGATTACCGAAAGCCCGAAAGGAAAGCTTCCCTACAAAGCGGTTGGAGTAATCGATGCAAGCGGAAATTTTATAATGATAGACTCTATAAAGGTTAACGAAATTTTACCATCGATAATAGAGAGGATCCCTTCCTTAAAGGGCTACCAGATAACCCGAAGAGAGGTAAGATACGAAAATGCAAGGTTTGATTTTTTATTAGGAAAGGGACCTCAAAAGCTTCTTCTTGAAGTTAAGGGTTGCACGCTCTTTTGGGAAGATGTAGCTTCCTTTCCCGATGCCCCCACAAAGCGAGGGGTAAAACACCTAAGGCTTCTTTCAAATCTCCCAGAAGACTTAAAAGGAGGAATCCTATTTATTATCCAAAAACCGGTCAAATACTTTATACCAAACTTTCACACCGACCCAGAGTTCGCAAGCGAGCTTTACAAGGCAAGAGAAAGGTTGTTAATAGAAGCTATAAGTTTAAAGTGGGACGAAAACTTAAATTTAATCGAAGAATCGGTATCACGCGCACATATCCCATGGGAAAGGATGGAACCCCTTTTACAAGATAAGGGGGCTTATCTACTGTTATTACTAAACGAAAGTCCAAAAGCGCTACCCTTTTCCAATGGAAGCAAGTCTAAAAGCCCTCTCTTTGAAAAAGGGTTTTATGTATACGTGGGATCGGGACTGAGAGGCCTATCATCGAGGATAAAAAGACACTTAAGCGATAAAGGAAAACCTTTCTGGCACATCGATAAAATCAAAAAGGGGATGAAAGTAGTAAAAGTTATACCTATAAGAAACCCTGAGAGGATGGAATGCAAAATAGCGAAGGAGCTCAAAGCTATAGCAGATGGGATAATCGCCGGTTTCGGTTCAAGCGATTGTGCCTGCGAAAGCCACCTCTTCTACTTTAAAAGGGACCCCAGACAGGTGGAAGGCTTCTTAGGAAGGGTATTAAAATTCAGATTCGGATTACTAAGCGAGACTATCCAGAATCCTTAATTTTGGAAGAGATTGTAGAAAAGGTTTCCAAATAGTAAAATAAAGGTGGAGGTGCTTGCCCTTGATAAAGCACAAAATCGGTTTGATAAGGGTTGTAACCATAGAAAACGAAGAGCTTCTAAACTCTCATGGAAGGCTGATAGAAAGGGCCTTCCCAGAAGTAAAGGTGGTAAGCAAATGTATCGAAGACCAGCCGAAGGGTATATACGATGAGGAAACGGAAAAAATAGCCAGACCCAAAATTTTAAGGCTGGTTCAGGACTTCCAAGAGGAGGTTGAAGGGATAATTATAAGTTGTGCTGCAGACCCAGCGATCGATGAAGCCAGAAAGATATCGAAGATACCCATCATAGGGGCGGGAACCTCTTCAGCGCTAATGGCATTAGCTTGCGGAAGAAAAATCGGGGTTTTAAATCTCACAGAAAGAACTCCAAAGGTATTTAAAGAGATACTAAAGGATAGCCTCATTGCCGAAGCAAACCCTGAGGGAGTTAAAAACACCTTGGACCTTCTAAGCGACTGGGGTAAAGAGAGAGCCTTAGAAGCCGCGGGAAAATTAAGAGAAAAAGGAGCCGAAGCGATAGCCTTTGCCTGCACAGGATACTCCACGATAGGCCTCGCTCCGTTTTTAGAGAAGAGCCTTAAACTTCCCGTGATAGACGCAGTAATAGCCTCGGGAGCGATCGCCCTTTACACCTTAAGAAGGCTTAAATGCTGGGAGGGATAAAAAATGATTTTGAAAGTTAACGAGGACATAGCCGAGGCCGCCGTCTTAGGAGGAGCCTTCTTAGGCGGTG
>LDZR01000844.1_pt1 | contig 15031 bp, 16 predicted proteins | sample 615371 | NCBI WGS metagenome assembly LDZR01 (sample SAMN03408294, study PRJNA278302) | terrestrial metagenome | isolation source: oil reservoir sample K2 | place: USA: Alaska, North Slope, Kuparuk formation | collected 2013
AACCTTCGAAGCCAATAAATATCTTGCGGGTTTGATACCTTATCCTTTTCATATCGGAGTTACTGAAGCTGGCGTTTTTGAGGATGCTGTTATATTGTCTTCAGCAGGCTTAGGTTCTTTACTTATAAACGACATAGGAGATACCATCAGAATATCTATCAGTGGTGATCCGCTCAGGGAAGTCGAATTAGCAAAAGATTTGTTAATAGCATTAGGTTTAAAAAAAGGGTTAAGAGTCATAGCCTGTCCTACCTGTGCAAGGACAGAGATCGATGTTGAAAGTTTAGCCTACGAGGTAAAAAGAATTTTAAAAGGCAAAGAGGTTAAAAAAAATATTACGATAGCGGTCATGGGGTGTGTTGTTAATGGTCCTGGTGAAGCTAAACATTCTGATATTGCTATAGTTGGTACCAAAAATGGATCATCGGCTATTTTTCTTAAAGGGGAGCTTTATGGAACAATTAAGAGAAATGATATAAAAGAGAAGCTTTTTGAAGTTATAGAGGTTTTTCAGAATTCTTAACTGAAGAAGGGAATATTATGGAGATAGATCCTATTACTGGAAAGAAAACTGATAAAGAAATGAAAAAGAAGAAGATAAAAAAATCAAAAGATCACAATATTTCTACTTCTGAAGTAAAGGAAAAAGAAGGTTTTTTCGATGTACTGGTCGATACGAATTTAAAAATTTCCGAAAGTGAATTAAAGAGTATGATTGATAATATTCTTAAACTTGGGAATTACTTTGTGAAGTCTCCAACTCAAGCTAATTTAAGAGGATACAGAAATTCAATCAAAGATTTCCTAAAAAGATTGGAAAAACATTGGTATGTGATAAAAAACGATCTTGATTTTAAAAACTCAACACCTCAACTACATATGGTTGCAGAGGTAGTTGATGGCAAACTCATGGAATTGACTGATATGATTTTAAAAAGAGAGAAAAATACATTACTATATGCATCAAAAATCGAACAAATAAACGGATTGATTTTAGATTTGTACAAATAAAAAATGGTATAGAAGGTGCTCCTTTTGAGTAACTCATTCTTTTATGATACAATAGAAAAAATTGAATCAAAAATAGATACAATTAAAGCAAGCTCCATGTGTTTTGTTTGCGAAGATAATTTCATTTTGCATAATTTCATAGATGAATTATTAAATTCAGTTTCAGCCTTTAATAAATTAGATACCTTAATTATAAAGCCTTTTGGTGGAAATATTAAGATAGAACAAGTTAGGGATGTGGAAGAGTTTTTAATGTATAAACCTAACTATGCAAAGGTGAAGGTTGTTTTTTTTGAGGATATAGATAGATTGAATATAGAAGCGGCAAATGCTGCACTCAAATTAATCGAAGAGCCTCCTGACTTTGCTTTGATATTTAGCACTACTACGAGGTGGAATTATTTGCTCCCTACCCTTAAAAGTCGTTTTATAAGGTATGATCTTTCGATTCCTTCAAATCTAATTGAGAATGTTAATAGCAAGTATGAGGAAATAGCAATTTATTTTAATTTTTTTCAACATTATGATTTAGGAGTTTTATTATTTCTTATTGATGAAAATACAGATGTTTCTAGAATTAAAGATGAGGTAGAGAGGATAGTTAATTCTTCAACTAATAATCTTGATGAATTATTAAACAATTTTAAATTGTCACTTGATTTGTCAGAAAACAAATTGAAATTTGCTCTTTCATATTATAAATTGTGGGATATATTAATAAATTCAAACGATAAAGAGTTCTTTTATCTGATAAAAAATATTGCCCAAATAAAAAATGATGTGGAAAATTTATCTTTTTTACGTAATATATCTGCTTTAGGCTCGATTTTGTTGAGAGATTCGATGGTGTTTTTGAATTCTTCCAAGTGGAAATATTTTTGGAATAATTCACTTGTTTATTTCTTTGGATTAAATGAACATTCCGTTAATCTAGAGCAAATTAAAGATACTGTCTCATATCTGAACAGGATGTCTACGATGAGATTAGCTAACTTTAATTTCGAAATGGAAATATTTACTCATTTTTTTAGAATTAAGGGATGTTTTAGTAGAACTATTAAATAATATAATAACAATAGGAGTGAAATCTTTTGATAGATCTAAAAGCCGAAGTTTATGGGGTAGAATTAGAAAGATTAGGTTCCATCAACTACTTTAGTTATTTAGGGATGGAAAAAATCAATATATTTGACTATGTTTTGGTTCAAACAGAAAACGGAATAGAAGTTGGTAGGGTTGTGTTAGGACCTGTTACTATGAGGTTTGAAGAAATTGGTTATGAACCAAACTCAATAGTTAGAAAAGTTGGAGATGAAGACAAAAAACAAATAGAAGAAAATGTTGAAAAGGCTAAAGAAGTAGCACAATACGCAAAACAAATGGTTAGAGAATTAGGTTTAAAAATGAGAATTCTTGATGCCGATTTTACTTTTGATAGATCAAAATTAGTAATTTACTTTGGTTCAGATGTCAGAATAGATTTCAGAGAATTGGTAAAGATATTAGCAAAAAGGTACAAAACAAGAATTGAACTTAAACAGGTAGGAGCTAGAGATGAAGTAAAGAAGATTGGATCAATTGGTTTATGTGGGCAAGAAGCTTGTTGTAGTAGATTTTTGAGAGATTTTTCTTCTATAAAAATGGAACTTGCAAAGACGCAACAGATGATGATTAACACCGCTAAAATCTCAGGCAGATGCGGGAAACTTCTTTGTTGCTTAAAATATGAGAATGATTTTTATAAAGAGGTCCTTAAAAATGTGCCAAATGAGAATACTACAATAGAATACGAAGGAAAGCCAGCCAGAGTCGTAACGGTCAATGTGTTCTTAAAAGAAGTTTCATTGCAAGTAATAGAAGAAAATCAACCTATCATAATTAAAGTTCCTTTTTCCTATTTCAACAACGGTAATTCTTAAAATCAACTGCCTCCGTCTAACGACGTAGGTGGAAAGGCTATGAGAAGATGGTTAAGGTTATTTCAAAGAAAGGATGAATATGGATATTAAATATCCTGAAAGGAGTGAGAAAAACTACTGCATTCCTTTCGTTACTAAAATAGTTAGTCTGCTGCAGTAGTTTTTTGTGAACATATGAGAACGATTGCAATTGTATTCATAACTATCGGTATTTTGTTTGTAATCATTGGGTTGATGTTTGCGTTTAATATAAAACTCGGAAGACTTCCTGGAGATATAATAATAAAAAGAGAAAACTTTGTTTTATATATTCCCATTACAACAATGCTTATTGTAAGTGGAATAATCACATTGCTATCAATTATCATTCGAAGATTTTTCTAATATCTAATACTAGATCTAAATTCTTTGGAGGTGGATTCATTGAAAAAAAGTTTAAAAGAACTAAAAAGTTTGTCGTTAATCGCCAGAGGAGATATCCTGAAGATGACCACTGTAGCTAATTCTGGTCATCCTGCAGGGTCTATGTCTTCAATTGACATGTTTTTATCGGTTTTAAATAGGGCAAATATTTTCCCAGAGGATCCTTTCAACCCAGATAGAGATAGGATTGTGGTTAGTCACGGGCATACTTCCCCTGGTTTTTATACAGCTTTAGGGAGAATGGGCTTTATAGACATTGAAGAAGTTATTTCGGGATTCAGATATGCTGGAAGTATATTTGAAGGACATGTTACCCGCGGAATACCGGGTGTTGAGTGGTCAACAGGCAATTTAGGTCAAGGTTTATCTGCTGGGGTAGGAATGGCTTTGGCAGCTAAAAAAAGGAAAAAAGATTATAGAGTTTACGTTTTTAGTAGTGATGGAGAAAGTTCAAAAGGTCAGATTGCAGAAGCAAGAAGAACTGCTATAAAAGAAGGCCTAAATAACCTAATTGTTCTACTGGATTACAATGACATTCAAATATCCGGTAGAGCCAGAGATATATTATCAGTAAATATAGTTGGCGAATACAAAGCAGCTGGTTGGAACGTAATAGAAATTGATGGTCATGATTTTGAGCAGATCAATAAGGCGTTGGAAGTGGCCGAAAATGAACCATTAAGACCAACAGTGATTGTAGGCAAGACAATTATAGGGAAAGGTGTTTCTTTTATGGAAAACACTCCGACCTATCACGGTAAAGCGCTCACCAAGGAACAATTAAGTAAGGCTTTAGAAGAATTAGGTTTAGAGAACGATTTGGAAAAGTACATTGAAAGAAGAAAAAATATTACCTTAAATAGGGATAAGCTAAATTATCCAAATATTGAATTAAAGGTTGAAACGGGGCAACCTATAGTTTATGAGAAGGGGACAAAGGTTGCTAATCGTAACGCATCTGGGAACGCTATTGCTGATCTTGCAAAACTGAATAAGGATAACTTTCCAGTAGTCGCTATTGATTGTGATTTGAAACCATCCGTTAATTTGGGAAAGTTTGAAAAAGTCAATCCTGAAGGCTACATTCAAATTGGCATTGAGGAACATAACGCTGCTACGATTGGTGGAGCATTGTCTGTTAGTGGAGTATTAACTTTTTTCGCTGATTTTGGGGTATTTGGTTTAGATGAGGTATTTAATCAGCAAAGATTAAACGATATTAATCACACTAATTTAAAGACCGTTGTCACTCATTGTGGTATGGATGTTGGAGAAGATGGTAAGACCCATCATGAAGTCAATTATATTGGTATAGTCAGAAGCTTATACCATACTAAACTGATCGTACCTTGTGATGCAAATCAAACTGATAAAGCGATTAGGTACGCTGCAAAAGTTCCGGGTAACTTTGTGATTGCTATGGGAAGATCAAACCTTCCAATTTTGTTAGATGAAAAAGGCGACGTTTATTACGGTAACGATTATAACTTTGAGTATGGGAAGTTGGATATTTTTAGAAAAGGCAAAGACCTAACAGTATTCACATACGGAAGCTTTGCTCATTTAGCGGTTGAAGCAGCTGATAAGTTGAAAGAAGAAAATATTCAAATTACAGTAATTGGCGTACCGACTCCTTTGGATTTTGACCTTATCCAGGTTAAAGAATTTGTTGACAATACTATTGTGTTAACTTTAGAAGACCACAACGTAGAAAATGGTTTGTCAAATGAATTATCAAAAGCTATGATCAGAAATTCTTTGAAACCCTCTTATTTTGAACCTATGGGATTAAGAGACTATACACCGTCTGGAACAATCAATGATTTGCTAAAGATTTATGGATATGACGTAGAATCGCTGGTAAAAAAGATGAAAGGATTAATTGAAAACAAATGAAGTATGAAGATAATTTAAATTTGACTTTGCAAGAGGAAGAAACGCTAAAAAGTGCAAAAAAGATGCTTCTTCTACCAGCATGTGTCAATGAAAAGTTGCTGTTTGAAGCTTTGTGTCATAAATCGTATGTTTTCGATAGCGAAAATATTCAAAGAAGACTGGATTCTAATGAAAGGTTAGAATTTCTCGGAGATGCCGTTTTGGAGTTAGTTATCTCCGAGTTTCTTTACAATAGCTATTATCTTTCCGAAGGAGAAATGTCAAAGGCGAGGGCTATTATAGGGAGCGAAGTCATTTTGGCTGAAGTCGCTTTAAAACTAGGGTTAGATAATTTTATTTTTTTAAGTAAGGGTGAAGACAAACAAAGTGGTAGAAGAAAAAAGTCAATTTTATCCGATACTATGGAAGCAGTGTTTGCTTGTATTTATATAAGTTGTGGATATGAAAAGGTAAAGAAGTATATAATAAAAAACATGAAGGAATACATTGAAAATGCTGTTGAAGGCAATATTTTTCTTGATTATAAAACAAAGTTACAAGAACTAACTCAAGAAAAAACAAAAAAATTGCCTGAATATGTGTTATTAAGTGCTTCTGGGCCATCACATATGAAAAAATACAAGGTGGCTGTTAAACTAGATGATGAGATACTTGGCATAGGTGAAGGTTTTTCAAAGAAAATTGCCGAACAATTAGCAGCAAAAATTGCTTGTGAGAAGTTTTTGAACTCTATTGGTGAAAACAATGGCGTTGATTAAAGAGATTGAATTCGTTATTTTAAAGAATACCTCTTCGATATCATTAACAGGAAATTATTGTTTTCTGGACTGTAAACATTGTGGTGGCCACTATCTAAATAATATGGCCAGAATAAAAGATATAGAAGATTTAGTAAAAAATGGATTCACTTCTTTTTTAATTAGTGGTGGATTACTACCTGATGGGAAGGTTCCAATAGCAATTTTTGAAGATATACTATATAATCTAAAAACTAGATATAATTTGAAATATAATGTACATACTGGCTACGTGGATGAAAAAGACATCCAGATTTTAAAAAAGCTTGCAAATACCGTATCTTTTGATTTGGTTGGAGATCAGCAAACGGTAAAAGAGGTTTATGAGGAATTGGATTTTGAGAAGATTTGGTCTTCATTTGAGTTGCTTGTAAAGAATGATTTTGACGTTAAACCACATATTACTATAGGTTTGAATAAAGGTGAATTCTCTCATGAAATAAAAGCGATTGAAAAATTAAAAAAACTTCGAGATCGAATAGAGGAAATAATATTTCTCGTTTTTATACCCACCGTTGGGACTGAATTCTATTCTTATCAACCCCCAAAAGTGTCTGAAGTTGTTTCTTTTCTTTCAAAGGTAAGAAAAGATTTTCCACATAAAAAGTTAACTTTAGGCTGCATGCATCCTAAAGGGAAATATAGAGAAGAGCTACAAACCAACCTTTTAGGTATTGTAAATAAAATTGTTCAACCTATTGGCAAAGTTATTGAAAAAGCTGAAAGAGAAAATTACCGGATTAGTTATAGTTACGAATGTTGTGCTTTCCCTAATCTCATTTGCGAAGCAAATGTGTTTGGGGATCTTAAGGGGGAACCCCTTAACGATCGATAATAGTGGAGGTTATAATTATAAGATGGAAATTTTACCTTCTTACATAAAGTTATACGAGTCAGGTGAACTTCATAAAAGACGTGATTATTTGATGAAACGATTAAAAAAATGTGATCTTTGCCCTCGGCAGTGTAAAGTAAATAGGTTAACAAATGTTGGAACTTGTAGGGTCGGGAACGAAATAAAAATTTCCGAGTATGTTCTTTATCCTGGAGAAGAGCCTGTATTGCAAGGAGAAAATGGTGCAGGTGGTATTTTCTTTAGCAATTGTACGATGAGGTGTGTTTATTGTCAGAATTTTAATTTTAGTCAACTGGGTTTCGGAAAGAACATTTCAACAATCGACTTAGCAGAAATTTTCTTAAAATTCCAGAATGAAATGAAGGCTGCCAATTTAGATTTGGTAACAGCCACTCCATACTTACCTTTTATTTTTGACGCTTTAATATATGCAATAGAACGTGGATTTAGATTACCTATAGTGTGGAATACATCATCTTATGAAAGAATAGACACTTTAAAGCTGATGGAGGATGTCGTTGATATATATTTAGCTGATATAAGGTATACTAGTAATATAGTTAGTAAAAGGTATTCAGGAGTAAATGATTACTGGAGTAATACGCAGTTAGCTGTTAAAGAGATGTATCGTCAGATTGGTGAAACTTTTATAGTAGATGAAAAGTCTAACATTTTGAAAAGAGGAATAATAATTCGTATTTTAGTTTTACCCAATCTAATAAACCAAGCGAAAGAAGCCTTAAAATTCTTAAAGTATGATGTTTCCGAAAAGGTACATGTCAGTTTAATGGACCAGTACGTTCCGGTTTATAAGGCAAAAAATTATGAAAAATTATCAAGATATTTATACAAATCAGAATATCAGGAAGTAGTAGACTATTTGTATGAATTAGGATTTGAAAATGGTTGGATTCAGACTCACAATTTAAAAGAAAACGATGAAGTTTTTTCAACGTCACAATAAACGTTGGTGACTATCAGAGGGGTGATTTCATGAAAGAAGTAGAACTGATGGGGTACGTTCTTGATCAGTTACAAGATGGAGTAATGGTTATAGATGAAAGAGAAAAGATTTTTTACATAAACGACTCCGCCTGTAAGATTTTAGAGGTTGATAAAGAAAAAATAATAAGGCAAAATGTAGTTGAAAATGTTCCAAACACAAGATTGCATATTGTTTTAAGAACCGGGGAACCAGAATACGACAAATTACAAAGTTTAGGGGATAAGGTTATTTTAACTTCCCGTATCCCTATAAAAAATGATAATAATGAAACTATCGCAGTTGCCGCTGTCTTCAGGGATATCACCACATTACAAAAGTTAGCCGAAGAGATTACTAATCTAAGAGAAATGGAGGCGCTCTTAAGTTCCATAATTGATTCTACTTCCGATGCTATTTCCGTAGCTGATCAAGAAGGTCGTGTTACCATGGTCAACAGAGCTTATACAAGAATCACAGGGCTAACACCAAGGGAGGTCATTGGTAAACCTGCCACTATAGATTTAGCAGAAGGTGAAAGTTTACATATTCAATGTGCAAGAGAGAAAAAACCTATATACAATGTAAGAAAAAGATTGGCTACGAACAAAAAAGAAGTAGTAGCAAGCGTCACCCCACTTTTTGTTAAAAATGAGTTTAAAGGAAGTGTCGCCGTTATTCATGATATTTCCGAGATTCAAAGATTGATAAACGAACTTGAGGCAACGAAAAGGATGCTAAAAAAAGAGAGTGCCACACACACCTTCGACGATTTAGTAGTAAAATCTGAAATTATGAAAGATGTAATAGCTCAAGCAAGTAAAGTAGCATCTGTAGATGTGGACCTTTTATTAATAGGAGAATTTGGGGTAGGGAAAGAGGTTCTAGCACAAGCTATTCACAATGCAAGTCCGAGAAAAGATGGACCATATTTAAAATTGAATTTTTCTTTGATTCCAAAAGAAAGACAGGAAGAGTACCTTTTTGGGGGAAATAGCTATTTGGCTCAAGCTAATGAAGGGACACTTTTTTTGGAAAATATTGATTTAATGGATTTAGAAATGCAGAGAAAACTTTTAACTTTTCTTAAAGACAATGTTTTCGATACGGATTATTACGATTTTATTCCTGATGTGAGGTTCATTTTTTCAACAACCGAAGATTTAAAGATTCTTTCGAGTTTGGGTAAATTTTCTAAAGAACTTTTGTACAAAATTTCAGTAGTAAGTATTGAAGTTCCTCCATTAAGAGAAAGAAAGGAAGACATACCTGAACTAGCTCAGCAACTACTACATAATTTAAATAGAAAGTATGGTAGAATAGTTTATGGATTTACTGAAGATGCATTGAATAAATTGATTAATTATTCGTGGCCAGGGAACATAAGAGAGTTGGAAAACGTAATAGACCGAGCTATGTTGGCGATGGACAACAGTGATTCCATAGTTACTTCAACACATATTCCCGATTTGGAAGAAAAGGTTGAAGAAGTCACAGGAACGCTTAAAGAAATGACTGAAGACTTTGAGAAAAAGATAATTCTAGAAGTACTAGAAGCCAGCCATGGTAATAAAACAGAGGTTGCTCGTAAATTAGGTTTAACTGTTAGAAATCTTTATTATAAGCTGGATAGATACGGAATTAAATGAAGTCTTAAACTGAATAGGGGGATGAACAGTGAAGTTTGAATTTCGTCTTGAACGATTGAAAGATCTAAAAAAAAGTTTAGAAGATACCGCAAGAATAGAATTAGGAATAAAAAATAAACAAAGACAGTTAGTTGAAGACGAAATTAATCAGATGAACAATAAGATTGATACCTTTTCAATAGAATTCATAAAAGAGGTAAAAGATACTATCTCAATTACTAAATTATTAAGTATGATAGAGTATAATAATTATTTAAATGATCAATTGGCACAACTACGTTTAGAGTTACAAGAAAAACTACAAGAAGAAGAAACTGCCCGACAAAATTATTTAAAAGCTAAAAGGGAAAAGGATATTCTTCAAAAACTTAAAGATAAAAGACTTAACGAATTTAAAGTTCAAGAAAAGAGAGCAGATATAAAAGAATTAGACGAAATTGCAAGATTAAACCATCATACTAGGGAGGAAAATTATGAATAAAATCAGAGTTTTGTTCTTATGTTCGAGAAATTCTGCAAGAAGTCAGATGGCTCAGGCATTTTTGAAAAAATACGGAAATGATAAATTTGAGGCTTACAGTGCAGGTTTAGAAGCAAGTGAAATTCATCCTTTGACCATAAAAGTCATGGAAGAAAAAGGAATATCTATGTCCGAGCAATACTCAAAAAGTTTGGATATATACTTGAACGATAGATTTGGTTTTTTAATAACCGTCTGTTCAAAAGCAGAAAAAGAATGTCCTTTTTTTCCGGGCGTTAGTATAAGATTATATTGGCCCTTTGACGATCCAGCCGCTGCCAAAGGTTCTGAAGAAGAACAATTAGAAGTATTTCGAAAGGTAAGGGATCAAATAGAAAAAAAGGTAATTGATTTCGTGGAGAATACTGATAAATACTCTAATATAAAAGATAATTTTCGAGTGTAAAAACCTTTTTGCATATACTTTATTTTTCAAAGAATTAACCTTCAGCTAAAGTTTGTTTGCTATAATAAATTCATAAAAAAATTAATAAAGAAAAAACCTCTTTCTGTATAATGCCGATAATAAGGTTCGGCAGTTTCTACCAAACAGCCGTAAACTGTTTGACTACAGTAAGAGGGGTCTGAGATATTGTATATCAACATCCTACCTCTCTACTGTATGAGAGGTAGGATTTTTTATTTCAACATTTTAAAAAAGGAGAGATAACTTTGAGTAAGAAAGTCCTTTTGATATCTGGAAGTCAATCAGATGAGATTTTTGTAAAAACTGCCATTGACCTCTTTGAAGAATGGAAGATAAGTTACGACTATAAGGTGTTTAGTGCTCACAGAAATTTGAAAGAGCTAACAAAATTTATCGAAGAACTTCCAAGTAACGAATATTGTGTCATAATAGCTGTTGCCGGCCTTTCTGCTGCCTTACCTGGTGTAATCGCTTCATTAACTAATCTCCCCGTTGTTGGTGTCCCCAGAGATGTAGGTCCTTTAAATGGAATAGATGCATTACTTTCTATGGTACAGATGCCTAGTGGGGTTCCTGTTGCAACCATGGGCATTGGAAGTAGTGGTATGAAAAATGCAGCATACTTTGCAAAAAGGTTGACAGAAGGTGAAAAAGATGGAAGATAAGAAAAATTTTGAGCTTTTATACGAAGGGAAAGCCAAAAAAGTATACAAGTTCGATGAGAAGAAATTGTTGATAGAATTCAAAGATGATGTGACAGCATTCAACGGATTAAAAAAAGATCAAATCCTTAACAAAGGAAAAATCAACAAAGAAATTTCTAAGTTCTTTTTTGAAATGCTGAATAATCAAGGTATAAATACCCATTACATCAACGATTACGATGAAAACTCTTTCGTTGCAAAATGGACAGATTTAATTCCTCTCGAGGTTATAATTAGAAATTATACTGCCGGCAGCTTTTGTAAGAGATATGGTGTAAAAAAAGGATTAATGTTTGATTATCCGTTGGTTGAGTTTTCATTGAAAAATGACGAATTAGGTGACCCTATGATCACCAAAGATGCTATCATTCTTCTCAAGATCACTACAGAAGACGTATTGAATGGCATCATTTCTATTTCTAAAAAAGTCAACAATATTTTAAGTGATTATTTAAAATCTAAAGGAATTATTTTGGTGGATTTTAAATTAGAGTTCGGAATCAGTAAAAACGATAACAAAGTTACGTTGATCGATGAGATCTCTCCTGATACGTGCCGTTTTTGGGACGCAAATACTATGGAATCTCTTGACAAAGATGTTTATAGGGAAAATAAAGGGGATCTTATCAACGCCTACGAAGTATTACTTGGGAGGTTAGATATATGATGATTAAAGAGGAGCAGAAAACCTTCCGATTTGAAGTAAAAGTAAAGTTAAGGGAAGGAATTTTAGACCCACAGGGAGCTACTACTTTCAAGGTTTTAAGAAGGCTAAATTACAACGTTGAAAGTGTAAGATTTGGAAAAAGTATAGAATTAGAAGTAAAAGAAGATAGCTACGAAGCAGCCAAAGATAAAGTCAGAGAAATAGCTTATAAAATTTTAACCAATCCAGTTTTAGAGGATTTTGAAATCGTCGATTTGAATAGGAAGTGAAGAGTGTGAAGAATGTGAATTCGTTAACGGCTGGAATTATAGTTTTTCCAGGTTCAAACTGCGATAGGGATGCAAATTTTGCTTTAACGATTAACGGTTTTGATACAAAATATATATGGCATGATTTCAATCAATTACTGGATTTCGATTTGGTTTTTATTCCAGGAGGGTTTTCCTATGGAGATTATTTAAGGGTTGGGGCGTTGGCAAGGTTTTCTCCCGTAATGAGCTCGGTAGAGAAGTATATATTGAACAAAAGAGGATTGGTTTTAGGGGTTTGTAATGGTTTTCAGATACTAACAGAAGCAGGGATATTACCCGGGGCATTAACCGTTAACACCTCTCATAGATTCATATGTAAAGATGTTGAAGTTGAAGTTGTAAATTATGATACACCGTTTATCAATGATGTTCAAAAAAAGATTTTAACTTTACCTATTGCCCACAAGGAAGGCCGATATATCAACGATAATAAGCTTGATCCTAAAAATATTGTATTAAAGTATAAAGAGAATCCCAACGGTTCATTTGACGATGTAGCAGGCATAATAAATGAAGAATACAATGTCTTTGGTTTAATGCCTCATCCGGAAAGAGCTTGTCATAGTGTATTAGGTAATGAGGATGGTAATTACATTTTTCAATCTATCAGGAGGTATTTGTCTAGTGCAGAATCAATTAACAATTAAAGAGATAGCATTGGAATTAGGTATTTCAAGAGAAGAATTTGATCTCATCGAAGAAAAGTTGGGGAGAATACCCAACGAATTTGAAACCTATCTTTTTTCTGCTCAATGGTCTGAACATTGTGGTTACAAACATTCTAAACATTACCTAAAAAAAATTAATGAATCTTATGAAAGCGAAAATGCAGGATACGTTCAGATTGGAGGAAAGGCCGTTGTTTTTAAGGTTGAAAGTCACAACCATCCTTCTGCAGTAGAACCTTATCAAGGAGCCGCTACTGGTATCGGTGGGATAGTTAGAGATATATTAGCTATGGGAGCAAGGCCCATAGCACTTTTAGATTCGTTGAAATTTGGAAATGTTTTTGATCCAAAGGTGAAGAACATTTTCGAAGGGGTTGTTTCAGGTATAAGCGATTATGGAAATTCCATCGGTGTCCCTACGGTTGGTGGAGAGACTTCATTCAATGAAATATATTCAACAAACCCTTTGATAAACGTGATGTGTGTCGGGGTTGCTAACAAAAATCATTTGGCATCTTCCCACGCTGATGGACCTGATAAACTTCTTGTATATGTAGGATCTAAAACCGGACGTGATGGAATCCATGGAGCCTCTTTTGCATCAAAAAAATTGAGTGGAAAAGATGACAGGCCCTCTGTTCAAGTTGGAGATCCCTTTACCGAAAAGAATCTAATCGAAGCGACACTTGAGATATTGAAAATAAAAGGGGTAAGAGCTTGTCAAGATATGGGTGCTGCCGGTGTTCTTAGCTCTACTTCTGAAATGGCTTATAAGGGTGGAGTTGGTTGTGAACTTTATTTAGATAATATACCCAAAAGGCAAGAAGATATAGAACCTTGGGAAATAATGCTTTCTGAGTCTCAAGAGAGGATGCTTTTTTTGGTTAATCCTGGTACAGAGAAAAAAGTAGAAGCCATCTGTAATAAGTACTTGATCGATTTTGCAGTTATAGGAAAAACAATTTCTACCCCTCATTACGTTGTGAAAGAAAATAGCGAAGGCAAGGTTCTTGCTGATCTTCCAATAGATATATTAGTTAACGCCCCTGAATATTATAGGAACAACACCATTCCTTCTACTTATATATTGAACAAAGCAAAAAAATACCCAAAGACAAAGATAAAGGATATAGATAAAATATTAAAGATATTACTGTCAAGCCACAACATATCTAGTAAAAAATGGATATATCAACAGTACGATTATAAAGTTGAAACGAATACAATATTTATACCAGAACAAGCCGATAGTGCTGTACTTTGGTTAAAAAAAACTCAAAAGGCTATTGCTGTTACGATTGACAGCAACGAACTTTACACCTATTTAGATCCATTTGAGGGTACAAAGAACGTTGTATACGAAGCTGCGAGAAATCTAATCTCTGTTGGTGCAAAGCCTTTAGCTATCACAGACAACCTTAATTTTGGTGATCCTGATGATCCCGAAGTATCATGGCAATTTGAAAAAAGTATTGAAGGCTTGATTGAAGCTTCAAAAGAACTTTCTACCCCAGTGGTTAGTGGTAACGTCAGTTTTTACAATTCGTATCATGAAACATCGATTTTCCCTACCCCAGTTATTGGTATGATTGGGGAAATTAAAGATATAAAAAAAATAGTTAACCTAAAGTTCAAAGATTGTGGTGATGTAGTATATTTAATTGGAAAAACAGATATCAATGTTGATAAGATAGGTGGTAGTTTTTATTTAAAAGTTCTTGAAGGGTTTGTAGGTGGAGAGATAGACTTTGTAAATCCAATGTATGAAAGATATTTGCAAAACTTTATATTAGATCTAATAGATAAAGGTATTTTAAAAAGTGTGCATGATGTTTCAAAAGGCGGTTTGCTCACTGCTTTGGCGGTGTCCTGTATATTGAGTAATCGTGGTTTTAAAGGTATTTTAGATGCTTCCATAGAAGAACTTTTTGGAGAGAATCAGGGCAGGTTCATCGTGTCTGTTAGGAGTAAAGATTCCCGTATATTTGAAGATATTGCTAAATCATCTAATATCAACGTTAAAAAATTGGGAGAGATAAAATCCAGTGATGACGGTATCGATATCTGCAGTGCATATTTTGATTTAAAAGAATTGAAAAGTATCTATTTTGATAGTATCTCGAAAAGTGTGGAGGAATAATAGAATGTTGATGGAGAATTGTGGTTTGTTCGCTGCATATTCAAAGGCTGAAAAGTACAAC
>LDZR01001744.1_pt1 | contig 15026 bp, 16 predicted proteins | sample 615371 | NCBI WGS metagenome assembly LDZR01 (sample SAMN03408294, study PRJNA278302) | terrestrial metagenome | isolation source: oil reservoir sample K2 | place: USA: Alaska, North Slope, Kuparuk formation | collected 2013
CTTTAAGCCAAGCAAAAGTCCTGCCCGCGAGGGAGGCCTTTGCGAGCGGAAGCCAAGCAGGCCAGGATCAAAACTGGGGATGCGCCAGGGTCTTTACCTAAGTTATTCCCAATTAGTTCCAGATATCCTTGGCTTTCGGTCCCTCGTTGGCCCAACTAGCCTTCGGCCTTAAAACCTTAAAGAGGGGTACCCGATCCAATCGGCATCCTTGCCGGTGGAAGGGTCTCGGACATTCTATCCTCGGCCCCGCCTCCGGTTTCGGCCGAAGCTCAAAGTTTGGCTTGTCGCTCGTGTTTAGTCCCTCGCTTTAAAGTTCAAGCAGGCCTCCCGCTGCAAAAAGCGGGGATACCCCAGGGCCTTTACTTGCCCCTCTGGAGTTCGACCCGGGCGGCTCCCGGGACGCATAAAAGGGAAGGTTTCATGGAAAGTTAATAAAGTATAGTATATCGCTCGGTTTTGCCTTGACAATATCCGAGTAGATTGCTAAGATATAAACTACGGAAGCAAGGGAAAAGATGGGGGGGTGAGGGCATCGTGAAATTCTCCACCAGAGGGGAATACGGCCTGCGCGCCATGTTCGACTTGGCCCAGCGTTACGGCGAAGGGCCCATCTCCCTGAAGAGCGTAGCTGAACGCCAGGATATCTCCGAATATTACCTGGAACAGCTCATAGCTGCCCTGCGCAAGGCCGGCCTGGTAAAAAGCGTCCGTGGCGCCCAGGGGGGGTACACCCTGGCCAGGGATCCCTCGGAAATTAAGGTGGGGGACATTATCCGCGTATTGGAAGGGCCTATTGCTCCCATGGATTGCGTAAAAGAAGAAGGGGAATGCTGTTCCCGGGCCGAAAGCTGCGTGGCCCGTACCATATGGGAAAAGGTGCGGGATAGCGTAAGCGGAGTCTTGGATTCCATTACGTTGGAAGATATGGTCATAGAGGCCAATAAGTTGCAGCAGAGTAATAGTTACATTTACTACATCTAGATTTCCGGGGAAAAGGTGAGAGCATGCGACGGGTTTATCTGGATCACAGTGCTACGACGCCGGTGCGGCCGGAGGTACTGGAGGAAATGCTCCCGTTCCTGAAGGAGGAATTCGGCAACCCGTCCACCATTTATAGTTGGGGCCGCCAGGCCAAAAAGGCCGTAGAAGAGGCCCGGGCGCGGGTGGCGTCCCTTATCGGAGCTCAGCCGGAGGAAATAATCTTTACCAGCGGGGGTACCGAGGCCGATAATATGGCCCTTATCGGCGCCGCCTACGCCAATCAAAATAAGGGAAAGCATATCATCACTTCCAGCATCGAACACCATGCTGTTTTGGATACGGCCCAGTATTTGATGCGCCAGGGCTTTAAGGTGACCTTTCTGCCGGTCACGCCGGAAGGCCTGGTGCGCGTGGAAGACGTCCTGCAAGCTATTACCGACGGGACCATTCTTATCAGTATTATGCATGTTAACAACGAAGTGGGCACTATTCAGCCCATCCGGGAAATCGGCAAGGTGGCGCGGGAGAAAGGTATTATTTTTCACACCGATGCCGTACAGAGCGTAGGCAAAATACCGGTCAACGTTCAGGATTTAAATGTCGATCTTTTAACCGCGTCGGCCCATAAGATTTATGGCCCTAAAGGGGTGGGGTGTCTTTACGTCCGCAAGGGAACCCGCATCCAGCCCCTGTTGCATGGCGGGGGGCAGGAGCGCAAGCGCAGGGCGGGGACGGAGAATGTGCCTGGCATCGTGGGTTTCGGCAAGGCGGCCGAATTGGCCGGCAGGGAACTGGAGAGCGAGGGTCGCCGGTTAAAGGCTTTGCGGGATAAACTAATCGAGGGGGTACTGGCGAGGATCGAGGAAACCAGGTTGAACGGCGACCGGGAGCAGAGGTCCCCCATCAATGCCAACTTCAGCTTCCGTTACGTGGAAGGGGAATCCATCCTTCTCAGCCTGGATATGAAGGGAATAGCCGCTTCCAGCGGCTCGGCCTGTACTTCGGGGTCCCTGGACCCGTCCCACGTACTCCTGGCCATGGGAATCCCCCATGAAATCGCCCATGGTTCGGTGCGCATGACCCTGGGTCGAGATAACACGGAAGAGGATATCGACTATGTCCTGGAAGTGCTCCCGGAGGTCGTGGAGCGCCTGCGCGCCATGTCTCCTTTATACAATAAAGGGAAGTAGGGCCGGGAGGTTATTTGAGGTCGGTAAGGAGTGAGTGGACATGTATAGCGAAAAAGTGATGGATCATTTCACCAATCCCCGCAACGTGGGAGAGATCCCGGATGCCGACGGAGTCGGGCAGGTAGGCAATCCGGTGTGCGGAGACATCATGCGCCTTTACATCAGGGTGGAAAACGGCATAATAAAGGATGCCAAGTTCAAAACCTTCGGCTGCGGGGCGGCCATTGCCACCAGCAGCATGCTTACCGAGATGGTGAAGGGCAAGACGTTGGAGGAGGCCCTGCGCATAACCAATAAAGACGTGGCCGAGGCCCTCCACGGCCTGCCTACCCAGAAGATGCACTGTTCCAATCTGGCGGCCGATGCCCTGCACAAGGCCATAGAGGACTACGAGAAGAAGAACAGCAAGGGCGGTGACATGACTGGCTAAAGCCAAGGTTATGGTGGCCATGAGCGGTGGGGTGGACAGTTCTACGGCCGCCGCTTTACTGAAGGACAGGGGCTATGAGGTCATCGGAGTTACCATGGATATCTGGCCTGCAGACGCCCCGCCGCCACCGGGGGAAACGGGATGCTGTTCTTTAAGCGCCGTAGAGGATGCCCGGCGGGTAGCTGCCCTCCTGGGCATTCCTCATTATGTGCTCAATTTCCGCGATATGTTCGGGGAAAAGGTTATCGATTACTTCGTAGAAGATTACCTGGAGGGGCGTACCCCTAACCCCTGCGTGGCCTGCAACCGCTTCATTAAATTCGAGGGCCTTCTGCGCAAAGCCTTGGCCCTGGGTATGGATTACGTGGCTACGGGCCATTATGCCCGTATATGGTACGACGAGAAGCGGGGACGTTACCTCCTGGCCAAGGGTCGGGACGCCGCCAAGGATCAAAGCTACTTCCTATACACCTTTACCCAGGAGCAGATGGCCCGTACCCTGTTGCCCCTGGGAGATTACACCAAGGACGAGGTGCGGGCCATGGCGGAGGGCTACGGCCTGCCGGTGGCCCGAAAGCCCGAATCCCAGGAAATATGTTTCGTTACCACCGGCGACTACCGCCAGTTCATCCGGGAGCGGGCTCGGGTTCCCCTCCGGCCGGGGCCCATTCTGGATACGGAGGGGCGGGTCGTGGGTCGGCACCGGGGTCTAGCCTATTATACCGTGGGCCAGCGGCGGGGCCTGGGCCTGGCAGCCGGCCGGCCCCTATTCGTGGTGGCCCTGGATCCCCGGCGGAATGCCGTAATCGTGGGGGAGGAAGGAGAACTCTTTAAGCCCGGCTTAACCTCGAGGGATAATAACTTTATTCTGTGGGCCGAACCGCCGCCGGAGGCAGAGGTCACCGTTAAAATCCGCTACCGGGCCCCGGAGGTGCCGGCTCTCCTCCGGCCCCAGGGCGGGGGGCGGGCCAAAGTAATATTTAAGGAACCCCAGCGGGCGGTGGCCCCCGGACAGGCGGTGGTTTATTACCAGGGCGACGTGGTGGCCGGAGGGGGCACCATCATGGCACCGTGGGAAGAAGATGCGCCCTGAGACGGGCGCATTTTTCGAGCCCGGCCGGGCAATAATACTGCTTGAGCGAGGGGATTCTTTTGCCCAAAGGGAGAGAACTGGTGGGTTTGCCCGTGGTATGCCTGGACGCCGGCGAAGAGCTGGGACGGGTACATGACCTGGTCTGGGACGTCGCCACTTACGGCCTGTCCGGCGTCGTCCTTGCCCCCGGCGGGCTTTGGAAGGGACCCCGGTTCCTCGAGGCCCAAAAAATCAAGAATTCGGGGCCCCATGCCCTGACGGTGGAGAACAGCGCCTGCCTGGAGGACAGGGTACCCGAGGAGAGCCTGCGCTGGCGGGAGTTTAAAGGTAGGAGGGTCCTCGATTCCGGGGGCCGCGAGCTGGGGCTCCTGGAAGATGTGGAGGTGGAATGGCCCTCCGGTCGGATTGTGGCCTTGGAACTATCCCAGGGACTGGTAAACGATCTCCTCGAGGGGCGTCGAACCATTGAAGCCGCCCCCTGTTCCATTACCTGGGGACCCGACGTGGTCATCCTTAATGCGGGAGGTGGAGGGTAATTTGCCTACTTGTCCTGTCTGCGGCGGTAAAGCCGTGGGACGCGTAGGGGTGGACCAGTACTACTGCTGGGACTGTCTCCTGGAATTCAACGGTCGCAATGAAGTCTTCGCCATTGCCGAAGACGGTACCTTAGTTGCCTATGACCACCGGGGGGGCTAAAAACCTATGCTGCGGCGAGGATTCTGGGGAGGTCTGCTGACCGGGGCAGTAGTAGGATTTTTTATAGGGTTGATGTCTCACCCTACCCAATCCGCGGGAGAGCGCCGGCCGCCCGCCCATCCGGCCGGCGTAAAGGAGTCAGATCGTCTCAAGCGGTTGGGAGGTGTCGTTCGTTATCGCAAAAACTGAAAACCGGAACTCCGGGTGAAGGGTAGGCCATGTTTTCCCTGCAACGTAATAAATTATCGCGCCTGGCCTTAGGTGGTGCTCTCTCGGCCGGGGCTTTATTTTTTCTATATCTAGTGCGGCCCCTCTTTACCCCCCTGCTGGGCGCCGCCCTTCTCGCCTACTTTCTCAAGCCGGCCGTTATAGCCCTGGAAAAGCGCGGGTGGCCCCGACCGAAGGCCATCCTGCTTTTATATCTCCTGGGGCTGGCCGTTTTAGCTCTAACCCTACTTTACGTCCTACCCCGGCTCCTGCGGGAACTCAACAAGTTTTTGGACCAGCTCCCCGTCTTTACCGGTGAAGTTCAGGGGTGGCTGCAGCATTTCTACGACCGGTACCAGCGACCTGGTATGCCGGCGGGCCTGAAGCGCCTCGTGGACGAAAGCCTGGCCGTGTTCCAGGGCCGGATAGAGGTGGGCATCCGCCAGGCGGTCGGCCTCCTGGCCGGGCTATTTTCGGGTTTGACCAGCATCGTGCTGGCGCCGGTCCTGGCGTATTACCTTCTCAAGGATAGCGAGAATCTAGGCCGGAGCGCCCTCCGCCTTTTGCCTCCGGCATGGCGGGAAGACCTGTTGGGGCTGTGGATGGAGATCGACCGCATCCTGACCGGTTTCGTCTGGGGCCACTTGCTGATTTCCGTGCTGGTAGGCGCCCTTACAGGCCTGGGGCTTTTTCTGGCCGGAAGCCCCTATGCCGTGGTTATGGGCATTATCATGGGTTTGGCGGATCTCATTCCCTACTTCGGGCCCCTCATCGGGGCCATACCCGTGGTCGCCTTGAGCTGGATGGAGTCTCCCCGCCTTGCCATTTATGCCCTAGGGGTGATCGTGGTCGTACAACAGATCGAAACCGCGATCCTGGCCCCGCGGATCCTGGGTCAGAGCGTGGAGTTATCCCCCCTCGCCGTCATTCTGGCCGTCATGGCAGGGGGCGAGCTTTTCGGGGTGGTGGGCCTTCTCCTGGCCGTGCCCGCCGCTGCCGTAGGACGGGTAATCGTGGGCTTCCTCTGGTCCAGACTGGTGAGCCGCTAGGTTATGCATAGCTATGCAGGCCGGGTAGTAGCAAAGAAACACCGAAAAGGGTAAAGAGTACGGCCAAAAACCCTACTACTGCTACAACGGCCGCCCTTCTGCCCCGCCAACCGTAGGTCCTACGGGCATGGAGGAAGCCGGCATAGATGAGCCAGGTGATCAGGGCCCACGTTTCCTTGGGGTCCCAGCCCCACCACCGGCCCCAAACTTCTTCCGCCCAGACCGCCCCGGTGATGAGCACTAGGGTCATGAAGGCAAAGCCCACGGCCGCGCACCAATACAGCAGGTGGTCCAATTTAGCCGGGGAGGGGAGGGAAAAGGGGAGTTCCCTGTTCCGGATCCTTTCGTGGAGCAGATAAAGGATGCCCAGGCAAAAGGAGAGACCGAAGGACCCGTAGGCTATAACGGCCGTCAGTACGTGAAGCTGGAGCCACACGCTCTGCAGGGCGGGCATCAGGGGCCGGCTTTCCGAAGGGAGGGTATTACTGAAAGAAAGGATGAGCACGGCCAGCAGGGCTACCAGGACGGTCAACAGATTACCGGGAATATGTTTCCGGATAAAGAAGAAGAGGAAGAGAATCCCCCACGCGAAAAGGAGGGTGAACTCGTATAGCGTGGCTACGGGGAGGTAGCCGCTTTCCAAGGTGCGCCGGCCCAGGGCCAGGGTGAGGAGGACAAAGGCGATAACAACGGAGGCCAGGGACGTCCGGCCCAGGGGTCGGTGGGGCTGCCACAGGAGGATTAAACTAAGGAGAAGGGCGATTAACAGGAAAAAATACGCAGCCAAGACATATTTTGCTTCCATGATTTCAACTTTCCCCTCCAGCTAACTTCATTTTATCGGATATCAGGTACCGCATAACGAAACCCACCAGGACGAGGACGAAGCCCGCGTAGGTCACCCCCACGCCCGGGTCTCTTTTTATTTCGAGGCCGGTGTAACGGCGATGACCGATAAAGGTCACGGTATAGTCGCCGAGGGTTCTGCTTTCCCCTGGCCCGATGATCCCGGTGGCTAGGATGTCCGTGTCCCGGAGAAGCAGACAGGCCAAGCCGGGGGTGTCGGTTGGGGGTGAAGATGGGGGTGTGGCGGTTGCCCCTTCGCCTCCGGGGAGCAAGAAAAACCTAAGGCGCAATCTTTGGACCTCGTCCAGGAGAAGCTCTCCGCCGTGGGCCGCCTGGAAGGGGAAAACCCCGGTGCCGTAGGATACCTCTCCCTGGATCAGCCACCCGTATCTCTTCTGATAAATTTTTAATCCCTCAAATTTTAAGGGATGATTAACCTTCACCTCCTGCTCCCGGACCGAGCCGCTATCGCTTTCCACCCGGACCAGGCTGATATACTGCCGGGGTTCTAGGGTGGGATAGTATTCGATGCGGAAATCCTTCACGGATAAAGCGAAGCCGGGGAAACCGTGGGCTGCCAAGTCTACTCCTTCTCCCACACCTATTTCTACATAGGCGGAGCGGCCCAGGTAGGCGGAGAGGACTGCTCCGGCCAAGATTAAAAGGAGGCTTAAGTGGAGGAGGACGGAGCCGCGGCCCCGCCAGCCCCTGAGGTTCTTCCATCTCCGTAGGGAGCAAAGGAGAAGACTGAGGCCCAGGAGGGCTGCCAGGGTTAGAAACCACCAGCTCCGATACACCTGATCAAGGGACAGGAGCAGGAGAAAATTTCCTGCGGCCTCGCCGTACCTGGCGTAGTAGAAGGACGGGGGCTGGCCCTGGGGGATGAAGGTCCCCGCGGAAGCCGCCGCTCCCAGGCATAATAGGAGCAAAAAAGCGGCTTTCATAGAAGAAAAGAAGCGCAAATTCCATCACCCGTTCGGTGGTGTGCTTAAAGGAGAGTATATACTTTTTCGGAGCGCCGGTCAAACCGTCGCCGGCCTGAGTTATCCCAACTTTTTGCAGAGCAGGCCTGCTTGGGCTTGGAAGCGAGCGAGCAAGCTTTCGCGGCTAGCCAAACTTAAGCTTGGCGAAAGGCGGAGGCGGGCCCGAGGGCATGAGAAACCTACGGCCGGCAACTGAGGCAGGAGGCTTAAATTCTGCCGGGAAGCCTGCCGGAGCCTTGAGCCGAGCGATAGTTTGGCCCGCGAAGGTTTCCGGAGCGAGCGAAAGCCAAGCAGGCCTAGAAACAAGACTGGGTACGCCAGGTCGCCGGCGGATCTAATATAATAAAAAAATTCGGCGTTACAGCAGGAATTCCTCCGGAAATAGCGAAATAAATTTTATAAATAACAGAAGTAGTTCTAGGAAAAACGAAAACCCACCCTTAAACATTGTGAAAGAAGGTATGAGTTTGTTTGCCGGGAGTTAAGGGATGGTAACGGTGAAGCTCCACAATTTTTTAAGCGGGAAGAAAGACGCGATCATCAATAAATGGTACGAGGGGGTCTTGAAGACCTATCCGGCGGAAGCGGCCCGGTTCCTGAGAGAAGAAAAGGACCGGTTTGCCAATCCGGTAGGGTATGCCCTCTACGAGGGGATGAAGGGCATATATGAGGAACTGCTGCGGGGTCTGGAACCGGACCGGGTGGATCCCTGGCTGGACCGGATTATCCGCATCCAGGCGGTGCAGGAATTTCGCCCTTCCCAAGCCGTGGCCTTCGTCTTCCTCTTGAAACAGGTGGTGAGGGAGGAACTGGCGGCCGCGGCCGCAGAAAGGGAGTTGCCCTGGGGGGAATTGCTCGAATTCGAGGCCAGGGTAGATGAGCTGGCGGGCCTGGCCTTCGACGGCTACATGAAATGCCGCGAGGAGCTTTTTGCCATCAGGATCAAGGAAATAAAAAACAGGACGTCTCGCCTGCTCCAGAGGGCCAACTTAGGAGTCACTATTTTTGAGTAAGAGGGTGTGAATATGGCTTCCCTTCCCAAACCGGAGGAACTGGTGAAGATCGATTATAATCCTCCCCGCCGGGGTTGGATGGACAATCCCGTAGAATTCAGGCGGGGCACCTGGCTGTATGCCGCCAAGCCGCGTCACCTAGAGGCCTTGGGGTTGCCCAACCCGAGGGAGTGGTCCCCGGAAGAAGAGGACTGGAAGCTGCCGCCCGAATGGCGGGAGATTGTGCTGGAAGGCTTTAAGGAGCGCCTGGAGAGATTCCGGTCCCTGAAGCTGTTTATGGATATATGCAGCCGGTGCGGTGCATGCGCCGACAAATGTCATTTCTTCATAGGGACCGGAGATCCCCGCAACATGCCGGTTCTCAGGGCGGAACTCCTCCGCAGCATTTACCGGCGCTATTTCACCTTAAGCGGCAGGATGACGGGCAAGTTGGTGGGAGCCCGGGACCTGACGGAAGAGGTTATAAAAGAGTGGTTCTATTATTTCTATCAATGTACGGAGTGCCGCCGGTGTTCCCTCTTCTGCCCCTTCGGCATCGATACGGCCGAGATCACCATGATGGGCAGGGAATTGCTCGGCCTGCTGGGCATTTACCCCGACTGGATAATAGCTCCGGTGGCTAATTGTTACCGGGTGGGGAACCACGTGGGGATTGAGCCCCACGCCTTCCGGGATATGGTGGACTTTTGTGTGGACGAGATAGAGAACGTGACGGGCATCCGGGTAGAACCTACTTTCAACCGCAAGGGAGCGGAGATCCTGTTCATAGCTCCTTCGGGCGATGTTTTTGCCGATCCCGGCATTTATACCTTTATGGGCTATCTTATGCTCTTCCACGAGATCGGCCTGGATTATACCCTCAGCACCTATGCGTCCGAGGGAGGTAACTTCGGCCTCTTCACTTCCCATGAGGTAATGAAGAGGCTCAATGCCAAGATGTACGACGAAGCCCGGAGACTGGGAGTGAAATGGATCCTGGGCGGGGAATGCGGCCACATGTGGCGGGTCATTCACCAATACATGGACACTATGAACGGCCCGGCCGACTCCCTGGAGGAACCGGTTTCTCCCCTGACGGGTACCAAGTTTGAGAACGCCCGGTCCACCAAGATGGTGCACATATGCGAGTTCACCGCGGACCTCATCCGGCACGGCAAGATCCAACTGGATCCCAGCCGGAACGACGTGTTCAAAGTCACCTTCCACGATTCCTGCAACCCGGCGCGGGCCATGGGCTTCTTTGAGGAGCCGCGGTATATCCTGCGCAAGGTCTGCAACCGCTTCTATGAAATGCCGGAAAACACCATCCGGGAACAGACCTTCTGCTGCGGCAGCGGAGGGGGCTTGAACGCCGACGAAAATATGGAAATGCGCATGCGCGGGGGCTTCCCGCGGGCCAATGCCGTGGGCTACGTCCGGGAAAAATACGGTGTAAATCTCCTGGCGTGTATTTGCGCCATCGACCGCGCCGTATTGCCGGCCCTGATGGATTACTGGGTGCCGGGGGTCGGCGTAGCCGGCCTCCACGAGCTGGTAGGGAACGCCCTGGTGATGAAGGGTGAGGCCGAGCGCACCACTACTTTGCGGGGAGAACCCTTAAAGGGAAGTGGAGACGATGAAAATACCTGATATGCGTTACATCATCACCGGGATAGTAGTTTTTCTGGTGGTGATGACCTTTCCCTTCTGGTACAACATAGGAAAGGCTGCTTCCGCACCCCAGGTCAGCCTGGACACGCCCCGAATCCGGGAAATGGCCGAGCCCCAGTGTGTGGAGCCCGCTTCTTATATGAGGGCCAATCACATGCGGCTCCTGGAAGAATGGCGCGACCGGGTAGTCCGTGGGGGGGAGAGGACCTATGTGGCCGGCGATGGGAAGGAGTACTTAATGAGTCTGCAGAACACCTGTCTGGACTGTCATTCCAACTACGACGAGTTTTGCGCCCTGTGCCATGATTACGCTGGGGTAGCACCCGATTGCTGGACGTGTCATCTCGAATTTCCAAGGGAGAGTAAATGATGAGGACCAGCAGGCGGAGCTTTTTGAAAATCGGGGCTGTAGGTGGGTTAGGCCTGGTCTTTCTACCGGCGGTTAAAGGGTTCGCCGGTAGCGGTGCACTCCGGGATGCGGCAGGGGCCGGGTCTGCGGTGGGTAGAAAATGGGCCATGGTAGTAGACATGCAGAAGTGCTGGGAGCGGGGAGCGGAATGCCGGGACTGCATTCTGGCCTGCCACCGCGCCCACAACGTGCCGGAGATTCCGGACCCCGAGGAAGAGGTCAAGTGGGTGTGGACCGAAAGGTTTGAGCATGCCTTCCCGGAGCAGGTCCACGAGTACCTTGCCGAACACCTGAGGGATAAACCCTTCCTGGTTCTGTGCAACCACTGCGAAAATCCGCCCTGCGTGAGGGTGTGTCCCACCAAGGCCACCTTCAAGGGCGACGGCGGCCTGGTTATGATGGACTACCACCGGTGCCTGGGGTGCCGGTACTGCATGGCGGCCTGCCCGTACGGCGCCCGCAGCTTCAATTTTCGCGATCCGCGGCCGTACCTGCGGGAATTGAATCCCGCCTTCCCCACCCGGGAAAAGGGTGTGGTAGAGAAATGCAATTTCTGCACCGAACGGCTGGAAGAGGGCCTGCCGCCTGCCTGTGTGGAAGCGTGCCCGGCAAAGGCCCTGGTCTTCGGCGACCTGGACGACCCCAGTTCCGAAGTGAGGCGGATACTCTCTGCCAGCTATACCATAGTGCGGAAACCCGAACTGGGTACGCGGCCCAAAGTTTACTATGTAATTAATCCCGGTCTAGGGAACAGCGGAGGACGATAGGCATGCTGGCCAAGGCTCTTACGGGCAGCAACCGTTACTGGGGATGGATAGTTCTATTGCTGGTCGTAATAGGTGTAGGTTTCTCCTGCTATCTCTGGCAGCTCAAGGAGGGCCTCACCGTTACCGGCATGAGCAGGGATGTTTCCTGGGGCCTGTATATCGGGCAGTTTACTTTCCTGGTGGGGGTGGCGGCCTCGGCCGTAATGCTGGTGCTGCCGTACTACCTTCACAACGTAAAAGAATTCGGCCGAATTACCGTTTTGGGAGAATTCCTGGCCGTAGCGGCCATCATTATGTGCCTGCTCTTTGTCATAGTGGACCTCGGAAAGCCCATGAGACTTTTAAATATGATATTATATCCGACGCCCAATTCCCTTCTCTTCTGGGATATGGTGGTGCTGAACGGATATCTTCTTCTCAATATTATAATTGGCTGGCATGTTTTAGAAGCCGAATACAAGGCGGTTTCTCCTCCCAGGTGGTTGAAGCCGCTGATTTATCTATCCATACCTTGGGCGGTGAGCATCCATACGGTGACGGCCTTCCTCTATGCCGGTCTTCCCGGAAGGCATTACTGGCTTACCGCCCTGATGGCGGCGCGCTTCCTGGCTTCGGCTTTTGCTTCCGGGCCGGCTCTTCTCATCCTCCTGTGTTACATCTTGAAAAAGTATGCCGGGTTCGACCCGGGTAGGGCTGCCGTGCAGAAACTGGCAGGCATTGTTACCTACGCCATGATCGTTACCGTGTTTTTTGTGGCACTGGAGCTTTTCACGGCCTTTTACAGTCAGGTACCCGGCCACGGTATGCAGAGCCTGCAGTATTTATTTGTCGGGCTCGAAGGGCACAGGGGGATGGTCCCCTTTATGTGGGTGTTCGTCTTCCTTTCCGCCTTGGCCCTTGTTCTCCTTATAAACCCCGCTACCCGCGCCCGGGAAAAAACCCTGCTGGTGGCCTGCGGGTCCGTCTTCGGAGCCCTGTGGATCGAGAAGGGCCTGGGCCTCGTCATAGCCGGCTTTATCCCCAATCCCTTTGAGCGGGTCAGTGAATACGCGCCGACCCTCCCGGAGGTGCTAATTACCCTAGGGGTATGGGCTGCCGGATTGCTGGTCCTCACCGTCCTTTACAGGATAGTGGTGGCCGTCAAGAAAGAATCAGCTTTAGGAAACGAGGGGTAAGTTGCCATGGGAGTAGCTTTTTCACTGGCCGTGGTGGGGGTTTTAATACTGGCCATAACCCTGGCCGTGGAAGTGCTGGGCCTCCGATTTTTGGTGGGAGCGGTGCTCCCATACGTTGCTGTGGCCGTCTTTCTCGGCGGCATGGTTTATCGGCTGTTGGGGTGGGGGCGGTCGCCCGTCCCCTTTCGGATACCCACTACCGGCGGACAACAGCGTTCCCTTCCTTGGATCAAGCCCAGCAGCCTGGATAACCCCTCCAGTACCGCGGGTGTTATCGGGCGCATGGCCCTGGAGATCCTGCTGTTTCGCTCCCTCTTTCGCAACACCAAGGCCGAGCTCCATGGGGGGCCGCATCTGGCCTACCACTGGGAGAAGTGGTTGTGGCTGGGCGCCCTGGTTTTTCACTGGTCCATGCTTCTGGTAGTGATCCGGCACCTGCGCTTCTTTACCGACCCCGTTCCCTCCTTTGTTTATTGGGTGGAAGGGATCGACGGGTTCCTACGGGTGGGATTACGCGCCCTTTACCTTACGGACATAACCCTTCTGTTAGGCGTTACTTATCTCCTGCTCCGCCGCTTCTTCATACCCCAGGTACGGTATATTTCCCTGCCGGGCGACTACGTGCCCCTGTTCCTTCTTTTGGGCATCGGACTTTCCGGCGTTCTCATGCGCTATTTCGTGGGGGTAGACGTGGCGGCCGTCAAAGAGCTGGCCCTGGGAGTCTTGACCTTCCGGCCCCGCATTCCGGAAGGGATCGGCGTTCTCTTCTATATCCACTGGGGGCTGGTGTGTGCCCTGCTGGCCTACTTCCCCTTCAGCAAGCTGGTGCACATGGGCGGTATTTTCCTGACCCCGACCCGCAACCTGCCCAATGACAGCCGGGCCAGGAGGCACGTGAACCCCTGGAATTATCCCGTGAAAGTCCACACCTATGAAGAGTATGAAGAAGAGTTCCGGGAAAAGATGAAACTGGCGGGCATTCCGGTGGAAAAGGAGTAAGGACGGAAAACGCGGTGCGCCGGCCCTCGAGGGCCGGTTTTATTCTGGGGCCTCCAGGAGGTGGTGTAGGAGGGTGCCTCTACTTTCCGGTTCCGCAGCCGGAGCTTGAAACCATGGCCGGTGGGAGGATATTCGGGCGGGCGGTAGAATAAGATCTCCTCAGAGAGTAAGACAGGGGGCGGGTAAGGTTTGCTCAAGGCCCAGTTAGTGTGGGGAGTTCTGCTGGCGGCTGTGTTGCTGCTGGCGTCCCTCTACCTTTTGTTTCTCTTTCTACCGGCACCTGTGCCCGACCTGGTGGCCCAATATTTCAGCCCGGCCGAGCTGGAGCGGGCCCGGAGGTACCAGCAGACGGTGTGCCTCCTCGGCCTGGCGGCCTTCCTGACCAAGGCCGGGCTCTTGTGGTGGCTGTGGTGGAGCGGCAAGGGGGTCGCCCTGGCCCGGCTTTTACTTAAGTTTTCCTGTCAGCGTTACTACCTGGCCCTCGCCCTCTTCTTCGGGGCGATCTGGCTTTTGCTTAAGCTGGTCGAATTCCCCTTCACCTTCGGCAGCAGTTTTGTAGTACAGCACCGGTGGGGCTTTTCCACCCAAGGGCTTCTTTCCTGGTGGCTGGACTATCTTAAGGGCTCCAGTCTGGACCTGCTCTTTTCGGGAGTGGGAACCCTCCTGCTGTTCTGGTCCACGGCCCGCTGGCCGACGGGCTGGTGGGCGGCTGCGGGTATTTTTCTGGCTGCGTGGATGGTCGTGGAAGCCATGCTCTGGCCGGTAGTGGTGGCCCCCCTCTTCAACCGTTTCGAGCCGGTGGCCCATGGCCCCGTAAAAGAGATGGTCGTTCGCCTGGCCGCAAACGCAGGATTGGAGGTAGACGAGGTGTTGGTCATGGACGCCAGCCGCCGGACCACCAAGGCCAACGCCTATTTTGCCGGCCTGGGAGGAACAAAGCGCATCGTCCTGTACGATACCCTGATAAGGGATTATCCCCCGGAACAAATAGAGGCCGTGGTAGCCCATGAGATAGCCCACTGGGCGCGGGGGCACATCGTTAAGAGCCTCATGTGGGGTATGGCGGGGAGCTTGGCCCTCTTTGCGGCTTTGTACACCGTCTTACGCCTCACGGCACCGGGGGAGGCCTTGCGAGGGGGACCCTATGGTCCCCATATCTTGGTCGTGATATGGCTTTTCTTCCACCTCGTCTCCTTCATCGTGCTACCGGTGCAGAACGCCCTTTCCCGACAGATGGAAAGGGAGGCCGACCGGGTAGCCCTGGAACTCACGGGCAACGTCCCCGCCATGGTGCAACTTCACGTGGACCTCGCGCGCCGCAATCTGCAGGAGGTGGCTCCGGCCCCCTTTGTTGAGTGGCTGACCTATTCCCATCCCGCTCCCTGGCGTCGCATAGAGGCGGCTCTAAAAGCAAGGTAGTCGCCCTATTACCGCTGCCGGGAGTGCTAACTGAGTTATCCCCACTTTTTGCAGGGCAGGCCTGCTTGGGCTTGGAAGCGAGCGAACAAGCTTTCGCGGCTGGCCCAGGCTTTAAGCTT
>LDZR01002594.1_pt1 | contig 14815 bp, 14 predicted proteins | sample 615371 | NCBI WGS metagenome assembly LDZR01 (sample SAMN03408294, study PRJNA278302) | terrestrial metagenome | isolation source: oil reservoir sample K2 | place: USA: Alaska, North Slope, Kuparuk formation | collected 2013
CTGAGGCGCCTACCCTATTGATTACAGGGTTGCTTCTGTAAGATTATGTCAGGGCCCTCCAAAAAATCGGCCACAACGCAAATGCCTCACATTTTTCATCATAATATAAAATTCCCGGAGGCGCTGCCTTCCCTATAATGCTCTTCCCTGCCGGTAAGCAACGTACTTTTCGTGTATCGCGCGAAAGGCCATCACTACTGCTTTACGGGCGCTACCACAGTAACGCCGTTCGATCTTTTCCACCAGCTCTTCGATACCATCACTTAACCGGTAACCCAAGGCTATTTCCCTTACTATTCTGCGGGCCACACTCGTAGCCAAGCTACAGTCAACATCTAAAATCTCTCCATCACTGGGCCTGACTTCTACCGCTACACCTACAACCTCATAGAGTTTATATGCTGTGATGGTGGAAGGTAGCCTGGCGTAGCCCGTAATCAAGATAGTTTCCTCTTCCTTGCTCGTAAGGCGTCACCTCCCCCGGGAACAAATCATTATATGAATATAATATCGCCCATTATTACTTGTCCAAAACCGAAAGTCCAATTCCTCAAGACAAAGATTAAGCCCCTGTTCCCCTCCCGTATGATTAAATTAGGGGCATGCAAGGAGCATGTCTTCGGTTCCTTTACCTTCGCTTTAAAACTAACATTGTTGAACCCTTTTGTCAATCCTCTTCTATATTAGTCCAGTTTAGGATCCCTTTTTTGCTTCCTACTCCCTTACGTGCACCCTTTTCCCTAGGACTAAGGTGAGGATAGACTTATAATCCTGCGATTCTGGAAAAACAAAATAGCTTCCAGGACTCCTCCGGCTATGGCCCGCGCCTTGTCGGAGATGGTAAAGCAATGCTCCCGTTGTGCCCGGGGATCCACATCCCCTACCTTCATGCCTGGGGTAACCCGCAAGCCGTCGTGCAGCATCCCGCGCAGGATCCCGTCTATAGCGCTCACCACCGGTACTCCTTCAACGGTTGCTACTACTTCCCCCGCCTGGACCCAATCCCCGATCCTTTTAAGCCCCTGAAATTTTCCCTCCGCCGGAGCCCTTATTACCCGCTCCGAGCTGTAGCCGCCCACTTCGCCGGGTACTCCGGTATTGGGTAAAGCCTCACCGTGGAAAATAACGCGCCCCAAGTAATGGCCCCGCATGGTTTCGATGACCGCATGGGCATCGCGGCCGGCCCGGAAGCCGGGTCCCAAGGCTATGACTATGGGGGCTTGATCCATAGACGTTCCTACGTTGGTTTTGGCCATGATGGCGTCGACCACCACCTGCGGCCGCAGTTCATTGACTACGCCGGCTTGGGGATCGACCAGGACGGCCACCTCGTCCCGGGAAGCCACCTGCCATGCTTCTTCGCCATCCCTTACCAGCCTTCCTCGAAGACCTTCTATCTCTACCACACCCTCATAAACGGCTTCGGCAAAGGCTACCGTCCGCCTTATCACTGTAGGCTGAGGTATTTCGGTCATGATTATTTGAAATCCTGCCCGCCATAGGCGGTGCGCCACGCCGCTGGCCAGATCCCCGGCTCCCTTGATGACCACCAGGTTTTCCCGGCCCATAAGCCTATTCCCCTTCCTCTATCTTTGTTCCCTCCACCCAGCGCCGGTAATCGGCGGGGGTATCGATATCGTAAGTTACACCGGGGCAATCCACCGGCACTAGGCCCACTTCTTCCGGACGGAGTTCAAAAAGGGAGCGAGCGCCTTGGTCACCCTGGAGACGGCTAAGTTCTTCCCAGAGGTCGCTGTCCACCAGCACCGGGTTGCCCCGCCTCCCCCCGTACCAAGGGGCTACCAGCTTCTTGCCGCAACGCACGTAAGCATCCGCCAAAGCCCTAAGGACGGAGGGAGTGATCCCCGGTTGGTCCGCCAGGATAAACAGGGCACCGGTGGCACCGGGGGAAAGGGCCGTCAACCCGGCTCGCAGAGAAGTGCTCATGCCTTCCCGGTAGGCAGGGTTGTAGACCAGATTTACCGGGTACTGTTGCAAAGTCCCGGCTATTTCGCTAGCCGCGTGGCCGAGGACGACGGCCACTTCGCCCAACTCCGACGCCAGAGCCACTTCCACAACGTGCTGCAGCATGGTCTTGTCCCGCCAAGGCGCCAGCTGTTTGGGCGCGCCGTAGCGCTGGCTTTCACCGGCCGCCAGGATTATTGACCCCACGCGGCCGGCAGGGAAACCGGGGGACCGCAGGACCTGCCTCACCGGGGCCTGGGTCCTTACCGCCCCCAGGACCACCATCTCGGCACCTCTCTCCAACAGTTTACCGGCCAGGAGCCTGCCGGCCCTCTGGGCGGAATCCTCCTCGGCCTGGTTCAGAAGCACCGCCCAGCGGGCTCCGGGAGGTACTCCTTTGCGGCCCCCCTGGGGGTGGGTTAAGAGGTGGGCAGCCAGCTCAACGTCGACCTGGCGAGGTACTTCTTCTGCTCCCCATAGGCTCGGGATAAGTTCTGCGCGGTGCACCCACGGTTTCGCCGGGAGGTGACCCATGACCTCCAATCCCATAACCGTAACTACCAGGGTGGTCACCGCGGGAATAACCGGCTCATGGGCCGCCGGTACCTTGAGGAAGGCTCCGGCTGCTCCGTCCCCTTCGATAAGGATGTAGTCCGCCGGCAGGCCGGCAAGGCGGGCGACGGCTTCCGGAGCCACTCCCAGGAGCTTACCCTCGGCCCCTAGGCCCCGTCCGCAGGTCACCAGGGGGGAACGGGCAAGCTCGGCTGCCACCCCGGCCACCAGCTCGGCAATATCCGCCCGGCACAGGGGTTCCGCGAGAACGCGGGCCTGTTCTGCCAGCATTTTAGTTGTGGTTGTGGCTATCACCCGTTTGCCCCGGGCCACCAGTTCCCGGGCCAAACAAATAAGGGCAGAGGTCTTACCCCCTGCCCCCACCAGAGTAACTATTTCCTTCTCACCCAATCCCAGACCGGCCTGGAGCTCCATGGGAGGGTTCCCACCACCCAAAGGGCTAAAATAGAGGAGGAGTCATAGCCGATAAAAACACCAGTTCTTTATCTCCGGGATTCCATAGCTTGTGGGGGACGGCGGCATAGTAATAAATACTATCTCCTTCCTCCAGGCGGTAAACTTCTCCTCCGATCTCGATTTCCATACAACCCTGCAGGACCACAATACACTCTTCCCCCGGGTGGGAGAGCGGTTCGTCGCAGCTGACGGCCCCCGCCTCCAGGCGGGCCATCATGATTTCCATTTTACGGTTGAGATCAGGAGACAGCAGTTCATAGGTTAGATGAGACTGGGGAAACTTTAAGACTTTACGCTTGTCCCGCCGGACTACGGGGCTGTGATCCTCATGATTTAGAAGGAAGTAAAAGATAGGTACTTCCAGGGCCTCCGCTATTTTGCGGAGGGAAGTTATCGAAGGGTCGGCCAGGTCCCGCTCTACCTGACTTAAGAAACTAGAGGTAAGTCCGGTCTTTTCTGCCACGTCCTTTAAGCTCATGCCCCTGTCCCGGCGGATTTGACGGATTTTTTTCCCTAGCATGTCTTACCTCCTAAAGGCTCCAAGAACACGTCCATAATCCCTCCGCATACCATACCCTCGTCTTCGGCAACCTCGGCCGTGAGATCCACGCGGACCACTCCCGCCTTTCCGTCTTGCAATACCTCCAGCGCCCGCTGCCGCACTTCAGCCTCGGCACAGCCGCCGCCGATGGTACCGAACATCCTGCCATCGGGCAGGACGACGAGGCCGGAACCTGCTTCCCGGGGAGTGGAACCTTTGGTCCGTACTATGGTAGCCAGGACGAAAGTTTCTCCCTGTTCCAATAAATTAACTATGGTATTCACCAGTTCTTTATCCATTGGGGCCCCCACCTGCTAGATCACTACTTACATCCTAATACAACATGTTTGGTCATTTTCCTTCTATTCTAGTGAAATTTCCGCAATCAAGTTCTATCTACCTTCACGATATACCCTGATAATTTCCGCCAAGATGCTTACCCCAATTTCTCCCGGCGTTTCCGCCCCGATGTCCACTCCGATGGGAGCGTGCACCCGGTCCAGGGCTTCCTGGGGTATTCCGTCGGCCAAGAGCCGTGCCCTGACGCCCTGGACCTTGCGCCGGCTGCCGATCATGCCGATATAAGCGGCTGGAGAGCCAATCACCTGCCGCAAACATTCGTAATCATGGCGATGTCCCCGGGTCACAATAACGACATAGGTGGCCGGATCAATCTGGATGTTTTGGAGGGCGTCTGCGAAGTCCCGGCATATGATTTCATCAGCGTGGGGAAAGAGCTGCGGGTTGGCGAAGGCCGGCCGGTCGTCCACTACCGTTACCCGGTAGCCCACTTCCTTGGCCAGGGCGGCGACTTTTTGCCCTACATGGCCCCCACCTAAAATTAGAATCTTGGGCTCCGGCAATACCGGCTCCAGGAACACCTCCACTTCGTTGTCCTCCAGAGTGAGGCTGACCAGTTGTGGCCGCCGCCGGGCAAAAACCTCCGGCACCCGCGCCGCCACGAGGGCGTCCAGCCGGGGGTCCCCCAGGCTACCGCAGCCTTCGCCGTTAGTGTAGTAGAGCCTCCTTCCACCCGGCTTGACCGCCGGATACCCTCCCGGGGAAACCCTCACGATGGCGGCCGCTACCGCCGGGCGGTTGTGGTCCAGGGCCTCCTTGAGTTCCCGGAAAAAGCTCAGCATCCTCTCGCCCTCGCCTTCCCTACAATGTCCGCACTGCCTAATACCAGGTCCACCAGTTCCTCCATGGAATCCACCCAGAAATCTGGACCCGCCTCCAGCAAGCGTCGGCAAGGCACGCGACTCCATCCCGCGGCCACTGCGATCACACCGGCCGCCCTGGCCGCGGCAATGTCGTTAGGACTGTCTCCCACCATCAACACGGCCGCCGGTGGTAAGCCCAGGAGCTCTGCCCCCCGCAGGACCGGCTCCGGCCCCGGTTTGTGGTTTTCTACATCTTCCATGGTCACAATGGCTTGGAAAAAGTCCAGCAATCCAAAGAGCTGCAGACCGTAGAGGGTGGTATCCCGCACCCGGGAGGTAACGATGCCCAGCTTAATTCCGGCCTGCCGCAGCTCTTCTAAACCCTCTCTGACACCGGGACAGAGACAAACCAGATTGTCAAAATGCTCCTGGCTGTAGCGGCGGTAAACCGGAAGCATCTCCTCCACCTTCTCGGGTAGAAAAGCTGCTAATCCCTCCCGCAAGGGTGCTCCAAAGTAAGGATAGACCTCCTCGGCATCTATCGTTCTCCCCAGGTGGGGCGCCAGTGTATATTGGAAAGATTTGATGACCAGATCCGATGTATCCAGGAGAGTGCCATCTAAATCGAAAAGCACGCCTTGCCAGGCCAAGCTCCCGCCCCCCCTTTACAAGCGTTCCTTGAGAAGCTTATTCACCAGGGACGGGTTGGCCTTGCCTTTAGTTTCCTTCATAACCTGGCCCACCAGGAAACCGAGGGCCTTCTCCTTACCGTTGCGGTAGTCCTCCACAACCTTGGGATGGGAGGCCAGCACCCTTTCTACAATGGGTGTCAGCTCCGCCACATCGCTGATCTGGACTAATCCCTTGGCCTGGACAATCTCCCGCGCGCCCTTGCCGGTGGCAAACATTTCTTCGAAAACCTGCTTGGCAATCTTAATACTGATTACGCCTTCCTCCTGGAGCTTGAGGAGCTCCGCTAAATTCTCCGGGGTTACAGGCGCCTGGTTAGGTTCCAGGCCTTGGGCGTTGAGGAGGCGTAAGAAGTCGCCCATGAGCCAGTTGCTGACCTGTTTGGCGTCGGGGAAGAGGGCTACCGCCCGTTCAAAGTAGTCCGCCAGGGCCCGGGAACCGGTGATGATACCGGCATCATACTCCGGCAGCCCGTATTGGCGCACCAACCGTTCCCGACGGGCATCGGGTAGTTCCGGCAGTCCCGCCCTCACCTTTTCGATCCATTCCTGGTCAATGGCCAGGGGTACCAAATCCGGCTCGGGGAAATAGCGATAATCATGGGCTTCTTCCTTGCTCCGCATGGTATAGGTTACCTGTTTGTCTTCGTCCCAGGCCCGCGTCTCCTGCACTACCCGCTCTCCCTTTTCCAGCAACTCGATTTGCCGCTGGATTTCATAGCTTAGGGCCCGTTGCAGGGCGCGAAAAGAGTTCATATTCTTCACTTCGGTTTTGGTTCCAAAGGACGTGGCGCCCTTGGGACGCACTGAGACGTTGGCATCGCAGCGCAGGGATCCTTCCTGCATCTTGCAATCCGAAACATCGATATATTCGAGGATAGCCTTTAATTTCTCCATGTAAGCCCGGGCTTCTTCGGGCGACCGCAAATCCGGTTCGGATACAATCTCCAGCAAAGGCACGCCGGCCCGGTTATAATCCACCAGGGAATAATCTCCGTTGGGGCCTTCTACATGGATGAGCTTTCCGGCGTCCTCCTCCATGTGGACGCGGGTAATTCCGATCCGCTTCTTCTCCCCGTCCACTTCGATTTCCAGATAGCCATTCCGGGCCAGGGGCATATCGTACTGGGATATCTGGTAGTTTTTGGGTAAATCCGGATAATAGTAATTCTTGCGATCAAACTTACACATGGGCGCAATGGTACAATTGAGGGCTAGGGCTGTTCGCAGGCCGAATTCCACCATCCGCCGGTTGATAACCGGCAGCACGCCCGGTAGTCCCAAGCAGACGGGGCAGACGTGGGTGTTGGGTTCACCGCCGAAGGCTGTCGTACAACTGCAAAAAGCTTTGGATTCCGTCTTTAACTCTACATGGACTTCCAGGCCGATGACCGCTTCGTATTCCATCAGGCCACCACTCCCAACTGAGGCCACCGCCGGCTACTCGCAGTGGCCTGCTCGAAGGTATAAGCCACGCGCAACAGGGTTTCTTCCGCGAAGGGCTTGGCAATAAGCTGCAAGCCCACCGGCAAGCCCTGGCTGAAACCGCAGGGTATAGAAATGGCCGGCAATCCTGCCATGTTTACCGGGCAGGTGAACAGGTCGGACAAATACATGGCCAACGGATCGGTAATCCGCTCTCCCAGGCGGAAGGCTACGGTAGGTGAAGTAGGCGTAGCAAGGATATCGTAGCGCTGAAAGGCTTCCTCGAAGTCGCGGCGTATAAGGGTGCGCACTTTGAGGGCCTTTAAGTAATAGGCGTCATAGTAGCCGCTACTTAAAGCATAGGTCCCCAGCATTATGCGTCGCTTCACTTCGGGGCCGAAGCCCTCACTGCGCGTCTTGACATACATGTCCACAAGATCCTTACCCGGCAACCGGAAACCGTAAGCCACACCATCATAGCGGGCCAGGTTGCTGGAAGCTTCCGCCGTGGCCACTAGGTAGTAGGCCGGCAGGGCATACTCCGTATGGGGCAGGGAGATTTCTTCACAGATAGCCCCCAGGTCGGCCAGCCGGTCGATGGCCCAGCGCACCAGATTGGCTACTTCAGGTTCTATTCCTTCAACAAAATATTCTTTGGGTACACCCACCTTAATACCTTTTATATCTGCCTGCAGGGCTCCCAGGTAATCGGGAACCGGGAGGTCGCCGGAGGTAGAATCCGCCGGATCATGTCCAGCAATGGCTTGCAATACTAAAGCGCAATCGGTCACCTCCCGGGCAAAGGGCCCGATCTGGTCCAGGGAAGAAGCAAAGGCCACTAAGCCGGAACGGGAAACTCGGCCATAAGTGGGCTTCATACCCACCACGCCGCAAAAGGAGGCCGGTTGCCGGATGGACCCGCCGGTATCCGAACCCAGGGAGTAAAAGGCTTCTCCGGCAGCCACCGCCGCCGCAGGCCCGCCGCTAGAGCCTCCGGGTACCCGTTCCAAATCCCACGGATTGCGGGTAGGGAAAAACCGGGAATTCTCCGTGGAGGATCCCATGGCGAACTCATCCATGTTAAGCTTGCCCAGCAAAACGGCTCCCGCTTCCTTAAGCTTTTTGACCACAAAGGCATCATAAGGCGGCACCCAGTTTTCCAGCATTTTGGAAGAGCAGGTGGTGCGTACGCCTTCCGTGCAAAGGTTGTCCTTAAGAGCCATGGGTATACCCGCCAGAGGTCCCAGGTCGTCCCCCCTCACCCGGGCCGCATCGATGGCCCGGGCCTGCTCCAGGGCCGCCTCCGGCGTCAAAGTTACAAAGGCTTTGACCTGCCCCTCCACCCCCTCTATCCGGTCCAGGACAGCACGGGTCAGTTCTTCCGCACCTATTTCCTTGCGGGCCAGAAGGCGGCTCACCTCATAGGCACTCTGATAAAAAAGTTCCAAACCTGTAGCCCTCCCTTTCCTAGTCCACCGCAGGCTAAACTACGCGCGGTACCTTAAACTGTCCTTCCCTGGCTGCAGGCGCTCCCTCCAGGGCTTTTTCCCGGGGCAATCCCGGCCGTACCGCGTCTTCCCGGAATATATTGCGCAAAGGTAAGACGTGGGCCGTCGGCTCTACGCCCTCCGTGTTGAGGGCCCTCAATTTTTCCATGTAGTCCATGACGGCGTTGAGCTGGTGGGTATAGGATTCCTTTTCTTCCTCGGAGAGATGAAGCCGCGCCAGCAATGCCACATGCTCTACTTCTTTCTTGCTAAGGCGCATTATTCCACCACCCTGGGCTGATTTACCACGGGAACATTATAACAGAGAAAAAAATTAAGGGCAACTTTATAGCCCTTGCCCTCTTTTCAGGGGGCACCCGGTCGCGGCCGGGGTAAATTTGTTGCCCGCGCCGCAAGTGCCAGAGATGGAAGGTCGAAATATCTCGGCACCAGTTAAGATGGTAGCTGGAAACGGCTCACAAGGTTAACTATAGAAGAAGTGATGGTTTGGAGATTATCTATATTTTCCCGCAGGGTAGCAGCGGTAGCTGCCTGCTCCTCGGCTGAAGCTGCAACCTCCTCGGCCGAAACGGCCGTTCCCTGGGATACTGTGGACAGAGCGGCCGCGCCTGTGGCCACAATGTCGGCTACGTCCTTTACCCGCCCGGCCGCTTCCCTCACCTTAGAGGCCAAGGTTTCTACCTGGTCCGACCGGGCGAGTATCTCCTCTAAGACCGCCGCCAGGGATTCCAGGGCCTTTCCCGAACCTTTGACGGAGCTGCTCTCCTCTGCTACCGCCTTTTCTACGGCGGCTATTCTCTCCTGCACCTCAGTACTCAGAGCAGCGATTTCCGCTGCGGCCTGACCCGCAGTAGCGGCCAGCTTGCGCACTTCCTCAGCTACTACGGCGAATCCCCGGCCGTTTTCTCCCGCCCGCGCAGCCTCTATAGCGGCGTTCAAAGCTAGCAGGTTGGTTCGGTCGGCTACTCCTGTAATCACTCGGAGGGCTTCCTCAATACGCCTTGCCGAGTTCGCCATAAGCTCTACTGAAGTTGTTGTAATCAGACTTATTTCCTCTAAAGATTTGACCGCAGAAATCAACACCTCGGCCTCTTCTCGGCCCCGCTTAGCCGCCTCCACACTATCCTTCGCGGCGCCCTTTATTTCGTTTGCCGCCTCAAAGAGTTCCCTGGCTGTGGCCTGTAAACTCTCGGAGGTTTCATTGAGGGACTGTATTTGTGCGTTCTGGTCATCAGCTCCTGTAGCTACCTGAGTCGCTGCCCGGGCTACTTCCTCGCCTGTTCTGGCAACCGTATCGGCCACTTCCTGCAGGGGATTGGCCATCCGTCCCAGGTCTTCCCCTGCCCGTCCGATTTCCCCGACCAGAGCAGCTATTCTCGCTATGAACGTATTAAAACCATTCGTCACATACCCGATTTCGTCTATAGCAGGCACTCCCAAAGAAACGCTCAAATCCGGACGTTGTGCTCCTGCAGTTACCATCATGGCCTTATAGAGGTCCCGCATATTCTTGCCTATACTGGCAAACAAAAAGGCACAATAGGCCCCCACCATTCCTGCCACCAGTGCGCTCACCCGTGGAAGATGGGAAAAAAAGAAATGTACGGCCACCTCTTCGTTCAAGTAGCCCACTACCGCTCCCCACAAACACATGGAAGCGCCGCCTGCTATAAGAACAGTGCCTATGGCCACGCGCATCCAGATGGGGTACAAACGCGTGCCCCCGCCGGCAAAATAAAGACGGCTGTATTTCCACTCTAGCAAGTAGGCCACCAACATAAAAGCGCAGCCCGTGACTAAAGCTGCCGCGCCCGTACCCGAAGACAGAACCGTCCACAGCTTGGTATTTTCCAAGTCACGACCGGTCAGCATCAATACGCCTTCGATTATAAAAAAAGAAAACATTACTGCCAAATACTGTACCAGTATGGCAGGCAAATCCTGAGGATTGGCATCGAGTTTGCGCAGGGTATGTATAACCCAAATAATAGAGGCCAAAATGGCAACACCCGTCCAGGCCAGAACCCGGGGTTGTAAGGCGAGCGCCAGAATTTCTTGAAAAGTAAGGTAACCTCCTGCCCATACCATGAGAAACCAAAAGGCCAAGGTGCCGAAGATATTAGCAATTACTGTCGCCATAACCACGCATTACCAAACCCCCTATAAAGTGTTAAGCCTTTTAAGGCATATTATACCACAGGTACACCTGCCGGACGCAACAGTCTCATGGTCTAAGCTGTCCCCACCTTTTAGCCAGGCGTCCTTTAGCCCCCTTGCCCCACTAGCCTGGCGGACCAAGACTGGCGCTCGATTTCCGAGCTCCGGCGGGGTCCCGGCTCATGAAGCTTCCGTGCCTCAGGATCTGGCCGCAGGCCTCATGCCGCCTCAGCCCGTGGTCTGCAGCCCAGGGTTAACCTACCTAAGGTTTACTTGCGGTATCGCTTCTGCACCCAGGGGATAACTAAGGGCATGGTTATGATCATCGTTAGGATGAAAACCCAGGCCGCGCCGCCGTAGCGGGCCACCGGGGTATAGGCTTTGCCTGTAGCGTAGGTTAGCAGAAGAAAAAGCAGAGCTGCAACCAGGGAAATTCCTGTATAAAGCAGCGCGCTGATTCGGGCCGCTCGGTGTGTATCGAGGTGATTAGCCATCTCAGCCCCCCTTCCAACGTCTTGGCCGGTACTCCTTACTTGATTGATGCCGAAACCGCCTCGGCGGCAGGTTATACCGGATCCAGGACTACTTCAAGCGTACTTATACTTAGCTTTGTCCGCCGCCCGCGCCTTTTCAGCCTTCGTAGAGGGTTCAAAGCGCTTTAATAGCAGGGTATTTAAGGTCACGGATACTGAACTGGTGGCCATAAAGAAAGCGGCCAGCTCGGGGCTCACAATGAGACCTGTCCATGGATAGAGGATGCCGGCGGCTATAGGGATACCCAAAGTGTTGTAGATAAAGGCCCAGAAGAGATTTTGCCGCACTTTGCCCATGGTGGCCCGGCCTATCTCGATGGCCGCCACCACATCGCGGATATCATTTCTAATAAGGATGATCTCACCCGTCTCCTTGGCCACATCGGTACCGCTGCCGATGGCGATGCCCACGTCGGCCTGGGCCAGGGCCGGCGCATCGTTGATGCCGTCGCCCACCATGGCCACTTTAAGTCCCTGTTCCTGGAGCCTCTTTACTTCGCCGGCCTTATCCTGGGGAAGTACTTCGGCCAGCACCCGGTCGATGCCCGCCTGCCGGGCGATGGCTTCAGCCGTGCGCCGGTTATCGCCGGTAATCATGGCCACCTGGATGCCCATAGCCTTCAGGCGTGCGACGGCTTCCGGCACATATTCCTTGAGGGTATCGGCCACGGCAATAACTCCGGCCGGCTTCCCAGCCACCGCCAGGAACATGGCCGTCTTTCCTTGTTCTTCTAATTCTTCAGCCCAGGGAAGAAGCCAGTTTATATCTATCCCCAGTTCGGCCATGAGCCGCCGGTTGCCCAAAAGGATCTTTTCTCCCCGCCAGAAGGCCTCTACTCCGCGGCCCGGTATGGCCCGAAACTCAGCCGCATCTTCCAGCTCTAAGCCACGGGCCCTGGCTTCCCGGACGATAGCTTCGCCCAAGGGGTGTTCGGAATTTTTTTCCGCTGCAGCGGCGTAAAGTAATACGCGCTCTTCATCCCAGCCGCTGGCGGCCACTACATCGGTCACTTCGGGCTCACCCTTGGTCAGAGTGCCGGTTTTATCGAAAACCACGGCATTGAGCTTGGCGCTGGCCTCTACCGCATCGGCTCCTTTAAAGAGGATGCCGTTTTCCGCTCCTTTGCCCGTACCGGCCATCATGGCGCTGGGGGTAGCCAGGCCTAAGGCGCAGGGGCAGGAAATGACTAGGGTGGTGACGGAGAGGAGCAGGGCAAAGCCGAAGACCCCGATTTCCGCCAGGCTGTAGGGAGAAAGGATAAAACGGCTATCCGGTAGGAAATAGCGGTCAAAACCATAGAAAAACCAGAAGAAGAAGACAATCAGGGCCAGGACGTGCACCCCGGCGATAAAATGCCCGGCCACAAAATCTGCCAGCCGTTGTATGGGCGCTTTGGAAGCCTGGGCATCTTCCACCATTCTTATGATCTGGGCCAGGGCCGTCTCGCTCCCTACCCTGGTAGCCCGGAATTTAAAGGAACCCGTCTTATTAATCGTAGCACCGATAACCTGGTCGCCCACTTTCTTTTCCACCGGGATACTCTCGCCCGTGATCATGGACTCGTCCACTGCCGAATAGCCCTCGATCACCTCACCATCCACTGGAATCCTCTCTCCCGGCCGCACCACCACAATATCGCCGATGGCCACCTCATCCACCGCGATTTCTATTTCCTGGCCGTCGCGGATAACCCTGGCCGTCCTGGCCTGAAGGCTCATCAGCTTGCGAATGGCCTCGGAAGTACGGCCGCGGGTCAAAGCCTCCAGGTAACGGCCCAAAACAATGAAAGCGGTCAGCAGGGCGGCGGACTCAAAGAAAGTGGCGCCTTTACCGCCAAAGCCGGCCTCGGGCCAGAGGCTATTAATAGTAGCGATGATATAGGCCGCTCCGATACCGGTGGCATAGAGCAAGTTCATATCGGTGGTGCCCTTTTTAAGGCCCCTAAAGCTTTCAGCAAAAAACTGCCAGCCGGGGATGAAGACTACCGGGGTGGTCAAAAGCCACAGGACCAGGGTGTTGCTCAAGAACTCGGGAACAAAATAAGGAAAGATCCAGACATCACGGAACATGCCCAGCATGACCAGTAAGCTTAAGGTCCAGGCGATCCACATATTGCGGGCCTGCCGCCGAATCTCCCGCTGCCGGGCTTCCCTCTCCCGATCCAAGGCTTCCTGACCGGTTACTTTCTCGCTGGCCTCGTATCCCAGTTCACTAATGGCCTTTTTTATTTCGCTTTTGCTAATAGCGCCGGGATAGAAGCGCACCCGGGCGGACTCCGCCGGAAAGTTGACCACGACCTCCGTCACCCCCGGGAGGCTCTTCACCACCCTTTCTACTTTGGCTACGCAGGATGCACAGCTCATCCCCCTGACGTTTAATAAAACCTCTTCCTGGGGAACGTTATAACCCAGCTCTTGTATGGTCTTGACCAGGTCCATAACTGAGACTTCCCTGGGGTTATACTCTACTGTAGCTTTCCTGGTCAAGAGGTTAACCTGAACAGCCTGTACACCCGGAATATTTTTTAGGGCTTTTTCTACCTTGGCTACGCAAGATGCACAACTCATACCTTCTACCGGTAAGCTTATTCTCCTAATAGCCTCATCTATTGCCATGAGCAATCTCTCCTCTGCCGGCTATATACCCCATAGGGGTATTCTAAATGCAATATAAATCTTTCCTGCAGGGCCGTCAAGACTTTCTTTGTTGCCAAAGGTCAGCACAGCGACTGCCTAGCCGGCCTGGCAGTAACCAAGGATGTCACCCTTGCCCGGGAGCTGGCTATGCTGTAGAACACCCTATCCTGAGATATTGATTCTGAGCCTACTTGGCTTACGATTGCGAAAGTTTCCCTATGCGGGCCAAACTATCACTCGACCCCAGAGCTTAGAGCCAACCTTCCGGCAAATTCGACACACGGCTCACTTGCCGGACGCGGGTCTCCATGCCCTCGGGTCCGCCTCCTCTTTCGGTCTCGTTAATTTTGGCGACCGTTCGATATTAGTCGCTCACTTAAAGCCTAAGTAGGCCACCACAACGTAAAAATAGAGATGACTCAAGTTGACATCTTCTTGACAAATAGTCTACTAAGGGGATACAATTACTTTAGTTTTAATTCCGTGTAAGTTGATTGGAATACTTACAATCTTGGGGTGTCTCTTATGCCTCTAGTAACGGCACAATAAAGTATAAGGAGATGACTCTTATGGAGCGCATTTACGACAGCATCCTCGACCTAATCGGAAGAACGCCGCTGGTCAGACTCAACCGCATTAACCGGACGGCAGCGGAAGTGCTGGTGAAGCTAGAACTGTTTAACCCCGGCGGCAGCGTCAAAGACCGTATAGCCTTGGCTATGATCGAGGATGCCGAAGCCAGGGGACTTCTGGATAAGGAGACGGTGATTATCGAACCGACCAGCGGCAATACGGGCATCGGTTTGGCCATGGTAGCCGCCGCAAGGGGCTACAGGCTAATCCTCACCATGCCGGAAACCATGAGCCTGGAACGGCGCCAGCTCCTTAAAGGATACGGTGCCGAACTGGTACTTACCCCGGGAGCCGAAGGTATGAAGGGTGCCATCCGCCGGGCGGAAGAACTGGCGGCGGAATATCCCAAAGCCTTTATCCCCCAGCAATTCGAGAACCCGGCCAATCCGGCCGTCCACCGCCGCACCACGGCAGAAGAGATTTACGCCGATACCGGTGGGCAGCTGGAGGTCAATTTTCCCTATACAAAACTAAACAATCTATAGCTTTGTTAGGTACTCATTGTGCAGGTTCATCGGCCTTTTTCCTCGGCCTC
>LDZR01000845.1_pt1 | contig 14802 bp, 15 predicted proteins | sample 615371 | NCBI WGS metagenome assembly LDZR01 (sample SAMN03408294, study PRJNA278302) | terrestrial metagenome | isolation source: oil reservoir sample K2 | place: USA: Alaska, North Slope, Kuparuk formation | collected 2013
GGGAAATATATACTTATCATTGGTATAATAGCTGCATTAGGGTTCTCAGCTTTGTTAATTTTAATATTTTTAAACCCAAAATTGATATATAAGTTGTTTAACTTCTCACTGAAGATATTGCCATTAAAAGATAAATCGAAATTCGAAAAAAGGTTACAAAAGCTAGAAAATTGGCTAGTAGAGCTAAAGTTAAGCATTAAAGCACTATGGATCGAAAAGGCACATATAGTTGCGGTTGACTTTATATTGGGTGGTTTTACCGTTTTTTTTCATTCTCTAGGTTTGTATATTGCATTGACATCTATTACGTCAGGAAATTACAGCATCCTTGAAATATTCATTCTTTTTATAATAATGAACTTTGTCATCTATTATATACCTACCCCTGGTTCCACAGGTGGAGTAGAGACATTGTATGGTATTGTCCTTGCTAGTTTTATGCCCGGAAGATTCGTTTCTACAACTATATTGTTGTGGAGATTCGCAACTTATTATTTACAAATAGCCTTTGAAGGGGTAATCTTATTTATGACAAGAACAAAAGAAAAAGGAGTCTCAACATAATTAATTAATATACTCGTTCCTCAAATCTATCAATCTTTTATCCTCTTCTAAAGATTTCAACCTTATAGTTTTATTTTTCAAATTATGCATAGACTCGATTTTTCTTATAGTAGCACTCTTACTTCTCATCGTAAGTGTATGAGTGTAAGCAAAGCTTTTAACAAATTTTACCCCTTTTAAAAGATCACCATCCGTGATACCTGTTGCAGAAAATATTACATCTTCCCCACCAACTATTTCATCGGTATAAAAGATTTTTTCAACGTCCCAACCTTCTTCCTTGATCGATTGTTCTTCAATTTTATCCCTTGTCCATAATTTCATTTGAATTTCTCCGCCTAACGTTTTTAAAGCAGCAGCCGAAAGTACCCCTTCAAGAGTTCCCCCAATACCAACATAGATATCCACCCCACTATCAGGAATTGCGGTCGCTATAGCTGCTGTAATATCCCCATCACTTATTAATTTTATTCTTGAGCCAGCTTCTTTAATCTCTTCTATAATCTCTTCATGCCTTTGCCTATTCAAAATAACAAAAGTTAGTTCCGTTGGTGCAATTCCCAAAACCTCACACGCGATTTTTATATTCTCTTTCATAGGTTTTCTTAAATCCAATTTGCCTTTTAATTCACGTCCTACAGCAAGTTTAAATGAATAAAAAGTCGGCAGTACTTTAATGCCTCCAGACACCGTGGCAGCAACGCAACTTATGGCATTGGGCAGACCGAAGGCAGCCAATTTCACTCCGTCTATAGCATCAACAGCTAAATCCATTTCAGAAGTACTGTCTTGCCAAGTACCCACTTTTTCATCAACGTACAACATCTTTGAATTTTCTTTATCGTATTTACTCATTACTATATTCCCTTTAAAGTCTATGTAGTCAAACATGCCTCTCATAGCATCGATAGAACTATGCTTAATCATTTCCAAATTACCACAACCCAAGTATAAACTACTCATCAAAGCAGATGCTTCTGTAACCCTTACAAAATCCATAGTCAACTCTGGATAAATCTTCTTTTCCATAAAAACCCCTCCTCACAAAATTTTTTAATTGCCTTTAGGGACTCTAAAACTTGTAATAGTGCCCTCAATTTTATCTTTCATAAGCATTTCTATTATAATATTTTTATACTTTCTAAACAAATAATAAAATTCAAGAAAACAAAAGTTTAAACACCGTAATTAACTCTATTGGCAAATATTTCTACCTAATCACATATAAACGCATTATTTGAGTATACATAAAACTGAACTGAAAGAATATTTATTTAACTTGGCTTATTTTCAAAAAAATATGGTAAAATTTTATTGGAGGTGATCTAATGAACCTAACAGAATTAGAAAAAAGTTTAACCATTAAAAAGAAAAGTGTTTGGAGCAAAAGGGACAAAGAAGATATCGATAGGTATACTTCACAGTACAAAGATTTTATCAACTTTTCTAAAACTGAAAGAAAAACAGTTTCATACTCAGTTGAACTCCTTGAAAAAAACGGTTTCAAACCTCTCTCTCATTATGTAAAATCTGGAAAGATAGAAAAAGATGATAAAGTTTACTTTGTAAACAGAGACAAGGCGGTATTCGCTTTTAAGTACAACAATCCTTTGAAGGAGGGCATCAACATAGTAGGTGCTCATATAGATTCGCCGAGGTTTGATTTCAAGCCAGAACCTATAGTTGAAGATGAAAATATTGCAATGGCGAAGACTCATTATTATGGTGGTGTAAAGAAGTATCAGTGGTTTAACATACCTCTTGAATTACATGGCGTAATAATAAAAAGCGACGGCAGTAAAATCGAGATTTCCATAGGTCAAGATGAAAACGACCCCATATTTGTAATATCTGATTTGTTACCTCATCTTGATAGAGATTTGGCTAATAAAAAGGTTTCGGAAGCCTTTGAAGCTGAAAAGATGAATTTGCTCCTTGGTACTACCGCTATTTCCTACGATGAAACCGATAAGGTTAAAAATCCTGTTAAGTTAAATATCTTAAAGCTCTTGAACGATAAATACGGAATCGTAGAAGAAGACTTAGTCAGTGCTGAATTGGAAATCGTTCCTGCACTTCCTGCCAGAGATGTAGGCCTAGATAAGAGCCTTTTAGCTTCTTACGGACACGACGATAGAGTCTGTGCCTACACCGCATTAACCGCTTTAATTGATGCACAAACTTCCGTAAAAAATCCTGCAGTTTTGCTAGTTGATAAAGAAGAAATCGGTAGCGACGGAAATACAGGGGCAAAAAACCATTTCTGGATCTACGTGTTGAAGAAAATTGCCGCTTTGGCAAAAGAAGAAGAACTACTTCAAAATACAGAAGAAATCCTTACAAATTCAACTTTACTTTCAGCGGATGTGTCAGCAGCTGTAGACCCAAACTACAAAGAAGCTCATGATTTATCCAACGCTCCAAAATTGGGTTACGGTATAACTCTGATGAAATATACAGGTTCAGGGGGCAAAGGAAGAACAAACGATGCAAATGCTGAATTAGTAGGAAAAATTAGAAACCTTTTCAACAAAGAAAATATATCTTGGCAAATAGGAGAATTAGGAAAGGTTGACAGAGGCGGAGGAGGAACCATAGCGCTTTTCTTTTCTGAAAAAGGTTTAGACGTTTTGGATGCTGGCGTTCCGCTTTTGGGGATGCACTCTCCGTATGAAGTGGCATCAAAAGCGGATATATACGAAACTTATTTGGCTTATAAAACTTTTTATGAAAAATTTGGAAAATGAGAATTTTTGTGGGAAACTCAGCAAATGCGATGGAATTTTTTGATTTTGACTTAATATTATCAACCTCAGGTTGGTCTTTAAACGACCAATCTGAGGTTATTGCTATCAATAACAAAGAGTATGTAGAATGTTATATAAACAGGAACAAAACATACTTAAACAGGGATAATAGGTTCATAACTGAAAAAGATGTTTTATTATCGTTTGGGTTCACCAACGACGCTCTAAATTTTGAATTTTATTTCTTGAGCCTTTTGTACCAAGTGGATTTAATCGTTCTTTCTTTAAACTTTTCTGAAAGTTTGGAAGAAAAAGTTCTTTTGCATATACAATCAAACTTGCGAAGAGTAAAAATCCCGTCGATAATTATAAACACAACGAAAAACAAATCTAGGGTTTCTTACATCGTTCCCAATTACAAGAGCGAATTCGTAATAAAAAACGCTATTTATTTCACGCTTGATTACCAAAAGAACAAGAATTACCTATATTCTTTTGGGAAGTATTTATCAGATTTGAAAGAAAGTATTCATAGCTATGATGTCAAGGTGTTGAGGTGAAATGAGAGCACATGATCTGTTCTTGAAGTTACATTATAACTTTCTTAAAAAAGAACTATTTGAGTCTTTAAAAATTATCAATGGAGAACCAAAAAGTTATAACAGGGACAGTTTGGGTATCTACGTAATAAAAAAGTTGACTCCAAAAAACATAATAAAATGCTTTACTGAAGGCGTTAATCAAGGTTTTTATATCTTTCTTTACTCTTCTAACAAAAACATCCCGTACCGCAAATTAAATGTAATTTCTGAAGTTGCCAATATTTATGGAATTCATTTGATTTTATTTCTAAAAAACGATATTCTCAAACTTTTCAACAATCAAGTTGTTCTCATAAACCAAGAAAGAAGTTTAACTCATAGATTATTCTCAATAAACTCTTATAAAATTTCTTTTGTCTTTCCTGAGGAAGTAACAAATCCAGCTGCTATAACAACTTTGAAGATTCAAGAAGTTGACCTAGTATTCAGTAAAAGCTCCATGAACGACAATAATCAGGACTTAGCTAATAATTTAATTGCATATGTCCTAAGCGATCAAAAAATATTTTCCCCTTCTATTCTAGAGAAAGATAAAACTTTCTTAAAAGAAAGGGGAAAAATATGGTTGAACTTACGATATTTAAAAAGTATTAAAGACAATTATTTAGAAAAAAATTACAGCGATTTACAAAGGATAAAAACTAAAATAGATCTCATTCAACGATAGTTAAAATCCTTTTATTTTCTTTTCGATAAATTGACCCTTAAAAGATTCTTCTCAATTCTAGTTTGTAATTTAATTTTTTTAAACTTATCTTCTGCTGCTTTAATCTGCTCTTGGGCACTTTCCATAGCTTTCCTCGCAGCTTCAACATCTATATCTTCCGATCTTTCAGCAGCCGTGGTAACAATAGTCATTTCTTCCCCAGTCATCTCCAAAATACCACCATGGATCGCAAAACTATCAACTGAGTTATCAACTTTTTTTATCAATACTGGTGCAATCCTTAAAGAAGTCACAATAGGCAACCGTTGAGTTAAAGTTCCCATAGACCCCTCTTTTGTTTTAAATTCTACATACTGAACATCTTCTTCGTACTTTACCCCTTCTGGGGTAACAACTTTGAATTTAAATATTTATACCACCTGCCTTACAAACACGTCATTCATTCATTTTTTTAGCTTTTTCTACAGCCTCTTCTATAGTTCCTACCATATAAAAAGCACCTTCTGGTAAATCATCATGTTTACCTTCAAGTATCTCTTTAAAACCTTTGATAGTATCTTCTATGTTAACATACTTACCAGAATAATTTGTAAATCTTTCTGCAACAAAGAAAGGCTGAGTTAAGAATCTTTGAATCCTTCTCGCTCTATTTACTACCTGCCTATCTTCTTCCGATAATTCTTCAATACCCAAAATCGCTATAATATCTTGTAGATCTTCATACCTTTGCAAAACTTCCTTGACTTGTCTTGCAACCGAGTAATGTTCTTGACCGACAACGTTGGGATCCAACATCTTCGACGTGGAATCTAATGGATCAACCGCTGGATGAAGTCCCAATTCTGATTGTTTTCTTGAAAGGTTTAAATTCGCGTCCAAATGGGCAAAAGTAGTGGCAGGTGCAGGATCCGTGAAATCATCCGCAGGTACATAAATAGCTTGAACAGAGGTAATAGATCCATCTCGTGTGGAGGTTATTCTTTCTTGCAACTGTCCCATTTCCGATGCCAACGTTGGCTGGTATCCTACAGCAGAGGGCATTCTTCCAAGTAAAGCCGACACCTCTGATCCTGCTTGTACAAATCTGAATATATTATCTATGAAAAGTAAGACGTCCTTTTTTTGCTTATCCCTAAAGTATTCTGAGACTGTTAATGCGGTTAGAGGAACTCTGAACCTTGCCCCAGGGGGTTCGTTCATCTGACCAAACACCAACGCTGTGCTATCAATAACCCCTGTCTCTTGCATCTCCAGCCAAAGATCGTTACCTTCCCTGGTTCTTTCACCTACACCTGCAAATACAGAGATTCCTTGGTGCTCTTTAACGATATTTCTTATAAGTTCCATAACAAGAACCGTCTTACCAACCCCAGCTCCACCAAAGAATCCTATTTTTCCACCTCTTGGGAAAGGAGCCAAAAGATCTATACATTTAATACCCGTCTCCAAAATCTCAATTGATGTATCTTGTTCATTCAATGATGGAGGGTCCCTGTGAATTGACCAGTACTCTTCTCCTTTAACCTCTCCTTTCTCATCGATAGGTTTACCTAAAAGATTTATCATCCTTCCCAATGTAGCTTCCCCGACAGGAACTTTTATGGGCTCTTGCGTGTTGATAACCTCTTGGCCTCTTTTTATACCATCTGTAGAATCCATTGCAACACATCTAGCTGTATCGTCTCCGATTAATTGCTCAACTTCAAGAACTAATTCTTCGCCTGAGTACTCGTTTTTTACTTTTAAAGCATCGTAAACGTTAGGCAGTTGGCCTTCGGGGAATTTCACATCGACGACAGGTCCAATGACAGATATTATTTTACCTTTTTGATCTTGCATCGAATTACCTCCTATTGCATATTCGCCCCATTAACAATCTCTATTAATTCTTGGGTAATAGAGGCTTGCCTTTGCTTGTTGTATTCAAGGTTCAACTCTTCTATTAAATCATGTGCATTATCCGTGGCGTTTTTCATTGCGTTTTGTCGGGCATGAAGTTCACTCAACTTGGTTTCAAATAAAAATAGATACATTTTAGAGAGAAGATACTGATATGCAGCATCCTCAAACACTTTCTCTTCTTCTGGTTCGTATTCGTATCTCGCATCTATTTCAAATTTATCTTTTGTTATCGGAAGTAGATCATAAGTCTTCGGTAACTGTATCAAGGCGTTTTTTAATTCTCCATACACAACCTTCACTTTACTAATGCCTTTGTTTCCCATAATTTGGAAAATAATTTCCAGCAAATATTCAGCATGATCAACCTTTGGGATATCGAATAGGCTTATCTCTTTTTCCAAGACTGTTTCACTCTTTAAACCTGAATACCCTTTAGCACCCAAAACAAAGTATCCTTTAAAATCTTCTAACTTAGATTTTGCCATTAAAGCTTCTCTTGTTAAATCAGAGGGAAAAGAGCCTGCTAATCCCATGTCTGGGGTGATTACAAAAACTAAGGACCCTTCACCATTTTGTGTGTAAAAGTTTTCTTCAATAAAAGGGACTTTTTTCAAGATCCTTTCCGCGTAGTTAGAATAATCTTTTACACCTTTCCATTGCCTTTGTATTTTGTTGAGCCTTGCAGCAGCAACCATCTGCATAGCTCTTGTTATTTGCATCGTAGATTCCGTAGAGGCGATCCTTCTTTTAATGGCTCTTAAATTACCGCGGCTCAATTAAAATCACCACACTCATTTAAATACATTCAAAAATTTTGAAATTGCTTCATTCAGCTCTTTCTTTATTTCATCCGTTATATCTTTATTTTCTTTTATCTTATTTAAACTCTCAATATAATTTTCTCTAAGATATGTCAAAAATTGTCTTTCAAAATCACCTATCCTATCCGTAGGGATTTGATCGAGATAACCTTCATTAGCAGCGTAAATAACAGCAACTTGTTCCTCTATCTCCATCGGTGAATATTGTGGTTGCTTCATCAATTCAGTAAGTTTCTCACCTTTTGTTAACTGTTTCTTAGTTGATTCATCAAGATCCGCAGAGAACTGAGTGAAAGACTCCAACTCTCTGTACTGAGCTAAATCTAATTTTAAAGATCCTGCTACCTTTTTCATCGCCTTAGTTTGTGCAGCTCCACCAACCCTTGAAACAGATAAACCTATGTTAACAGCAGGCCTTATCCCTGCATTAAACAAGCCTGTTTCTAGATAGATCTGACCATCCGTTATAGAAATAACGTTGGTGGGGATATAAGCTGAAATATCGTTCGCCTGTGTTTCAATTATTGGCAAAGCTGTCAAAGAACCATTCCCGTGCTTTTCGTTCAATCTAGACGCTCTTTCCAACAATCTTGAATGCAAATAAAAAATATCACCAGGATACGCTTCCCTTCCAGGTGGTCTTCTAAGTAACAGCGATATTTCTCTGTAAGCAGCGGCATGTTTGGTTAAATCGTCGTATATTACCAACGCATCCTTACCGTTAAACATAAAATATTCTCCAATTGCAGCACCGGCGTAAGGGGCTATATACTGTAAAGAGGCAGGATCTGAAGCATCTGCCGCAACCACTACAGTATAATCCATTGCACCGTACTTTTCTAAATTATCGATCGTTCTTGCCAAAGACGAGGACTTTTGTCCAATCGAAACATAAATACAAAAAACATCTTTACCTTTCTGATTTATAATTGTATCTATAGCTATAGCGGTTTTACCAGTTTGTCTATCTCCGATTATAAGTTCTCTTTGACCTCTTCCTATAGGAATCAAAGAATCCAACACTTTTAAACCGGTTTGAAGAGGGGTATCAACAGGTTTCCTAGTTACAACACCCATAGCCTTTCTTTCGATAGGATAAAAATCCTTGGTATTTATTTCACCCTTCCCATCCAAAGGCATACCTAAAGGATTAACCACTCTACCTAACATCTTTTCTCCGACAGGTACTTCTATTATTCTGTTGGTTCTAACTAATTTGTCTCCTTCCTTTATTCCTTTGTAATCCCCCAAGGTTATTATACCAACGTTATCTTCTTCTAAATTCATAGCTATACCGTAGACCTTTTCACCTTCAGATGTTTCTATTTCAACCAATTCGTTGGTCATGATATCCTTTAAACCGTAAGCCCTAACGATACCATCGCTTACCTGCATTACCCATCCTATTTCTTTTATCTCTCCACTTTCATAACTTTTTATACGTTCTTCTATTACTTTTGTCAACTCATCTGGATTAACTCTCAAATATTTTCACCTCCACCAACTGGGGCATAGGCGGATTGAATGTTCTGTAAAAATCCCTTTACGGAGAAATCAAAAAACTTATCCCCGATGTATAACTGTAATCCACCTATAAGATCTTCTTTGAATTCTGTTACTAACTTAATTTCTCTTCCTGTTTTATTATGAATTGCCTGCTTAATTTGATTTATCACTTTATTAGTCGTCCTACTCGGAAGTATAAGCCGCACTTCTACAACTTTTTCTCTCTCTAAACTCTCTTGATACAAAATAAGAGACATAAAAGGGATCAAATTTTGACGCCTTTTATCAACTAAAGCTTCCAAAAACTGAATAAAAATCGTATCTTCAAATTCTGATACCTCTTTCATCCTTGTAACTATATGTTTTGTAGGAACCAACGGACTATAAACCAAATCTCTAAGAGTTTCACTACTATCGAGAGCTTTTTTTAACCTTTGAAACGCTTCTACGTACTCATCTAATCTAGAAATTTCACCCTTCTTTTCCAAAGTATTCAAAAGGGCTTGGGCATACTTTGAAGCCAAAAAATAAGAAGCTTTCATCACAATTCTCCTTTGTCTTTTAAACTGTTTATAGCCCTTCTTATCAACTCTTCGTTCTTCTTTTTATCGATCTGTTCCTTTAATATCATAGAAGAAATAGCAACAGCTAGAGAAACTATTCTCGATTGTAATTCTCTTGCTGCACTTTCTTTAATATCCTCAGCCTCTTTTTCTGCTTTGGCTAAAATAATTTTCCTCTGCTCTTCAGCCTCTTGTTGAGCAGACTTTACTATGGATTTGGCTTGTTCATCAGCATTCGCCAAAATTTCGCGTCTTTTATCGTCCGCTTCAGCCAACTGCTTATCCAACTCTTCTTTCTTTGATTGGGCTTCTAACCTCAATTTTTCCGCTTCGTTTAAATTCTTTTCTACTTCTTTTTTTCTTTTATCTGTTATATCAAAATACGGCTTGTACAACAACCTGTACATAAGAAACATAAAAGCCAGAAAACCTACTAGATTTACTATTGATGTTAAGTTAAAAGATATCATACTCTCACCTCTTTGGGGGGAAACTAAAAATTCTCAGCAAAATAAACACTTAAGGAAGAACAAACAACAAAATCAAAGCAACAACCAAAGAATAAAGACCGGTTGACTCTGTAACCGCCATTGCCAATAACATCCTCGTTGTTAAATTCCCACTCATCTCCGGCTGCCTTGCCATAGCGTCCATTGCGTGCGCACCAACGTTACCTTCTCCAACACCAGGACCTATAGCTCCTATTCCCATTGCAACGCCTGCTCCCAATAACTTTCCTAAATAATATAAACCCCATCCAATGGAACCACCTTCAGAAACTAAATTTTGAAGCATAGTAGATAAATCCATCTTTTTCTCCTCCTTAAACTAGTTTTTTCAGATTTAATAAATTTTGTTTTATTCTAATAAAGAACCAATATACGCAATAGTTAACAAAGCAAAAACAAAGGCCTGAATGAGCCCAATAAACCAACCAAAAAAACCCCATAAGAAAACAGGCAAAAGAAAATATTTCAGCATATAACTAATAATCAAAACCAATATCCCTCCACCCATGACGTTACCAAATAACCTTAATGAATGGGAAATTGGTTTAGCTAATTCACTTATTATGTTAATAGGGAACAACAACGGGTTTGGCTCAAAGAAAGATTTAAGCCATCTCAGCACACCTTTGGACCTTGCAGCAAAAAAATGACTAACTACTAAAACCATCAAGGCATATGTAAGATTCACATTTAAATCGGAGGTAGGTGTGTACCAGGTATTTGTGAATAATTGTACATTCAACCCATTTTCAACAGGCACAACATCAATTCCAGGTATTCCTCCAAGCACGTTTGAAACGGCTATATACAGAAAAAAGCTCATAGCTATAACGAAAGTTTGTTTCCTATACTTAGGATTGGGAACAGAATCTTCCACCATTTCCCAAAAATAATCAAAAAAGGTTTCTACAGCAGCCTGTAAGCCTCCCGGGATTCGCTCAAAATGTATGCTCCTTGCAATTAAAATCAACAGAAACATAATCCCAAATGACATAATTAGAGTCATGGGGTTCAATTGACCAAAGAACCCTCCATCACCAAAATAAACTATCCATCTATCCCCAACACCTTCTAAACTCATGTCAAAAACGAAAAAATTAATTAATCCCAAAACTATATAAGCACCAAAAAGAAAGATGGTAAATTTCTTCAATCTATCGTTCGTCAAAAGAACACCTCCTCCAACTAATTACCACACTTATTTATACGATAAAAACGGAACAATCTTCAAATTAATCAAACCCACAAAAGCCAACAAAAGGGCATATGCTGAATTAACGGCAGCGATTCCCAATATCACACCATACAAAAGATACCTCATAAAAAAACCTGGTAAGATCTTCTTTGGTTTTGAACCAACCGTCATTTTTTTAATCTCTTCGGCAAGTGAATAAAAACCTATAACCGCTCCAATTCCTCCCCACAACACCCAAAGAGCTTCTAAAGAAAAGAATAAAGAAAGAACAAAGGTCTCAACCAGAATTATCGCCATTGTTTTCATCTCTATCTCTTTCAGCTTTTTTTTCAGCTCTTTCATACTTCTCTACCTCTTTCAAAAGCTCCCTTATTCCAGAATATAATCCGGAAATTATTCCTAAAAACATCAATAAAACCATCCATATTTGCTGGTCGGTAAAACTGTATAAAATATATCCTATCAAAAGACCAACAAATATATTTGACAGAACTATTACAGCAAAATAAATGATCATGTTCAAATGACTAAGTGAACGTAGATCGTGTTTTTTCAAGATAATACCTCCAAAAAACAACCATAAACAATTATACTATTTATTTGCCAAAATTTCAATTATTTTAAAATATTGGGGGCGCGGAGTGGGGAGCGGGGGAAGGACGCTATAACGACTTTTATAAAGACAATAAAAAATTATTGAGAGGAGACGACCAACTAGTACGTCTCCCAATTTTTGAAATTATAAAACCTAGATATTTCCTTAAAAACATTAATTAGAAAATGTAAAACTCTTTCTCAGTAACAATGGTTCACCATTCTTCTGTTCAATGGTCACAATCACTTCCCATTCTCCAACATCCAAAACTTCGTTAATTTCCACCCCTCTTGAAGGATAAGTAAACGCTTGTGTGACCATTTCCCCTTTAGCTGGCACCTTTAAAAACAAATCTATAAAGATTTGAAAGTTATCTCTGTTTATACTGATATCATTCAAAGAAAGATTGTACCCTCCTGTTCTCTTTTCGCCTGCACTAATACAAACAACAAACGGAACTCCAGTTACATTGTTAACTACAATATCATCTTTTTTGATTATAACAACAGGTGTTTGACTCTTGTAATAACAATCTACAACCTTATAATTCTCCATACTTTCTCCTTTGTCAAAGGTGAATTCACCAAAAGTTCCTTCTTCTATTTTTGGTTTTTCAAGTTCATTTTCAACAATTGATTCATTGGTAACAGAAGGGAATTGATGAAGAAAAATATAGGTTCCTCCAATAATTAAACTAGATATCAAAATAATTAAAAGAATCTGATTAGTAGACAATCAACTCACCCCTTTTTTGTTAAAAAGCCCATCATTTCTGATGGGCTTCCTTTTGTATGTTGATTAAAACGTAGTAAACCAAGCATCTATTCCCTCTATTCCATCTATTATATTACCATCGTACAAGGAATGAACTATCTCTATCGCATTACCGTTAATATTTATGGTCCCAGTTATTGCATAGTCCATGTAATCTTCTGGCATTGGAACTATTACAACGTTATCTACGTATGCAGTATCTTCTCCATCTGATACAGCTCCATCCTTCACATATGCAAAGGTTATTTCATGTACTCCATCGGAAATTGGTAAAGAAACTGTATACAAATCCTTTTCTCCTGAGTCTGAATATTTTAAATCACCATCAATATAGAGATAGAAGAAATCCCATCCCTCTTCACTTGAAACTTTAAGATCAAAATTCAAATTGTATCCATAAGTCGCATCAGGTAAGTCAAATGTTCCAGTTAGAGAACTATATTGGTCGTCTTCTAAATTTGGACCTCCCAAAACAACTACTCCACCTTCGACATAAGGCAGTATATCTCCATCAAGGATCCAATCGTTAGGAATTCCTGCATCAAAATTTTCCTCGTAGAATGGCTCTGGGAACGTAAGTTCAGTGGTTACCTCACCGACTATATAAAATTGAAGAAAATTTGGTTTGCTAATTGTTAATTCATCTTTCAGTGGATACCTCACATACTTATCAGAGTTTACATCTAAAATTGTTATGAAGAAATCGCCCTCTCCAGATGGCTCTTTGAAAGTAGCTGAAAATTTACTTTTCAAATTTTCTATAACTACTTGTTCTCCATCTTGTACTTCATAATTAAGATATTCACTAAATAATTGTTCTTCCATCCTGTAGTTAGGAGAATAAGGATCTAAATAATCTGGACCTCCTATATAAATGTCATAAACATCGGGATCTATTTGATAGAATCCTGCTTCCCCATTGTAAACACTTCGACCATAATAACTAGGACCATCTTCTCTTTTTAAACTGACATAAACGTTGGGGATATTATATAAATAGTTACTATCTGTAAAATAAATTACAAAATTTGCCCCTTTTTCTTCAGGCAAAGGCTGTTTTAGAGCCTTTTCGGCATCTATTCTACCATAACCATCATTAGCAGAAAAATTTTTGACGCCATCGACATCTACTGCACTGTTTTCAATCATTTTTCTTATTTGATAAGGTGAGGCATCGGGGTATTTTTCCAAAAGCAAGGCCGCCAACCCTGACACAAAAGGAGAGGCCATAGATGTTCCTTGATAGTATTCCCAACCGCCAGGAACTGTGGAAAGTATTTTTTCCCCTGGAGCCACTACAGAGACAGAATCTCCTCTTGAAGAAAAACTGGAAATATCATCATTCACATTTGTTGAACCTACTCCAATAACTCCAGGAATTGTGTTTGGAAAGCCCCAATTCTCATCGATATGAGTATTTCCTGTTGAAACTACAACCACTACATCATTTTTCAACGCATAGTCAAAGGCATCTTTCAAAATATTAGAAAATCCAGGACCTCCCCAACTATTTTGAAGTATTTTGGCGCCATTATCTACAGCCCATTTTACACCATCTGCTACATATATATCCCCTATAAAACCCGGCTGAAAGATAGGAATAGGCATTATCAAAGCATTAGGAGCTAAACCAGCAACACCATAATGGTCGTTACTGTTTGCAGCAACAATACCGGCCACGTGAGTTCCATGTGGATCGTAGGCAACCGATTTCCCTGCAGGGATAATATTCCCAGTAACAGGATTATAACCATCTACAAAAGAATTTAGAAAATCCGGATGAGAGGAATCTACTCCACCATCAATTATTGCAACAACCACATCTTTACCAGTTGATTCTTGCCATGCCTCTAAGGCTCCAACTTTTTGTAATCCCCATTGTTCTTTCCAATAGGGATTTGGGGGGTCCGCCAAGCCTGTTAGGGCATCTGTAGGATTGTATTTTGAATTCAATTTTTCACCAGATCTTTCATAATCAGGTAATTCTCTTTTTAAACTGGGTTCAATATATCTTATTCCATCAAAATTACGGTAATCTTTTAATTTTAAAAGAGCATTTTCAACCGTTGTATCTATTTCAATTAAAGCAGCTTTTTTGTTACCTTCGAATTCAATGACTTTTACTTCATCGGCTTTTAAATAATCTTTTAATTTTTCAAAGGATTCATCATCGGAATAGCCAACAATAAGCTCATTCTCATAGTAATCGTTTAAATTTATCTTATTAATAGCGTCTCTTAAGATTCCTTCAGCACCTAATTGACTGTTATTATTACTATTTGATAATGTATTAGATGAATCATTATTTAAATCTAACGTAGTACAGCCAGTAAAGATTAACAAAACAATTCCTAAAA
>LDZR01000665.1_pt1 | contig 14792 bp, 15 predicted proteins | sample 615371 | NCBI WGS metagenome assembly LDZR01 (sample SAMN03408294, study PRJNA278302) | terrestrial metagenome | isolation source: oil reservoir sample K2 | place: USA: Alaska, North Slope, Kuparuk formation | collected 2013
ATCTCCAATCACCAGAATAAACCAGCAAGTCTTATAATTCTTCTCTTAGCGGGTTCTTCAAATAACTTTGATGCATACAAACCGCAAATATGCATAACACCAAGTGAATGCGCAAATCTGTTATGAGTTGCTCCGGGATAAACCAGTTCAGCTCCAACAAGCTGAGATAAATAGCGAAGTCTTTGAACAGGCCTTGTGTCAATTGCCAGAATCTCCAGGGGGTACAGAAAAATTTCTGAATGTATAGGATCACGCGAAACTTTATAGTACAAGTTCGTCACTCCTTTTAATCCTCACAGTACATTATACTCCAAGCAATTGAATTCGACTACATTTTTTCGTAGTATAATTATTGAGTCTAATATTTCAGGAGGAAAAATGTTTGCAATCGTAAGATACAAAAAATACGGGTTGATAAGATTTCTTTCAGCGATAGAAACTTCAAATGCGATCGAAAGAAACTTGCGGCGCTCTGGATTGCCTTTGATTATGACAGAGGGGTTTCATCAGAAGGTAAAAGTGTCATATCTGGACCCTGTGCCAACAGGTGTGATCAATTTAGCGCTGTATGTGAGGATTGCATTTAAAAATAAAGTAGAAGCCCTCAACAAATTGAAGAGAACATCTCTTTGTGGTCTTTATCCAGTCAAATTATGGTGGACAGAAATGAATATGAACAGGCTTGTTACTTCTTATGAGTTCAGACTGATCATTCCAAAAAGCAGTGTGGATATTTCCAGATATGATGAGGAAAAACCACTGGAAGTGCCCGAAAAAAGAAAATATGGCCTTATGAAAGATTTTTTTCATCAGGTGTCTTTTGACTTTAAAGGTGATTTTGCTGTGATAAAATATTTACAACCAAAGGATAAAATGGTTCACGCCAAATATTTGTACGAATCTATTTTAAACAGAAGAGATGGTTTTCTGCTGATTGAATGCACAGAGGCTTTTTGTAATGAAAGACCATTATCTGAGATTCTGGAGGAATCTTCATGGGATACAGAGTGTTAGTTGTGGATGATTCTGAGGTTTTAAGAAAAATAGTTAGTTTCAATTTAATCAAAGAAGGTTATTCCGTGCAGGAGGCAAAAGACGGCAGAGAAGCGCTTGAAAAATTGAGACAGGAAAAACCAGATCTGGTAATACTTGATATTATGATGCCGTATATAGATGGTTTTGAAGTCCTCAGAACAATGAGAAAAGATGAGAATTTGAAAGAAATCCCGGTAATAATGTTGACGGCAAAAGGTGGCGAAAGTGATCCAAAAACGGCTCTTGAACTTGGCGCAAATAGCTTTTTGACAAAACCGTTCAGCCCTTTGAAATTGCTCGAGGAAGTTAGAAGGGTGATTCAGCGTGGAAAGTGACCTTAAGGAAATTTATGAACGTATTTCAAAAGCCGTTGAGCTCCCCCCTTACAAAGGATTTGCGAGTTTGAAAGATATAGCGAACGCTATGGATAAAATTTTAATTGAGCTCAACGAACGTCGTAAAGATTGTACAAAGCTTTTGGAAGAACACATAGAGGAACTATCGAAAACATACCAGGAAATAGCCACTCTTTTTGAACTCAATAATTTGCTTGCCAACGTAATGGATCCGGAAGAAAAATTGGATGCCCTTGTAGAACTCTTAAAGCAAACTATTCCATTTTTTGCTATTTCAATTGAGCTGGATGTTATGGACAAACATACGAATTATGAGCAGTTGTTTGATTTTGATAGAGATTTGTTCGAAAGGTCTATTAGACTGATCGAGCAAGATGATCAGGTTTTGCTAATAGAACCATCTCAGAATAATTTAGTGCGGAATCTTTTATCTGTTCCTGTAAAAAGTAGTGATATTGTATGGGGGAGGATTACCCTGGTTGAAAGATCTCCGGATTTTTTTACAGCAGCAGACAGAAAAATTCTCGAAGCTACTGCTCAGTTATTGGCTTCAATATGTGAAAGATATGTCAGACTTAAAAGAGAAGTTGAAAGGCAGAGGCTCAAAGAGCAGCTTGAGATAGCAAGGCAAATTCAAAAAAAGCTTTTTCCTTCGAGGTTGCCATCTTTGAGTTACGTAGAAATCAGTGCCGATAGCATACCAGCAATACAGGTTGGAGGAGATTATTATGATATCCTTGTAAAGGACGACAAAGTTTTCGTGACAGTTGCTGACGTATCGGGGAAAGGTATACCAGCAGCATTGATGATGACTTCTTTGAGAAGTGCTCTAAGGACTTTGTACAGGACAATTGATGATATTTCTAAGCTCGCTATTGAGTTGAATAATGCGCTGTGTGATGATCTTGAGGAAGATCGGTTTGTGACAATGATATTGCTTTGCTTACATTCGAACGGCGTTCTTCAATTTGTCAATGCCGGGCATAATCCTGTATTATTATTATCCGGATCTGATTTGAAATCGATTCGGGCTCAAGATATGCCGCTTGGGATAATAAAGGATATAACGTATAAAATGTTTGAAGCAAAGATGAAACCTGGCGATCTTCTTGTTGCGTATACGGATGGTGTTACTGAAGCAAGAGATAAGAACGGAAATGAATATGGATTCGAAAGATTATATAACCAGATTCTAATGACCAGAGAGAAAACAGCAGTTGAAATTATCGAAAGGATAAAAGCAGACGTTGATGATTTTTCGTACGGTACTCAGAGACATGACGATACAACTATAACGGTGATAAAATATCTTGGAGAGAATCTAACTTAGGAGGGAAGAAAATGTCAGGTCACAACAAGTGGGCGAATATAAAACATCGAAAAATGGCCCAGGACGCGAAAAAATCGCAATTATTCACTAAACTTATTCGTGAATTGATCGTTGCCGCTCGCGAAGGCGGAGGAGACCCGGAAACGAATTCAAGGTTACGAACAGCAATTGAAAAGGCCAAAGAAGCTAATATGCCAAGAGAAAATATCGAAAAGGCAATCAAGCGTGGAACAGGAGAGCTTGAAGGTGTAGAATACCAGGAAATTATCTATGAAGCTTATGGTCCAGGTGGAGTAGCTCTGTACATACGCGCTCTTACAGACAACAAAAATCGAACCGCTCAAGAACTTCGGCATGTATTGAGCAGGCACGGAGGAAGCCTCGCAGACCTTGGAGCGGTGGGGTGGATTTTTGAGAGAAAAGGCATAATAAGTGTTCCGCGCGATCAGGTTGCCAATGTAGAGGAACTTGTCATGATGGCAATAGACGCAGGCGCAGAGGACATAGACGATCAGGACGACCCAGTTAGAATCACAACTTCGCCGGATAATCTCATGAGCGTGAAAGAAGAACTTGAAAAAAATGGGTATAAGGCTGAAGCGGGTATATCTTACGTTCCCAAAAATACTGTTCAGGTCACAGGCAAGGATGCTGAAAAAATTCTGGCGTTGCTTAATGCACTTGAAGATATGGATGATGTTCAGGATGTTTATTCGAATTTCGAAATGGACGACGCAGAAATGGAGGCTATACTTTCTCAGATGAATCAATGAAAAGAATCTGGCTGGTATTTCTACTGATACCACTGAGCTGTTTTGCTGCCACGGTAAATCTCGATTTTGCGCCTGGTAGTGCTCGGTGGTTTGGCTTTACGCTATTGCCACATATTGAGTTCTGGAAAGTCCAGGCCGATCTGGCTTTTACCGGTGGTGTTGTCAGTGATTCTAAAGAACCGGTGTTGTTTCCTTTGCTTAAGCCTTTCGATAGCCTTAAATATCTTTCGCTTGATTTTGATACGTCTGGGATCAAATTTTCAATGCCGGATATGAGCTGGCTTCGTTACAGCAACGTAGATTACGAGCCTTATACGACAAGCCTGTGGGCATTTAATGGGGCAATTGGAGGAGTTGTACAGGAAGATTATTCGATATTTTTCAGGTCAAGTTATTTTTCCATATCGTTGAGTAACAATGGAAGTTATCATCTTGGTGTGCCATTAAAGTTTTATAACTTTGAGCTCGAACCTTTTGTTTCCAACTATGGTTATGGTTTAGAAATCGTTTATCAGAACGCTTTAATTTTCGTTATACCAAATGTAGGCATGAGATTCGCTCTGGCATTAAACAGAATGTACTTTTTTCTACAATACATGGGATTTGAAACAAAAATAGGTTTTGGATGGTTTAACAAAGATGAATGGATCATTGCGACAAATGAATCAATTGATTTTAGAAAAAAAATACTGGATATTTACCTGATTGCGAAATTTGAGAAGGAGAGATGGTATGCAGGACTTTCTTTCCCAGTTTTCTGGTGAGCTACCCCTGGAAGATTTTCAATGGTTCGTTAGAGAAGTCAACAGATATTTTGGACTCGACCTGTCTGGTTATAAACCTCACAGGGTAAAACGGAGAATAGAAATATTGATAAGAAAATATAAACTCAACTCGTTTCAGGAATACTTAAGGTTTTTGCTTGCAAATGAGCAAGCGAAAGAGGAATTTCTTGACAAATTGACTATAAACGTCACTGAATTTTTCAGAAATCCAGAAAAATGGTGGGAGCTCAGAGATAGGCACCTACCAGGGCTCTTAAATGCTTCGAGAGGGCATTTCAAAGCCTGGAGTGCTGGTTGTGCAAGCGGTGAGGAGCCGTATTCTCTTGCTATTTTACTGGAAGAATTAAGAGCTCCGTTATCTGCCTCGATCCTGGCAACTGATCTTGATGAAAGAGCCCTGGAGGAAGCAAGATCAGGTATTTATGAAGCAAGATCAATGGTTAGTACACCAAAATCATATCTCGACAAATATTTTGATCTTTTAGATGGGACTTACAAAATAAAAGAAAACGCCAAGAAAAGGGTTCTGTTCAGAAAACATAATATGCTCCAGGATCCTTTTCCTGAATCCGTAGACCTTATAATTTGCCGAAATGTAGTTATATATTTTGAACCAGAAGCAAAAGATAAGCTCTACAGAAATTTTGCGAAATCTCTTAAGCTCGGTGGAATTTTGTTTGTTGGAAGCACCGAGCGTATTTTCAATTATGCCGAACTTAATTTGAAAGTAATAAGCCCTTTTTTCTACCAAAGGGTGAAGTGATATGTTCTGGGTAACCTTTGTGATACTAATGGATCAGCTTTCAAAAATGATAGTTGAGAAATATCTTGTTCAGCCGTTTTTTGCTATTCCGGGGATTTTGTGGTTTACATATACTCGTAATACAGGTATAGCTTTTGGAATGTTTTCAAGATCTCCCTGGGTTCTCTGGATAACATTTGCAGTCACATTCCTTCTTGCGGCTTTGCCAATTTTTATTAGATGTTCTCTGCTTACCAGAGTAGGTTTACAAATGGTGGTTGGTGGTGCTATAGGTAACATGATTGATAGATTTCGATTTGGTTATGTTGTGGATTTTATAAGCGTGAGATATTTTCCGGCAATATTCAATATTGCAGATTCATTCATAACTATTGGAGGTATATTGATTTTACTGAGCCTTTTGAGGGGAGAGAGAAGTTTTGCAGATGACGGTCGAGAAAAGCGAAGTGAACCTAAGACTTGATCTCTTCCTCCTCCAGAGGATACCAAAAGCGATTTCCAGAAGTTTTGTGCAAAGGGCCATAAAAGAGGGAAAAGTGACTGTAAATGATGTCATCCGCAAGCCGAACTATCGGGTAAAATTCGGTGATGTGGTAAAAATTTCCATACCGAGTAACGCCCAGAGCATCTCAATAGAACCCGAACCAATACAGATTGTTGTTATTTACGAAGATGAAGATATTATAGTTGTAAACAAGCCTGCTGGTATGATTGTTCATCCTATACCTTCACACAATTCCGGTACATTGGTTAATGCTCTTTTATATCATTGCAAGGATTTGAAAGGTATTGGTGGTGAGTTGAGACCGGGAATTGTTCACAGATTAGACAAAGATACATCGGGAGTTATGGTTGTAGCCAAAAATGATTTTGCGCATCATAATTTGTCGAATCAATTTAAAGACAGGAAAGTTTTCAAAATGTATCTTGCGCTGGTAAGCGGAAAGGTGGAGCATTTGGAAGGAGATATACAAATTTCCATTGCCCGTCATCCAGTTTTGCGCACAAAAATGGCTGCCAGTGAAATCGGGAGAATCGCTGTTACACATTATAAAGTTATCAAATATTTTGAACATGCGACTTTGCTCATGGCATTTCCAAAAACTGGTCGGACACATCAAATAAGAGTACATATGAAATGTATAAATCACCCCATATTAGGGGACAAATTGTATGGAAAAGGTTCAGGCGCTTCAAGGCAAATGCTCCACGCAACCAAACTTGGTTTCTACCATCCAAGAACACATGAGTGGATTGAATTTATCGCGCCTCTTCCAGAAGATTTTAAAGAGACTATTCGGTTAATTTCATCCGGAGTGTGAAAGCCGTGATCGCTTGTATAGTGTCACCCTACTCTTTTGAAGGATCTATTCTGAGACTTGAAGAGGTTGTCAATGCAGCAAAATCATTTGGCTTGAAATCGCTCATGCTTGCTGATCAAAATTTTCATGCCTGTGTACACTTCAATAAAATTTGTCGTAGTAATGGAATTATCCCCGTTCATGCCCTGAGAATTGATGAAAAAATCTTTTACGCGCAGGACCGCGACCAGTATGAAGAATTGATTAAAGCATATAACGAATCATCTCAGCCCAAAACGCCATGGGTAAATATTGATTCAGTCAAATTGATCTATTACCTCAGAGAATCAGATTATGAAGCACACGCTTTTTTATGCCAGTTATTATCCGTTCAACCAAAAAAAGGCGCTTATTTTGAAAATAATCTTACAGATGTCGCAGACGCGTTGAATTGCAAGCCTTATGACCTGAAAGTGCAGATGAGTTTTCCAAAACCCGAAAAAGGATGGCTGAGAAATTTTTCAAAAAAAGTACCACCGGGCTATCAGCCCAGATTCGAATCCGAAGTTGAGATAATAGAAAAAATGAATCTCGAGTCGTATTTTTATACCGTTAAAAAGATAGTGGATACTGCCAGGTCCATGAATATTTGCGTTGGTCCTGGAAGAGGAAGTGCTGTTGGATCGTTGGTTGCATTCATTCTTGGTATAACCCAAATCGACCCTGTTAAACATGATTTGCTTTTTGAACGATTTTTGAACGAGTACAGACAGGAACCTCCAGATATTGATATAGATGTTGAGGATAGAAAAAGATCCATGCTCATAGAACAGTTAATACGCGTGTTTCCCTTTTGTGCTCAAATTTCCAGTTTTTCTACACTGTCTTTAAAATCCATAAATGCTGAGGCCAGGAGGTTGAATTTGACTATCAAAGATGAACATATCAAATTACTGAACAAACTTCCGTACCGAAGAAGCGTGCATGCTGCCGGCCTAATCATAGCAAATGAAGTTTTGAACCTCCCCATGGTGAGAGATTCCAATTTTCGCATACTTGAGTACGACATGGATTCCTTACAGGGAATAGGCGTTACAAAGATAGATTTGCTTGGTTTGACAACTCTAACAATGATTTCTAATATGAAAAAAACTCTGAAAATAGATTCTGTGCCTGTAGATGATTTTTCAACTTATGAAATGATATCTTCTGGAAAAACAACAGGGATCTTTCAGCTTGAATCATTGCCAGCTCGATCGCTTTGCAGACAAGTAAGGCCTCAAGAGTTTAACGAACTCTCGGTATTACTTGCAATCAACAGGCCAGGCCCACTAATTGCAAGGCTAAATCGAATATATGCTGAAAGAAAAAGAGGATGCAATAGAGAATACCACGAAGATCTTTTTCCTGAAACATTTGGAGTAGTGATATATCAGGAACAGATAATGAAACTTGCAATGAGCATGGCAGATATGTCTCCTGCTGAATCAGATTTATTTAGGAAGGCCATGTCCCATAAAGATAGATTGATAATGAAAGCAGCTGTAGAAAAACTAAGAAATAAAATGATTGACAAAGGATACAGTAAATCCTTTGTGAATGAGCTTGCAAACATTCTTATCCAGTTTTCCTCTTACGCTTTCAATAAATCCCACAGTGTAGCGTATGCTATGTTGAGCTATCAACTCGCTTATATAAAGAACCATTTTCCAAAAGTTTTCTTTCAACATTATATAAAAGAACATTCAAATGATCCTTCGAAGGTTTTCGCCGCTGTTCAAGAATTGAGAACCACAGGTTTTGAGGTTATTCAACCATCTGTTAATCCTGTTGATTTGAAAGAAGACCAATTTCAGTTACCCATGGAAGCAATTGCTGGTGTGGGATCATCGGTCGTACAGCTTTGCCAGAACAGAGCACCTTTTGAGGATATACAGGATTTTGCTAAAAAGACTTCTTTACCACTTTCTACAATTCAGAGGTTAGCTCACGCTGGCGCCTTTGATTGCATTTATCACACGCGTGAAAATTCTATAAAGGCGTTTAACAGTTTTCAAAAGGGTTTTGACCCATCGTTGTTAGAAATTTCCACTGTTTTTGGTAAACGAGAAAGCAGGTTTGATACTAATATGACGCACATAGATATCTTAAAGCTTGAAGAGCAGGTATATGGTTTTCCGCTAACGCCATTCAAAACGTATCTATCAAGAAAATTTGCACCTCTCAGTGATGTCTATTCTTATGCCAGAACACTACCTGTTTCTGTAAATATTGAGAAAGGATATGCGTGTGATAGCCTTTCTGTCATTCGGATTAGAGAAAATCTTCAAGATGGAGAGTATCTAATTATATTGCGAGCTAATGGATCAATTGAGGCTCATTATGATTTGTCGCAGGTAAAATCGATAGTTTATGAATTTTATGGTTGTTTTGACGAGAAAGATTTTGAACAGGCTTCTGAATATGAAGATACCCAGGTGGTGTTGCTTGGAAAAAAGGTGTTGATTAATTCTACGCGTCCAAGACTTGAGAGTTATAAAATCAGGGTAATTTCCGCTTAAAGGCATCATGCCGTTATTTTTTCACAATATGTGGGCTATCTCAATAGAATTTTGGTAGAATCTTTTTGTTAAAAACAGCATGGGAGGAGATAAAGTGCATTTGATACTTGATTGTGACCCGGGTCACGATGATGCATTTGCGTTGTTGATTGCCGGAGCGTCAAAGGAGCTTGGTTTGACTGGAGTAACGACGGTAGCTGGAAATTCTTATTTGCATAACACAAGTAGAAACGCGAGAACCATCCTCGATTTGTTTGACATAGATTTGCCAGTTTTTGCAGGGCGTGAAAAACCTCTGTTAAGAAATATAGTGATTGCTCCAGATATTCATGGTCAATCTGGCCTGGAAGGAGCAAATCTCCCAGCAATGAAACGGCCTATAGAAAAAACAAATGCAGTTCAATTCATGGCTGAGACTATAGAAAAGTACGATGATGTGACTCTTGTTGCTACTGGCCCTTTGACAAATGTTGCTCTTCTTATCTTGATGCATCCTCATTTGATTCACAAGTTAAATTCTATTGTTCTAATGGGTGGAGGTATATCATTTGGAAATGTTACGCCAGTTTCGGAATTCAATATTTTTGCGGATGCGGAAGCGGCAAAGATTGTTTTTGAATCTGGCGTACCTATTGTGATGGTTCCCTTAGATCTCACTCATCAGGTAATAGTTACTGATGAAGAGATTTTTCGTATAAGATCACTTGGCCAGAAATTCGAAATTCTTTCAGATTTGTTGATTTTTTTCAAATCAGCTTACAAAAAGGTTTTTGGAATAGAAGGTGTACCCTTACACGATCCATGTACTGTGATGTACCTTCTTAGCCCCGAAATCTTTGAGTCAAAGGAATATCACGTTGATATAGAGACAAAAGGTGAACTTACATATGGGCAAACGGTAGTTGATCTGTGGAATACATCGGGAAAAAAGGCCAACGCCAGGGTTCTGCTGAGCGTAAAAAGAGAAAGATTTTTTCAAATATTCTTCGAAAAAATTAGCCTTTTGAAAGGGGTGTAAGTCATGGTAGATCCAAGGTATCACATAAGAGTTAAACCTGACGATGTGGGAAAATATGTGATTGTTGTTGGTGACAGGGGAAGAGTAGAGCGCGTGGCTAAATATCTTCAAGAAGCAACAAAGGTTGGGGATAACCGGGAATATCTCACTTACACAGGTTACCTTAAAGGTGAAAAGGTCAGCGTTATGTCTACAGGGATGGGTTCGCCAGCCATGGCTATAGGCATTGAAGAGCTTGCCACCACAAATGCAAGAGTAGTAATTCGCGTTGGAACAACCGGGGCATTGCAAAAAGGTTTAAATCTTGGCGACAGTCTGATAGTTACTGCATCAGTCAGGATGGATGGTACAACTAACCAGTATATAATTCCCGAATATCCTGCAGTAGCTGATTTTTCTGTTGTGAATGCTCTGATAGGGGCCGCAAAATGCGTGGAAAATCCTTATCACGTTGGAATAGTTTTATCAACAGATTCTTATTATGGAAAAGCTTTTGATGAAGAAAAGCATGGTCATCTGGAGAAACAGTTGATCAAAGCCGGTGTTTTAGGAGTAGAAATGGAGATAGGAGCACTTTATGTGATTGGATCGTTGAAAAAACTCAAAACTGGTGCGATATTAACTGTTCGCGAAGAATTGACAGATGAAGGGTATATCCAGGCTGGGGAAAAATTTGAACAGGGTCTGGAAAAATCTATAATGATAGCCTTGAAAGCCATAGAAATTCTCATCGAAAGAGGTGCATGAGATGAGAAAAATTTTGGTTTTTCTGCTTGCTATGATTGTGATTTTTTCTATAGCGGAACCACTTAAAGTCGCCTTGCTTTTGAACGGAAGACTTGGTGACAAGTCTTTTCTCGATTCAGCGGGCAGGGGCCTCGAGATGGCTGTTGAGGAACTGGGGATTCAGGGAAAGGTTATTGAGGCAAATTACAATCCGGCGAACTGGAGACCGTATCTGGAAGATATATCTGATCAGGATTACGATGTGATAATAGTTGGTACGTGGCAAATGCAAGAGATACTTGAAGAAGTAGCTCCCATGCATCCTGAAAAAAAGTATTTTATATTTGATGCTTCTGTAGATTACAACAAAAGCAAACTTGATAACGTGTATTCGATGATCTACAAACAAAACGAAGGGTCTTTCCTGGCTGGTGCACTGGCAGCATTGATTACCACATCTGGAATTCCAAAAACCAATCCGGAACCAGTTATAGGTTTTTTAGGTGGAGTGGATATACCTGTTATCAATGATTTCCTTGTAGGTTATATTGAAGGAGCAAAATATGTAAATCCAGAAATAAAAGTACTTATTTCTTATGTTGGCAGTTTCAACGATCCAGCCAAGGGAAAAGAGATCAGTTTGGCTATGTACCGTCATGGCGCAGATATTATATTCAACGTTGCTGCAAACACGGGGATTGGTTTGCTTGAAGCAGCAAAAGAGGTCGATCGGTGGGTTATAGGAGTTGACTCTGATCAGGCTTTGATGTATGAATCTACGGATCCAGAAATTTCAAATCATATTGTCACTTCTATGATGAAAAATGTCGATAATTCCATTTTCAGAGGGTTGAAGTTACATTTACAAGGAAAATTAGGCTATGGTCAGGTTGAGTCACTTGGTATAGCTGAGGGGGGTGTCGGAATAGCTGACAACAAATATTACAGGCAAATTGTTCCGGAACATCTCAGAAGCGAGATAGCACAGATAGAAAAGAAAATCATCTCTGGTGAAATAAAGGTTGGTACCGTTTTTGAAATGTCTCAGGAAGAATTAAATCAGTTAAGGGCAAGTGTGAAACCATGAGAAATTTTTGCATGACTTAAAATGATGTATGCACTTGAAGCAATAAACATTACGAAGGTTTATCCAAATGGCATTGTAGCCAATAAAAATGTGTCTATATCCGTTGAGATTGGAAAAATACACGCAATTGTTGGCGAAAATGGTGCCGGGAAAACCACATTGATGAGGATTTTTTTTGGAATGGAAAGACCAACCAGCGGTGAAATCAAAGTTTTTGGGAAAAAAGTAAACCTGAACTCACCAAAAGATGCCATTGCGTTAAATATTGGCATGGTTCATCAACATTTTATGCTTGTTCCATCCTTTACAGTTATTGAAAATATAATACTTGGCATTGAACCCAGGAAGGGTTTATTTACTGTCGATTTTGAAAAAGCCAGACGAATAGTCACAAAATATATGGAAAAACTTAATTTTCAGGTCCCTCTTGAGGAAAAAGTGATGGATTTGCCCGTGGGAGTAAAGCAAAGAGTGGAAATACTCAAAGCTCTTATCCGAAATGCGAAAATATTGATTCTTGATGAACCTTCATCAGTTCTGACATCTCAGGAAACGAAAGAGTTGTTTGATGTTTTAAAAAATTTAGCACGATTCGGGATAACGGTGATTTTTATAACGCACAAACTGAATGAAGTGAAGCAAATAGCAGATAAGATAACGATAATGCGTGATGGCCGGGTTGTTGGAACTTATGATAATAATGAACTGAGTGAATCGGACATTGTCAAGTTAATGATAGGAAAGAAATTTGAGCATAGTATTAAAAAGGTAAAGAGATGTCCTGGAAAGATTTTGCTGGAAGTCAGGAATCTTAATTATTTTCGTGAAGACGGTGTGCAGATTCTAAAAAATATAAGCTTTTCACTGAGAGCCGGTGAGATTCTTGGCATCGCCGGGCTTGAGGGCAACGGGCAGAAAGAACTTGTTGAAATACTCACAGGGTTGAGAGAAAATGCGACTGGTGAGATATATGTGGATGGGATAAATACATTGAACGCTTATCCCTGGCAGATCAGAAAAATGAAGGTTGCCTATATTCCTGAAGACAGAATTGAAATAGGTTGCGCACCTGATCTTTCAATAGCAGAAAATCTCGTATCAAATAGATGCGGTTCTAACCTGTTTTTTCGTACTTTTCTTTACAGAAAAAAGCAGGCCTATCAGTTCTCTCAAAAGATCATGCGGGAATTCTCAATAAAGGCAGAAAGTCCACGAACTGCTATGAAAATGCTTTCGGGTGGTAACATTCAAAAGGTAATTCTTGCCAGGGAAATGACAGTTGATGCCAGAATAATAATAGCCAGTCAACCAACTCATGGGATAGATGTTGCTTCCAGCGAGCTTATTAGAAAAAAACTTTTGCAAATGAGAAACGATGGTAAAGCTGTTCTTTTAATTTCAACAGATCTTCAGGAAATTTTACAGATTTCAGATAGGATACTCGTCTTTTATAGAGGAGAGATCACTGCCCATTTTCAAAATGAGAATCTAACAGAAGCGGAAATTGGTTATTATATGCTTGGCATCAGGAGAGAAAAAACACCTTTAGAGGGATCATCATGAAAAAAAAGCTCACAGTGATAGAAACTTTGAGAGTTATTTTAACAGTTGTACTTGCATTTGCAATAGGGTATATTTTTTTAACCCTGGCTACTGATAATCCAGAAGAAGCTTTCAGGTGGTTTCTCACAGGGTCATTCTCTTCTCAAAGAAGATTTGTTGAAGTTCTCAATAACTCCGTACCATTAATGTTAACTGGTCTGGCGATATCGATTGTCTTTCAAACAAAAATTTTCAATATAGGCGCAGAAGGACAGTTTTTTTTCGGGGCTTTTGGAGCAATGGTTGCTGCACTGAGTTTTCCGAAAATACCATTTTTTCACGTGGTTTTTACTTTAATAACTTCATCAATTTTTGGGGCGATGTGGGCTTTTGTACCAGCAGCTATCAAAAGTAAATGGAGAGCAAGTGAGCTTGTTTCATCGTTGATGATGAATTATATTTCTTATTATCTTGTAATTTATCTTGTAAACAATTACTTCAGAGATAGATCAGTGGGGGCACTTGTGTCTTACAAATTTCCTGAGACTGCCTGGCTTGCTGTGCTGAGCAGATACAGACTCAATTCGGGATTTTTAATAGCCATCGCGATATGTGTGCTAACAGGATTGATGATTTTCAACACAAGATATGGTTATGAAATCAGGGTTGTAGGTGCCAACAAGAAATTCAGTTTCTACAGTGGAATAAAAACTACGAATGTGATATTCTGGGTGCAGATCTTTTCAGGGGCGCTATCAGGATTAGCCGGAGGAATAGAGATATCGGCTATGTACAGAAGATTCGTCTGGCAATCTTTGCCTGGTTATGGGTTTGATGGCATAATTGTAGCAATACTTGCTCGAAACAATCCTTTCCTGGTAATACCTGCTGCACTTTTTATTGCTTATATGAGAATAGGAGCCAGCGTCATGGGAAGAATGACTGGTGTGGCACCTGAAATTGTTGTGGTACTTCAGGGAATAATGATACTTTTAATCACGGCAGAGGCGTTGCTTTTTAGCTTCAAACGGAAAATTATCGAAAAAGAGTCGATAAAAGATGAGAGATTTTCTTAATTCGTCTTTTTATTACAGTATTCTCAGAGTATCCACCCCCATTATATTATCAACAATGAGCGCCTTGCTCAGTTCAATAACAGGCACAATAAACATTGGCATTGAAGGTATGATGCTAATGTCTGCATTCTGGAGTGCAATTATTGCCTCTATCAGCCAGAATCCCTGGATGGGGCTCATATTCGGCGTTACTTCGGCTACTGCGCTTGCTATGTTACTTGCGTACTTTCACCTGAAATTAGGGGTAGATCTCATAATAGGTGGAGTTGCATTAAATCTTTTTTCATCAGGTTTTACTGTTTTCTTACTGGATGCAATAACTGGAGATAAAGGTTCATCTGCCTCAATGAAAAGTTTTCCTCTCCCACGTATTGAGATTTCTTTTATCAAAGATATACCATTTATCGGAAATATCCTGAGTAATCACAACATTTTGACC
>LDZR01000666.1_pt1 | contig 14733 bp, 14 predicted proteins | sample 615371 | NCBI WGS metagenome assembly LDZR01 (sample SAMN03408294, study PRJNA278302) | terrestrial metagenome | isolation source: oil reservoir sample K2 | place: USA: Alaska, North Slope, Kuparuk formation | collected 2013
AAAGCTATGATGATTTATTTTTGACCAAAACTATTTGCTGGGGGTCCAGCCGCGAGTTCAATATACCAGTTGTTTTAATTGCAAATTATAAGGGAAATTTACATCATCAGCTGTGTGTGCCAAGTCAGGGAGAAGATAGATCAGGAATAATTTTTGATTCGACAACCACATGCGTGGTAGAAGCGAATATGTTTGAAACTGACGATGGAGTGATGTTCCGTATCCGAAGTTTCGCTGAGGGCTGATTTTTGGTGAACCTGGTTCGATTTTTCTTACGTTTTTTGCTTAACGATACAAAGTTGAGATATTATTCGAAGTTTTTAGAAGAGCCACTGCAAAAGATGACGTCTGGAAATGTCGTGAGAGTAGCTGTCATACAGATGAATTATTCTCCGGTGTCTGGAATAGGTAATTTCGTAGAGTTGATAAATCAATACCTGGAAAAAATGAGAAATTTCTCTCCACAGATAATTGTCTTTCCAAATCTATTGGACACAATTATATTTGGTACATTTCCCGCTTTCTTTTATTTAAAAGGCCGGCGCACCGTTAAATTGATTAAATCGTGCTCTTCGATAACGAGTTATGCATGTGAGAAAATCATGGCAGAGCTTTCGAATAAGTGGCAATGTACTGTTGTTTTTGGAACAACAGTTGGACAATTTGTTTATCACTGTGGTGTCAAACAGAAAAACGTTTTCAGCACTTCAAATTATAAAATTGCAGTACTGCCCAAGCGAGATATAGTTAATAGTGAGAAGCTGGAAAGATACATTAAAGATGGAGTCAGGATAATAGCGACCACTGGATGCGGTGTGGTGGATTTCAATGAATGGGACGACAGGTTTTCCATGTGGGTTCATTCTCAAATGGTTGGTTTTTACGGCTTGTGGTCTCTTATGAGTGGTATAGTTTTTGGGAAAGAAATCAAAGGAAGAGCCTGTGTAACAGCCCCTGTACCAATAACGAGATCCCAGGATGGGTACATAGTAAAGAGCGATACACTGCAGGGTGATGTAGTTTTGCTGGCAGAACTGGATATGCAAAAAATAGATTTTTTTCTTCTGTCAAGAGCAGTTTCTATTTACTAATTTTTCATGCTTCAGTAAATTTTGCTGCCTGAGCAAAGAGCCCAAAGATCCCTCCTGTGTGAATAAATAAAACAGTCTGATTTTCCTTGGAAATCTCCAGCATGCCTCTGAATGCCTTGGCTGTGTACACAGGATCAAGTATTATACCTTCTTTACAAGCAACATATTTTATACATTTGATATCTGATTCTGATGGAATGGCGTAAGCTGGTCCACTGAAATCATCAATTATTTTTATTTCTTCTCTATCAACGCATGTATCGATGCCGTACTGCTTCATGCCTTTTATTATTTCAAAAACAGTATTTGTAAATTCTTCCCTGCTGGTCTTTGTCACATTAATGCCGATCACTTTGGTTTTATATCCCATATATCTGAACCCAGACAGTAAACCTGCGTAAGTTCCACCACTACCCACTGCACAATACACAGCATCTACTTCATTTAAATCGATTTGCGAAGCCATCTCTGATGCAGCAAGGAGATATCCCATTGCTCCAAGTGAATTTGAACCACCAACTGGTATTGTGTAAACTCTGTGCGATTTTTTCTCGTAGTGTTTCTTGTATTCTTCATACACTTCTTCAATTCTTGCATAGTCTTTTGAATTGACAATAACTATTTCTGCTCCAAGCAATTTGCATAGCAGGAAGTTGCCATTGCTGTGCATTGCCTCGTCTGTTTTGAAAACTGATTGCATTTTGTTATCCAGAAGATCTGGTGGATTCTCTCTCAGAAATAAAACGGGTTTTAATCCAAGTTTAACAGCCATGTGGGCTGTAGCACGGGCGTGATTTTATTGAATTCCTCCACACGTAAACACCACATCGCAGTTTTTTCTCAATGCATCGGCAAGAAGAAACTCAAGTTTTCTTATTTTATTTCCGCTTGAAATAAATTCGGTCATGTCATCTCTTTTCACATATATATTTCTTCCATACTGTTTACTCAATCTTGACAAAAACTCAACAGGCGTGGGAAGTTTCGCAAAAGAAAGTTTCATTTATATCACCCCTAAATAGTTATCAATCAATGAGAAAATTTTGTTTATTGGTGCAGATGTCTTCAATGAACCTTTTTTGGTTCCACCGCCACCAGCTCCTTGAGTTTTTTCCCTCAAAAAAGCTATCAATTTTGAACAGTCTATTTTTTCTGAGCTGAACTGATATCCGTCTGACGTTTTACAGATCAGTAAATCACCCTGAAAATATTTTGGCAAAAACCTGGCAACATCGTCAAAGCCATTATAGACTGAGACATTTATTCCTTTTATTTTGTGCGTTTCGAGATCTTTCGATAGATATTTTGCATATTCTTCAGATATGCGATTTATTAACGCTGCCTGGTCCTTAACTTTCTCAAGCAGGATCCGAGTGCGCGCAGGCATTTCGCCAACAGAGCTTGTTAAAAGTGTTGAAAGCTCTCTTAACACAGAAACTCTAATTGAATAATCTCTCAAAGCTCTGTTACCAGCTAAAAAATATACTCTTGTCAAAGTTTTTTTGACTTTTTCCCATGAAACAATTTTAATAATACCGATTTCACCAGTGTTTGAAACATGAAAACCTGCACACGCTGATAAATCGAAATCCCCGATTTTGACAACTCGAACAATCTCACCAACTTTTTCACTCAGAGATTTTCTGAGATTTAAATTCCTTGCAGATTCTATATTTGTCTCGACTATCTCTACTTTTATACAACTCCTCACAATCTCATTTGCCATTTCTTCCACTTCCTGAAGAACCACCTCTGTAATCTGAGGAACATCCAGATCAATTGTTGAGAATTCTTCTCCCATGTGAAAGCTTAAAGTCTGAATATCTGCTACTCTGAGAAAAGATGCCGAGAGGATGTGCTGTGCAGAATGCTGAATAGCTATATCTTTACGTCTTAGATAATCGATTTCAAAGGTGTGTTCACCAGGTTCAACAGGTGCATCAAGAATGTGACATATTAATCCTTCCCTTTCTTCAACACCCAGAACCAATGCTGTATCTATTTTTCCTCTATCTCCAAGCTGACCGCCTTTTCCATCGGGGTAAAACGGACTTTTCTCAGCAAAGGCAAGAAATTTATCGTTTTCTTCACGAACTTTTTTTATCTTGATCATACGTTTTTACCTCCTTCGCTTGTAAAATATTCCCAGCGCTAAATTGAGGGGGTCTGAATTTGGTAACCGCTTCTGTTATGATATCGCTTTTTACTATAATCTTACTTCAAAGATTCACAAAAATCCTCATAATATCTATGATATCAGGTTTCATGGTCTTTGCTTTGTTCAATAGGCAGATCTTCTTTCATATGATCAAATTGTTAGGTGCTTCACTGAGTGATGGGTCTTTTTTAACATTAATACCAAGTATTTTTTTGATATATTTTCTTGGGGAGTTGATGAGTGTTTCGAGAGATTCTGATGGATTCTCACAATCCGTGCAGAAACTCTTTGAGGGTTCACGGGGTGCATCGGTTTTTATACCAGCCATTGTAGGCTTGATGCCTATGCCAGCTGGTGCGATGTTTACCGCTCCGATGATTGACCAGATAGGTTCTGACATGAGTAAGCTTGAAAAAACAACTGTGAATTATTGGTTCAGGCACTGTCTTGAGTTTTTTTGGCCAGTCTATCCTGCCATGTATTTGCTGGCCAGTTTAATAAATATGCCGATAGGAGTTGTTTCTCTAAGATTGTTTCCCCTGTTTCTTGTTGCGTTCTTATCAGGATGGGTTTTTTTCAATGGATTCAATTTTCCAAAGTTGAAAAACTTAGAATTGAGTGAATGGAAAAAATTATGGCCTATAGCTGTGATTCTTTCAACAGGGTTAATGATCTTGTTGTTCAAGTTAGAAGGGTGGGTCGCACTGACAATTGCCACCGTATTTTATGCATCAATACGTAACAAATATATCTTAGAAGCCTTCAAGAGGGCAGTTAGAAAACTTGATATTATTTTCATATTGATAATCGTTTTCCTTTATAAGCATTCTATGATTGATTTACAAATAGGACAGAAAATGAGTGAGGAACTTTCAAAAATCGGGTTCAACGTGTTGTTGATAGCTATACTACTGCCTCTTATAACCGGCATGTCAACAGGGCTGACCCATGCCGCTCTTGGAATTTCACTACCAATAGTAATGAGTATGGGTGGTTATCGTCTCGGTTTAGTGACATATGTTTTTTCCGTCACAGGTGTTTTGCTCTCACCAGTTCATCTGTGTCTTGTTTTGACAGCAAACTATTTCAAGGTTGATTTTATCAAGGTGCTTGGAAAAATTTTAATACCTATACTAATTATTTCAGTCATAACGGTGGTTTTTTATCCTTAAATTGGGGAGGAGACAGGTATGACAAGGTTTATAGATAAGATGTTTCCAAAACAATCTCCACTTAGATTGCTTTATGAACACGCCCTTTTAACAAAAAAAGTTTCGCAATTCATAGTACCCGCTTTGAAAAACTATTTCGAAGATTTGCCGGTTGAAAAGATGAGCGAAGAAGTTGATGTACTCGAAGACAAGGCAGATGAAATAAAAATTCTTATCAGGGAGAGTTATACAAAACTCAAATTTGTTTATTTTGACAGGGTGGATATATTGACAATACTGCATGAAGAAGATGGTGTAATTGATGCAGTAGATGATTTTCTTAAAGCTTTGATGTTGAATAAGGTGGAGAAACCTGTTATTGCCGAAATTCAAAATATCATGATCGAACTTGCTGAAAGCTGTAGTGATGCTGTTGAAGGAATGGTGAAATCTGTTTCTGATCTGCTTTTACTGGTAGAATCTTCTTTTGCTCCATCTGTTGCTCTGGAAGAAGACAGGACAGCTACGAGAGTGGAATCAAATGAGTCTAACACCGACAAATTATCTTTGATAGCTGGAAAGAAGATTTTCTCCCTGAAAAATGCTATCCATCCTGTAGATATCTACTATCTTGAAAAGTTAATCAGATTGCTTACAAGAATTGCTGATCACGCTGAAAATGTGGCAGAGAGAGTACGAATGATAACACATATTTGATCTAAGGAGGACTGGACGATGGTTACATTAATTGCGTTTGGAACGGGCGTTGCTATGGCATTTGCCATAGGAGCAAATGATGTTGCTAATTCTATGGCAACGGCAGTGGGAGCAAAAGCAATTACTCCGAAACAGGCTGTTTTGATAGCGTCTGTTTTGGAATTCTTGGGAGCAGTTTTATTTGGATCTCACGTGACCTCCACAATAACGAAGGGAATTGTCAAGGTAGATATTGTGAATGATCCAAATACTCTGATGATAGGTGCTCTTGCGGCTCTTATCTCATCATCTGTTTGGGTTCTGGCGGCAACTTTCTGGGGTATGCCTGTTTCAACAACGCATTCCATTGTTGGCGGAATGGCTGGTTTTGGAATAGCTGCTGGTGGATGGAATGCAATACACTGGGCAAAGATGGTATCCATTGCGATGAGCTGGGTGATTTCTCCTCTGCTTGGAGGACTGCTTGCTTACGGAGTATTCAAATTAATATCACTTTTAGTGCTTCGTAGAGATAATCCTGTTCGAGCCGCCAAAAAAACCGGGCCTATAATAATCTGGGTCACATTTTTCATAATTGTGTACCTGTTTGCAGTTAAGACTGTGAAAATTGGTTATGGAAAAAGCTTCGTTTTCTCTTTTTCCGTTTCTGCACTGGCTATGATCGCAGGTTATTTTCTTCTCAAAAGAAATTCTCAAAAACACAACGCGGATCCTTATGATTTCGTCGAGAACATGTTCAGACGACTTCAAGTTATGACAAGCTGTTATGTGAGTTTTTCGCACGGTGCTAACGATGTTGCAAATGCGGTTGGCCCTGTGGTAGTCGTTTATTCTGTTATTAAGACAGGGATGGTCTCTTCACAAATACATACACCAATCTGGATACTTTTCCTTGGAGGCCTTGGAATTTCTATGGGCGTTCTATTTCTTGGATATAGAGTTATGAAAACCATTGGCAGTGATATAACCCCTCTGACCAATACGCGTGGCTTTTGTATAGATTTCTCTACAGCTTCTACCGTCTTAATGGCTTCGGTCCTTGGGTTCCCTGTTTCGACAACACACATTGTTGTCGGGTCTGTGGTAGGTGTTGGAATGGCCCGCGGCATTGAGGTTGTCAACGTCGGGGTGTTGAAAAATATCGTGCTTTCGTGGCTTTTTACAGTTCCACTTGCCGCAGTATTTTCAGCGATTTTGTTCAAATTGTTCACGCTAATCATTTAAATCTTTTTCTGTAGAAAATTGCCTGCAATAAACCGCATAATCCCATAATGATCGTTAGGTAATACGATGGTTCAGGCAATTCAAGTTTTGATATGCTGTACAATATCGAGAAAATTGAAAGCAAAAAAAGCAATCCCCCACCGACCATTAAATGTGCGTTTATTTTATCAGAATCTTTTTCAGAAACTCCGAATAGGAGAACGGATGAAAAAATGAGTACGCAGATTGAGAACATGGGGTCAATTTTTATAAGAAATGCAAAATTTATCAATGCGGCTATAAACTCAAGAATCAGAATGATTTTCTTCACAGAAAGATTCCTCCAATTAATCTAACAATATACGCCAGAAGATAGGCAATTGAAAAACTGTAAATTACTGAGATAAGAGCGTATTTCTTACCGAGTTCGCTTGATATCGAGCCAAGTGTGGCGAAACATGGTATATATGCCATTATGAAGATAAGCAGAGAGAATGCCGTTACTGAATCTATAGAATTTGCCAGAGCAATCCTGAATGATCCTTCATGACCAAAAAACATTCCAAAAGCTGAAACAATAACTTCTTTCGCTGCCACGCCGAAAATTAATGATGTACTTATTCTCCAGTCAAATCCAAGTGGCCTGAGAATGGTTTCAAGGAATTTTCCTATATACGAAGCAAAGGATTCTGATGGATTCATCGATGGAAAATACGAGAGTATCCACAGCAGGACCGATGCTACAAAAATTATGGTACCGGCTTTTATTAGAAAATGCTTTCCTCTGATCCATACGTACAGGGCAAGATTTTTGAACTTTGGCATTCGATATCTGGGAAGTTCGAGAATAAGGAATCCCGGTTGACCTTTGAAAAGAATCTTGTTAAGCAGCACAGAACTTATAAGTGTCACAGCTATGCTCAAAAGATACACAATAAAAACTATCAATCCTTTATTTTTGTCAAAAAAAATACTGGCGATTAAAAGATATACTGGTAGCCTTGCACTGCAGGATATAAAGGGAACTGACAAAACAGCGATTGTTCTTTCTCTTGAGTCAGATATACCACGTGTTGACATGATTGCCGGTACAGTGCACCCGAAACCAAGTAAAAAAGACATAAAAGATCTACCTGAGAGTTTCAATTTGTACATGATCCTATCCACTACGAAAGCAGCTCTGGGGAGGTATCCTGAATCTTCCATTATACCAAGAATTAGAAACAAACCAAAAATATTTGGTATAAACACCAGAACCGAGCCGATACCTGATATAATACCATCTGCCAAGAGTGAGGCTACAAGTCTGTTACCTATCGTATGCCTTAGAGTATCTGCTATCAGATTAAACGCATTTTCTATCAAATCGGAAAGTGGTTGAACGATCTCGAAAGAGAAGGTAAATGTAATATACATAAGAGCTAAAAAAACGGGTATACCTGTGTATTTGTGTGTTAATACATGATCAAGCGCCTCACTTATACTGAACTTTTGTTGAGAAAAGTTCATCACTTCTTTTAAGATCAAATCTATATGCTTATATTTTTCCCGAGCAATTTCTTCTCTCAATGCGCCAGCTTTTGATGATATTTCACCAATCAATTTTATTGTATCTGGATCTCCTTCGAGATATTTGATTGAAAGCCACCTGACCGGAAAAGTTCGTAGCTCAGGTTTGCTTTGGATACTTGATTCTATTTCCTCTATTTCATCTTCTATCTCTTTTTTGAGGGCGAACCTGACTGTTTTTTTCTGATCTGCCGCGACTTTCACTATGCTGTCCAAAAGCTCGTTGATTCCTTCGCCAGTTACAGCACTTGTCAAAATAACGGGAACGCCAAGATGTTTTGATAACTCTGACCTGTCAATGTGAATCCCACTTTTTTTTGCTTCATCTATAGCATTTACAACGAGAATAATTTTAACATCTAATTCTGCTGCTTCAAGGAAAAGATACAGCCCCTGCTTTAAAGAAAGGGCATCCGCGACAACAAGTAAAATATCCGGGGTGTTGTAGAGAAGGTAATCTCTTGCAATTTTCTCATCCAAACTGAAAGACGATAAACTGTATGTGCCGGGAAGATCAGTAAATGTAATCTGCATGCCTTTCCAATTTCTGATTCCCTCTTTGATGTCTACAGTCACACCTGCCCAGTTGGCTGTATATTGCCTTAATCCAGTCAAAGCATTGAATAGACTCGTTTTTCCAACATTTGGATTGCCACATAAAGCTACTCTCAAGCTCATTCTTCAATCCTCCTGAGGATAATCCTGCCTGACATCCCACGACCAACCTGGAAAGTCCCTTTATTCGTTTTAATAAGAAAAGGTTTTATAACTTCAACAATTGAACCATTTTCTACACCTATCTGCGCCATCTTATCTTTGAAAAATCTTCCACCTATTACATTTACTACACTGTAAATGCCCCTCGGAGCATTGGAAAGGTTAATAAGATTATCCTGTAATAGCACTTCTATCAAGTTTGCATCGTCATTTCTCAGTGTTATGAGTTTATCCATTATGTTATAAACACGAGGATCACCAAGAGGAGCAGCTCTTACGACCTTTACTGAAGCCCCGGGAATAAATCCAAGCGAAATCAGTCTTGCGCCGGCGGGGGAGTTATGTACAGATTTAATCGTTGCGAAAAATCCAACAGGGACTTCTGATAAAGACACCTTTTCACCCCCTTATTGAGATTCATTCTCAATAATACCACTTTTATCTGAAAAATCAAGATTTTCAGTATATATTTGCCTTTGCGAAATAATGAAATGATGGGATAAAATACTGTTGGGAGGTAATCAGGTGGATCTTCTCCACAAGGCGAAACTTGCACCGCTTTTGCCGGGAGTGTATATTTTTTATGGCAAAAACAAAGAATATATATATGTTGGTAAAGCTAAGCGACTCCGCAACAGGCTGCTTTCTTATTTTAACCGATCGAATGGAAAATACAGTAAAAAAATTCAGGCAATCGTGAATGAAGCAGAAGAACTGGATTATATAGTAGTTTCAAATGAAAGAGAGGCGCTTCTTCTGGAGGCAAATCTCATCTTCAATCATAAACCAAAATACAACGTAATGCTCAAGGATGCGGAATTCTATCCTTATATCAAGATAACGAAAGAGCTTTTTCCAGCCGTTCAGATAGTAAGGAGAAGATCTACCGGCGGTGAATATTTTGGACCATACACAGATGTGAAATTTGTTAAAGATTTAATAGACTGCCTTCAACAGGTTTATCAGTTCAGAACCTGTCGTAGAGATATGTCCAAATCGACAAAACCATGCATGGAATTCTATATGCATCGATGTGCTGCTCCATGTACAGGTGATTTAGAACCAGATAGCTATATAAACTCATCTATACAACCACTCAGGAGGGTTCTAAATGGCGACATATCTGAGACACTGGATCTGATAAAAGAAAAAATGAAAAAACACGCGAAAATGATGGATTTCGAAAATGCAGCAAAATATAGAGATCTTCTTGTTAAGTTTGAAAATGTAATGCAAAGACAGGGTGTTGTTCTGGAGCAGTGGAGAAATCTGGATGTTATTGGAAGATTCAAAAATAGTTACGCTGTTTTGAGAATCAGAGGAGGCCATGTCGTTGGAAAGCTTTCATACGAGTTGGACTCAACAAAATTAGAAGATTTTATATTTCATTATTATATGGTTGGTAAAAATGAGTTGCCAGAAGCAGTGATTCTTGAAAGAAACATTAATTTTGATGCAGAAATCTATTTTGGTAGACCGAGAGACAAATTAGAAGAAGAGTTACTGCATAAAGCCAGAGAAAACGCTAAAAATCAGGCCTATACAAGTGGTTTGAGAAAAGATCTTTTGAACAAGATGGTAAAAGTTCTTAATTTGAACAGGTATCCTATGAAAATAGAAGGTTTTGACGTGTCGCATTTGCATGGAAAATTAACAGTCGCTTCTGTCGTGGTTTTCTTTGATGGCCTTCCACGTAAAAATGAATATAGGCATTACAGATTTAATTCTGACAGGATTGACGATTTTTTGACATTAAAAGAACTTGTCAAAAGAAGATATTCCAAGCACGAATTGCCAGATATGATTTTTGTAGATGGTGGCACTGGACAAATTAATGCCGTAGTAGAGGCATTGATGGAGATCGGAAAAGAATGCGACGTTGTGGGTTTAGCAAAGCAGAATGAGATTGTTTGTACACGTTTTGGTGAACTGATATTACCGTTTGACAGTCCTATTTTAAGGACGCTTGTGCGTATTAGAGATGAGGCCCACAGATTTGCAAATAGCTTCCATAGAAAACTGCGAAGAAAGAGTGCATTGAATTCGATTCTTGATGAAATTCCAGGTATTGGTCCGAAGAGAAAGAAAAAATTGATCGAAGCTTTTGGCAGTGTAAAAAATATCAGGTCAGCCACTTTACAAGAGATTGCTGAAGTACTTGGAAGTAGAAAATTAGCTGCTGAGATACTTTCGAGATTATGAGGTGGTATTCAGTATGAAAATAGCCAATTATCTGATCATGCTTCTGGGGATCTTTTGTGCTTCTATAGGTTTTCTGATGCTTTCAGTATATGGTGTTGCAGTCTATCTTTCACCAATGCTCGAGGAAATGTTAAATCTTACGATAAATACGTCAAAGTGGTTTTTATTTGTTGTTCTTTTGACAATTTCTTCTGGTATCTGTATCAGTTATTACAGTTTGGCAAAGGCTAACAGGGATAATTATATGATATTTCTTTCATTTACTGTTATAGCAAATGGTTTTTCATTTTTTGTTCAGCTTTTCAGAATGGTGGTTCATGGAATTGCCTGGGTAGGAGTTGAACTTCTTGGCGAGCATGGAGATGTGAAAACCGTTCAGTATCTGTCGATAGGTTTTCTTTTGTTTACATTAGTTAATTTTGTACTCAGCTTGAGTATTTTGAGGGGAGAGAGAGTATCTCATTGAGAGTTTTAGGAATTATTGTTGAGTACAATCCATTTCACAACGGGCATCTTTATCATTTGCGAAAAGCGAAAGAACTGGTAAAACCAGATTATACAGTTGCCGTTATGAGTGGCAGCTTTTGTCAGAGGGGAGAGCCGGCTATAATTGACAAATTTTCTAGAGCTGAGATAGCACTTCAGAATGGTGTTGATGTTGTATTTGAGTTGCCTTTTGTCTATGCTCTGCAGGATGCCGGGGGATTTGCAAAAGGTGCGGTCTGGTTACTTGAGAAAATGAATGTTGTCACAGACCTGGTTTTTGGTAGTGAATCAGGAAATCTCAGCTTTCTCAACAAAATAGCTGATGTTATGATAAATCAGCCCTATCCTTTTCCGGAAATTATGAGAGAAGAATTGAAAAAAGGTTATTCATTCCCAAATGCAAGAAAATATGCACTGATGAAATATTTTGAACGAACTGGGGAGATGAATCCTCGAGAAGTGCTTAAAATAGAAAAGTCCAATGATATACTTGGCGTGGAATATGTGAGATCTCTGAAAGAACTTGGTAGCAAGATAAATGTGCAACTAATAAAAAGAGTTGGAGCAGATGAAAAAGATAAAGTTTTTAAAGGTAAATTCCCAAGCGCCACATCGGTGAGAAATATGATTTTTAAAGGGGACTGGTCAGGCGTCAGTCGTGCTGTGCCAGACAGCAGCCTTCAGATTATTTCCAGAGAGCTCAACGAAGGTCGAGGACCAGTTACTTTATCGCAACTTGAAGAGATTTTGTTAGCAAAACTCAGACTTTCTTCTAAAAAAGAGCTTCAGATGCTGTATGGTTTTAGCGAAGGTATTGATGTGAGGTTCTCAAATTGTGCTTTGAAAACTGGTGATCTTGAAGAATTTTTCAATTGTGTTAAAGCAAAACGTTTCACAATGAGCAAGATCAGAAGATTGTCGCTTTATGTCCTCTTTGAGTTAAAGCAGGATTTAATTGTTCAGTGCAATGAGAAGGGGCCACAGTATCTCAGAGTTCTGGGCTTCACAAACAATGGCAGGAAACTTCTGTCCATAGTAAAGAGGAAGGCATCAGTGCCAGTAGTATCAGTATGTTCGCTTTACAAAAAAATACTCTCGAAAGCTCTGAAAAATAAAGAAGGAAGATTCGAGGTTGATGAAAAATTGTTCGAACACCAGTTGCGTTTGGATATCAAATCCACTTCTATTCACTCGCTTCTTTTTCCATCTAAAAGCGAAAGAAACGGAGAGAGAGATTTTAGAATCCCTCCCATCATGGTTTAGTAAAAAGTAAAATGTATTATTTCTTAAGAAAACCAATCAATTCTTCGATATCTGGTAGTTCTTCTATTGGATAGATTTTATAAAAGATTACTACCTTGTTTTCATCCAGAATAACATTGGCTCGTTCTGAAAAGCCATCTTTTTCTCGAAACAAACCGAATGATTTTGCGATTTCGCCATGTGGCCAGAAATCAGTAATCAGGGGCAATTTTTTAATATTTAAAGACTCCGCCCATGCTTTTTTGCTGGGAAGTGGATCGACACTTACTCCGAAGGGAGCAACATTCAATTTGGCAAAAACGTCGTATTTTTCTTCAATTGAAAGCATTTGTTTGCTGCAGATAGATGTCCATGCAAGCGGATGAAAAGAAAGGAGCACCTTCTTTTGCAAATGATAAAGTTTTTCTATTTTTCCGTTATGGTCTTTTAGCGATAAATTATCAATTTTTTTCCCCAAAAATTCCATTTTATCAACCCCTTCTGATATCTAAAATTTCCTTTATTTTTGCAAGATCGTGTTTTCTTTTAAAAATTGCATCCCTGTTTTTAGAATAAATTGGTAATTGCTCTTCAAAAGTAGGTTTTTCCTGTTTGTAAAATATTCCCAGTGGTAGGGGGTCTACTTCTATTGCTTTCGCAAAAGCGGCAGATATATCCGAAGGATTGTGGTTTTTGAAATAATATGTGTGCTCCTTAAACCATTTATATGTATTTATTTTGTTAAAAGTGACACATGGTTGAAGAATATCAACAATGGCCAGTCCTTTATGAGTAATAGCCTGTTTGATTATTTCTTTTGTTTGCTCTGTGTCTGCACAGTACGCCCTTGCAACAAAAGATGCTCTCTGAGAAATTGCCAGAGATATAGGATTTATTGGATCAGATATTGTTCCCTGAATCTGCACAGGTGTTGTGAATCCTTTTGGGCTTGTAGGAGAAGCTTGCCCTTTAGTCAAACCATATACCATATTGTTGTGAATCAAGACTGTTATATCAGGATTTCTTCTTATTGTGTGTAACAGGTGGTTACCCCCTTCACCGTACATACATCCATCCCCACTTTCAGCTATTACTATTAAATCGGGGTTACAGGCTTTTATTGCGGTTGCTACAGGTAAACTTCTTCCGTGAAGCCCGTTAAAATAATTACACTTTATGTACTGAGGTGCTTTCGCTGCCTGTCCTATTCCTGAAACTATTACCAGTTTTTCTGGAGGGATATTTAATTCCTGGAGAGTCTTTCTCAGTATATCATGTATAGCGTAGTTACCACACCCTGGGCACCAGGCAATGTCGATATTTGGAATATTATATTCTGTATTCATACTTCTCCCTCCTCTGTAAATTGCTCAAATACATTTTTTATTTCCTCAACGCTGAAGGGCATACCGTCATATTTCGTAACCTTCTTTGAATGGTCGAGATTTGCAAAAGTTTTTAACAAGGAAGCAAACTGCGAGGTAAAGTTGTTCTCTATGATGACAACTTTCTTTGCCATATCAAAATATTTCTTTAAGTCCCTCGGCAATGGGTAAAGTTGTACCAAATGCAAGACAGCTATGTTTTCAAATGATTGTGCGGCTTCTTTCACAATTTCCTTTGTTGATCCAAAGCATACAGCAAGGACTTCATAACCGCTATTTCCTGTTAACTCTGGGGTATAGTAGTCTTTGAAATTTGACATCTTTTTCATTCTCTTTTCCACCATCATTTTTCTCATCTCAAAATCTTCAGTTATTCTCCCCGATTCATCATGTTCATCACTATCGACACAAACTAATCCTTCACCCCATCCCGGAATACCTCTTGGTGATATACCTTTTTGTGTTAACTTGTATCTTAAATAATCAGAATCAGTTTTTATTAAATAATTTTCTATATTCTCAGGTAAAGGTACATTCTCAATGTTGTAAATCATATCCATCAAGTACTGGTCTGTTAGAATCAGAGCGGGTATCTGATATTTATCAGCAATCTGAAAAGCTTTCCAGGAGCATAAAAATGCCTCTTCTAAATTTCCTGGCGCGTAGATTACACGGGGAAATTCACCATGCCCTGCATACAGGGCAAACATGAGGTCAGCCTGTTCGGTTCTTGTTGGTAAACCTGTTGCAGGTCCAGGTCTTTGCGCTAAATGTACAACTATTGGGCTTTCTATCATCCCGGCGAGGCTCAG
>LDZR01002353.1_pt1 | contig 14619 bp, 13 predicted proteins | sample 615371 | NCBI WGS metagenome assembly LDZR01 (sample SAMN03408294, study PRJNA278302) | terrestrial metagenome | isolation source: oil reservoir sample K2 | place: USA: Alaska, North Slope, Kuparuk formation | collected 2013
GCTAACCCTTTCTTCGCCAGTATATAGGTTATCGCCGCCGTTAATGTGGTCTTACCATGGTCTACGTGCCCTATGGTCCCTATGTTTACGTGGGGCTTCGTCCTCTCAAATTTTTGCTTGGCCATCCTCTTTCATCCTCCTTTTAAAATATTTAATTATCTAATAAATTATCTAATAAATCCCCTTCTCTTAATTATTTCATCAGCAATATTTTTAGGCACTTCATCATACCTGCTGAAACGCATTACGTATGTTCCCCTTCCCTGGGTTAAGGAACGCAGATCTGTAGCATAGCCAAACATTTCAGCCAAAGGCACATATGCCTTTATAGCCTGAGCTCCTGAACGGGGTTCAATACTCTCAATATCTCCCCGACGAGAATTTAGATCCGCAATAACATCACCCATATATTCTTCTGGAACAATCACTTCTACTTCCATTATGGGTTCCAGCAGCACCGGATCTGCTTTTTTAAGAGCATCCCTAAAGGCATAGGAACCTGCAACTTTAAAAGCCATTTCAGAAGAATCCACTTCGTGGAAAGAACCGTCAACCAGGGATACTTTTACATTAATCACAGAATAGCCGGCTAAATAGCCGCTTTCCATACTTTCCCTAACTCCCTGATCCACAGCAGGAATAAACTCCTTTGGTATTACTCCTCCAACAATTTTGTTTTCAAACACATATTCTTTTCCTGAAGTTAAAGGTTCTACTTCTAAAACAGCATGGCCGTACTGCCCTCGACCTCCTGTCTGCTTAACAAATTTTCCTTCTCCTCTGGCCTTCTTTCTAATGGTTTCCCTGTATGCCACCTGGGGCTTGCCAACCTTTGCGCCAACATGCCATTCCCTGAGCAGACGATCCACTATCACCTCAAGGTGCAGCTCTCCCATACCGGAAATTATAGTCTGACCCGTTTCAGGATCGATGTGGCTTCTGAAAGTGGGATCCTCATCAGCAAGCTTTTTTAACGCTACAGCCATTTTTTCCTGATCTTCTTTGGTCTTAGGTTCAATAGCTATATCAATAACAGGTTCAGGAAACTCCATTGATTCCAGAAGTATGGGATTATTCTCATCACAAAGGGTATCCCCTGTAGTTGTATGTTTTAATCCCACAGCTGCTGCAATATCTCCTGTTCTTACCATTTCCACATCTTCTCTATGATTGGCATGCATTTTCAAAATCCTGCCCACTCTTTCACGCTTTTTTTTAGCTGAATTATAGACATGGGAGCCTGTTTTCAGCACTCCTGAATAAACTCTGAAAAACGTAAGGCTGCCCACATAGGGATCACTCATAATTTTAAACGCAAGAGCTGCAAAGGGTTCATCATCACTGGGCTTTCTTTCAACCTCCTCTGATGTAATTGGATTTATCCCCTTCACTGGAGGTACATCCAGAGGAGATGGCAGATAATCCACCACAGCATCCAGCAGAGGTTGAACTCCTTTGTTTCTAAATGAAGAACCGCACAGCACAGGTACTATGCTGGTGGTCAGGGTAGCACGGCGGATTCCTCTTTTCAGATCCTCAACGGTTATTTCTTCATTATTAAGGTATTTTTCTAAAAGTATCTCATCGTGCTCTGCAACACTTTCAATCAGCCGCTCCCTGTATTCTTCAACTAAATCAACCATGTCTTCTGGTATATCTTCTACACTACTTTGGGTGCCCAAATCATCAATATAAATAACTGCCTTCTTAGCCATTAAATCAACAACCCCAGCAAATTTTTCCTCTACCCCTACGGGGAGTTGAATGGGTACAGGATTGGCACCCAATCTCTCGGAAATCATTTTCACAACTCTGAAAAAATCTGCCCCTACTCGGTCCATTTTGTTTACATAAGCAAGGCGGGGAACATTATATTTATCAGCCTGACGCCACACCGTTTCAGACTGAGGTTCAACTCCTCCCACAGCACAGAACACAGCAATTGCCCCATCCAGCACTCTGAGAGAACGTTCAACTTCTACGGTAAAGTCCACGTGTCCTGGCGTATCAATAATGTTGATACGATGCCCTTTCCAGTAGCATGTAGTAGCTGCTGAGGTAATCGTAATACCGCGCTCCTGCTCCTGTTCCATCCAGTCCATGGTTGCTGATCCTTCATGAACTTCTCCCATTCTGTGCACACGACCGGTGTAGAAGAGAATCCTTTCCGTTGTTGTGGTTTTTCCAGCATCTATATGAGCCATCAACCCTATATTTCGTACCTTTTCCAATGGGAATGCGTCGTTCACTGTTACCCTCCTTTCCACATTCAATGTGCAAAACAATCATACTGGCGGGGCAAAACTGAAAAATCTACCATCTATAATGTGCAAAGGCTTTGTTGGCTTCGGCCATCTTGTGGGTATCTTCTTTTTTCTTAACAGCTCCGCCTTGACCTTCAGCAGCCTCCATCAGTTCCGCTGCCAGTTTTTCCTGCATACTCTTTCCTTTGCGTTCCCTTGCAAAATTAACTATCCAACGTATAGCAAGGGTTTGACGCCTTTCAGGCCTGACTTCAACAGGCACCTGGTAGGTTGCTCCTCCCACACGGCGGGCCCTTACTTCCAAAACAGGCTTCACATTTTCAAGGGCTTGATGAAACACTTCTAAAGGATCCTGCTTCTTCTTTTCCCTTATAATTTCAAAGGCCCCATACACAATTTTTTCAGCAAGGCTCTTTTTGCCGTGCTTCATAACCTGATTTATAAGCTTGGTTACCGCTTTATCCCCATATACAGGGTCACCTGGCACATCACGCTTTGGAACACTACCTCTTCGCGGCATTACTTCCCCCCCTTTTACGCGTATTTTACTTTATTTTTTAGGCTTCTTGGTACCGTATTTGGAACGGCCCTGTCTTCTATCTTCAACACCTGCGGCATCAAGCGCACCGCGGATTATATGATATCTTACACCAGGCAAATCCTTTACCCTTCCACCCCTTACAAGAACCACAGAGTGTTCTTGAAGGTTGTGACCTATGCCGGGAATATAAGCAGTAACTTCTATGCCGTTGGTCAGCCTAACCCTGGCCACCTTTCTTAAAGCAGAATTGGGCTTCTTGGGCGTTGCTGTGTAAACCCTTGTACAAACTCCCCTCTTCTGGGGACACTCCTTCAAAGCCGGGGCGCTTGTTTTCTTAACTAATTTTTTCCTTCCCTTCCTGACCAATTGGCTTATTGTGGGCATCCTCCTACACCCCCTTCCAAACAAAATTCATCCTTCAATTATAGCTGCAGAAGCAGCACCTACGTCAATGCCGCAGGTGCTGCCCAGCTCTTTCATTGACTTTACTTTAACTATTTCAATGCCCTTTGCTTTACAGAGCTCAATTAAGGGGCCGGTGATTCGATCCTCGGCATCTTCTGCAATAAAAACCTTTTTTGCTCTACCTTCCTGAACAGCTTTTGTGGTCTGCCTCGTACCAACCACCCTGTGGGCAGCTTCCTTCAACTCATTCAAAGACAACGCTACCAACCCCCCCTCGGCAATTGCACACTTTTAAAGTTTACCATCCATCATTAGAGCTGTCAACAAGAATCAGACTTTTAACATATCTTCAGCTTCTTTTTCAGAAACCCCTGGCTCTTTCCCATCTTCTTCATTCTCAATTTCAATGCTGCGGTATTTAGCCATTCCTGTTCCTGCCGGTATAAGCTTTCCAATGATCACGTTTTCTTTCAAGCCCATAAGGGGATCGACTTTTCCTTTTATTGCTGCTTCAGTAAGGACATTGGTAGTTTCCTGGAACGAAGCTGCAGATAAGAAAGAATCTGTTGCCAAAGAAGCTTTGGTTATTCCCAATATAACGGGACGTGCTGTTGCAGGTTTTCCTCCCTTCTCCATAATCTTTCTATTCTCTTCTTCAAACTCAAAGGCATCTATCAATCCTCCGGGGAGGAGATCTGTATCCCCAGGATCTTCCACCTTTACTTTTCGCAGCATCTGACGGATCATGATTTCTATGTGTTTGTCATTGATATCCGCACCCTGCATGCGGTAAACCCTCTGTACTTCTTCAAGGAGATAATTTTGAACCCAACGAACTCCTTTTATCTTCAGCAGATCATGGGGGTTAACGGAACCTTCTGTCAGCTCATCCCCTGCAGAAACATGATCTCCATTCTTTACCTTAATCCTGGATCCATATGGGATTGTATATTCACTGAATTCTCCATCTGGTCCCGTAATCTGTATTTTTCTTTTTCCTTTTTCTTCAACAATGCTGACCACACCGTCAATTTCCGATATAATAGCCTGACCCTTAGGCTTTCTAGCCTCAAAAAGCTCTTCCACCCTGGGCAGACCCTGGGTAATATCTTCACCCGCAACTCCACCTGTATGGAAAGTCCTCATGGTCAGCTGGGTGCCTGGTTCTCCAATGGATTGAGCTGCAATTATACCCACAGCTTCACCCAGTTCCACCAACTTACCTGTAGCTAGATCTCTTCCGTAACACTTGCGGCATACTCCATACCTCGTCCTGCAGGTAAGAACTGATCTTACTTTAACAGCATCAATACCGGCCTGGATAATCTTTTCAACAGCTTCTTCATCAATTTCTTCATCTGCCTTTACAATAACCTCACCTGTTTCAGGATGATGAATATCCTCCAGAGCCAGCCTGCCCAATATTCTTTCCTTTAGTGATTCTATAGTCTCATCACCGTTTTTGATTTCCCTAACTGTCAGTCCTTCGGTGGTTCCGCAGTCCTCTTCACGGATAATAACATCCTGGGCAACGTCCACCAGTCTTCTAGTGAGATAGCCAGAATCCGCGGTTCTCAAAGCAGTGTCGGCTAATCCTTTTCTGGCGCCGTGGGTAGAGATAAAGTATTCCAGCACTGTTAGCCCTTCCCTAAAGTTAGCCTTAATGGGGAGGTCAATGATTCTTCCCGATGGGTCTGCCATCAGTCCCCTCATTCCTGCCAGCTGTCTGAGCTGCTGCACATTACCACGGGCTCCAGAATTAGCCATCATATACACAGGATTAAGCTTATCAAAAGACTTCATCAATTCTTCTGTTATCTTTTCTGTTGCCTGGCTCCATAAAGTTACAACATTTTCGTGGCGCTCTTCCTCAGTGATCAGACCGCGCCGATACTGCCTTTCAATTTCTTCGACTTTCTTCTCTGTTTCTGAAATAACGGCTTCTTTGTCCAGCGGAGTATCAAGATCTTCCAAACCGATGGTTATACCTGCTCTTGTAGCCCATTCGAAGCCAACCCTTTTAAGACCATCCAGCAGTTCCCTGGTACGTTCCACACCCAGTTTGCGGTAGCAGTCCATAACAATTTGGGCAAGCTCTTTCTTGCCTATTTCCATGTTATAGAAACCCAGTTCCTTTGGTATGGGCACATCAAAATTAAAGATCATACGCCCCACAGTGGTTTCAATAATTTCCTCGTTGACTCTAGCTTTAATTCGAGCATGAAGATCTATAATACCCTCTTCATAAGCAAGACGGGCTTCCTCATAATTAGCAAATACTCTACCCTCTCCCTTGGCTCCCTCTTTTTCAATAGTAAGGTAAAACGCTCCCAAAACCATATCCTGTGTCGGGGTAGCTACTGGCCTCCCGTCTTTTGGGTTTAAAATATTATACGGAGCATACATCAACAGTCTGGCTTCCGCCTGAGCTTCTGCAGACAGAGGTACGTGAACCGCCATCTGATCCCCGTCAAAGTCTGCATTGTAAGCAGTACATACCAGGGGATGTATTTGAAGGGCGCGGCCTTCCACAAGAACCGGTTCAAAAGCTTGAATTCCCAGTCTGTGAAGTGTTGGAGCACGGTTAAGAAGAACAGGATGCTCCTTAATAACTTCCTCCAAAACATCCCAAACTTCCGGCTTCAAACGCTCAACCATTCTTTTGGCACTTTTAATATTATGAGCAAATCCTTTATCAACAAGCTCTTTCATTACAAAGGGCTTGAAGAGTTCCAAAGCCATTTCTTTAGGCATACCGCACTGGTGCATTTCCAGCTCCGGTCCCACAACAATAACGGATCTTCCTGAATAATCCACTCTTTTACCCAGTAGATTCTGACGGAATCGTCCCTGCTTACCCTTAAGCATATCGCTTAAGGATTTTAAGGGGCGGTTTCCTGGTCCGGTAACGGGCCTACCACGGCGGCCGTTATCAATTAGAGCATCCACTGCTTCCTGCAGCATGCGCTTTTCGTTGCGGACGATAATATCTGGAGCACCAAGATCAAGAAGTCTCTTTAATCTGTTGTTTCTGTTTATTACCCTGCGGTATAAATCATTGAGATCCGAGGTGGCAAATCTCCCCCCGTCCAGCTGAACCATGGGCCTTAATTCAGGGGGTATAACTGGAATAACTTCTAAAATCATCCATTCAGGCTTATTGCCGGATTTTCTGAAAGCATCAACCACTTCAAGGCGTCTTATGGCCCTTACCTTTCTCTGTCCGCTGGCTTCTTTCAGTTCCTGGCGCAGCTCCTGGGAGAGTTTATCCAAATCGATTTCCTGAAGCAGTTCTTTAATGGCTTCAGCTCCCATACCAGCCTTAAAGCTGTTGCCGTATTTTTCTCTATACTCCCTATACTCAGCTTCTGAGAGAAGCTGTTTCTTTATAAGGGGTGTGTCCCCTGGATCAATTACTATATAAGATACAAAGTACAAAACTTTTTCCAGGGAACGAGGGGACATATCCAGCAAAAGACCCATACGGCTGGGTATACCCTTGAAATACCAGATATGGGAAACGGGCGCTGCAAGCTCTATGTGCCCCATCCTTTCCCTGCGCACTTTAGATGTGGTTACTTCAACACCACACCTATCGCATATTACTCCTTTGTATCTGATTCTTTTGTATTTACCGCAGTGGCATTCCCAATCCCTGGTCGGACCAAAGATTTTTTCACAGAAGAGGCCTTCCCTTTCCGGCTTTAATGTTCTGTAATTTATGGTTTCCGGCTTTTTAACTTCACCGCTGGACCACTCACGAATCTGTTCTGGGGAAGCTAGACCAATTCTGATCCTTTCAAAATTATTTAAGTCCAGCAACGTCCTTTCTCCCCCTTCATTATTTTTTAGTTGGATAGCTCAAATCAGCAGCTTTATTCTTCTTCATTTTCATCATAATTTTCTAATTCCAAATCATCTTCAGGATTATCACAACTGCTTTCTGCGTCATCATCTTCATCCTCTTTTTTCTCATTTTCTTCGTCTTCTTTTTGAGCTTTCTTTTTCATACTGCCCCTACCATCTCCGCTGATATCCATTCCCAGCTCCTTAGCAGTATCAGTTACGTCTTCAGTACTTTCTTTTAATTTAACCTCTTCATCACCATCGGATAATACTTTTACGTCAAGACACAGGCTTTGAAGCTCTTTAATAAGAACCTTAAATGATTCGGGAACCCCTGGCTCCGGCACATTTTCTCCCTTAACAATAGCTTCATAGGTTTTTACCCTTCCCACAACATCATCGGATTTAACAGTTAAAATCTCCTGAAGGGTATAAGCCGAACCATAAGCCTCAAGAGCCCATACCTCCATCTCTCCAAATCTCTGACCGCCAAACTGAGCCTTTCCACCCAGCGGCTGCTGGGTAACAAGGGAATATGGACCTGTAGAACGGGCATGTATCTTGTCATCAACCAAGTGTGCAAGTTTCAGCATGTAAACATAACCCACCGTCACTTCATTCTGGAAAGGCTCACCGGTTCTGCCGTCCCGGAGAATGGTCTTTCCGCTTTCAGGAAGCCCCGCTTTTTTAAGCATATTAACAATATCCTCTTCCCTAGCCCCATCAAATACAGGACTTGCCACATGAAGCCCAAGGGCTTTTGCAGCCAATCCTAAGTGAGCCTCCAATACCTGTCCAATATTCATTCGAGATGGAACCCCCAATGGATTCAAAACAATCTCCACCGGAGTACCATCGGGCAGGAAAGGCATATCCTCTTCAGGCAGTATCTTTGAAATTACCCCTTTATTACCGTGTCGGCCAGCCATTTTGTCGCCCACAGAAATTTTTCTTTTCTGCGCAACATAAACCCTTACCAGCTGATTTACTCCTGGAGCCAATTCATCTCCGTTTTCCCTTGAGAATACCTTAACATCAACTACTTTTCCGCTTTCTCCATGGGGAACCCTCAAAGAGGTATCCCTAACTTCCCTGGCTTTTTCTCCAAAAATTGCCCTTAAAAGCCTTTCTTCTGCAGTAAGCTCAGTCTCTCCCTTTGGAGTAACTTTACCAACCAAAATGTCTCCAGGTCTAACCTCGGCTCCTACCCGTATGATTCCCCGCTCATCGAGATCCTTTAAGACATCCTCCCCCACATTGGGAATATCTCTTGTTATTTCTTCAGGACCCAGTTTTGTATCCCTGGCATCGCATTCATACTCCTCAATATGAATCGAGGTATATACATCTTCTTTTACCAGTTTTTCACTGATGAGGATTGCATCTTCGTAATTATAGCCTTCCCAAGGCATGAACGCAACAAGAACATTTTTCCCTAGGGCAAGCTCGCCGTTATCAGTACAGGGACCATCCGCAAGGAGATCTCCTTCTTCTACCCTATCTCCTTTGCGGACCACAGGCTTCTGATTAATACAAGTTCCCTGATTGGAACGCTCAAATTTATGCAGACGGTAGACATCCCTTTCTCCGGAATCGGTGCGAACCACAATGGTGTTGCTGGTAACCTTTTCCACAACCCCTGAATTCTTTGCTATAACCACAGCACCGGAATCCCGAGCAACCTTCCATTCAATTCCGGTACCTACCAAAGGTGCTTCCGTGGTAATAAGGGGTACTGCCTGTCTCTGCATGTTTGCCCCCATTAATGCCCTATTAGCATCGTCATGCTCTAAAAAAGGAATCAAAGCTGTTGCAACACTAACCACCTGTTTTGGCGACACGTCCATGTAGTCAACCTTATCAACGGAAACTTCAATAATGTCCGAACCGTGGCGGGCGTTTACTTTATCGCGCAGGAAACGCCCTTCCTCATCAAGGGGAGCGTTCGCCTGAGCAATTACATACTTTTCTTCTTCATCGGCTGTTAGATACTCAACCTCATCGGTAACAATACCTCTTTCTTTGTCTACCTTTCTATAAGGAGTTTCAATAAATCCCATTTCGTTGGTTCGGGCATAGGTAACAAGGGAACCAATAAGCCCAATGTTGGGACCTTCAGGAGTTTCAATGGGACAGATTCTCCCATAGTGGGAGTGATGAACGTCCCTTACCTCAAATCCAGCCCGTTCCCTGCTTAATCCTCCGGGCCCTAATGCGCTTAAACGCCTCTTATGGGTAAGCTCAGCTAAAGGATTGGTCTGATCCATAAACTGAGATAACTGGCTGCTGCCGAAAAATTCCTTAATAGCTGCCACCACGGGTCTTATATTGATTAAAGCCTGAGGAGTAATTACCTCTACATCCTGAATGGTCATTCTTTCCCTTACAACTCTCTCCATACGGGAAAGACCAATCCTAAACTGATTCTGGAGAAGTTCCCCAACGGAACGCAGACGCCTATTTCCCAGATGATCTATATCATCAACCTCTTTCTTGCCTTCCATTACTTCAATAAAGTATTTCACCGCAGCCACTATATCTTCAGTGGTAAGGCAGCGGATATATTCCTTCTCTTCTCCATTTCCTTCTTTATCTTCTTTATAAAGAACACCGTTGTTAAGCTTGCTGTGAAGCTTAAACCTTCCTACATTGCCTAAATCATAGCGTTTGGGATCAAAAAACAGGCTTTCCAGCAGGGATTTAGCGCTCTCCACAGTGGGCGGCTCCCCAGGACGCAGCCGCTTGTATATTTCAATCAAAGCCTCGTCCTGATTGTTGGTACTATCTTTTTCCAGTGTATTCTGTATGTACTTATTGCTGTCAAAAAGCTCTAAAATTTCACTGTCGCTACTGTAACCCAAGGCTCTAATGAGCACAGTTACAGGAAGCTTTCTGGTTCTATCCACACGAACATAGATATTGCCGTTGGCATCACTTTCAAATTCCAGCCAAGCGCCTCGGTTGGGTATTATTGTTGCTTCATAAACTTTCACCCCTGAAGGATCATAACGCTCAGAATAATATGCCCCAGGGGAACGCACCAGCTGACTAACAATAACCCTTTCAGCACCGTTAATAATGAATGTTCCCTTTTCGGTCATTAACGGGAGCTCTCCCATAAATACTTCCTGCTCTTTAACTTCTCCAGTTTCTTGATTGATCAAGCGCACTTTAACCCTAAAGGGAGCTGAATAGGTCATATCCCTTTCTTTACATTCTTCAACGGTGTATTTAGGTTTTCCTAAAGAATAATCCACAAATTCAAGAACTAAAGTTCCTGTAAAATCACGGATGGGGGATATTTCGTTAAAAACTTCTTTAATGCCCTTTTCCAAAAACCACTTGTATGATTTCTTCTGGATCTCAATCAAATCAGGCAGTTCAAGCACTTCTTTAATTCTTGCAAAACTCAGCCGCTTGCGCTTACCCCTTTTTTCCATAATATCACCCCGTTGAAAATTTAATAATTTATGGTATATAATAAAGCTAACAAGTTATATTTCCTATAACAAAATATCTTATTCTCTTAGGGACACACAAACCAATATTTTTGCAGCAAGCTACAATTAAAAGAATAAATAAAAAGCTGTCATTTTTACGAAAATGATGACATTTTATAATGCTAGCATAACTAAAGCAATAATGTCAAGGAATGGAGATAAAAACTTTAAATTTTTAAACTGCAATAACCTTAAACAAGAAATAAGGAAGGCCGGAAATGAACCGGCCTTTCTTAATTAATATTTTAAAAAATAAATTTTTCTTTAACCAAATTATCCTGCCCCGATAAACACAAGCATCCTCTCGTTATTTGAGCTCAACGGTTGCTCCGGCTTCTTCAAGCTTGGCTTTGATCTGCTCAGCTTCCTCTTTGCTGACTCCTTCCTTTACAGGACTTGGTGCGCCGTCAACCAAAGCCTTTGCTTCTTTAAGCCCAAGATTTGTGATTTCGCGAACAACCTTAATAACATTAATCTTCTTGTCTCCTGCAGAAGTGAGAATAACGTCGAATTCTGTCTTTTCTTCCTCAGGCTTAGCTTCAGCTCCAGGTGCAGCGGCACCAGCAACAGGTACAGCAACAGGAGCGGAAGCTGTTACCCCGAATTCTTCCTCAAAAGCCTTAACCAGCTCAGAAAGTTCCAAAATGGTCATTTCTTTAATAATGTTTAAAACCTCTTCAACCTTTGACATTTAAATACCTCCTTAAGCATAATTTTTTATCCATCAGCTTGCTTCTGCTTCCTTTTTCTTACGTAAAGCTTCCAAAGCATAAACAAAATCGCGAATGGGAGCGTTCAAGACATTGAGAAGCATAGCCATTGGTGAATTCATCGCACCAGCAAGTTTTGCAAGAAGCTGATCCTTAGGCGGCAGTTCTGCCAGTTCTTTAATCTTTTCAATGGGAATAACTTTACCTTCCAAAATACCCCCTTTAATTTCCAGATCATCATGGTCTTTGGAAAATTCTGAAATTATCTTCGCAGGAATCACAGGGTCTTCCAAACCAAAAGCTATAGCTGTGGGACCCTTTAGATAATCCTGCAGCTCTTCCAGCCCCAGGGATTTGGCAGCAAGCCATGTAAGGGTATTCTTTACAACTCGAAATTCCACATTATTTTCCCTACACTTTTTCCTCAGCTCATTCATCTCGGCCACTGTCAAACCCCGGTAATCCGTTAGAATTGCAACCTGAGCTGCACCGAGCTTTTCTTTTATCTGTGAGACCACCGCTTCTTTCTCTTCGCGTATTTTCGAAGCCAAATTTTCACCCCCCTTGCTGTTTACTCAACACACCAAAAAACAAATAACCTCCGCAGACAAACGGAGGCTGAAAATTCCCTATACTCCCGCCTTTTATTTTCTTGGCAGGCATCTTTAAATCTTTGCCTCGGTAGGCGGTAAAACCATTAAGCTTAAAGCACCTACTGTCTGCGGCAAGTACCAATTTATTAAATTTTTAAATCCGCAGAACTGCTGGAATTATATCATAACCCCCATGCTTATGCAATAATTTAATCAGCTTACTTTGTGGGCTTTGATGTGCTGACTTTAATACTGGGACTCATGGTTGAGCTTACATAAGCACTGCGGAAATACTGACCCTTTGCCGCTGCAGGCTTAGCCCTCTGCAGAGCATCAATTAAAGCCCAGTAGTTTTCAACCAGCTGATTTACCTCAAAGGATATTTTCCCAATGGGAACATGAACAATTCCCGCTTTATCAACATTGAATTCTATTTTTCCGCCTTTGCTGTCTTTAACAGCCTTGGCAATATCATTGGTTACAGTTCCCACTTTGGGGTTTGGCATTAAGCCTCTGGGACCTAGAATACGGCCCAATTTACCCACTACACCCATCATATCGGGAGTAGCAATTGCCACATCAAAATCCAGCCAGCCTTCCTGTATTTTTTCCGCCAAATCCTCTGCCCCTACATAGTCAGCTCCTGCTTCCTCTGCCTCTTTGGCTTTTTCCCCTTTGGCAAAAACCAAAACCCTAACTGTTTTACCTGTACCGTGGGGCAGAACCAGGGTCCCCCTAACCTTTTGATCTGCATAACGGGGGTCAACTCCCAGCCTAATGGCTGCTTCCACAGTTTCATCAAATTTTGCATAAGATATTTTCTTAAGCAGTTCAAAAGCTTCCTCAGGCTCATAAACCTTCATTCTATCAATTAAGGCTGAAGCCTCTTTATACTTTTTACCTCTCTTTGGCATAATAACATTCCTCCTTGTGGTGATAGCGGATTTTTACCCTCCCACAGTTTAAAAATGTTTTTTAACCCTCTACAACTATACCCATACTGCGGGCAGTACCCTCAATCATTCTCATAGCTGCCTCAATGTCTGAAGCATTTAAGTCAGCCATCTTCAACTGGGCTATTTCCCTTATTTTTTCCCGGGATATTTTTGCCACTTTATTCCTGTTGGGTTCCCCTGAACCCTTTTCAATACCGGCAGCCTTTTTAAGAAGTATAGCCGCCGGAGGAGTTTTGGTAATGAAGGTAAAAGACCTATCCTCATAAACTGTGATTTCCACAGGAATTATCATTCCTGCCTGATCAGCAGTTTTTTCATTAAACTCTTTACAAAAGGCCATAATATTTACACCATGCTGACCCAAAGCCGGGCCCACTGGGGGTGCCGGATTTGCTTTGCCAGCTGGAACTTGAAGCTTAATCACACCAATTACTTTTTTAGCCACTGATGCAGCACCTCCTTTTCCTTTTCATTTATATTTTTGAAATCTGAGTAAATTCCAGTTCTATGGGAGTCTCCCTTCCGAACATGGATACTAAAACTTTTACTTTTCCCTTTTCCGGATAAATTTCCTGTATGGTCCCAATAAAATTCTCAAAGGGACCGCTGGTAACCCTCACATTTTCACCAACAGTAAAGTCTACCTTTACCTTTCTTTCTTCCATTCCCATATCCTGCAGTATCTTTTTCGCTTCCTCTTCCTGTAGGGGTATGGGTTTAGAACCCATTCCCACAAAGCCGGTTACACCGGGAGTATTGCGGACAACATACCATGAATCATCGGTCATAATCATTTCCACAAGAACATATCCCGGATATACCCTTTTCTTTACCAGCTTCTGCTTTTGGCCGCTGCGTTGATACTCCTCCTGAACAGGAACTACTATCCTGAATATTTTATCACCCATGTTCATTGATTCTATCCGCTTCTCAAGATTGGCCTTTACCTTATTTTCATAACCTGAATAAGTATGAATAACATACCACTCTTTCTTTCCTGCAGGGGACTTATCATCCACGGACCTATCCTCTTTCACATCTGCCAAGTCCCCTTCACCCCCTCAAAATGGTAATCACAGAATAAAGCTCATGAGAAAACTGAATATGGAATCAAACAGCCAGATAATCAATGCTACAATGAGCACTGAAGCCAGCACCACAGTGGTGTAAATAATTATTTCTTTCCTGCTTGGCCAGCTTACTTTTTTGAGCTCCAACCAAACATTTCTAAAAAACTGTCCCAATACTACTCTTCTTTTTTGTTTGGATGCAGCTTTTTGTGACATACTTTCACATCCTTAAGCCCTTAGTTTAACATTTCTCTACTTTGTTTCTTTATGAACCGTATGTTTTCTGCAAAATGGGCAGTACTTTTTCAATTCTAACCTATCGGGATCGTTGTTTTTATTTTTTTCGGTGGTATAATTACGCCGCTTGCACTCTGTACATGCCAGCGTTATCCCAATCCTCATAACCGGCACCTCCCATTTTAAGACCCTAATTATCAGAGATTTCAATCAATTTATGTATTAATCCCCAAAAATAAAAAAACACGGGAACTGGCAAGTTTAGTTGGTCACTTTCAAAAATGTAGCATAAAACAAAAGTAGTGTCAACAATTCAAGTATAAAAACAGCAGGGGAACCCCCCTGCTGTTAAAATTTTCTTCTATTATCTTCTACCTTCAGCATCTGCTGTTATCTCAAATATCTGCCTATTCCTTCAAAGCAGTGACCACGCCGGCACCTACGGTTCTGCCGCCTTCACGAATAGCAAAACGCAGCCCTTCCTCTATAGCAATGGG
>LDZR01000025.1_pt1 | contig 14612 bp, 9 predicted proteins | sample 615371 | NCBI WGS metagenome assembly LDZR01 (sample SAMN03408294, study PRJNA278302) | terrestrial metagenome | isolation source: oil reservoir sample K2 | place: USA: Alaska, North Slope, Kuparuk formation | collected 2013
TTCCTTTAATTAAGTCTGCTTTATACGAATTGAGGCAAATGTTTGTAAAGAGATTTTATAAGGAGACACAATTCTCTTGACAAGTGTCGGTCTTGTACACATAAGCCTTTTCCACAATACTTTAAAAGCTCTGGAAAATCTTCTAATTCCTTAATAGATAGTTCATTAATTGGCACATCTAAAGGACAAAACTTAAACTGGTATTTCTCGATCTCGGCCAAATCTTCTTTACTAATTCCTGCATAATTTAAAAGCTCTTCTAATTTAGGTTCTCTTCCGAATTTTTTTCTAAATTCTCTTTTTTTTCTTCCTCATATAAATCATCTTTTCATAGAAATGCACAGGTATTCTTATAAGGCTTCCATGATCTGCTATAGCTCTTATTATTCTTTGTTTTATCCACCAAGTAGCATAAGTACTAAACTTAAATCCTAAATCGGGATTAAACTTTTCTACTGCTTTTATAAGACCTATATATCCTTCTTGTACTAAATCTAAAAACTCTAAACCCAGTTTACGATATTTTTTAGCGATAAAATGGACTAATTTTAAATTTGATAATATAAATTTTTCCTTTGATTCTTTAATTAATCTTCTTTCTTCATGAGGTTTTAACAATTTGTATTTTGAAATTTCTTTTAAATGAATATTCCATATAAAATTATTTATATCTTGATGATCTTCTTTTTCAGCCTCTTTAAAAGAAATTTTCGTAGATTTGATAATTTAATGAGTTTTTGTAGATTTTGAGAAAGTTTTTTTCTCCCTCTTCTTCCCTTTCAATGTTGTATTTTTGCAAAACTCTATCTATTTTTCTTATAAGTTCTTCCTCAAAAAAATCTTCTAACATATTACTTTGCCACTCTTATATCAGGAAGTTCTTCTTTATATTCAGGATCGATTAAATGAATTTGTTTTCTTATAATTCCTCTCTTTTCAATGGCAGGATTTAGACAGTATTTTTCAAATTCCTTTTTATCAACATCAGAAACATCTCTTACATGAGGGAAAAGAATTTTTAAATAGGCTGTAGCAAGCTTTTTTATGGCATTAGTGTCTCTTGTATCAGCCTTAGGAGGAATATCTAAAAGTTCATCTATAATATAAGAGAATTCTCCTCTATCTCTAAGCATATGCAAAACTTCTGTAAAATACTCTACATTTAAAGTATATCCTCTAACTTTTAAGTCTTCGTTCATTCTCGGAAGTTTCCATCCTTCTATAAAGCCGTGGAAACGATCAAGGAGAGCAGACTCTTGAAAAAATTCTGGAAGCTTTGAAAAGTAAATATCACTAATAGGTCTCATGTATTGATTTAAAGCTATATTTCCAAGAAGGATAATTCCTGCATTAGAGACTCCACTTACATTTGCTACAGTAAATTTTCCTTGTTCTAAATAATTTTTGAAGGCTCCTCTTAATTCTTCTTCATCAGAAAATTTAATGGTTTGTATTTCATCTAAAGCGACAAAATCATATTTTGTTATAAATCCGAAGGTACCCCTTGAAATATCATAAAACATTTTTGCTCTTGTAATAATTCCTCCTCCTACCCACCATCCATACTTACTAAGATTGCTAAAAATGTATGTTTTTCCTGTTCCTTTAGGAGCAAGCTCAATCATGTTTAAACGAGGTTCTACAAATACCAAAAGTCGAGAGATAAAAAGAAGTTTCTGCTCTAAATTAGAAAAGCCGTTAGGATTATATTCCATAGATCTTATTAAGAGATCAACCCACTCTTCTAAGGTAAACTCTTTTCTTCCCTCTCTAAAATAATCAAGATCGATTTCGTATGGCTTAAAGGATTTATAATCTATAAGCTCTATATGACCCTTTTCTCCTTTTTCAGAAGAGGGAATATAAACAAGTGTAAATACTCCCCAAATTTCCCCACTTTTTAATTCGTCATGTTTTTCAACTAAAGAGTCTTCTATTATGCCTTCTCTAAATTTAATGCCAAATTCTGGCAAAGAAAATCTAAAAATTCCCTTTTTAATATCAGGCTCTGTTAAAATTCTCGCTAAAATAGTGCGAGGTTTTCTACTACTTATTAAATCTCCTACTAATTTTTTTGCTGCTTCTTTTTGAGGAATAAAATTATCCATAAATTCCAACAAAGCATTCTTATCTAACACTCCTTCCTCATCAGTAAATTTTTTAATTAACCAATCTTTTATAAAAGAAGGAAGGGTTTTTCCTGCGAAAATACTATAATTTTCTTTAATCTTATATACACATTCTTCAGGAAAAACTTTCTGTATCTTTTCATCTAAAGTTTTATATTTCATAATAGATCTCTTTCCTTCAATCCTCCTTTTATTTTAAATCTTATGTCCTCTTTATAGGAACCTATTTTTACAGTAAGAATATAATCCCCGGCTTTATAGCCTGATAGATTTAAAATGTAAATTTCTTTTTCTACATCAGGCTGTAATTTTTTATTTTTCATAAAAAAGATAACTTTTTCTTTAGGTTTAGGTTTTATTTTAACTTTTAAAATAGGATCTCTTATTTCAATTTCCCTTTTCAAAAGTTCGATCTCATATTTTTCTTTTTCTAAAATTTCTTTAACTTTAGATGCATAAATTACAGGAACTAATACTTCTTCAGGAGTTGCTCCTCCGTGTGTTTCTTTGTAAGATGTTTCTGAAAAAAATTTATACTTTAGAGCTATAAGATATTTTTTTCCATCTTCTTCACAGTAGTAAACTAAAAAATCTTCATCCTCCGGAATTCTTTCATCTATAATTTCTGCATATCTTCCTTCTCTTTCTGAAACTTTAATACCTATAATTTTCCTTCCTTCAAATTTTATGTTTGCAAAAGCCGTAAATCCATGATCTGAAAATATCATAACCTTTTCCATCATCCTAATTTTGTTCTTTACTATTTTTTTAATAATTTCAATTTCTTTAATAAGATTATCAGGATAAACATAAGAATATTGATTATGGATAAAATTATCTAAATCAGAAATCCTTGGTATATCCTGCAAATTGTTAAATTCGGTAGTAGAAGGTAAATTAGCTCTTGCTACTTTAAAATTCACTTTAAATCCTTCTTGTTCTAATAAAGAAACTATGAGAGGCAGAAACTCAAGTCCCAAACCATCTATCCATATTTTTTCATAACCTTTTTCTTCTATGTAATTTTTAAAAGGCTCAAACGAAAAATACCACTTGTAGAAGCTTTCTGAATTTTGATTCTTTTCATTTAGAAGCTCTCTTAGTTTAGGAGAAAGAAAATTTTTAACTCGGGAATTCCGATATTCTTGAAAATATTCTTTTATCCAATAATTTTCCTCTTTTAGCTCTTGGTAATCTATATCCTCTCTTAAGTAAAAATAAAGCTCAGGATATAAATTTTCTAAATCTTCAACGGAATCTATATTTTCTATAATCCATTTTTTCTCAAAAAATGTAGTGCCTGTAAGATACTTAACTATTTCTTTAGATGATAAAGAAGAAATTTTATCTTTAAGAGCATCTTCTATATTCTTCAAATCCAAATCTCTGTCTTTAAGAGCATTTTGAATAATTTTTCTTCTTTCTTCTAAAAATTTGTTATCAAATTTTCCTTCAAAAATCTTCAAATAATACTTTTTTAAAGCTTCTTCTGTACTTAAGTTAGAAAGAGAGCTAAAAACAACTTTTGTATAACAATTATTATTTATGTTAGAGTAATATCCTTTTATAAGCCAGCGGGTAAATTCCTTTTCTTTATCTAACCATAAAGATAAGGGATTAATTCTTGAAAAATCTTCTAAATACATCACATTTAAGTGTTCTTTTACAAAATCCTCAAAACTATTTTTCCCTGAGATATTCTCCAAAAGAGTTTTCCAAAATTCAATTTCAGAATCATTATATTCTATGGGGATTTTTATCTTTAAGATCTCTTCTATAAACTCTTTAATATTTTTTATCTTCCTTAAGGAAAAAACTTCATCATCTACTCCTTTATCTGAAAAGTAGTAAAGAATTTCAGAAGAGATTAGTATATTAGGAGTAATATAATCTTTTTTCCAGAGGTCTAAAAACTCCTTAGTAGTATAAACTACTGTAAAATTTTCACTCTTAATAGGGAAGTTTAGAAATATGAGATTATGTTTAGAGAAGTGTTCCCCCACTATTCTCCATACGAAGGTAAATTCATATCTTCTGTGATATTTATTAAAGAAAGAATTTTGAAAGCGAGAAAAAAGACCCAAGATAGGGATATATATTCTTCTTTTAAAATTACTATTTTCTATGTCCATAAGACTTGTAAGAAAAGAATAAAATTCGTTATCATCAAAAAATCTTAAAAATTCCCAGATAGGTACTATTATATAATCTCCTTCCTCAGGAAGCTTTTTTATTATATCTATAAGTTCATATCTACTTAGCCATCTATCTTTATTTTTAAATTCTTCACAATTACTTAGATCTAAAATCTCTACTTCTTTTTTCCTAAAAATATCAAGAAGAGTTTTTATCTCATCAAAACTATTTATCAAAATAAATCTTACAGGGAATCTTCCATGAGAAATTCCAGATTTTTTCTTATCTTTTTCAATAAGAGATCTCAAGGATTCTTTTTCTAAAGAAATTTCTATATATTCAGAGCTCATTCTAAACATTCCTCTAACTCTCTACATATTTGAGGATACTTTTCTATTATCCTTAAAATAATTTCTCTTAGATCTTTATTTGTAGAAATGACCTTTCTTTTTATCTCTTCTTGGATATCTTTGAAAATTTCATTTATAATTTCTTGATTTTTGGAAATCCATCTTTCAATACTCTTTCTATCCCAATGAAGTTCCTTGGGTGGGACTTTTTTTCTAAGCTCATCAATTATCTTATTTAATATATCCTCTTTTAAGGAAGATTTAATTTTAAATTCTTCTCTAAGGAAAGTATTTAACCATTTGATAAATAACTCCTTTAATTTGTTTTCTTCTAATAGATCTTTAACTTTCTCTTTAGAGATGTTATTTAAAATATCTTCTAAGTCTTTAAGAGAAAGATTATAGCTATAATTGACAAAATCTTTTATCTTATTAAAAGTTCTTTCTCCATCTTCCATAAGTTCTAAGGTCCAGAAAGGATAAGAAAGATTTTCTATTTTATTTCTTATCTTTGTCTTTAAATCCTCGATAGAAGAAGCCTTTCCAATGTTAAAAATCTCTTCAAGATTTTTTAAAATGGTATATTCTTTCAAAATTTCTTCTAAATCCTTCTCTTCCCAGAGATATACTTCCTTTTTACTTCTATTTTTCAGATAAGAGAGAAAAGAATCTGAATCTAAATCTTTTTGATGTTTTTCTCTTAACCAAGTTTTTAAGCCTTCTTTTGCTATATTAATAGAAGAGGTAATATGAGGCTCGTAAGGAGCAATGTCACCAAAAAATTCTGCCAAAATTTCCGAGTTTAAAGGAATATCTTTTTGGATAAAATTCTCTATATCTTCTACAGCTTTTCTTATACTCTCAATGTTATAAACATATTTTAAAGTCCAGAGGGGAAGACCCAAATCATTTATTTTATTTCTTATGCCCTCCTTTAAATCTTGCAAATCATTTATACTTTTTAATCTAAAAATTCTACTTAATAACGAAATAAAGTCCCTCTCAGCCTTTTCCCTTCTTCTATAATTTTCCCAATCTTTAAGTTTTAATTCAACTTTCCCATCTTCCCATAATCCTACTTCTCCTTGCATTTCTCTCTTTAGAAATTCCATAATACTATCAAATTCTTCTTCAGATATCTTTCTTTTTAGTTTCTCCTCTATCCATTCTTTAAATCCCTCTCTAAGCTTTTGAGAAGAAAGAAGAGGCTTAAGATCGTTCTTTACCGAAGATAAAAGTTGGAAAGATTTTTTAATATCTTCTTCTTTAATTTCTTTATCAGGAGTATTAGTTAAGTTAAATATGGTATCAATAGCTATTGATATTTCTTCTTTATCTTTAACATAGCTCTTGAGAGACCAAATAGGATAACCTCTTTCTTTAATCCATTTTCTAACTTTCCAGCGAGCATTTGTTAAATTTTCTTCTTCTTCTTCCAAATCGAACAACTCTAATAAAATCTTAATAAGCTCTATTTCTTCTTTGGTTCCTAATCTTAAATTAAGTTTCTCTCTATTTTTTCTATCTTCCCAATAGCTGAAAAGAGAACTGAGTTTTTCTTTTAATAAATTTATATCAATTTTTCTTCCTGTCCCTTCTTCATAAAGTTTATCCACAAAAGGTCTCATAGCAAAGGCTAAGACTGCATAGTTAACCATGTTAGGATATAATCCATAAGGTGGTTCTTGTAAAAACTTCAACGCCTCTCCTAAATTAAAGGTTTTCCCTTCGTATTTCAAAATTTCCGTCCTAACATCTTTACATATTTTATAAAGAGGGTGGTTTGGATCTGCATTAGGTAAAAGTTCAAGTTTTTTATCTACTATATAATTTCCTTCCTCATCCATAAGAATAGCTCTTAAATCTTTATAAGGAGCATTTTTGGTTCTTTCTTCAAGATCATCTCTATTTTGGGAGGAAATAAAAATCTCTAAGACTTTTACTGATCTTTGCTTTTTCCAAACATTAATATTAGTTAAATTTTTGATGTTTTCTAAACCTGCCTTAAAGATCTTGCAAGATGCCTCATTATTTAAATAATCATAGAAGTTTCTTCCCAAAATTGTTTTAGAAGAGTCCTTAAAATAGATCTCAAAATATCCTTCCTTTATTCTTTTTACCCATTGTTCTAATATCTTTTCGACATATCCATTATAAGTTTTTGCTTCATCTTTATATTGATGTTTTTCCGCAACCCTTGCTCTTGCAAGGTAATCTATTAATCTTTTGTATTCTTCTTCTGATAAAGGAGTTTTAGATATTGCAAAAATAATGTTATCAGTATTTCCTTCTCCATTTTTAAGAATTTCACCTATATTATTCTTTATTTCGCTAATTTCTCCTTCATTTTTACCAATAAATAAAGCAATGGAAATAGAATAAGGAATTGTAAAATCATTTTTTAGTCTTCTTTTTAGCTCATACTCTTTAATTCCTGCCCAATATATTTTAATAGTAGTTTCCCTTAATACATTTGAAGTCAAATCTTGAACCCAATATTTCTTTTTCATTAATAAAAGTTTTGTTATATCTTCATATTCTTTTATAATATTTTTCTTTTCTTCCTCTATTTCTGATAAGGGTAAAGCTGAGTAACTAATTAGGAATAATCCATCGGGGTTTTTAGGGATTAAATTTTCTTTATCAATATCATCTAAAATGTTAGAAATATCTTCTTCAATAGTTGTTCCTGCAAACATATTGGATATATTTTCCTCGGAAGGAGAAAAAAGAGGGATTTCTTCCACAGGAGTTTCTGTAAGAGAATATAATATGTTTAAAAGGAGAATCCCTTTAAACGTAGCAAAATGAGATTCCCCCATTTCTTTAACTTTTTCTTCAAGTTGCCTATGCTTTGTTAATATAAAGTTTATTTTTTCTGAAGATTTTCTTTCAAAATCACTCAAAAAGAAGTCCCATAAGATATCAGGTGTTAAGAAAAATTCTTCCCCATTTTCTCTTTTTTTGGGATACTCCTTAATAAATTTTCTAAATCCTTTTTCTTCGTCATATAAGAATGTAAAAATACTTCTTTCTGATGATCCTAAATAACGAGATATAGAAGTAGCAATAAGAGCAGAGTAGGGGTGTATAGGGAAGATGTTTTTTAAGGAATTTGTTAAAGAATTATCGCCTTTTGAGATATTGAGAATTACATTTTTTATTTTAGGTCTTTTCTCAAAGACTTCCTTACGAAGATCCTTCCATTTCTCCTCATTTTTCTTCTTTAAAGCATTTGAGACTATATGGAAAGTAGTTATGTTTTCTATGGAATAGCGTTCATAGTTAAATCTTCCAAGAAGTTTTTCATAATCTTTTTGAGAAAGAGAAGTTTGTTGCGGATTTCTATGGCTTACAATGTAGAGAAAAAGATTATCAGTGAAAGTTTTTTCAGCAATATTTTGTATTGTATTTAAAATTGATGAGACACTTATAAGCTCTAATAAAGAAGTAAATTCATCCCAATAAATAGCAAGAGCATAAATTCCCTTAGATTTAAGTTCCTTTAAAACTTCTATTAACCAGTCCTCTATTACAGGATGAGGTAAAGAGAAATCTATTGATCTTTCTAAGGTTTTTAATACTTCCACATCTCTTCTTTTAAGAGCTTTTAATAAACCTTCTTTATTTCCTACTTTAGCTTTTAATTCCCAGTTTTTTTCAATAATGACCTCATAATTAATATGATCTTTTTCCTCAATACTCTTTATATATTTTTCAAACTCACTTTCTGTATAGACTTCTATATTTTCTCTTTTTAAGGCATTTTCAACAGCTTTTTCTATAGTGAGACTCAAACTTTTTGAATCATCTATTCCTGAGACTCCTTTTAAAGCTACAGGAAAAACTCTTTTTTCTTTTCGAAAGTTTCTTAGTCTCTCTCTAAGTTGTGTGTCATTTATTTTTTCTAAATAATCCTCTATATTTTCTATAGGATCCCATAGAAGATGTTTTATAACACTTGTGGCATGGCTTTTACCTGTCCCATAAGGACCTTCGATCCAAATAGATTTTCTTTCTAGATTTTTAGGGTTTGAGTCTAAAGCAGATAAAAATTTTCTTAATACTTTCAAAAAATCCTCTGTAGGAATAAATATTTTCCAATAATTATCTCTATCCCCAGTAATATCCACTACAGGTTGAAAATATTCATAAAGTCCTATTATTTCTTCATATTTCATAGGATATCTCCTAAAGAGATTTTTAATACTTCTATAGGGTCCAAAGAATTTTTGAGTATAATATAAACTCTTTTCTCTAATTCTATATCCAAGAGTTCTTCGGTTTTTACTGTACTAAGAAGATACTCTATTTTTTCGGAAGACAAAGAAAAAATCTTTTGAGGAGAAAGAGGATTTTCTTCCATTTCTCTAAGATTAAATCTATAATGTTCCACTTTTTTTGCAAGTTTATAAAGATTATAGAGAATTAAGTGAGAAGGAATATCCAAATTTTCTTTTTCTTTTAAAACTACTCTACTTCTTCCTTCTCTTCTTACTATTCCTTGCCCAAAATATATTCCAATAGGACTTCTTTCTAAGGTTTCTAAAATACTAGAATATCCGTTCACTATATATCTATTCTTTTTACCATATGAGTCAGCAAGAAGATCAATAATATCATCTCTTGTATAAAATCCCTCTTTTTGGTTTGCCCACCATTTGAAAAGATGAGAATTAAAACATAAATTTATCCAAATAATTCCCCACAAAAGTTTTGAATCAATTCCTTCTTTTTCAAATATTTTTCTTAAAATTTTAAAAAGCTCTGTAAAATTTCTCTTTCTATCTATAAGTTCACAATCTTTTAAAAAACATATAAAAGCCTCAATTTGTTTAGGACCTAAGTTATTATTACTAAAAAAGTCTTCTTGAGTTAAAATTTGATATAACCATTCTTTTCTTAATCCAAAAGTTCTGTACTTAAATCCTTTTACTTCTAAATTCATTTATAATACTCCAATATTTGCGAGTAATCTTTTATATCTTCGTAAAGGCTAATATTATCTAAATCTACAATAAGATCTACTTTTATTAAGTCTCTTCTATTTTCCTGAAGCCATCTTAAAATATTTTCTAAGGCAGTTCTTTCTATTCCAAAGATTAAATAAGGACCTCCATCTTTATTTTCTAGATTATAAAGTTCTGAAACAGTAAATTTATATTTATTCTTAGAGATGGCATATCTATAGAGAGAATAGAGAACGGCTATAGGATGAACTTCATTTGTTCCTACCTTTCTTATATATCTTTCTCTTCCCTTTTTCTCAACTATGCCAAGTCCTAATTTATTATAAATATATGTATTTTCAAACATGTTTAGAAGGCTATTTAGTCCACTTGATGCTGTTTTAGGATTAAGATGTTCTTGATTTATGAGAACTTCATAAATATCTTTAGCAGATAAATATGAGCCCCAATTAATATTTTGTAAATACCATTTTACTACACTTGAATTGTAAAATAGATTTATCCAAATAATTTGATACACAAAGTTTTCATCTTTGCTGATTAATTTACTGAGAGCCTGAGCTAATGAGGTAGGTAATTTTTTAGAATCTATCAATTCTGCATCTTTTAACCAAGCTTTCATACTCTCAAATTGTTTAGGTCCAAGGTTGTTTTTTGAGTACCACTCGTCTAAATGTTTAAGAAATTGATTTAGCCATTCTTCTCTCATTCCAAAAGTTAAATATCGTCCAAAACCACTTAAATTTTTTTTATTCATTTTTCCTCCCATTCTATCTATAGATTTAGCTAATATACATCCATTTTCTATAAAATCTAAACATTTAAAACAATGCTTACATTTACTTTGGTTTATCTTAACTTTAGGAAAAACTTTTAATGCCCTCGAAAAACACTCAGCCTCACAAACACCACAATGGATACAGTAAGTACTCTTATACAATATTTTTCTAAACTTACTTATAAAATCTTTATCAGATATCTCGTTAACAGATTCTATGATTAATTTTCCATCAATTTCTGAAATATATAGATAAAATGTTTTTTGATTAAAATTTAATTCATAAAAATTCTTATTTTTGCTCTTCTTACAATTTATACTTCCCAAAATTTTTAGCCATTCGGTTATATTCTCTCTTGGATTAGCAATAACTGCTTTAAACTTATTGTTATTTTCCAATATTTCTATCCAAATTCTATTCCTTTCTACTCCTTCTCCTCCTCCCCTTTTTTTCCATTGCCCTTCTTCTATATACTTTTTTATATCCTCCTCAAATTCAAACCCTAAATATTGAACATACTCATTAATAATTTTTAAATATTCTTTTGTCACTTCAGGAAAAACTTGGCTAATAATGAATTCTGACCACGATGATCCAAAAGGACAAACGCTACATCCTATCCTTTCTAACCCATATCTATATCCTTTGTTAATAAGAAGTTTATTTTCACTATCTCTTATGTTATTTTTATAAAGATAAAGATAAACTTCAGTTAAATTCCAATATTTAATAACTTCTGCATTTATCTGTGAAAAATGTTTAACATCTTCAGCAACTCTCTCATATGTGCTTCTTCTTTGACTTTCATCCGCTCTTACACCATCAAATACTAAAACTTTTATTTTGTCTTTTTCTGGACTTAATGCCTTTAATAATCTCACTTGAGGAGATGTTTTATAAACAGAGCAACACCATCTAATAATCCTGCTGGGAGGTCCAAAAATTCTCCAAAGTTTAAAAGAATGCTGTTCATTTCTTGCTACATAAAATTTTAAACTTGGACAGAGCTTAGTGTAATATTCTTTTGTCTTTTCATATGTTTCGTAAGTCGTAGGAACTTCCATAGTAGTATCAGTAAACATCACGATGTACTCATCGGGAGGTAAGGTTTTTGAAACTAAATCTAAAAGTACTTGAGAGTCTTTTCCTCCACTATAGGAAACAACAACGTAATCTACTTTTTCCTTATATTTTTTAAAGGTTTCTTGAATGAAATCTATAGCTTCATTTTCTAAAACTTCAAGGGCAGAAAGGTTTTTTTCAATCATTGATTTAACATCTACAGGTTCTAAAGAAAGATTTTTACCCTCATCTTTCAAAATAATTTTAGGTTTTTCAAAGAATCCTCCACCTCTAACTTCTGCGACACACTTTCCTAAATAGTAATATCTTCTTCCAATACTCCAGAGAAGAGGTTCTTCCACGTGAGGATAATCCCAGAAACGATTAAAACCTAAAAGGTCTAATTCTTCATAAAATACAGGCCTGGGTGGAACTATTACATTTTGAGAGGAATTTACTAATAAAACTCCACCTGTTTCAATATCCCAAACAACTTTATACATTTTTCATTCTATTTTCCCTTCTAAAGTTAACATTAATATTTTAATTATTTTAATATTAAAGTTAAAAATTTCAAATATCTCGCATTAGATCATAAAAATGTCCCCGAAATAGGGATTGTTAGATCAAAAATTTTGTTCCCAAAATTAAAATCCCTTCCTGATATTAAAATCTTTAACAGGCAGGGAGAAAAGCATCTTTCTTATTATCTATCTCAGGTTTAAAATCAAATCTTTCTCCAACAACTTGCCTGAAATAATACGGCTGTTTTTACTTTTGTTAATATTAGTTATAAACGATATGAATTTTGGACAAAAGCTTAGACAGGTGAGAATAGAGAAAGGTTTAACTCAGCAACAAGTGGCTGAAAGACTTGGGTATAAAAGGAACACCTATATTTCAGATGTTGAAGCTGGGCACTTCATTCCATCAACGTATAAGCTTAAAAAAGATCGCTAAAGCCCTAAACGGGCCATTCAAGGTTTTAGAGGATATGCTTTTGAAGTCTAAGCTCGAATTCTTGGGTATAAAGGAACCTGAGCTGATAAGTTTGTTTAAGGATACCCCAAGTTTACCCGTAAGAGACAAGAAAGCTGTAAATTAATGCTTACCTTAAAATAAAAGAGAGGAAAACAAGAAAGAAAAACCGGAAAGAGATGAACATGGAAGATAAGATAATAGAAGGGTTAAAGAAATCTGGCTATCCTTTGGAAATTAAGACTACACTCCTCTTGAAATCAAGGGGATGGAATGTTTTAAATCAAGAAGGCTATCTCACAGGAAAGGTGAGAACAAATCCCTATTCAGTTATTCTATTTGATGAGATTGAAAAAGCTCATCCGGAAGTTCTTGATATACTGCTACAGATACTTGACGAAGGACGGCTCACCGATGCATACGGAAGAATGGTAAACTTCTCAGAGACAGTGATAATAATGACCTCAAACATAGGTGCATCCGTTGCGAATGAGAGAAAGATAGGTTTTGGAATTAAAGATGAAGACCATGAACAGATAAGTGGTTATGAAGTTGCGATAAAAGAAGCAGTTGCAAAGACCCTCAGACTAGAACTCTTAAACAAGATACAGAAGGTGATAATCTTTTACCCGTTAAGTAAAGAGAGAGTTATTTAACAATATAACCTGGAATAAAAACAACGTATCCAAAAGAAATGTTTTGTTTTTTCTCAGTTTGGTTATAAAGAAATTCTAATGGAACTAAAAGCATCGTAACTGGTTTTAAAATATACCCTAAGATCTAAATTACCGTTCTAGATTCTATTATTCAAGGTTAACACTCATCATTTCTCCTGCAACAGTCCTTTTTGCAAATCTTTCTCTTAATTCCTTTTCCAAACCTGCTAATATGACCTCAGTCATAGATTCTCCTTTCTCAGCATATAAGTTAACATAATTTCTTAACTGTACGTAAAGCTTATGAGGAATAAGAAGGTTAAATCCAATCCTTGGTTCTCTCTTCTTCCTTGGCTTTTTATAACGTAATCGAGGCTTTGAAAATATAGCTTGATTCTTAATAAAATTAATAAGTTGAGCTAAAACCTCAGTGTTTAAAGCTTTTTCATCAGTATTAACATTCTTTTTTCTTCTGCCCATCTCAACACCTCCTATACATTTTTATTCATATATTTAGAATTTTTGTGTTTTAATGGCCCATCTACTCAAAAGTGAAAACATACTATTTTCTTGAAAATTTTTTGATAAAAAAGAATAAAAACAAAAAATTTTAAAAAATAAAAATAAATCATAGACGAAAACAGCGTTTTATCTCTCATCTTGGAGTTTGCTTTTTGTATGAATATAAATTATAAAAACTATTGAAATATGGTGTGTGTGGTGTGGTAGGGAAACTGGTGTGATAGCTGAAGAGTTGATGAGTAAAGGAATTGAGAAATACGCTGTGGACTTAGGATCCGGTAGGGATTTCCCCGTGAGGGTTCAAGTCCCTCCTCCCGCAGATTTTTTAAATTTGAGTTTATCCTTGTAATCATCTTAACTACCTTACCACACCACATAAAATTTAAATAAATACAAATATAATCAAAAAGTGGTACTTTATGAAACAACAAACTATTCATTTGAAAAGATCCTTCAGATTTTTTCTTAGGCAAAATTTCTAGGCAAAACTTCCTGTCAACTCTATTGCCTATATCTGCCAGAAGAATTCTATATCGAAAAACATTTGACAAATGGAGCCAAAAACATAGGATTTTCTACTTGCAATTTTAAGTTAAAATATAAATATGCGTAGAAAAAAGCTTTTGTTTTTAGTAGTGTTTCTCCTTTGTATAGTTTATGGTATTTATTGGCTTATCATATTTTATAGCCCTGAATATGTAAATGTAAGTTTTGAGGTAAAGATTGCAAATTTTATATCTACAATTTTATCCTTTTATGTAAGTTTTCTGGTTTGGAGGTTCAGGGTAAAACAAAAGATAAGAGAGATAGGACATCCAGATATACTATCTAAAGTTTACTCTCCCGAAGGTATGTGGGGTGCTGTTGGCTTTTTTGTAACTTACAGTGCTTTTACTTTGATAAATATAAAGTTATTTGGTTTTGCCATACGTCCTTTACCTCGCAAAAGAAGCCATCAATGGAAGCACGTTTTAATAACCCCGGATGATGCAGTAACTGTGGTTACTCTGTTACTTATCTTTTCTGTCTT
>LDZR01000846.1_pt1 | contig 14530 bp, 11 predicted proteins | sample 615371 | NCBI WGS metagenome assembly LDZR01 (sample SAMN03408294, study PRJNA278302) | terrestrial metagenome | isolation source: oil reservoir sample K2 | place: USA: Alaska, North Slope, Kuparuk formation | collected 2013
TCAGTGCTTCCTGCAGGGCCGCCACGTGTCATCCCGTAAATGATATCAGGGAAATTCATAACCCATATAGTTCTCAATAAAATAGTATTTATCAGAGTAGGTTTTATGTATGGTATAGTGATATTGAAGAGCTTGGTGAAGTAACCCGCACCGTCGATTTCCGCTGCATCGTAAAGAGAATCAGGGACAGACTGTAATGCTGCTAAAATCATGATAGCAAAAAAAGGTATTCCATACCAAACATTCACTAAAATAACAGAGAACATGGCTAACGAAGGGTCCGAAAGAAAACTAATGCCTTCTTCAATGATTCCAATTTTTATTAGTATATCATTGATCACTCCAAATTGCCCGTTTAACAACCATGACCATATTAAACCTATGGCAAATCCTGAAATTGCCCATGGATAAAAGACTAATCCTGCATATACCCCTCTACCTTTAAAAGGCTCTTTCATTAAAAGGGCTAAAATAAAACCCAAGATTAACTGAAAAAATACAGAAAATATAACCCATTTCAAAGTGTTCCAAATAGTATCAATGTAAAAAGGGTCGGAAAAGATGGTTTTAAAGTTTTCAAAACCTATCCATTCAATATTTTGGAAGTTATAAAGGGAGTAATTTTTAAAAGATAACATTACCCCACTGATAGTGGGGTATAAAATGATAAAAGATATTAATAACAAAGTGGGCAATAGCAAGAAAAAAATAAATTTTTTTCGTCTCAATTAGACCACCTAATTAATGCCGGCGTCTTTCCAAAAATCAGTCCACTGATTCAGGCAATTTTCTACAGAAAGTTTTCCGAGCAATACTTGTTGCATTGTTTTTTCCTGGAATTCATTCCACTTTCCCCAATTTTCGTTATCTAAAGGGTATTCTGTGAATTGATAATGTTCCGGATCGTCAAACATTTTGGTCCAACCTTCAAAAAGGTCTGAGCTGAAATACGAATCGTAAGTATAGACTGATTGTAAAACTGGTAAAGCACCATAACTCTTGCTCCAATAACCATTTATTTCAGCTGAAGCAACGAATTTAATGAATTTCCAAGCCAAATCTTTATGTTCTGAGTATGTAGGAATTCCCCAGCCTACGAATCCAAAGGATGGATAAACTTTTCCACTTGTACCTAACGGAAGTGGAGAAGTTTTATATTGGCCAGGTTGAAGCATTTCATTTAACATGCCTGTGGTATCAGGGTCTTGAAATAGTAGTGGTGTTATACCCGAAACAAACGAATTAACTTGCTCATCCCATCCCCAATTTATTGAATCTTTTGGAGCTGTGTCTTTATACAAACTAACATAGAAATTTAACGCTTCAATTGCTCTTGGGTCTTCAAAAATAATTTCACCAGATTTAGTTAAATACATATTATTTGGATCTATGTCATCAAAGAATGAAGTTAAAACAATATCAATAAAAGCCGTTGGATAGCCCTTTCCTCTAAAAGCGAAACCGTATTGATTTTTTCCAGATTCTGTTAATTTTTTTGATATTTCATACAATTCCGTCATTGTTTTTGGATAACTTTCAATCCCATATTTTGCTAAAATATCCGGTCTGTAAAAGAGCGCTTTTACAAATACACCATGGGGTAGCAAGTAAGGTCTACCCTGGTAAATGCTAGCTGCTTCTAAAACCCCCTCGACCATGTCATTTTTTTCAGGCCAAGATTCGATATAAGGAGTTAGATCTTCTAACTTCCCCATAGCAGCTAATGCGCTTAAATCCCAGTCCCCTATCTCTATAATATCAAGCGGTTGTTCTGTACTTACCATTAAATTTATCTTTTGATAGGCTGTTTCGTATGGTGGTGAAATAACATTAATTTTCACCCCAGGATTCAAAGTTTCAAACATTTGTATTATATTGTTTAAGGTAGGTGTTCTGTAGGGACTTGAAAATGCTTCAATAAGATTTAAAGTTATAACTTCTTCAGAAAAAATGAACAAACTAACCATCAAAACACAGATTAAAACAAGTAATTTTTTCATAAAACACACCCCCTAGTTTTATAAGTTTTGTTTAATTATATCATATCAGTAGAAAAGTCGAACACTTTAAAAAATAAACATGATATAATACAACAAAACAATGATTGATAATAAAGTAATTACTTTATCTCATATTAAAAAGGAGGAGTTCTGATGAACTTATTTCTTAGACCTAATCCAAAACCTAAAAAGTTAGTCTATGAAGGAGCAAATATTCATTTTGAAAGTTCAAAGTTTTCTATCTTCAAAAATTTTGAAGAAGAAAATTTTGTTAAGATTTTTCCAAGTGAACAGTTTGTCTTTGTAAAAGGCTCTGATAGAGCGGACTTAAAAATAGAATCTATTGTTTCTCCCTCTGAAAAGGATTTAAATGAATTTATCGAAAGTAACGATATAGAGTTAAGCATCGATATTATGGATGTAGAAAGTTATTTAATGAAAGTGAAAGAAGAAAATAGAACGGTTAAAATCTTTTCTAAATCAAAGAAAGGTATTTTCTATGGGCTACAAACCCTAAGGCAACTTATTGATTTTGAGAATAAACTTCTACCTGTAGTTGAGATATTCGATTCTCCATCTTTTAAAATGAGAGGAATAATTGAAGGTTTTTATGGGGAACCATGGAGTCATCAAAACAGATTGGATATGATAAATTTTTGTGGAAGAAATAAAATGAATACCTATTGGTACGCTCCAAAAGATGATCCATATCACAGGGAAAAATGGCGAGAGGATTATCCAGAAGAAGAAATGGAAAAAATAGATGAGCTAATAAAAGTTTCAAAAGGTAATTTTGTTGATTTTGTGTTTTGTGTAAGCCCCGGTCTCAGCATGAAATTTAGCGATCAAAAAGAGTTTGATTTATTGTGCAAAAAATACTATGAAATTTTAAGTAAAGGTGTAAAAAAATTTTCTATTCTTTTCGATGATATTCCTGAAAAGTTGAATTATGAAGAAGATGAAAGAGAGTTTGAAGGTAATTATGGTTTGGCTCAGATATATATAGCAAACAAGTTATACGAGTTTTTAAAGGGAAAAGATTCAGAGGCTAGTCTGTACTTATGCCCAACTGAATACTGGCAAGAAGAAGATTCAATGTACAGAAGGACGATAAAAGAACACTTAAATCCTGAAATTCCTGTAATATGGACAGGGAAGGGTGTATGGTCAAAAAGGGTGACCAGAAAAAACGCAGATAAGATTTTAAACCAGTTTGGCCATGATTTGATCTTATGGGATAATTATCCGGTAAATGATGCAGATCAAGGAGAACTTTTCTTAGCCCCTTTAATGAACAGGGAAAATGACTTATGTATATCAAGGGTAAAAGGGGTTATCTCAAATCCGATGAACCAGCCCTATGCATCAATGCTTGCCTTGCAAACAATAGCAGATTATCTTTGGAACTCACAAGGGTACGATCCTTGGTGTTCATGGAACAAGTCTATTTTTAATTTGGTAGGGTCAGACTTTTTTGAAGATATGAAATTATTCAGTGAAAATTTTCTAAAATCGAGAATTTTTGGGGAGACATCATTTAAGTTAAAAAGTCTAATAAAAGAATTCAGAAACGATTCCTTGAATAAGGAAAAAGAGTTGAAGGAATACTTATATAGATTGAGCAATCTTGAAGGAAAATTGAAATATATTAAAGACAAAAAGTTATATGATGATATACATCCATGGTTAAAAAAGCTTTCCCAGCTTGCAGAAATCGCTAGTAAACTGCTTAGTTCTAACGAAAAAGTTGATATAAAAAACGAGGTTGATAGATTAGGTTCTTATGTGGTTTGTGATGGTATTTTGGAAAAATTTATAAAAGAATTTTGAAGGGCAGTGATGATTTGAAAGAAAAAGATATTGAATCTTTAAACGAAATTGTTTTATCAGGAGTAAATAATGTATATACAGGGGCATCCGTTTTAATTGGTAAAAAAGAAAAGATATTGTATAAAAATGTTTTTGGAACAAAGGATGAAAAAGAAAAACTTACTGAAGAGGACATCTTTGATTTAGCAAGTGTTACCAAAGTTGTAGGAACTGCAACCGCAGTGATGAAACTAATAGATGAAAAACAAATAAAATTAGAAGATAAAATTGGCAAATTCCTAGAAGTAAGTGGACCAAAAAGCGAGGTTACAATCTTCGAATTATTAACTCATACTTCTGGAATGCAGGCTTATTCAAATCTGTGGGAAAAGTATAGTGGGGAAGAGTTGCTTAAACACATAATCAATATTCAGCCCCAAATTAGCCCTTACAAGTGTTACGAATATTCTTGCTTAAATTTTATAACACTTATGAAAATCGTTGAAGAAGTTACTCAAAAGCATTTCAAAGAATATGTTGAAGATATTTTTAAAAAAATAGGAATGGAAAATACTTGTTTCAATCCAAAGAATAAAGATAAAGCTGTATCCACATCTATCCGAGAAGGTAAAAGGTTAAAGGGTGTGGTCGAGGATGAACTCGCCTACTATTTAGGTGGAGTGAGTGGAAATGCAGGTTTGTTTTCCGATGCCAGTGATTTAAGGATTTTCATAATTAATTTGTTAAATGGGGAAATAGTTTCAAAAGGCACCTTAGATCTTTTTACAACTACTTTGGTAAAAAGAGGAGAAAGTACTACTCATATAGCCTGGATGGCTCCACCTGTGGCAGGATGTCAATACTCACTTGATAGCACAGGATTCGGTCACAATGGCTTTACAGGCACATCAATTTGGATTAGAAAAGATGGATTATTTTCTATATTTTTGGCAAATTCTGTTTACTACGATAGATTCTTAAAAAAACCCGAATTGAACGTGATAAGAAATAAAATAAATAATATAATTTTTGGAAAAGATTATTAACAAATAGACACTTTAGAAATAAAAGGAGAAGATATTATGTTGGTAGTAGGTTTAATGTCAGGAACATCACTGGATGGAATAGATGCTGCACTAGTTGAAATAACAGAAGAAGGGCCACAAAAGTTAAATGTAAAAGTTGTTAATTTTATAAATACACCGTATAGTAAAAAAATGCGAGAAAAAATTCTAGAATGTTCTGATCCCAAAACGGGTAGCGTTGACAAAATCTGCAGATTGAATTTCGAGCTTGGAGAATTGTTTGCTCAAGCCGCCAAAGAAGTTGTTGAATCAAAAGGTTTAAATATGCAAGATGTTAGTTTAATAGGTTCCCATGGGCAGACTATATACCATTATGTAAGTGATGATTTTATCTCCACTTTTCAAATTGGTGAAGCTTGTGTAATAGCAGAAAGAACAGGGACTACCACCGTTACCAACTTTAGAGCAAGAGATATCGCAGCTGGTGGTCAAGGAGCACCACTCGTACCTTATGTTGATTATATTTTGTTTAAAAATGATGATTACAACAGGGTTATGCAAAACATCGGAGGAATAGGAAACTTCACCTATATACCAAAAAAAGCCAAGATAGAAGATATAAAAGGTACCGACACAGGTCCAGGGAATATGCTCATAGATGGAGTAGTTCAGATTCTAAGCAACGGCGAGCAAAGTTATGACAAAGATGGAAAGATTAGTAAAAATGGGAAGATTTCTGATACGCTTTTAGCAGAACTAATGGCTCATCCTTTTATAAAAAAAGAGCCTCCCAAAACCACAGGAAGAGAAGTTTTTGGGTTAAAGCATGCCCAAGAGATAATAAACAGAGGAAAAAGCATGAAATTAAACGACGAAGATATTGTTGCAACCGTAACAGCTTTTACCGCTAAATCCATTGCCGATGCCTATCTAAGATTTATAGGCACTAACATAGACCAAGTTATAATCTCTGGTGGTGGAAGTTATAATCCTACTTTGGTATCGATGATAAAATATTATGTAAAAAAAATGATAGAAGAAAAAACTGTGGTGATGGTTTTAGAAGAATTAGGTTTTTCAAGCGATGCTAAAGAAGCGGTAGCGTTTGCTATATTAGCTTATCAAACTTACAAAGGACGAAAAAATAATGTACCTCAAATAACTGGGGCAAAAAGGTTTGTTACTCTTGGTGAAGTGGTTCCCGAAGATGAAAATAAAAATGTTGACAAAACACTATTTTGATGATATAATCATCTTTGGTTTTTGAAACTCTTTGTTTTTTCCGGGTTAGCTCAACGGTAGAGCGGGTGGCTGTTAACCACTAGGTTGGGGGTTCGAATCCCTCACCCGGAGCCACTAAAGTAGTATCATCCCCTCATAGCAGCGAATTAGTTCGCTGCTTTTTTGTTTTTGTATTTAAATGATATAATTAAAATAAATTATTATAGAATATGCAAAAAACTCAGAATGAGGTGATATCAATTACACCAAGGTTTTCAAAAACATTGAAAAAAGCAAAAATAGAATTTGACAAAATCCATCATTTTTTGGTGAAAGATCCTTTGGTGAAAGAAACCCTGTTTACTTCAAGTTCAAAAATTTATTCTGCTTTGAGAGCGGTTAACTTATTTTTTTCTTTTGTTGTGTTTATTCCTATTATAGGAAGCATATGGGATTTTAACTTACCTCATTTTTTAGGATACCTCTTAAGTGCCTTTGGAGTTTATTTAACTTGGATTTTTGAGTGGGTAACAAAGTCTACAATTCTTGAAGAGATTCGTACAATAACAATAATTCAAATTTCTTTACATAGTGTATTTGGGATGTGGTACGGCTTTTATGATAATTTTGAAATTTACGATTTTATTCTTCATATTACTGGAGGTATTTGGCTTTCATTTCTTATATATCCATTGGTAATGGGTTCTGAACTAATCTGGACCAAGATGAAAATGCCTTTTTTCTTTCTAAAAATATTTGTTGTTACCCTCTCTATTGTTATGACATTGGGTTTGTTTTGGGAAATAGGAGAATTTATTTCGGATTTAATCTTTAGAGACTATCCTGGATATAGAATGGCTCAAGAAGAAAGCCTTTTCGATACGATGACGGATTTTTTAGGGAACTTTATAGGAAGTTTAACTGGAATATATATTTTTTGGAACACTCTGAAAAGACTAAACAAATCCCGTGATATGGATTCCTTATTAGAAAGAATTGGATCGGCTTTAAGAGATTATGTGAATTCTTTTTAAAAGCTTCTATACCAGTAAATTGGAAAATTATTGAAGTTACAGTGTTGAACTGGGTGAAGGTAGAACAGTCTGGACTTATGAAATATTGAATTTTAATTTACAATTGGAGTAATTGTTGAAGGAGTTGAATTAAAATGAACAAAAAAACATTCTTTTCTCTTGATGGAATAAAGATTTTGAATGAAGATATGTTAACAACCCAAAAAATAGAAAACAACAGTATTGACTTAATTGTTACCTCACCTCCCTACAATGTGGATATTAAATATGAATCCCATAACGATAAAATCTCTTACGAAGATTATCTTGAATTTAGCAAAAAATGGTTATCTCGTTGCTATAACTGGTTAAAAGAAGATGGTAGATTTTGCTTGAATATTCCATTAGATAAAAACAAAGGTGGTCAACAAAGTGTGGGAGCAGATTTAACTGTCTTGGCTAAGGATATTGGTTTTAAATATCATTCTACAATCATTTGGAATGAAGGGAATATATCTAGAAGAACAGCTTGGGGGTCATGGTTATCTGCCTCTGCTCCATATGTTATTTCCCCTGTTGAATTGATAGTTATTCTGTATAAAAACAATTGGAAAAAAAGTTCAGGTAGTGGGATATCAGATATTGCAAAGAATGAATTTATAGAATGGACCAATGGGCTTTGGACATTTTCTGGTGAGAGCAAAAAGAAAATTGGACATCCGGCTCCTTTTCCTGTTGAATTACCAAAAAGATGCATAAAATTGTTCTCCTTTGTAGGAGACCTCGTTTTGGATCCTTTTATGGGTTCAGGAACTACGCTATTAGCTGCGTATAAAAACAATAGAAGGGCAATTGGTCTGGAAATTGATGAATCTTATTGTAAATTGGCCAAAAATAGATTAATAAGTGAATGTAAAATTAATGAACGAAAACTATTTGGAGAAAGAAAAAATGAAAAAGTCTAAAACTATTTCTGAACTTGTAATGGATTATTTTAAAAAACATCCAAATGAAGATTTACCACATGGGCCTGTAGTGGATTGGGTTACAAAGGAATGGTTAAAAAACCATGAAAACCCCCCTCGAGATCCGTGGAGAGCTATTAGAAAACTTTATCAGCAAGGAAAATTATTAAAGATAAAAAAAGGTGTCTATAGATACGATCCTGATTACACTAAAAAAACAGAACTTTTTGAATTTCCTCCAAAAGTGAAAGAAGAAATCTTAAAACGTGATGGTTATAAGTGTGTAGTTTGTGGTATGGGGCTAAAAGATGGTGTAGAATTAGTTGTGGACCATATTATACCCAGAGACAAAGGTGGCTCCAATGATATTTCTAATGGACAAACCTTATGCATGAAACATAATTTGCTTAAGAAAAACTACTCTCAAACAGAAGCTGGAAAAAGATATTTCATTAAAATATACGAAAAAGCTGTCGCTGAAAATGATCATAAGATGATTCAATTTTGCAAAAGAATATTCGATGCTTATGATGAGTACGGAATCAATGGTCATATTCCAAGGCCAAACGGTAAGTCAAAAAACAAACAGTAATTAAAAAGCCTTCCAAAAGAGGTAATGATTAAAAACTAGTTTGGTATAAAAATTTTCCTACACTCTTTCCGAAATGGAAAAGGAGGAAAGTTCACATATGAAAAACCTGATATTAGTTAGGCACGCTAAAGCAGAAAAAAGGTCCGCGGAAATTGATGATTATGAAAGAAAGTTGACAAAAGTCGGTAGAAACGATTCTAAAGAAGTTGCAGAATATGTGGCCAAACTTTTAAATAATGTTGATCTTTTGGTTACCTCTCCTGCTTTGAGGGCAAAAGAAACAGCTGAAATCTTTGCAAAGTCTTTTAAATCCAAGCCAAAGATAACAGAAGAAGAGATACTATACGAAGGAGAAGTAGAAGAAATAAGTGAAAAAATTCCAAATATTATTAAGGGTTATAACAATGTGATTATATTTGGGCATAATCCCACTTTTGACGAACTTGCAAAAAAGTTAACTGGTGATGATTTGCATTTGAGAAAGGCAGGAGTAATTTGTATTGAAGGAGAATCATTCGATGATATTTTATCTGGGAAAGGAAAATTAAAATGGATGGTAGATCCGAAGTCACTAAACTCTTAAACGATGTTTCATCAAACCCATGGATGTTTTTGAAAGAGTACATCGAATATTTTGAAAGGATTAAACATCGCCTTCTAAAAAACATCTCTAATGTTTTAGATGAAGAGAGAGAAGATAGTATTCACGACATGAGAACATCGTGCAGAAGGATAGAAGCAATTATAGCTTTTTTAGAAGGATTTTCAAAACACGAAAGCTCTAAGAAAGCTGAGAAAAAAGTAAATAAGATATTAAAAATAAGCAATAAATCTAGAGATTATCAAGTTCACCTAGATTTTCTTAAGAAAATTGAAGAAGAAAATAATGAAATAATCGATTATTTCGAGAGAAAATATAGTAAAGAGAAGGAGAAGTTGAAAAGTTATTTAAGTTCTTTAAAAATCTCGGAGTTAGATCATCTACTGGAAAGTTGTTTAAGTTTCTTGGTATTTGATTTTATACAAAACTTTCAGATAAATGATCCTTATTTTGCTAATCTTTATATAAAAGAATTTAAAGAAGTTTATGAAGAGTTTAAAATTACAGATAGAAGTGACTATAGAAAGCTTCATAAAATAAGGATAAAGATTAAAAACCTGCGTTATAAAGCAGAGATATTGAGGGCACTGAAAAGTAGCACTTTACCTGAAGAAGACATGTTTAAAAGGATTCAAGATATTTTAGGAACTCATCATGATTTGATTGTTTTAAAGAAAAAGTTGGTAAAAAAATTTCAAGAAAATAATATTATAGGTTTATTAAAAGAAATTGATAAAGAAATAAACCAATTACAAGGGAAGATAGATGTAGAAGTGATTGAGATTTTTGAAAAGTTGTACAATAACATTTCTAGTCAAGAGGCTTAAATTTAAATCTTTTAAAGAGGGTGAAAAAAATGAGTAATTGGATAGGGGTAGATATAGGAGGGACTAAAATCCTTGGAACTTTATTTGATGAGAAAGGTAACAAATTGAAGACGGAGAAAAAAAGTTCCAAAAGTTCAAAAGGCAAAGAGAAAGTTGTTGAGCAGTTGAAGAAAGTTTTGGATTCTTTGCTGAAGGAGAATAAAGATGTAAAAGGGATAGGAATAGGTGTACCAGGAGTTATAAAAGATGGAAAAATTACCTTTACTCCCAACATGCCGTTGAATGAATTTAATTTAGTCGATTTTGTTGAGCAAGAGTACAACATCAAAACGATTATAGAAAACGATGCTAATGCGAGTATGTATGGGGAATGGAAGTTTGGTGCCGCTAAAGGAGCAAAAAACGCCGTAGGTTATTTTGTAGGAACAGGAATTGGTGGAGGTTTAATATTGAATGAGTCATTATATAAAGGTTCATTCAATTTTGCTGCCGAGATTGGACACATGAATGTGTACCCTGAAGGCCCTCTTTGTGGTTGTAATCTTCGAGGTTGTTTGGAAAGTTTGTCTTCTAAAGTAGCTATCCAAAGAGAAATAATTAGAAAAAAAGAAAGAGGCGAAAAGACCTTAATAAAAAGCAGTGACTTGAAAGGTATAGTAAAAAGTTCAACTTTAAAAACTGCTTATGATGAAGGGGATGATCTTGTTAGAGGTATCTTGAACGATGCCGCAAGGTATATTGGAATAAATGCTGGTTCCATCATTAATTTATTAAATCCTGAAGTTATTGTTTTAGGAGGGGGGGTCATGGAGGCTTTAGGAGAACAATTGATTCCTATAGTAGTTGAAACAGCCCAGCAGTACTCTATACCTCACATCTTTGAGTGTTGTGAGTTTAAATTATCCCAATTGCTGGATGATGCATGCTTGTATGGGGTTTTTTCGCTTGTTAAAGAAAAAGTAGGTGTATAGCAATGGTAGCAGGTGTTATAAACATTGGAACAGAAAATATATCTTTTGATATAGCTCAGAACGATCAAGATGATATTAATTTGATAGAAAGTTTAGATTATCCATTATTTTTGGGAAAAGATACCTTCACAACAGGAAGGATATCTTTTGAAAAAGTGGAGATCCTAAGTCAAAAACTTCTAGGATTCAAAAGAGTGGCAGAAGAATATGGGACTAATAGATTGAAGATAGTAGGTACCACCGCTTTGAGAGAAGCAGAAAATCTTGATTTTATTTTAGATCTGATCGAAACAAGAACAGGTTTGACTATCAATGTTTTAGATGATTATGAAGAGAAATCACATATCTATATGGAATTGATAAGGAATTTTGAAAAATATAAAAAGTACAAAAAGGATGATGTTTTATTTGTTTACATAGGAACGGGAAGTATGGGGTTAGCGACTTATTCAAAGGGCTTGATAGATAATTCTCAAAATATAAAAATAGGTTCTGTAAAAGTCTCAGAGATGCTCAGAGATTTGGAAGAAAACACATTACACTATAGTAATTTAATAAGAGAGTATTTGAGTACATTTTACCACCCAATCAAGGTTTGGCTTAGTAATAAAAAGATCAAAACCTTTGTAACTTGCGGTAATGAAATAGAGTTTTTAGCTGGGCTATTGGAAAAGGATGAAGAAGAAGTAATGAACGTTTCCCAGGCTGAATTCAATGTTCTTTTTCAGGATTTGAAATCAAAGAATGCCACCGAATTATCTAGAGAATACAATATTTCAGAAAGCAAAGCAAATTCGTTATTATCAGCATTAGCTTTTTACCGATTACTTTTGGAAGTGTCCCAAGCAGAAAATATTTTGGTTTTTCCAAAGGTTAATTTAAGTAGTAGTTTGTTATTTCAAGTGTTGTTAAGCAGAAAATATAGAAGATTTTTTAATTTATTGGAAAAGAGTACGATCATCTCTTCACGAAATATAGGTAAAAAGTATTCCTATGAGGAGACGCACAGCCAAACAGTAGAAAAATATGCGATGAAATTATTCGATGTTTTAGAACCGATTCATCAATTGGGTAAAAGACATAGACTTCTTTTGCAAGTGGCTGCAATTTTGCATGACATGGGGAAATATGTAAATATTAAGAAACATTATTTGCATTCGTACAATATAATTAAGGGTTCAGAGATTATAGGTTTAACTTCAAGAGAATTAGACGTTGTCTCAAGAATTGCTTACTTTCACAGTGCCCAAGATTTGGAGATTGATGATTATTCATCACAACTGGAAAACATATCAGATAAGATTTTGATAACAAAGATGCTTGCTATATTGAGGCTTGCAGACGCCTTAGATGTGGCTCATGAGAGTAAATTGGGAGATATTGAAGTTAATTTAGAGGGTAATCGTCTGATTATAACTACTCATACATCAAAAGAAACTTTGCTAGAAGAGTGGGCATTGAAAAGGAAGGATAATTTCTTCTTAGAAGTCTTTGGAATAGTTCCTGAGTTAGTTAGAAAAATTTAAAGGGATGAGATTTAATGGCAAAAACTAGTAGCAGCAAAACTAAAGAAAAGAAAATTGATTTGAACGATTATAAATATTATAACAATAGAGAGTTAAGTTGGTTGGATTTCAATTTCAGAGTGTTAGAAGAAGCCTATGACACAACGAATCCTCTTTTAGAAAGAGTTAAATTTCTTTCCATAACCTCATCCAACCTTGAAGAGTTTTATATGATAAGGGTGGCTGGTTTAGAAGAACAACTTCAAGCTGGTTTCAGCGGAGTTGATATTTCTGGTTTAACTCCCCGAGACCAATTAATGAAGATCTCCCAAAAAACTCATAAAATGGTGGAAATGCAATATAATTGTTTAGAAAACGAGTTATTACCTTCTTTAGAGAAGGAGAAAATTAAAGTTGTCAAAATTGATGAAATTGATGAAGAAAAAAAGGAGTTTTTAGATAATTATTTTCAAACGGCCGTTTTTCCTGTTGTTACTCCAATGGCGGTCGATCAGAGTAGACCATTTCCAATATTACCTGGTAGCGGCATTAATTTAGGTGTGGAGTTAGAAGATGAAAAAGGGGAAACGTTATTTGCCTTTATACCATTACCGACGATTTTTCCTAGGTTTATAAACATCCCTTGTGAGGATGGTACGTGTTTATTTTTAACGGAAGATCTTTTAAAAATGCATTCTGATTTATTTTTCAGCGGATACAAAGTGGTTGAGATCTCTGAGTTCAGAATCACACGCGATGGAGACCTTTCTATCGACGAGGATGATGCTAGAGATTTGTTAATTGAAATTGAAAGTTCACTCAAAGAAAGAAAAACAGGTTATCCTGTCAAATTAGAAATATCCAAAAATATGGGAGAGAACCTGAGAAATTTCCTATTAAATGCACTAAATTTAAGAAGCGATAATATTTTCGAGATATCTAACCTATTAGATTTAAGTTCTCTTATGGAAATAGCTAATTTAGAAGGGTATGAACATTTAAAATTTGAGCATTATTCTCCTCAACCTTCCCCAAGCTTTTATGGCAAGGAAGATATCTTTAAGGTAATTAGAGACAAGGATGTTCTTCTACATCGCCCCTATGAATCTTTTGAGCATGTAATGGATTTTTTAAGGCAGGCAGCGGAAGATCCACAAGTATTGGCTATCAAACAAACTTTGTACAGAGTTGGGAAAACATCTCCAATCATAGATTACCTTATAAAAGCAGCAGAAAACGGTAAACAAGTTACCGTTGTGGTAGAAGTAAAAGCCAGATTTGATGAAGAAAATAATATCCAATGGGCTAAGGAGTTGGAAAAAGCTGGTTGTCACGTTGTTTATGGACTTGTTGGATTAAAAGTACATGCAAAACTTTTGTTGATTGTTAGAAAGGAAGAAGGTGGGATCAGAAGATACGTTCATATGAGTACTGGGAATTACAATTACATAACTGCAAGATTGTATGAAGATATAGATTTTTTTACTTGTAAGGAAAGTTATGCTCAAGATGTATCGGCACTATTCAATATCTTAACGGGTTATTCAAAACCTCCAACATGGAAAAAATTGGGAGTTGCCCCTACAAGTTTGAGGGAAACTTTTTTACAGTGGATTGATAATGAAATAGATGCGGTTAAAAAAGGTGGAAAAGGGAAAATAATAATAAAAGTGAATTCCTTGCTAGATGTATCTATAATTAAAGCATTATATAAGGCATCTATGGCCGGTGTGAAAGTTAACTTAATCGTTAGAGGGATATGTGCTTTAAAAGTAGGAATAAAAGGTGTTAGTGAAGGCATAACGGTTAGAAGTGTAGTGGGAAGGTATTTAGAACATAGTAGAATATATTATTTTGAAAATAACGGATTACCTAAATTATTTATATCAAGTGCCGATTTAATGCCTCGAAATTTGGATAGAAGAGTTGAATCTTTGATACCAATAGAGCAGGAAGATTTAAAGCTAAGATTAATAGATGTATTGAACCTTTATTTAAAAG
>LDZR01000847.1_pt1 | contig 14424 bp, 14 predicted proteins | sample 615371 | NCBI WGS metagenome assembly LDZR01 (sample SAMN03408294, study PRJNA278302) | terrestrial metagenome | isolation source: oil reservoir sample K2 | place: USA: Alaska, North Slope, Kuparuk formation | collected 2013
ACTGAATCTTTTCGTTTATAAATATGTGAATATATTTGCAATATCTATAATATTGAGTACTTTGATAATAACCTTACTAATAGATTACTCTACTGGCTTAATTTCAGGCCTCATATTTTCTGCTTTCTTTGGTATTTTATTCGGATTTGATTTGAAATTCACGATTTTTTTGTTTTTACCGGCAGCGGTTGTCGCACTTTCCTCCAGAAAAATCAAAAGAAGAATAGAGATAATACTTCCATTTTTTTGGGCTAGTTTAACACAAATTATCGTTGCTTATGTAATTAACTTATACTATACTCCTTTAGACTATCTAATAATAATTGAAAGTAATTTTTTAAGCATGTTGGTAACCATGGGTATTTTACCATTCTTTGAATACTTAACTAGAGTATATTCAGAAATTGGTTTATTGGAACTGGGTAATTTAAGTAATCCTTTGCTAAAAAATCTTTCTTTGAAAGCACCTGGGACATACTATCACAGCATGATCATATCTAACTTAGCCGAAAGTTCCTCCGAAATTATCAACGGAAATACGGTGTTAGCTAGGGTAGGCTCTTATTTCCACGATATAGGGAAGGTGTGGAGGCCTCAGTTTTTCACAGAAAATCAAAAGAATAAAAACCCTCATTCAGATATAAGTGCCAAATTAAGTTCTTTGATATTAAACAACCATGTTAGCTATGGGATTGAATTGGCAAAAAAACACCGTTTGCCCATACTAATAGAAGATATGATAGCTCAGCATCATGGTACAAGGGTTAAGCAATTCTTTTACAGCGAATATTATAATCAAACAGGAATAAAAGATACAAACATGTTCAGATACCCTGGACCCATTCCTAAATTTAAGGAAGCTGCCATACTGATGATATGTGATGTAACCGAAGCAATGGTAAGAAGTATGCAGGATTTAAACGCTGTAGATCTTAATGAAAAGCTTGATAATTTGATCAATTCTCTTTTTTTTGAAGGACAGTTAGATGATTGTGGATTAACACTTAAAGAAATCAAAAAAATAAAAGGCCGTATTGTTAGGACAATAATGGAAATGAATCATAAAAGGATATCCTACCCCAAAGTAGAGGCAAAAGAACTTAGAGAGTAGAGGGAGAAAGCTTTTGAAAATAAACGTTATAAACCAACAAGATTTAAGAACAATAGATACTAAAAAAATCAAAGATATCGCCAAAGAACTTCTTCTAAAAGAGGTTGGTGAAGGAAATTTTGAACTAAACATATTAATCACCGATGATAAAAGTATAAGCGAATACAATAAATATAGAGGCAAAAGTACACCGACAGATGTTTTATCCTTTTCATATGGTTTAAATGAACCTGTCCTTGGAGATATTGTTATCTCTGTTGAAAGTATAGAAAAACAGGCGCCTGATTTTGGTAATTCCTTTGAAGAAGAATTCTATTATATACTTATTCATGGCTTATTACATATAGTTGGCTACGATCATGAAAGCTCTGAAGAAGATGCAAAAAAGATGTTCGAAGTTCAAGAACAATATTTTCATCAATTAATTAAAAACAGGAGGAGATAGTGTTGGCTACAGTAAAACCTTTTAAAGCTTTAAGACCACATAAAGGGATAGAACAGTGTTTCTCTTGCCCACCCTACGACGTGCTTGAGGAGGATGAAGTTAAGGAAATAATCTCTAGAAATCCCAATTCTTTCTTGAGAGTAACAAGGTCCGAAGTAGAGGCTGAAGAAGATTCTAAAGAGGCTATTTACAAAAAAGCCAACGAAAATCTCAAATCTTTTATCAAAAAAGGAGTATTAATCAATGATCCCGATCCATCTTTTTATATTTATCGTGAAACCTGGAAAGGGGTTTCTCAAACAGGTTTTTTTGCAGTTGTGAGTGTGGATGAGTACGATAAAGGGATTATAAAAAAACATGAATTAACAAGAAGAGACAAAGAAGACGATAGGACAAATCACATATTAAATCTAAATGCACAAACTGGACCTGTATTCTTAACCCACAAAGCCCAGGAAGATTTAAAAACAATTATTGACAAGCTCATAAAAAACAAAGAGATTCTTTATTGCTTTTGCGATGAAAACAATGTGAAACATGAACTTTGGAAAATCCAAGAGGAAGCCGAAAAGGAACGAATAGAAAAAGCTTTTAGCAGTATCGAATATCTTTACATTGTAGATGGACACCATAGAGCTGCCGCAGCTTCCAGAGCTCAAAAAATAATGAAAGAAAAAGACACGAATTACTCTTTGGATAAACCCTACAATTATTTTATGGCGGTCATTTTCCCACACAACGAACTCAGGGTACTCCCATACAATAGAATAGTTAAAGATCTAAACGGTTTAAAAGAAGAAGAATTTTTGAAAAAGATCGGTTCCTATTTTGAAGTAGAAGAAGCCCCATTCTCACCTTATTCTCCTGATTCCCCTCACTTCTTTGGTATGTATCTTCAAAAAAAGTGGTACAAACTCACATTTAAAGGTAAAGAAAGTGAAGATCCTGTTGAAAACCTTGATGTACAAATATTACAAAAATACCTACTGGATCCCATACTTTCTATAAAAGATCCTAGAAGCGATCCAAGAATATATTTCCTTGGTGGTATTAGAGGCGTAAAAGAAATCGAAAAGTGGGTAGACACAAAAGATTGGAAAGTTGGATTTTCTATGTATCCTACCCAAATAGACCAACTCCTAAAAGTTGCTGACATGAACAAGATAATGCCGCCTAAATCCACTTGGTTTGAACCAAAATTGAGGAGTGGCTTATTTATTCACAAATTAAGTTAAAACTTTTCCACACTTTAGAGGTGGTAGTTATAAAATACTACAATTTCGATTTAAAAAACAAAATCGAAACAATAAAAACTCATGCCGTTGATGAAAAAATTCAAGTAGATGAAATAAAGGTATTTGAAAATAATCTGTACGGAATAAAAAGAAAATGGAAGATTTTATCTTCTCATAACTCCGTTGATTTCATAAAACGCATACTATACCCCAGTGACAACGTTATGCTAACCTATTATCATGATGAGAAAGGTGAAATGTCTAAATATCTCGTTTATATAGATTTTGGTAAATACAATGTCAGCAGCGGAAATATTGAATTTCAAGATCAAGAATTAGATCTTCTAGTTTATAACAACTTAAAATACAAAATACTCGATATGGACGAATTATTAAATGCTTTTGATTGCGAAAAAATCACTTTTTCTGATATGCAAAAGATTTTAATAACTCTTGAGCAGTTTATTAATAATTTTAATTATTTGGGTATAATTGACTCTCTTCAACTCAGATTTGGTACAAACGCTATTAATTGGCTTTTGAAAAACAAAACTAGCATAGTATAATAACTCATAACTGGAGGGGAAAATATTGAGAAAACTTTATCGTTCCAGAGAAAACAAGATTTTGGCTGGTGTTTGTGGAGGCTTAGGTGAATATTTCCAAATAGATCCAGTCATCATAAGATTGTTGTGGATTGTATTAAGTTTAGTTTGGGGATTCGGAGTTATTTTGTATATAATCGCAATTTTTATAATTCCCCCTCAACCTCAAGGAAATAATAATTCTGAACAATTTGAAGAAACACCCGAAAACGAGCATAGTCATATTTCACATAATATAGAAGACGAAGACAGAAAAGTCGTCATAGGTTTGTTTGCTTTACTATTTATCGTAATTGGGCTAATTATTTTGGTAAGTATAATAACTCCTTCTACATTCTTCTTTAGAAATTTTATCAAAATCGTAATAAGTATATTGCTGATAGGAATTGGAGCATATTTAATTTCTAAATCAAGAACCAAAAAATAATTTTGGACGAAGGGCAAAGACTCTTTTATCCTTAGGAGCGGGCTGCGGGGCAAAGGGGCGCTAAAGAAAGCTTTTTAAGAGTGTATATAGTATTATTTTAGTGCTTTTTTCGCATAAATTTGTTAAAAACTACTCAAATTTAATGAAAATATTAACAATTTAGATTCTATTAATAAATACCATTAAAATTTTTGCATTTCAAAATTAGAAGTTTCCAATCTCAAAAATAAAAGGAGGCGAAGGAATGGAAAAGTATTATGAAAAAGAACTTTTGGAAGAACTTCACGATATTCAAGAAACATACGGGTTCATCTCTGAAGAGGATATCTTGAGAATCTCACAAAAAAGAGACATCCCCAAAGCTCAGTTGTACGGAGTGATCAGTTTTTATTCTATGTTCCATCTTGAACCAACTGGGAAATACATCGTACGTGTTTGTGACAGTGTCTCATGTAGATTAAACGAGTCCGCAGCACTAGTTAAAGCCCTAAAAGATTATCTCAAAGTTGGAGAAAATGAAACCACAAAAGACAAAAAATTCACATTAGAGGTAGTTGAATGTTTAGGACATTGCGATGAAGGTCCTGTAATGATGGTTAATGATGCTTATTACACCCATCTAACGGTTACAAAGGCTATTCAAATACTCGATTCACTGGAATAGGAGGTTAAATATATGGAAAAAATCTTTCTAAAAAAGGACTTGGGTAAAAGTTTGGAAGAGTACGATTTCCCAGGCTTAAAAAATGCTTTGAATATGGAACCCCAACAAGTTATCAACAAAATAAAAGAAAGTGGTTTAAGAGGAAGAGGGGGAGCCGGTTTTCCTACAGGTATAAAATGGGAAACGGTGCTTTCAATTGAGGATGACACCAAGTTTATCATATGTAATGCGGATGAAGGAGAACCAGGAACTTTCAAAGACAGATTTTTGTTGGAAAATCTACCCTTTAAAGTTTTGGAAGGCATAATAATCAGCGGTTATGCCACTGGATCAAAATATGGTTACATCTACATTAGAGGTGAATACGTAGAAGCAATAAAAATCGTTAAGAAAGCTATCGAAAAACTTTATGAAAAAAATATATTGGGAGAAAATATTCTAAACTCAGATTTCTCGTTTGATTTGAAGTTAGTGAGAGGTGCTGGGGCCTACGTATGTGGAGACGAAACATCTTTAATCAATTCCATTGAAGGAGACAGAGGAAAATCCCGTATAAAACCTCCCTTACCAGTTTTTGAGGGATTGTATGGTAAACCGACAGTTGTCAATAACGTTGAAACATTAGCTGCAGCAGCAGAAATAATGAACTATGATAACAACCCTTATTCAGAAATGGGAACCGAAAAAAGTAGAGGAACAAAATTAGTCTCTATCAGTGGTGACGTTAACAAACCAGGCGTTTACGAAGTAGAATTTGGAAAGTTAACAGTTAGAGATATCGTACAAGAATTGGCAGGAGGGGTTAAAGGAGAAAAAATCGGTTTTGTTATACCCGGTGGAATTTCCACCGAAGCATTAACTGAAGAAGAATTAGATGTACCTTACACCTATGAAAATCTTCAAAAATTGGGGAGTAACATCGGATCTGGTGGAATGATCGTAGTTTCTTCACAAAGAAATTATTTAGAAATCGTTAAAAATGTCTCTGACTTTTTTAGAGACGAAACGTGTGGAACGTGTTTCCCATGTAGAGAAGGAAACAAGAATATAAGCAAAATCGTTTCGGATATATATAAAAGAGGATATCCAACTTCAAAAGAAATAGAAATAATCTCTGATATACAGTATGCGGTAAGCTCAGCAGCACGTTGTGGATTTGGAGAATCTTCGTTGAACCTCATTCTCTCCCTGTTTGAGAAATTTTACACAAAGAAGGTGGAAGTATGAAAGTAAAGATAAACAACAGAGAATATGAATTTGACCATGAAATTAGTATTTTAGATGCCACAAAGAAAGCTCACATAAAAATACCTACACTTTGTTATTCTGAAAAACTTGAACCTTTTGGAAGTTGCAGACTTTGCTCAGTTGAAATAAAGGGTGAAAGAACCTTAAAACCTGCTTGTGTAACAAAAATTACTGATGGTATGGAAATCTTTACTCATTCCCAAAGGATAAGAAAAACAAGAAAAACTATCATGGAATTGATAATAGCTTCTCATGGGATAAACTGCAACTTAAATTGCCTTACATGTTCAAAATCCGGTAGTTGTGAGATAAAAGAGGTTGCTGAAGAAATAGGTGTAACTGAAATAAGGGTCCCTCCGATATCTAATGATCTATCAGAAGATAGAAGCAGTTATTCAATCGTCAGAGAACCTCAAAAATGTATCGTTTGTAACCGATGCGTCAGAAAATGCTCAGAAGTCCAGTCGGTTAACATATTAACGATTGCAAACAGAGGGCCAGATACATACGTTACAACTTTCATGGACAAAGGTATGGGGAACGTAGATTGTACAAATTGTGGGCAATGTATCTTAGAATGCCCCACAGGAGCCTTACATGAGGTTTATCAAATGGATCAAGTTTGGAATGCTCTCTCTGACGAAAGTAAATTTGTAATCGTTCAAACGGCCCCTGCTGTTAGAGTTGCAATAGCAGAAGAATTTGAAGCGGAGCCTGGAAAAATCGCTACAGGACAAATGGTGGCAGGATTAAGATTGTTAGGATTTGACAAAGTATTCGATACTAACTTTTCCGCAGACTTAACGATAATGGAAGAGGCAAATGAATTCATTGAAAGATTCAAAAATAATGGAAAGCTTCCTTTATTCACATCTTGTAGTCCAGGATGGGTTAAATTCTTAGAACATAATTATCCCGAATTTATTGATAACCTTTCATCGTGTAAATCTCCTCAACAGATGTTTGGAGCTATTGCCAAAACATATTATGCAAACAAATTAGGAATCTCAAAAGAAGATATGGTTGTCGTTTCTGTCATGCCATGTACCGCCAAGAAATTTGAACGGGTTAGACCAGAAATGAAGGGCGATGTCGATTATGTATTAACTACCCGTGAACTGGCAAAAATGTTTAAACTTGCTGGTATAGATTTGCTGAACGTTCCACCGGAGGAGTATGATGAACCTTTAGGCATCTCTTCTGGTGCCGGCGCAATTTTTGGGGCAACGGGTGGTGTTATGGAAGCCGCTTTGAGAACTGCTTACGAAGTGATAACTGGTAAAGAATTAGAAAAATTGGACTTTGAAGCCGTTAGAGGCATTGAAGGAATAAAGGAAGCAACGGTAGAAATTAACGGAATAAATTTAAAAGTAGCTGTCGTGAATGGTTTAGGGAACGCCCGAAAGGTTTTAGAAATGATCAAAAGCGGTGAAAAAGAGTATCATTTTGTGGAATTCATGGCATGTCCAGGTGGATGTATTGGTGGCGGTGGTCAACCTATCCCAACAAACAGCGAAATACTTCTAAAAAGGATGCAAGCGATATACGAAGTAGACAGATCCCTGCCAATAAGAAAATCTCATGAAAACCCTGCTATCAAAATTTTATACGAAGAATTTCTAGAAGAACCATTAAGCGAGAAATCTCATGAATTGTTGCACACAACTTATCTTGCAAGGAGCTAATAAGGGCCTTTTGGCCCTTATTTTTCAACAGGTAAAAACAAAGATAACACAGTTCCTTTTCCAACTTCGCTCTTGACTTCTATTCTTCCATCATGAGCATTAACGATCTCTTTAACAATTGCTAGCCCTAAGCCGGTACTTTTTTCACTGCTTGTCCTTGCTTTATCTCCCCTATAGAAACGATCGAATATTCTATGTAAATCTCCTTGAGGAATACCTCTACCGGTGTCTTCTATCGATATTTTAGCAAAATTACCTCTTTTAACAGTAGAAATAGTAACTTTTCCTTCATCCGTATACTTTAAAGAATTATCTAAAATATTTATAAGAGCTTCTTTTAATTTATCTTTATCTGCTCTGATATATAGCTCTTCCAATTTTGCAACTTGCAAAGTTAAACCCTTGTTGTGGTATAAAGGACTAACTTTTTTTATTACTTCCTCCAACAAGGATTTCAAATTAATTTTCGTGAAATTGTAAAATTGAGTTTTGTTATCACTCCTGGCTAAAAAAAGCAATTTATCGATAATTTCTGACATATAGGAAGTTTCTTCCAAAATCAACTCTAATGATTTTTTATACTCTTCTATTGACCTGTCTTTTTTCAAAGTCAAACTACTTTCAGCTTGTATTATTGAAAGTGGGGTTCTTAAATCATGAGAAACATCCGCGGTGAATTGTTTCTGTTGTTCAAAGGCTTTTTCAAGCCTAGAAATCATTTGATTCAATGTGGAGGCTAGCCTTCCTAACTCATCTTGTGACTTTACTTTTATCCTTTCATTCAAATTATTTTCCTCGATATTTTTTGCGGTATCTATAATTTTTTCAACAGGTCGAAGAGAACTATCGGCATAAAAAAATCCCCCTATCCCCGCAAGAATCATTACTAAAACACCAGTCGATATCCCACATTTTCTCCTCAAGAATAGTTCTGGTAACTACTATTTTTGGATTCCTCATAAAATACTCCAAGATATTGTATTCCTTCGGGGTTAATTTCAATTTTTTCTCCCCCATCCAAACCTCTCTTGTTAAGGTGTTTAAAGTTAAATCTCCCACTTTAAGAACTGGGTTACGAGTGAAACTTTCTCTTCTCAGCAAAGATCTAACCCTTGCAAATAATTCATCGAAATCAAAAGGTTTTACCAAATAATCGTCCGCTCCAGAATCTAAACCCTTAACTCTGTCTCCCACACTATCCTTTGCAGTTAACATCAATATTGGAGTATTGATGTTTTCTTTTCTTAAATTTTGACAAACGGTTATCCCATCTTTTTTTGGTAGCATTATATCTAAAACTATCAAATCGTATGAAGAATATTTTGCATAGTTTTCCGCTTCTTCTCCGTCGTAAACAACGTCGATACAGTATCCTTCTTCCGTAAGTCCTCTTTTTATTATATTTGCAAGTTTTTCTTCATCTTCAACAACAAGAATTTTCATACTATTCACCTCTATAATTAATATTCTATCACAACTAATTTTCTGACATTCAAATTAAACTTTTATGAAAAAAATAACTTTTTAATCATTCATTTTTTTACTATAAAACTTTCAGCTTAAGTTAAGTTCACTCTCATAGGAATTTCATTCCTGAATTATAGACTAATAGTGTAAAGGATGGAGGGAAGGGAATACCAAAACAAGGAGGTGAAAGAGATGACCAAAAGACTATTAGGAACGCTGATTATTGTGACTTTTCTAATTAGTGGATTCGTGTTTGCTCAGTTACCTGAACAACCACCTGTAACATCAGAAGAACAAGGAGAATTAGTGGGAGTTCCAATAGATCAACTAATACAAACGGTCAAAGCTACAATACCGGAAGGAACCCTAATTTCTATAACCTCTGATAAAGGACTTTTCGGTAAAGATAAAGGCACTTACACTTTCAAATTTGACGATGGAACAGAAGTTCAAGTGGACAAACAAACCGGAGAAATATTGTCTACGGAGGAAGGGCAAACTCCATCTGAAGAAACTTTGAACCTCTTATCTATGGTTAACATACCTTTAGAAGAAGTAGTCAAAACTGTTGTAAGCACCTATCCCGAAAATATGTTCCAATCTGCAAAAATAGAAGCAGATGAAACAGGTGACCCTGTTTACACAGTCGAACTTTCAGACTTAACAGTAAAAGTGGATCCATCTAACGGTGAAATAATTTCTCCTGAAGGAGAACTAGAGATGCCACAACCCACTGAAAATATCCCTAACGAACCAGGAACTCCAACTGAAGAAAGTACTCCCGAAGAATTTCAAACCCCACTAAATGAAAATTTCTAAAATTCTCCCTGTTCAACTTCCCCTGCAAAAAATCTGCAGGGGAATTTTTAAATATTAACAAGCCACATAAAAAAAGCCGATATTGGTGCCATCGTCAAATTATCGTTTAACCAATTACCAAACCCCTCCACAACAGTTGCCGAAAGAGCCCCCACAATCAAGCTCATATAACTAATTGGTAAACCGATCAAATTCATGTAAACAGCTCCCGATGCAAAAGAAATGAAAAAGCACGCCAAACTCCCCTCCACAGACTTCCCTTGCAACCATTGATGTTTACCCCACTTTTTTCCGACCAATACAGCCCAAGAATCTCCCACTGCTAACATCACAATAGAGATCAAAGAATATGGAACGGGGAACAATCCCGCAATAGCTGAACCCATAAGAAAATAACTTGTTCCTGAAATTTTATGAGCCTCTTCGCTTTTTCCAACAGGTTTAAAAATCTTTTTCAAAAACTCATTAATACTTTTTGAGTATTTTCTTATTAATTCAAGAGAAAGAGCTATTAAACCAGCAATTACAACAATATATTTAAAAACTACAGGGCCCCAAAGTGGGTAAGCAAGCGCAGGGAACAAAAGGCCCATATAACGCCAGATCTTTCTTCTAACAAAATTATCTTTTAAAGGCTCTTTTACCTCTTGGAAAGCATTTTTCAAATTCTCCCAACCTTTAATAAAAAGCCAAGCTACCAAAATAATAGTTAAGATCGTACCCAATAAATCCATAGTACCTCTCAAATATCCTATCAAAATAACAAAGGGCCACAGAAATGACAAAACGAACATTATCCCTTTACCAAAAGTAAGCCATAACGTTCCAGCTAATATACCAAAAGCTGCAGACTCTAACGGAAACAAAACAACAAAAGATCCCACAGCGGCTGCTACCCCAACACCACCTTTACCCTTCAGCCAAATAGACCAAGAATGACCTATTATTGCTACTAAAGCAAGTAATGGCCACCAACTCTTACCTATACCAAGTAAAAAACCGATTAAAATAGCCAAAACCCCTTTGGTAGAATCTCCTGTAAAAGATAATACACCTGCTACAGGTCCGGCTATTTTCCAAGCGTTAGTTGTGCCGACATTTTTAGTTCCTTCTTTTCTAATATCCTTTCCAGAAAAAATTTTTGCAAAAATAAAACTCCATGGTATCGAACCGATAAGATAACCCATAACCAACGAGATTAGAAATTTCATATCTATCACCTTTTATTTTTTATTATACTCTACTTTTCAAATCTTTAGAAAAAATGAGAAAAATCGACCTAATCACAAATATTTGGATTTAATTGGATTACATTGACCATAATCAAGTAAAATCAAGGTTGACTTTTTGTTTATTTTAATTTAAAATGGATATAAATAAATTCGATTTTAGAATGAATTAATTAAAGGAGCTAAAAAACATGCCAGTTAAAATTTCTTTTATAGGAGCAGGTAGTGTCAGATACACAGTGAAATTAGTAGGGGATTTAGCAAAGACAAAGGAATTAAACGGAAGTTTAATCTCTTTCATGGACATAGACGAAGAACGATTAAATGCCGTAGATAACCTTGCTAAAAGATACACTGAAGAAATAGGTGGAAATCTTAAATTTGAGAAAACTACCAACCGTGAAGAATCTTTAAAAGATGCAGACTTTGTTATAAACACAGCATTATACAGAGCACCAGGTCATGAAGATGGATATGTAAGTTATGAAATCATGAGAGATGTTGCAGAAAAATATGGTTACTACAGAGGAATAGATAGTCAAGAATTCAACATGGTGTCGGATTATTATACATTCACAAACTACAATCATCTGAAATTATCATTAGATATAGCCAAATCGATCGAAAAAATATGTCCGAATGCATGGCTTATACAAACTGCTAACCCTGTTTTCGAAATTACACAATTGATTAAAAGGCTGACTAATGTAAAAGTAGTAGGCTTTTGTCATGGGGTTGGAGGTGTCCACGAAGTTCTAAAAACTTTAGGATTAGAAGAAAAAGAAACTGATTGGCAGGTAGCTGGAGTGAACCATGGGATTTGGTTAAACCGATTTTTATACAAGGGCGAAGAGGCTTACCCAATCTTAGACAAATGGATAGAAGAAGAATCAAATAATTGGGAACCAAAAAATCCTTGGGATACCCATTTAGCTCCAGCAGTTATCGATATGTACAAATTCTATGGATTGTTACCCATAGGAGACACAACTAGAAACAGCACTTGGAAACATCATCATAGTTTACAAGCAAAAAAGAAATGGTATGGAAAGTTTGGGGGGATAGACAACGAAGTTGAAAGGCCAAAGTTCTATGAAGAACTACGTCAAATAAAAAGAATGATAATTCAAGTTTCAAAAGATCCAAGTATCAAAATTACAGAAAACTGGCCTGAAGAATTTCCAAAAGAAAAAATGAGTGGCGAACAACAGATACCTTTTATAAACGCTTTAACTAATGACGTTGAAGCACGATTATTCCTGAATGTTTTGAATAATGGAACGATAAAAAATATTCCTGACGATGTAGTGGTAGAAGTTCCTGTAAAAGTTAACAAAAATGGAATATTCTCTGAAAAGATACAACCGGATCTACCAGAAAAGATTAAAAATTACTATATAGTTCCCAGAATCACAAGAATGGAAATGGCATTAGAAGCCTTTATAACAGGAGATAGAACTATCTTAGAAGAAGTTTTAGTAAGAGATCCAAGAACCAAAAATTATGATGATATTCCTAAATTGTGGGATGAGATATTCGATCTACCATTTAACAAGGAAATGAAGGACCATTATAGAAGTTAATAAAAAATTAAATTACAGGAGGAATCCAATGGAAGAAAAAATTATTCAGAACTTAAAAAAAATAATATCTATTCCAGAAATAGAAGAACAAAAAGATATACTTTGTATACTTCCTCATCCAGACGATGGAGAAATCGGTGCCGGCGCAACACTTGCTAAATTAAAAGATCGTGGGGCAACTATCAAATACGTAGTGGTGACCGATGGAAGTGCGGGAATTAGAGGAAAAAGTCGAGAAGAAACTAAAAAGATAAGAAAAGAAGAACAAGAAAAAGCGGCAGGAATATTGGGGATTAATGAAATTATATGGTTAAATTATCCAGACAATGGGAAATATGATATTCATGAAGTAAAAGATGCCTTAAAGAAAATAATCAAGGATACTCAACCAGATATTGTTTTCACAGTGGATCCATTTTTGCCATATGAAACTCATTCTGACCATATAATCTGTGGTTTGGCAGCTTCTCAAGCAATATTAAATAGCGGATTTTCTTCTACCTTGCTTGCTTTCTTTTTTACAGCGTATCCTAATCAGTTTGTTTGTGTTGACAGCTATTGGGATAAAAAATTTGAAGCTATAAAGGAACATAAAAGCCAAATAAGCGAAGAAGCACTTTCAATCTACAGACAATATTTTAGTTTAAAAGCAAGAGTTTATGGAGAAAAAATAGGTTGTGAATATGCGGAACATTTTAAGGTTTTGCTGCCGATAATGCTTCACTCTTTTGAAGAAGCTTTATGGGTATAGTAAATAAATTAAATTAATGTTCAGATCTTTTGGGTTCTTTTCCAAAAAGTGGTGGTAGAAAAAATGAAATATCAGCAACAAATTAAATAACCTGGTATAACTGGGAAGAACTCCTAAGAGGAATGAAAGCGATTGAACCGGCTATCAAATGGACGTAATCGTAAAGATCACTTGAATCAAATGCGGCATCAGCTAAGAAATTAAACCCACTAAGATCCAAATACTTAACAACCTTTTCCAGAAGGACGAAAGCATAATTCTTGTCATGGTAGCAAGCAGGGGAAACCATGGTGAAGATAGGGACGTTTGATCCCCTCTTTGATGCCTTTAAGGACGGTAAAAACGATAACCTTATCCAAATAAGAAGGGTCAAACTTCTTCTTAAACGAAGAGAAAGTAGCTTCAGAAGGAACGTAGTTGATAATAGGATCGAAACCGATGCATTTAGCAAAGGAAGGATTACTCTTAAGGAAGTGAATCAACTCCTTTACTGTAAACCCCTTAACTTTCTGAACGAAGATAGCTTTAAGTAAAGCCCGACGGGAGTACCCTGTTCTGCCCATCTTATTATTGAAATCTGGGACAACGGACCAATCGATCATATCGATTAAATCGAGGAGATACTTAAATTCGGAATGTTCTTTCATATAGTCAGAGTAGACGAAATCGGAGTACAGTTGAGAAGAGTTACCGTATAATGACAATTGAATGACCTCCTTACGAGATAATAAAGATATGGTATCAAATAAATTATACAGTGAGGAGGTAAAAGTACAATATTGAAGGTATTAAAAGTTGGTTACAATGCAAGTTTTAGAGTTTTTGAAGAGACTAAAAACATATTATATGAGGAGGTAAATTAGAATGAAAAAGAAAGTATTAACGTTATTATTGGCAATTTCGATGGTTAGCGTATTATTATCACAAATTTTACCCGATGTCCCTAGAAGTGATATTCTTATTGTAGAAGCTTCAAGTGGTAGAGTACCAAATCCAAGTAATTTTAACAATTGGGTCCCTGGTTCTATACACACACAAGGCGTTCAGCAACTTTTAAGAGATGGTTTATGGTATGTTGATCCGCAAACAAGTGAATGGATAAACGCTTTAGCTGCCCAAGAACCTGTTTATAATGAAGATTTTACACAAATGACT
>LDZR01000026.1_pt1 | contig 14414 bp, 11 predicted proteins | sample 615371 | NCBI WGS metagenome assembly LDZR01 (sample SAMN03408294, study PRJNA278302) | terrestrial metagenome | isolation source: oil reservoir sample K2 | place: USA: Alaska, North Slope, Kuparuk formation | collected 2013
TTTATGTTATCATTAATTTAAAAAATATTAAAAATTTTTATTATGCCTCTAAAATATTTTATTAAAAGACACAATTTATATTCTACTCCTGGTATGCATCTAAAAAAACAAATTTTTATTATATTGTCATTTTTTAAATACTTAAATATAATATCTCTTTGAAATTCAAAAAATAATGTGCATAAAAGAGAAGCTAAAGTTTTAAAAAATGAATTCTTTAAAAGGAATTGTGGTATAAAACAGCTGAAGAAAATAGAAAGATAAAAAACTTTATTTCCAGAGGAAGAAAAATGAAAGCTGTTATACTTGCAGGAGGATCTGGAACAAGGCTTTATCCTGTAACCCAGGTTATGAATAAACATCTTCTTCCTATCTATAACAAGCCCATGATTTACTATCCTCTTTCTCTGAGTATGCTTATTGGAATAAGAGAAATAATACTTGTTGTTAACCCTGAAGACAGAGACGCATTTTGGAAGATTCTGAAGGATGGATTCCATCTTGGTATGAAGATAGATTACGTGATTCAGGAAAAACCTAATGGATTGGCAGAAGGACTGATACTGGCAGAACCTCATATCAAAAATCAAAATTGTATACTTTACATACTCGGAGATAACATATTTTTCGGGCATGATTTGCCAAAAATTATGCTCTCAGCAAAAAAAGAGGTGGAAAAAAACGGAGGAGCCTATGTTTTTGCTTATTATGTTGATGACCCGGAAAGATTTGGTATAATAGAGTTTGACGAAAATGGTAATGTCTTATCGATTGAAGAAAAACCCAAAAAACCAAAGTCAAACTATGCAGTGGTGGGTATGTACTTTTACGATTCTGAGGCAGTTGAAATAGCAAAATCTATAAAACCATCTCTTAGAGGAGAGCTGGAAATAACCTCTGTAAACGAGGAATATCTAAAGAGAAAAAAGTTGAAAGTTAAAGTTCTCGGAAGAGGTTTTGCCTGGTTTGATGCTGGAACTCATGATAGCTTTCTTGAAGCTGGAGAGTTTGTTGCAACAATTGAGAAAAAGACAGGTCTTATGATAGGTTGTATTGAAGAAATAGCATACAGAAACGGATGGATAGATAAAAAACAACTTCTTAAACTTGCTGAACCTCTTAAGAAAACAGATTATGGAAAATACCTTATAAGAATTGCAGAAGAAAAGTAAAAATGCCATTTGTTTTTGAAAGACTTGAGTTACCAGAAGTTATTCTTATCATTCCCAAAATTTTTAAAGATGAGAGAGGCTACTTTATAGAAACTTACAAAAAATCCGATTTTGAGAAAGAAGGAATAAATGTAGAATTTATCCAAGATAACCATTCTTATTCTATAAAAGGTGTGTTAAGAGGATTACACTATCAAAAAAAGCCAAAAGCTCAGGGAAAACTTGTTAGATGTGTTTTGGGGAAAATATTTGATGTTGCGGTAGATATAAGAAAAGGAAGTCCCACTTTTGGGAAGTGGGTGGGAGTTGAGTTGTCTGGTGAAAATGGATACATGCTCTGGATCCCAGAGGGTTTTGCTCATGGTTTTTTGGTCCTTTCAGATTTTGCTCATGTTATCTATAAAGTTTCCGGGTCTGAATATTCCCCTGAACATGATACTGGAATTATATGGAATGACGAAGATATAGGTATTAAGTGGCCTTTAGAAAAAGTGGAGAAGGTTATACTTTCTGAAAAAGATTCAAAACTTCCGAGATTAAAAGATCTGAAAGAAGAGGATCTTTTATGAGGTTGTTGGTTACAGGAGGTGCTGGATTTATAGGAAGTGCTTTTGTTAGACTTTTTGCCTCTGAGTATGTTATAGGAATAGTTGATGCACTCACCTATGCTGGAGATCTTGAAAGACTTTCTGAGATAGATAACAAGCTTTATGAATTTTATAAAGTGGATATAACAGATAGAAAAACTCTACGAAAGGTGTTTGAGGATTTCAGACCTGATGCTGTTTTACACTTTGCAGCAGAAAGTCATGTTGACAGGTCCATAATTGAACCAGAAAGGTTTATAAAAACTAATGTAGAGGGAACTTTTAACCTTCTTGAGTTAGCAAAAGAGTTTAAAGTTGAAAGATTTGTAAATGTTTCTACAGATGAGGTCTACGGAGAATTAGGGGAAGAAGGAAATTTTACGGAAGAGTCTTCTCTTAAGCCTAACTCCCCTTATTCTGTTAGCAAAGCAAGTGCAGATATGCTAGGAAGAGCTTATTACAGAACTTACGGACTTCCTGTAATAACGGTAAGACCTTCAAACAACTATGGACCCTGGCAGTATCCGGAAAAGCTAATACCGGTTGTAATAGTTAAAGCTGTAAAAAATGAACCTGTACCTGTATACGGGAAAGGTATGAACATAAGAGAATGGCTTTTTGTTGAGGATTGTGCTGAGGCTATAAAAATTGTTCTGGAAAGGGGGCAGGAGGGAGAGGTATACAACATCTCAAGCGGAGAAGAAAAAAGAAATATAGAAGTAGTTAAGGAAATATTAAGGCTTTTAGGGAAAAATGAGGATTTAATAAAATTTGTAAAAGATAGACCGGGACACGATTACAGATATTCAACAGACTCCACAAAGATAAGAAATGAGCTTGGCTGGAAGTCAAGTGTCAATTTTCAGGAAGGTCTTAAGAAGACTGTAGAGTGGTACTTAAATAACATGGACTGGGTTGAGAAAAAGACTCGAGAACTTGAAGAGCTCTGGAAAAGGGTTTACGTATGAAGTTTTTAATAACAGGAGCTAAAGGACAGTTAGCAAAAGAGTTTATAAGAGTGTTTTCCAAAAAAGGGATAAGCTTTGTTGCTTTATCAAGAGAAGAGCTTGATATAACAAACTTTGAAAAAGTTTTTAGTGCAGTTAAAGAGATAAAGCCTGATGTAGTTATCAACTGTGCAGCTTATAACAATGTAGATAGTGCAGAAAAAGAAAAAGATAAGGCTTTTCTGGTAAATGCTATAGGTCCTTACAATCTTGCTATAGCCTGTGAGGAAACAAAAAGTTTACTGGTACACTTTTCAACAGACTATGTTTTTGATGGAAGAAAAGAAGGACTATACACCGAAGAAGATGAACTCAATCCTTTGAATGAGTATGGGAAAAGCAAGCTTTTTGGGGAGAGCTTTATCAAAACTCAAACGGAAAATCATCTTATTTTTCGCACAAGCTGGGTTTATGGAAAGGGAAAACAGAACTTCCTTTACAAACTCACCCAGTGGGCTCAAAATCAGGAATACCTGAGGATAGCCTGTGATGAGTTTTCTGTGCCCACATCAACAAGGACAATTGTAGAGGTAACGGTAAAAGCCGTAGAACAAGGGCTTACAGGACTTTACCATCTTGTGAATTCTGGCTCTACATCCCGCTTTGAATGGGCAAGAGAATACTTTAGACTTAAAGGCATAAATAAATTCATTTATCCAGTTTATCAAGCTGATTTTAATCTTCCTGCCAAAAGACCCCGATTTTCAGCAAAGAGTAATGAAAAAATACAAAACGTACTTGGCATAGAAATAAATCACTGGGAAGAGGAACTTGCAAAATGCCTGTTGGAATTTTCTCTAAAGGAATAATAAAAACAGTTCCCTATTTAGAGGTATTTCTTCAAGATAAGGTGATATACAATCCTAAAACCTCAGATGGACTTACTGCAATTGCAGGATGGGGGTATAAACCCACTTCAAGAAAAGCAAGAGAAAAAGCATTGGAATGGAACTTACCTTATCTTGCTTTAGAAGACGGATTTATAAGGTCTGTAGGGCTCGGTTTTGAAGAACCGCCTTTATCTCTTATTGTTGATCCTGTGGGAATTTACTACGATGCTACTAAACCCTCTTTACTTGAAAATATTATAAATTCTGGTAAAATTGGTAAAAATGAAAATTTGTTGGAAGCAGGTGAGTTTGCTTTAGAAGTTATTCTTAAAAATAAAATCAGTAAATACAACAATGGGGCGCCAGTTCCTAAAGATTATTTTCCAAAAACAGATAAAGCACGAATTCTGCTTGTAGATCAAACATTTGAAGATATGTCAGTAAAGCTTGGTCTAGCAGATGAAAAAAGTTTTATTAAAATGGTTGATTATGTTGTCAAAAACTACAGTAATGGAGATATATATGTAAAACTTCATCCAGAAACGATTAAGGGCAGAAAAAAAGGGTACTTATCACAGATGAAACTTCCAAAAAGTTTTAAAGTTATTAGGGGAAATTTTAATCCTTTAGATTTGCTTAAGTATTTTGATATAATTTGTACAGTTTCATCTCAGATAGGTTTTGAAGCTCTGCTACTAGGTAAAGAAGTTATCTGTTTTGGAATGCCTTTTTACGCAGGATGGGGATTAACCAAGGATATGCTTTTTTGCGAAAGAAGGAATGCAAGGCCCACAATTCTTCAACTATTCACAGCCTGTTATTTAGTGTATCCAAAATATATAAATCCTCATGAAAAAAAATTAGGAGACATATTCGATGTTTTGGAATACATGGTTGCAAAGATTAAAGAGAAACAAAAATAAAAAGATATCACCAAAAATACTGAGTTTGACCTCTGGTAAATATGGATATGTGGATGTTATAGACAAAAGTGGAATATCTGGATGGTTTGTAAACTTAGATAATTTAGAAGATAATGAACTTTCTTTATATATAAACGGTGTTCTCATAGGTAACATCAGACCTTGCTATTATCGGCAGGATATAAATCAATTGTTAAAGAGAACTGTAATATCAGGATTTTTTGTAAGTTGGGAACAGTTTGAGATACCTGAAAGTTTACTTAATGCAGATAATTGGCAAATTGAAGTACAATACAGGGGTTTACCTTTAGCAGGTAGAGACAAAATAGAAGGAAGACTCTTAAGGGAAATTGAAAAAAAAATTCTAAGAGCGAGTGTTCTTGAATTTATACCAAAACAAGTAGAAGAAGATAAGATAAAGTTTTATATAGATAAAATAAATCTTGAAAACAATGCTCTGATAGTAATAGGTTGGTTTTTTTCGCAAGAAGGAAAAGACTTCGTTCTAAAACTCAGAAGTTTCTTAGAGGAAAAGAAATTTTTCACAAAAAATCAGATCCCGAGAGAAGATGTAGTTCAATTTTTTCATGATCATAGTTTAATGCATGTAGGTTTTATTGGTATTGTTGAAGACATAAGAGAAGGATTTTACCAAATACTTCTCGAGGTTGATGATAGGACCTACATAGTAGGAGATGTTAAAATAAAACGCATATTAAAAAGCAGATGGGTTGAAAGGAATATAAGTTCTTTCTTAGAAGACCTAATGACAAAAAATCTTGGAAATATTAAGCAGTATGAAAAAGAAAATCTTCCAGAACCTGTTGACATAATAATACCTGTTTTTAACGGATACAGACACTTAAGTTCTCTTTTTGAAAGTCTTATAAAAAACACCAACGAGCCTTACCGACTTATTATAGTAGATGATGCTTCTACAGACTACAGAGTAGTAGAACTACTTCACGAAATAAAGCAAAAGTACCCTTCTAAAGTCAAACTTTTGCGAAATGAAAAAAATTTAGGTTTTACTGCTAGTGTAAACAGAGGGCTTATGGAAGTAGATAATCGACACGTGGTGATACTAAATACTGATGTGGAAGTGCCACCAGGATGGCTTTATAGGCTTATGAAACCCATCTTTGAAAGGGAGGATGTAGCTTCTACTACTCCTTTCACTAATACAGGAACAATTTGTAGTTTTCCAGAGTTTCTAAAGGATAATGATCTTTCTGAGTTTACTGTAGAGGAGATAGATAAAACTTTTTCAAGAATAAACACTCAAGAGTATCTCATAAACATACCAACGGGTGTGGGATTTTGTATGGGAATAAATAAAAAAGCTTTAAAAGAGATAGGGTTTTTTGATGACAGAAACTTCCCTATTGGTTATGGAGAAGAAAATGATTGGTGTATGAGGGCAAGAAAAAGAGGATACCGTAATATAATAGTTCCTAATCTGTTTGTTTACCATAAACATGGCGGAAGTTTTTCTGATGAAAAGAAAAAGACCCTAGTTGAGAAGCATCTTGGAAAGTTAAAAGAACTGCATCCTGAATATTTACCTCTTGTTGAAGATTACATAAAAGAAAACCCCGTCAAACCCTTAAGGTCACTTGCAGGTATTCTGCTTTTTTCTGGAAAGAAAGAAACCACTCTAATATTAGATCACTCCCTCGGAGGTGGAGCAAATATTTACAGAGAAAGTTTGGTAAAGGAAAGATTGAAAGAACACAAGTGCATCTTACTTTATACAGCTAATTACTTTTCACCTTATGAAAAGCTTATCTGTAGATACGATCAATATTATCTTGAAACAGATGTTAAGGAATTTAAAAACATAGTTAACCTTCTAATGGAGTTAAATGTAAATGAGATAATACTTAACAACCTTGTATCTTACAGAGATCCTTTAAGTGTTATAGAAGAAGTCATAAGACTAAAAGAAAAAAAGCAAGCAACTCTTATAGTGCCAGTACATGATTACTACGCCTTATGTCCATCTTACAATCTCTTAAACAAGGAGGGAGTTTATTGTAATGTTCCTGAGAATATAGATAAATGCCAAGATTGTCTAAAGGAGAATTTTTACTCTGAGTTTCCAAGTGTAAAGGATGTACTCCTCTGGAGGAGAAAATGGGGAGGGCTTTTAAATAAAGCAGACAGGATCATATGCTTTTCCGAAAGTTCCAGAAAAATAGTTAAAAAAGTCTATCTAGAACTGGATGACAATAAGTTCAGAGTATTACCTCATAATCTTGATATAGTTTTAAGAAAGGTTGAGACTAGCAGAGCTACTATACCTCTTAAGGTAGGTGTTATAGGAGCGATAAACTACCAAAAGGGTTCTGAAGTTATCTTTCAGCTGGCAAGAGAAGTAATGGAAAGAAACCTTCGAATGGAACTTTATATAATAGGACACATTCATAGTGAGATTCCGGAAGATATAAAAACCGTAGTGAAAGTCTACGGAAGGTACCAAAGAGAAGACTTACCAGACATAGTTGAAAGATTGGGGATAAACGTGGTGCTTTTCCCAAGTATATGGCCAGAGACATTTTCCTATGTGGTGGAAGAGGTAATTAGCATGGGACTTCCTGTAGTTTGTTTTGACATCGGGGCACCTGCAGAGAGGCTGAAAAACTACGATAAGGGATTAGTGGTAAAATATATGGATATAGACGGTCTGATAAAAGCTCTTTTTTTGAGTTTAGAAGCATGAGGAAAGTTAGATTTGTTTTTGAATTAATTGGAATCCTTCTTTTTACGTGGATATCAGGATACGCTGCAGATATATTTAGACCCCCAGAGGGATACAATATAGCCGACCCTGAAGCAAGGCCTATTAAATTGTATTGTCCATCTAATGAAAAGGCAAACTACCGTATAGCCCAATGGAACAATCCTGTAGCTCTCAGCTGCTGGAAAAAGGAAAAGGATGCCTTGGTTGCCCGTAGCCCAAACCTTGTTGTTAAGATATACAATGATGGATCACAAGAGTTGGATCAAAATGGAAAAAATCTACCTTGCTGGAGCGAGAGATTGCAGAGATGGAACGAATTTAGTGCTCATATAACACCAAATGATGAAAGCTACATATATTCCCCTACATTATCTGACATGAAAAAACTTATATATAAAATAAAAGTTAAGCTGAAAAAACAAAAATTTTTAGATGATCACTGTTCAATAACTCAGGGCGAGGCTTTTTTATCCCTTGTTTTAAAGAATAATATATCAAAAGATGTGATATTTTATAAAGTTCGGCTTTCTAATATAAACAATAGAGGTCTTAAACTTAAACCTTACTGGTACTGGTCTAAAGGAGAAGGAGAAAAAGCTATCGAGGAAAAAGTTAAAATTTTTGGTTTTGCCGATACCATAGAAACATTTGGGCAGGAGTTTCTTAGTGTGGGTCAAGAAAGGCTCATAGAAATAGATTTACTTCCAAGGTTATTGGAGATACTTCAAGACAAAAGGGCAGAGGGTCTTGATAGAGATCCTTCCCATTGGTATGTTAGCTCTGCCTACTATGGACAGCATATATGGGGAGGTGTAAAATTGAAAACAAAGTGGAGTAATTTTAGGGTATGGTGGGAATAAAAAACAACAAGGATTTGGAAAATGGAGCTTGTATTGCACATCGGTTTGTCTAAAACAGGAACAAGTGCAATACAAAACTTTTTGTGGAGAAAAAAACAGCTTTTGTATAAAAAATTCAGGGTATTATATCCAACTACTGGAATATTTTCTGGAGGGGGTGTGTATGCTCACTATAACATAGCTTGGTCTATTTATAAACCTGAAGAGATTTGTGTATACAATATTCCTACTTTAGAGAAAATTGCTACCTCTCTACACGAAGAGATTCTGAGATATAATGATATAAAGCAATTAATTATAAGTAGTGAAAGTTTCATGCATATAAAAGATGAAGAAAGTTATTCTAACTTAAATAAATTAATACATAATTTTAATTTTGCAAAAGTCAAGATATTGGTATATTTGCGAAGACAAGATATATGGCAAGAAAGTTCTTGGATACAGGTTTTGAAAACTATGATCATAAAAACTACACCTTTTAGATACTCGTGCCGGTATTCTGTTTATCACCTAGATTGGTTGCTACGCTATGACTATCTACTTAAAAGGTGGCACTCTGCCTTTCCCGAAGCTCAGATAATTCCCCGCATATACGACAGAAATCTTTTTCCACATGGCAATGTAATCCTTGATTTTCTATCCATTCTTGGCATACAGATACCAGAGGAAGAAGCAAGAGTAGAAGCAAACCCATCAATCAGCCACCTTTCTGCACTTGCCTTAAGCAGAATTAACGAAATTTACGACCTGCCTAAAGACATTCACATAAAGCTTGTAAAAGCATTACTTGAAATAGATAGCAAGGAAAAGAGTCCTTTAAAGAGCTTTTTCACCCTTAAAGAAAGGATGGAGTTTTTGGAACATTTTAGAGAATCAAACGAGAAGCTATTCAAGGAGTGGTTTAACTCAGAAAACAGGTTTGTTCTCTCAGAAGAAGAGATAGAGTTTTACAAAGAACAGGATGAGATACTAAAGGACAAAGATTACTTGGAAAGGCTTATAAAGGAGAGGTATGAAAAGGCTGTAGAGTTGTTAAGTGAGAGGGGTATAGACATGAACAGTTACAGGAGAGAAAATGTAGCCAGAGTGCATATATCAAAGGAGCCAGATATATACGGGTATGTGGATGTACTAAATCTTCAAAAGATATGTGGGTGGGTTCTTGACCTAGAAGAAAACAAACCCACACAGATAGAGGTAAGGATAAATGGAATTAAAGTTCTTGAAAAGGATGCAAACATTTATAGACCAGATGTTAGCGGGAGTTATGGGATAGACTTTCCAACAGGCTTTGAAGTTTACATGAAGGAGATAGTGCTTCCGAATGAAATCAAGGAGTTGCCAGATGAAACTGAATGCAGGGTAGAGGTTTATCATAAAAGAACGGGGAAGCTTATACAAGGAAATTACAGGGGCATTACCGTAAAGGAAATTAAGAAATCTACAAGGCTTTCAAAGGATTTTCCTTATGTTAGGTATGTTATGGAAGAGAGGGTAAAGGAGTTTGTGGAGTTTGCAAACCTTGACCAGCTTTACATAGATGTGCTAAACGATGGAAAGTTAATCTTTGGTGGTCTTGTGGTGATAAAGAAGGAGTTTGATCAATCTGAGTTTAAGCTTGTTATCAAGGATGCAGAGGGGGAAAAGGAAGTTCAGTGGTTTTTACCATCTCCTGGATATGCTAAGAACAGTCCTGATAACCCTAACGCTAAAAAGGCAAGGTATAGAGCAGAGAGAGTGGTTGTTGAGCCAAATATTACAGCTGGGCTTTTCCTCGTGAAAGGTGGAGATAGATCTAAATTATTAGAGGCTGCTTTATGAGTTTTTACATGAGGAGGAATAATAGCAATGCATCCCACATCCCTTAACAAGATGAGGGCTTTTGCAGAAGAGTACCTAAGAGATTTCCGAGGGCACAGGCTTGTTATCTTAGACATCGGCTCACAGGCTGTTGGAAATATGCCCACATACAGGCAGTTTTTCAATAACCCCAATTGGCAATACTACAGACTTGACCTAACAGAAGGAGAAAATGTGGACATTGCTGTAAAGGACCCCTACAGCTGGACGGAAATAGCGGATAACTTTGCGGACGTAGTCATCTCAGGGCAGGCCTTTGAACACATTGAGTTCCCCTGGCTTACCATAAAAGAGATATTTAGAGTTCTAAAACCAGGCGGTCTTTGCTGCCTTATAGCTCCATCTGCAGGGCCGGAGCATAAACATCCTTACGACTGCTGGAGGATATACCCAGATGGTATGAGAGCTTTGGCAAAATGGGCAGGCTTTGAGATAGTAGAGGTCTTTACGGATTGGGGGCTTGGAGAGTGGCAGGACACCATAGGCATCTTTCAAAAACCTACAGAAGACGGAGCAAACAACGCACCTTTTGGAAAAGTGGAAAGTAAAAACATAGCCGAGGGTGTTTACCTTCAGGCTATTAAAGAACCAAACATTTACAAGGGTCCTCAGTATTATGCAAGGGCATATAAAACACTAAAGGACAAAAAGGATTACAAATCCGCCTACCTTTACCTTACGGCTGGGCTCAATGTCTATCCCCACAACATCTACCTAAGGCAGAGGATAGTTGAGCTATGTTTGGAAACAAAAGAACCTGAAAAAGCTGTAGAGCACGTCCTATACCTTCTGAAGGCAAAGCCCATAAACAAAGATAGTATAGCTTTGGTAAGCTGGATCTTTGATATAACCAAAGAGAATGACAAAGCTCTAATCCTTCAAAGTTTACCATCAACGGAGCATGAGCTCACCCAGATGGCTCAATTTTCTGAGCTCGCTGGTGGCTTTGAGCTTGCGTCTGCATGCTGGGGGAAGATAGTTGAGATAAACCCTCAGAACCTCAACGCAAAGCTTATGCATGCTTACTGTGTAAGGGCTACGGGAAATGTAGAGCTTTCCGATAGGCTCTTTGACGAAGCCTTAGAGTTCCAGCTTAAGAACAACATACTCAACAGGACAACCATAATACAGAGGCTAATAGACAGGTTTGGCTTTAAAAACTACCTTGAGATAGGAGTGGAAAGGGGGCTTAACTTTTTGCAGATAAGGTGCCCCGTAAAGTACGCAGTGGACCATGTCTGTAAGGTCCCAAACCTTGACAGATATGAAAGGTTTTTCTACAAGATGACAAGCGATGAGTTTTTTGCAAACCCACCAAGGGAGATAGTGGATGGGGGTCTTGACATAGTCTTCATTGACGGCTTACACACCTACGAGCAGTCCTTAAGGGATGTGGAAAACGCTCTTAGGTTTTTAAAACCAGAGGGCTTTATAGTGATGCATGACTGCCTTCCAGATTCTCCAGCAACTGCAGCCCCTACCCTTGAAGAGGCTAGGAAGCACCCACAGTTTAAAGGTGCCTGGACTGGAGAAGTTTATAAAACTATACTCCACCTTAGGGCTACAAGGGATGACCTCTTTGTGGCCGTAGTAAACACGGACTGGGGTGTGGGAATAGTGAGGAGAGGAAAACCAGAGAGCATAATTGAACTTGATCTGGAAGAGATAGAAAAAATGACCTATGAGGAATTTAATAAAAATAAGGAGTACTACCTGAATTTAAAACCTAAAGATTGGTTTTTTAAATATGTTAGTTATTGAAGAATGTCCCAACCCATCGTCTGATTACTACATAATTCCCTTACTGGAAAATAAGAATAAAAACTATAATAGAATTTTTTTAAAAGATTTTGAGATGTTTAGTATTAATCACCAATCTTTAGATTTAAATACTATTGTAATAGTCAGATATTTAAATAAAAAAATTAAACAGTGGTTAGCTAACAACAGAACAAAGATTGAAAAAATAATCTATTTTATGGATGATGACCTTTTTGACTTGAAGGCTTTGCGATGCCTGCCTAAAAGGTATGCATGGAAAATATTCAAGCATGCTTATATTTATAAAGATTGGTTAAAAAAAAAATAGGAGCTGAGTTCTGGGTCTCAAACGAGTATCTTGCAGACAAATATTTTTATCTTAATCCTAAAATACTGTTACCCTATCCTGCTTATGTCAAAGAGGACGAAAAATTATCAGAAGCCCGAGAGACTCCTGTTGTTTTTTATCATGCTACTGCTTCTCATATAGAGGAGTTTTATTGGTTAAAAAAACTTCTTTTAGAACTGACTCAGGAAAATCTCCTTTTCGAACTTGTTGTAGATAAAAAAATTGGAAAGCTTTATAAAGGAATAAAAAATGTCTATATGGTTGATCCAATGCCCTGGAAAGAATATTTAACATTTTCATCTTTAAAATACAGACATATAGGGCTTGCTCCTTTGCTTGATAATTCCTTTAACAGAGCAAGGTCCTGGGTAAAATTTTACAACATTGTAAGAAGCGGAGCAGTTGGAGTTTATTCTGAATATTTTCCCATAGCTAAGCTAATAAAAGAGTTTAATGCAGGCCTCGTTTTACCTATGGATGTAAGACTTTGGAAAGATGGTATAATAAGCCTTATTGATGAAGAAAAAAGAAAAGAGCTTTTCAAAGGAAGCCTTGAACTTATAAATTATTTGAGAAAAGAAACCTTGAAAAGTTATGATAATTTTTGAAGGTCAATTTAAAGGATGGTACCTGATAAAAGGAATAATAGCTTTTAACGATGAAAACTACATTAAAAAAATTGCTGTTATTTATCCTGACAGAACTGAATATACAGAACTTCCAGTCACAAAAAAAGGTTTAATTAACTTTGTTTTTGAGATAAAGGAAAAAGCTCAAAAATTAATTATTTGTCCGGATGAAGAAGTAAAACAAATAAAGCCTGTTCGGATAAAGAAAATATCCAAATTAGAAGTTTTACTAAGAATGTATAGAAGAATAATTCCTGTTTTTTTTGATAAAAACTTACCAAATCTTGAACTTATTCATGTTCTTAAACTTAACTTAGCAAAGGCACTTTTAAAACCAAAAGAAACATACTATCAGGTATCTTATGCCAGAGCAAAAAGACTTTGTCAGATTATTAGCTATGAAGAATGGATAGAAAATTTTGATAATCTAACTGATGAAGAAAGAAAAAAGCTCTCTGAAAAAGCTAACTCAATGAATATAAAAGTGAGCCTCTTAATTCCCTGGGTAGAAGATTTAGAAAGTGTCATGGGAACTATTAATTCTATAAAAAATCAGATTTATAAGGATTGGGAGCTTTTTGTATGTACAGAGAATGAAAAAGATTACAAAGTCCTTACACATTTATATGGGGATGATAAAAGAATTACCATAATATTAACAAAAAAACCTTTTGATTTCTTTATAAAACAGGCAGGAGGAAATTTTCTTGGTATTGTATTTTCTGGAGACAGGCTTTCCGAAAAAGCTTTGGTAAGTATGCTTACTAACGTAGATGAAATTACTGATGTTGTATATTCTGATAGTGATTTTATAGTAAATGGCAAAAGAACAGATCCTCAGTTTAAACCAGGCTGGAATTATGAGTATCTTTTGGCATACGATTACATTAAAAACCTTGTCTTATTCAGAAAAACGAAAATTTTGGAAATAGGTGGGTTTAATCAAGAAGTTGGTTCTTATGTAATTTATGATGCTCTTATTCGAATTTCAGAAAAAGTTAAAAGAGAAAATATAAAACATATTCCTCAGGTTCTATATCATAGCACAAACGCCAAAAAAATTGAAGACTGGGATAAATATCTCCCGTATTTAAAAGAATATCTTAATAAGAAAGCCTGTATTCTAACAGTTGAAAAAGGAATTATCCCTCATACATTTAAGATTCTATACAAAATCCCATCACCTCCTCCTGTGGTAAGTATAATTATTCCAACTAAAGACAAGTACGAGCTCTTAAAAGGTTGTGTCTATAGTATATTGACCAAGACAAAGTATCCAGAATACGAAATCATCATAGTAGATAATGGCTCACAACAAAAAGAGACCTTTGAGTTTTTTAATGAAGTATCTCTAATAGATAAAGTAAGGATTATAAGACTAGAAATGTCCTTTAATTTTTCCAAGATTGTAAACGCTGCAGTTCCTTATGCTAAAGGCTCATATGTGGTGTTATTAAACAATGATACAGAGATTATTTCAGAAGACTGGATTGAGGGATTGCTTTCTTATGCCTGCATAGACGATGTTGGTGCAGTTGGAGCAAAGTTATTATATCCCGATGGTAGAATTCAACATGCAGGAGTTATTGTGGGATTACATGGAGTGGCAGACCATGCCTTTAAAGGGTTAAATGGTAATAACTTTGGGTATATGTATAGGGCTGTGTTACCACAGGAATTACTTGCAGTTACA
>LDZR01001983.1_pt1 | contig 14386 bp, 16 predicted proteins | sample 615371 | NCBI WGS metagenome assembly LDZR01 (sample SAMN03408294, study PRJNA278302) | terrestrial metagenome | isolation source: oil reservoir sample K2 | place: USA: Alaska, North Slope, Kuparuk formation | collected 2013
AGAATAATGCTTTTCTTGGCTATGGAGCCTTCGCTTGAGGATCTTATATTGAAGGGGATGCATCCCTTTTTTGCAAGCAAGATCAAAAAAGGGGCATCTTCTTATGCCCCCTTAGATCTTTCTATTTCCTATGAGAGACTGTCTCTCGTTGATGACCGAATTAAAAAAGGTAGGGGAAACCCCTATGACTTGATTATATGGGCGGTTTCCCCTCTCTTTATGGAGAAGAAGGAGCTTCGGAAACGAGAGCCGCTTTAAGCTGGTTTATTTTCCTTGCGAGGCGAGACTTTTTACGTGCACCATTGTTTCTATGTAGCACTCCCTTTCTGACCGCCTTATCTATGATGGAGGTAGCTTGGCTAAAAAGTTGCTCAGCGAGTTCCAAGTTCTTAGCTTCGATGGCAGCTAAAACCTTTTTAATTTCCGTTTTAACTCTGGTTTTCCAAAACCTATTATACATCCGGTTTCTTTCAGAAACCCTTAGTTTTTTAGCGGCAGATTTAGTGTTTGGCAATTTCCTTTCACCTCCCTCTTTGCAACAAAGTTAATTCTATCACAGAAAGGGTTGTTTTAAAAGGGGGGTTTTTATGAAAGAAGATGTTTTAGCTCTTCTTGTGGAGATCCAAGAGAGGGTTAGGAGTGTCTTAGAAAAAGCTTGTGGGGAAGTTCGCTCTATGTGGGAAAAGGCGAGAGAGGAACTACAAAGTCTTTATCTTAGAAGGGAAGAGCTTTCAGCTGAGATTAAGGTGGTTATAAAAGGCGTTGACAAAGCGCAAGAGGAGTTCGAAAAGGCCAAGCAATGGCTTGTGGAGGTTAGATCGGATTTTTCTAAGTACGGTGAAAGGGATATAAAAGAGGCTTACGCGTTGGTAGAAAAAAAACAAGTGGAGTTCGTAAAATTAAAGGAAACGGAGAAGGCTTTAAGAAGGGAGCGCGATTTAATAGATAGGAGAATAAAAGAACTCGAGGCCCTTGTTGGTAAGATAGATGACCTGTTTAAGAGAGTTAGGCTGGCTTTTGACCTCTTAAGCGGAAATATGGAGAGGGTTGAAAGAGAGCTACTTGAATTGAAGGGAAGGGCTGAAATGGCACCCCTCTTGGTTCAGGTCCTTGAAAAAGAGAGGAGAAGAATTGCAAGAGAGGTTCATGATGGTCCTGCTCAATACATTGCGAACGCTGCCTTTAGGCTGGATGTCTGTGAGAAGTTTATTAAAAGTGGGGATATAAGAAAGGCTCTTGGGGAGATAGAGGAGCTTAGGGAAATCCTTAAGACTAATCTTTCCGATATCAGAAGGTTTATAAGCGACCTTCGTCCAATGATCCTTGAAGATTTAGGACTCATACCTGCTTTAGAGAAATATATAGAGGATTGGAGTAAGTTTTCAGGCATAGAGGTCGATTTTAAGGTCTTAGGGGATGGGGAGATAGAGAGAAGAGAAATAGAGGTGGCTCTTTTTAGGATCATTCAAGAGGCATTAAGTAACGTTTATAAGCATGCGCAGGCCTCTTCCGTCAAGATAATCCTTGAAGTTGGAGATGAGTTTGTGTCTCTCTTGGTTCAGGATGATGGGATTGGTTTTGATCTTAAGGAGGTTAAACAGCTCAGCGCAGAAAAGGGTTCCTTAGGTATATTTAGCATGGAGGAGAGGGCGAGGGCGTTGAACGGCTCTTTTAAAATATTTTCCCAAAAGGGAAAGGGGACGAAGATAATGGTAAGGATACCACAGGGAGTGGAGCTTGATGATTAGAGTGATGCTCGTTGATGACCATCTTATCTTGAGGGACGGCTTAAGAAGACTTTTCGAAACCGAGGAGGATATAGAAGTTGTAGCTGATGCTTCTACGGGGGAGGAGGCCATACGTTTAGTCAGGGAGAGGGATGTGGATGTTGTGGTAATGGATATATCCATGCCCGGTCTTGGAGGCATGAGGGCGATCAGAAAAATGAGGGAAATCAAGCCGGAGATTAAGATAGTGGTTCTTACCATGCATGATGATGAGCGATGTAGATTGGAAGCCCTTCATGCGGGAGCTTCGGCGTATTTGGTAAAGGATGTGGGGGCTAATGAGCTCTTGAGAACCGTTAAAAAGCTTTGTGGCTTATCGGGGGAAGATAGGGGGCTTCCCTCTTTTACCCGCCGTGAGAGAGAGGTTTTATCTTTGATGGTCAAAGGAAAGAAAAATAGGGAAATAGCTGAGGAATTAGGCTTGAAAGAAAAAACAGTTAGGAATTATGTGTCTAACATACTCCAAAAGCTTGGAGTAAAGGATAGGACTCAGGCTGTTATAATGGTTTTGAGGGAGGGGCTTAGCTTTGAAGAAGATAAGGGTGATCATAGCCGATGACATAGCGGATACAAGGAGAAACCTTAAAGTTATGCTTTCTTTCAGTGAAGAGATTGAGGTTGTGGGGGAAGCAAAAGATGGTAAGGAAGTCTTAACTTTGATAGATAAGCTAAATCCCGATGTGGTAATTTTAGATATCAACATGCCACAGATGGATGGATTAAATGTTTTTAAGGCGATAGTGGGGAATTATCCCGATGTTAAAGTGATTGCCATATCTTTTCAGGATGATAAGGGATATAAGAGGATACTCGAAAGGATGGGAATTTCTTGTTATCTTGTTAAGCCCTTTTCCATTTCTCAGTTAATTGAAGCGGTTAGGAAGGCTTTTGGTGAGAGGTGAGAAACGTTGCTCATTTTAGGTATAGAAACGTCATGTGACGAAACTTCTGTTGCCTTGGTTGAGGATGGGCGTAAAATAGTGAAAAACTTGGTTTTTTCTCAAGTTAAGGACCACGCTCCTTACGGAGGGGTTGTTCCTGAAATAGCTTCAAGAAAGCATTTGGAAACGCTCCTTCCTTTGATAGATGAAGTAGTTTCGGAAGTTAACCTCGAGGACATAGGTGGGATAGCTGTCACTGTAGGCCCCGGGCTAATAGGCTCTCTCGTTATTGGACTGATGTTTGCTAAGACGCTTTCTTGGATTTGGAAAAAGCCCCTTTTGGGTGTTAATCATCTTGAAGCCCATGTGTATGCTCTCTTTCTTGAATATGAAGGGATTGTTCCGCCCCTTTTGTGTCTTCTCGTTTCAGGTGGTCATACCGAGCTTTTTTTATTTAAAGACCATGGAAGTTTTGAGATGCTTGGTGAAACGAGAGATGATGCTGCTGGAGAAGCCTTCGATAAGGTTGCAAGGCTTTTAGGGTTGCCTTATCCGGGTGGACCGGCAATTGATGAAGTTTCGAAAAGGGGAAACCCTTATTTTGCTGAATTCCCATATCCTCTGGAGGACGTCTTAGACTTTAGCTTTAGTGGGATCAAAACAGCAGTTAGACATTTTTGGGAGCGGAATAAGCATAAAGTAAAAGTTGAGGACGTTGCTGCAAGCTTTCAAAGAAAGGTCGTTGAAATTTTACTAGATAAGCTTAGGAAAGCTTCTTCCTTAAAGGGGATTAATAAGGTTGCTTTGGCTGGTGGAGTTGTAGCAAATAGCTTTTTGAGGGAAAAACTTAAGGAGCTTCAAGCAGAAGGTTTTGAAGTTTATTATCCTTCCTTACCTTTATGCACCGATAATGCAGCCATGGTTGCAGCAGCTGGATATCATGAGCTAAGAAGGGGGAGGATAGCTCCCTTAACCATAACAGCTTATCCAAATTTGAAGATAGGAGAAGATTTCTTGAGATTTTGTGGGTAAATGTTTGTAAAATGGTGTTTTTTAGCCTAATCCCCTCACTTTTTGCTTATATCTTTCTTTGCTTTGCTGGTTAATTTTACTTATTATTTTAATCGCCGTTAGCACTCCTCGCTAATGAGTGCTAATAATAAGGAAGGGGGGATGTGATAATGAAGCTTCGTCCGCTTGGCGACAGAGTAGTTGTAAAAGTTTTAGAGACAGAAGAAAAAACCAAAAGTGGCATAGTTCTTCCTGATACCGCAAAGGAAAAGCCTCAGCAGGGAGAGGTTATAGCCGTTGGAACGGGAAGGATATTGGATAACGGTCAGAAGGTTCCTTTGGAGGTTAAGGTGGGAGATAAGGTTATCTTCTCCAAATATGCGGGTACGGAGGTTAAGGTAGAAGGCGGGGAGTACTTAATTTTGAGTGAAAGAGATATTTTAGCCGTAGTTGAAGGATAAGGGGGTGAGTGTTTATGGCTGCAAAATTGGTTATGTTCGATGAAGACGCCCGCAGAGCTCTTGAGAGAGGAGTTAATAAGGTAGCTGATACTGTAAAGGTAACCCTTGGTCCGAGGGGTAGGCATGTTGTTTTGGAGAGAAAGTTTGGTTCTCCCATAGTTACAAACGACGGTGTGACTATTGCAAAAGAGATAGAGCTTGAAGATCCCTTTGAAAACATGGGTGCTCAGCTCGTTAAAGAGGTCGCAAGTAAAACCAATGATGTAGCTGGTGACGGGACAACGACAGCTACCGTCTTAGCTCAAGCGTTGGTGCGTGAGGGATTGAAAAATGTAGCTGCAGGTGCTAACCCTGTCTTCTTGCAAAAGGGAATTGAAAAAGCCGTCAACGTGGTTGTTGAAGAGATAAAGAAGATGGCTGTTCCTGTCAAAGATAGGGCGAAAATAGCGCAGGTTGCCGCTATATCTGCCAATGATGAGGAGATTGGTAACTTGATCGCTGAGGCTATGGATAAGGTTGGCCATGAAGGTGTAATTACCGTTGAAGAGTCTCAGACCATTGGAACCACTCTTGAGATGGTTGAGGGACTTCAGTTCGATAAGGGATACATTTCTCCCTATATGATAACTGATCCTGAGAGAATGGAAGCAGTTCTTGAAGAGCCGTATATTTTGATATGCGGTAACAAGATATCTAATATAAGGGATTTCCTGCCCGTGCTTGAAAAGGTTGTTCAGACGGGCAAACCTTTGCTGGTAATTGCTGAGGATGTAGAGGGAGAGGCACTGGCAACGCTTATAGTTAATAAGCTTCGCGGAACCTTGTTGAGCGTGGCTGTTAAGGCTCCCGCCTTTGGTGAGAGAAGGAAGGCTATGCTTCAGGATATAGCAATAGTGACTGGTGGTCAGGTAGTTTCTGAGGAACTTGGTATAAAACTTGAAAACGTTACGCTCGATATGCTTGGAAGGGCTAAAAAGGTTAGGGTAGCGAAAGAGGAGACTACTATCATCGGTGGCTATGGTGATCCTGAGGCTATTAAGAAGCGTGCTGCTCAAATAAGGGCTGAGCTTGAGCAGGCTACAAGCGAATACGACAAAGAAAAGTTGAGGGAGAGACTTGCAAAAATACTTGGTGGCGTTGCTGTAATCCAGGTGGGTGCTCCAACTGAGACAGAGCTTAAGGCAAGGAAGTACAAGATTGAAGATGCTTTGAACGCTACGAAAGCTGCTGTAGAAGAGGGTATCGTTCCGGGTGGTGGCGTCGCTTACATCAATTCTATTCCTGCCGTTGAAAAGCTCATCGAGTCTTTAGACGGTGATGAGAGGACGGGAGCTATGATAGTGAGGAAGGCACTTGAGTATCCTCTTCGTCAGATAGCAGAAAACGCTGGCTTCGATGGTTCAATAATAGTCCAGAAGGTTAGGGAAGCGGACAGCGGTACCGGGTTTAATGCTCTCACAGGTAACATCGAGAACATGATGGAAGCGGGAATTGTTGATCCTGCCAAAGTCGTAAGGACTGCTTTGCAAAACGCAGCTAGCATTGCTTCCATGGTTATAACGACTGAATCCGTTGTTGCTGAAAAACCTGAAAAGGAAAAGAAATCCCCTGAAATCCCCCCGATGGACTAAGGGATGAAATATAAAAGCCCCTGGGAACTCCCCAGGGGCTTTTATATTTATCTATTCCACTATTTTTCTGACGTAATCCCCGCCGGCGATATCCTTACGAATCCATTGGGTTACCCTGCCGAAGGAGAGCCTTTCTCTTACCCGATCTATCTCTATATAGCCTATTATTATCTCATCGTAGCCTATTACCTCGTTTTTGGTTGGGTCTATTATGGGTCTTCCTCTTCTGAAGACGAAGAATCTATCCCCTTTGTTTACTCCCTTTTCGACTCCAGCGTTTATGACCACCCTTCCTTGGTTATCTATCCATGCTATCTGAGCAACGATACCGCTTCTTTTTAACCAAGCGAGTTTTCTCTTCTCCTCTTCTATTTTTTCTATGTCAAGTCTTGAAGGGTGTATGGTCGGAGCCAAGCTCCAATATTGGAATATTTTGTCCGTAACCTTCCTTGTGAGAGCTGCAAAAGCTGTTAAAAGTTCCGTTTGTGTGAAGTTCCCAATGGGCAAAAGGTCTGGAATAGTTTCGTTTAGTAGCCATGTCATGAAGTTGAGCGCTGTTCCCACCGCGATAATACCGCTGTCACCGCTTGCGAGCACGGGAACTTCTGTGTAAAAAAGTAAGGTTGTGAGCCTTCGGGATCTCACAGCTCTATATACTTCTTTGACGATTTCATCTATCCATATGTTTTGCTCCCATTTTATAGTTTTTGACAAAGGGTCTACTACTTTGATGTTAACAGCGAAATCTGCTTCTCTTAAGCCTACTTTTTCTCTTGAAGAGGAAAAAGAAACAAAGATGAGTAGATCTGCTTCTTCAGAGAGCTTCTTAATGTCGTTGTCGAACAAGGTATTTGCCAGCACCTCGATAGTTTTGTATTTTAATAATCTGCTTCTTATTTCCCTTGCGATAGCTTCAGCGAAAGGTTCAACCCTTCCTCCTTTTATACTTACTTCTTTGGTTTTGCCCAGTGTAGTTATGGTAATGCTGTTAAAGCTTTCATCTTTGGTGTCTTCATCTCTGGGTAGGCTTATTACGGCAATTTTTCTTGCTTCCGCGACAAGCTTTGGAGGAGATTCAGGTGGTGGACTTTCTATCTTCTTTTCTGCCTCCGTTAGTCTTTTACTGAGGGCTTTGTATTTCGGTTCTATGCTTAAAACTCTTTTGTAACATTCTTGAGCTGCTTCAAAATACCCTAATCTCTCATAGCACATTCCAAGCCAGAACCAGGCATCTGCCGAGTTGGGATACCTTTCAACGAGTTTCTTCAGAAACATTACCCCCTCTTCGTAATCCCCCGCTTCATATAGACTCTTTCCTTTTTCTACTTCCTGTTCAAGGTTTACCTGGGATAAGGCAATATTCTCTGTGAGCGCAAGAATCGCAAGAGAAATAAAAACTCCCATTATTAGCTTTTTCAAGATTTTTCACCCCTTCTATGGATAAAGAGGTCTTTCTACTATATCTCCTTCTTTGGGAGGTTCTGCTTCACTATCTCTTACTTTAACTATCTCCACAATCGCTTCATGCGGTTTAAGTTCTTTAACCTGTAGATCAAAAATGCGCTGAGGTATCAATACGACGGGCCTTTCAGGGTCTATTGTCTTAACGGTTTGTGCTCTTATAAGGTAAAGGGTGTCGTTTTTTCTCAGGCCATCTTCTTCTCCAAGGTTTATCAAAAACCTCTTTTCATCAAGGATGGCTATTATTCTTCCCCTTAAGGGTAGGCTTTTCGCTACCAAGGCTGCCCCCTTAAAAATCGCCTTTCTTAGGGCTCCTCCGAGTGCACCTTTTTCTACTTCTTTCCAGGTTTTTCTCTCTTTATCTTCAAGATATGGTAAAAATTGGTTATCCGTTGCCAGGATAACCTTTTCAAAGACTAACCTCTCCTCTTTTATATCGAACAGTTTTAACTCTAACTCAAGTAGAGCTTTCCAGTTAGTTCCAAGGGTGGCTCCTTTTCTTAAGATGCAGCTTAATATTCTTCCTTGAAGGATGAAGTCCATATCTTCGTATTTTTCATAAAGGTCTTCATCTTCCTTAAGGGAGGGTAATGCATATACCTTAAATCTGTTGAACCTTCTGAAATACCTTAACATCATCTTTGTTGCCTCTTCGCCCAAGACATCTCTAACTTCATACTTGTTGGGGTATATCTTGACGTCGCTTTCATTAATTATCGGGGTTATGCCAAGCTTTATAGGGAAATCGAGGAGTCTTTCTTCCAGGGCAGGGGTCGGTGTGTGGCTTTTCAGCAAAAGTATGACTACGATAATAAAGACCTTATAGATAAACTTCATTTTGTAGAGGCTCCTTTCTTCGATTTGTTAAAAAGCCTTTTGCAATATTATAGCAGATTTGTATGGAGTTTCGTTGTTGCTATAAGTATGGGAATAAAATACACGAAATTTTATGGAGTGGTATAATGAAAAACAAAGCTTAAAAGCTTTTAATGTAAGGGGTGAAAAGGAATGCAAAATATAAATCCACCTTTAACATCGGCTTGTTGCCCTCAGTGTGGAGCTTCCCGAGAGATAAGCGAGGAAAGATGCCCATCTTGTAATGCTAAAGGGTTATATGTTAAGAATCTCACGGTTAGGCATCTTGTTGAAGAAAGGTTTTTGGAGAAGGTTGGGGAAGAGGACTACTATTTATGTATGAACCCTGAATGTGATGTGGCTTATTACAATAATGTAGCCGTATTTTTAAAAGACCATTTGAAGGTTCCTATATGGTTTAAAAGAGATGCTAATCCCAAATATGTTTGCTATTGCAGTAAGGTAAAGGAAGACGATGTTATTAAGGCTGTCCTTCAAGGAGATGCAAGTACGATTGAGGATATTTGTAGAATTACAGGTGCCATGTCCAAATATGAGTGCGAAGTTAACAACCCCACGGGTAATTGTTGCTATAATATTATTAAAGAGGTTCTTGAAAGGGCTTTGGTATTACGGAATAGCAAATAATGTTTAAAAATGGTGAAAGGAGGGGTTTCTCTTGAAAAGCTTCGAGAGAAGACCGACCTATGACAAGATTTTGATGGGACCAGGACCATCTACCGTTGACCCTCGCGTTTTAAGGGCGATGTCTGAACCTGCTATGGGGTATTTCGATGAAGACTTTTTATCAATATTAAGTGAGACTCGGGAACTTTTAAGATATGTCTTTCAGACTAAAAATGAGCTTACATTAGCTATTTCTGGAACTGGGACTGCTGGAATGGAAACGGCCTTGTCTAATCTTATAGAACCGGGGGATAGGGTTGTTATTTGCGTTAACGGATTTTTTGGAAACAGAATGGTTGAGATAGCCCAAAGGTATGGGGCGGATGTTAGGGTTGTTTCAGCTCCATGGGGAGAACCAATTTCTCCTGAGGATGTGGAGAAAGAGCTTAAGTCTCTGGGCAAGGTTAAACTCGTAGGAATAGTTCACGCTGAAACTTCAACGGGTGTCCTTCAGCCTCTTAAGGAGATATCGGAAATTGTTCATCGGCATGGGGCCTTTCTCTTAGTCGATGCTGTAACCTCTTTAGGTGGAGTTGAAGTTCCTACAGATAAATTTTCCTTGGATTTTGTTTATAGCGGAACTCAGAAGTGTTTGAGTTGTCCGCCTGGACTGGCTCCTATAACGGTGGGTGAGAATGCTGCGAAGTATATAAGGGGTAGAACCAAAAAGGTAGGAAACTTTTATCTTGACCTTTCTATAATAGAGCAGTATTGGGATGGAGGTAAGGTCTATCACCATACTCCATCGATGAATCTCATTTACGCTTTAAATGAAGCTTTAAGGATCGTAGCGGAAGAGGGGATAGAGAATAGATGGAAAAGACACGAAAGAAATGCTAAAGCGTTGTGTGCAGGACTTGAAGCTATGGGGCTTGAACTCCTTGTCAAGCGGGAGTATCGTTTGCCACCTCTAACTACGGTTAAAGTCCCTGAAGGGATAGATGAGGCCTTGGTGAGAAAGCGTTTGATGGTCGATTATAAGCTTGAGATAGGAGCTGGGTTAGGTGAGCTTAAGGGTAAGATATGGAGGATAGGTCTTATGGGGAGCACTTCTACTTCAAGAAATGTAATGTTATTCCTTTCCACATTTGGTGAAGTTTTGAGGTCTTTAGGATTTAAGGCTCACGTTGAAGAGGGTTTGGAAGCTGCTTTCGAAATCTTGGGAGAGGATGGTGTTCGTTAGTGAAAAAGCTTCAGGGTTGCTTAGCTCCTATACCTACCCCGTTTGATGAAAGGGGAGAGCTTTATTTTGATGGGTTGAAAAGAAACTTAGAAGCGTGGGCTAAAAGCTCCTTGGACGGAATAGTGGTCATGGGGTCTAACGGGGAGTTTGTCATGCTTACTCAAGACGAAAAGCTAAGGTTGCTCGAATTTGTTAGAGAAAATTATCCGAAGGAAAAACTCCTCATCGCTGGAACTTCCTGTGAATCTTACAGGGAAACCCTATTCTTGAACAAGAAGGCTTATGAATTCGGCTATGATGCTGTTTTGGTTTTACCCCCCAGCTATTATAAAGGTTCGATGACAGAGGATGTCCTTGAATACTACTATCGCGGGCTTGCAGATGAGTCTCCTATACCAATTTTAATATACAACATGCCAGCAAACAGCGGTATAAATCTTTCCTCTAAGCTTGTTGTAAAGCTTTCATCTCATCCAAATATCGTAGGGATAAAAGATAGTTCTGGCAGGATAGTCCAGATTTCGGAGATAATAGCGGGAGCAAAAGGGGAATTTGCCGTTTTTGCTGGCTCTGCCAGTTTTCTTCTTCCCACGCTTGCTATGGGTGGAAATGGTGGAATTATGGCCTTAGCCAATGTGATACCTGATGTGTGCTCTAACATTATAAAAAGCTTTAATACGGGTGACCTTTTAAAGGCGAGGGAGTTACAGCTTCTTATACTTAGAATAAATGCTTTTGTAACTTCCTTATACGGTGTTCCCGGTCTTAAGGCTGCTTTGGATATCGTTGGGCTATATGGCGGTCCTCCGCGATTGCCCCTTTTACCTCTCGGGGAAGAGAAAGTAAGGGAGATAAAAGAGGAGCTGAACGGAGTTTTAGAAAGAGCTTCTTAAGGGAAGGAGTAAAGGCTCCTTCCCTTAATTTTTTACAACGCTCTCTTGTTTGCAATAGAGTTGTTTAATAAGTTGACAGGCAATATTTTTGATGCTATATTCCATAATGGGTGTTTGTCATCCTTTAGTAAGGGGGGGTAGGCGTTGGTAGCTGAGGCAAAAGTTTTGCGGGTTAATCTAAGTGAGAAGAGCGTGAGGGTCGATGTCTATGGTGAGGACGTAGTTAAGCAGTATGTAGGGGGTAGGGGGCTTGCAGCCTATATAATGGCTAAAGAAGTGGATGCGAAGGTAGATCCTCTCTCTCCCGATAATAAGCTTATTTTCGCTCCTGGTCCTCTTTCCGGAACAAGCGCTCCTACTGGAGGCAGGTATAATGTGGTAACGAAGAGTCCCCTTTACAGGCTTTATTGCTTTCACGAATTCTGGTGGATATTTTGGAGCGGAGCTTAGGCAAGCTGGTTGGGATTTGTTGGTGGTGGAGGGCAAGGCAGAAAAGCCTGTATATATTTATATCAATGGAGATAACGTTGAGATTAGAGATGCTTCTCATGTCTGGGGCAAATTAGTTAGTGAAACAGAAGATACTTTGCGAAAGGAAGTTGGAGTTGACAGGGCAAGAATTGCTTGTATAGGTCCTGCGGGTGAGAATTTATCTTTAATCGCAGCGGTTATGAACGATAAAGCAAGAGCTGCTGGAAGGTGCGGTGTTGGAGCTGTAATGGGTAGTAAAAACCTTAAGGCGGTAGTGGTTGTGGGAAGCAAGGGTGCTCCTACACCGGCGGATAGAGAAAAATTCATGCAGGTTGTTAGAGAAAAGGTAAACAAGCTACGTAACGACCCTGTTGCAGGTGGAGGGGCTCCTAAATACGGAACCGCTGTGCTGGTAAATATCATAAATGAGAATGGGCTGTATCCCCATAGAAACTTCCAGACAAGCGTTTTTGCTCATGCTTATGACCAGAGCGGTGAAGCTATGGCGGCAAAATATCTGGTCAGAAACAAACCTTGTTTTGCTTGCCCGATAGGATGTGCGAGGGTTAACAAGCTGTTCTATCTTAAGGAGGAAGTAGAGGGACCTGAATACGAAACCGTTTGGGCTTTTGGTTCTGATTTGGGTATAAACGACTTACACACGATAATTTTAGCTAATCACCTGTGCAACGAATTAGGGTTTGATACCATATCGGCGGGAACCACGTTGGCCTGTGCCATGGAGTTGTTTGAGAAAGGTTATATAAAGCCTGAAGAGTTGGGCGATGAGCCTCCATTGAGATTTGGAAATACGGAAGTCCCTATATACTACTTGCCTAAGATGGCTTTTCGTCAGGGCTTTGGCGCTAAAATGGCAGATGGGAGTTATAGGCTTGCTGAAAGCTATGGTCACCCGGAGCTTTCTATGAGTGCTAAGAAGTTGGAGCTCCCCGCTTATGACCCGAGAGTTGCCCAGGGTCTTGGACTTCAATATGCTACCTGTAACAGAGGTGGAGATCATATTAAGGGATACATGATTAGCCCTGAGATATTGGGTTACCCGAGGAAGTTTGATCCTCAGGACGACTCGGAAGGTAAGATTGAGATGGTTAAAGAGTTTCAGGAGACCACTGCTCTCGTAGATGCGATGGGTTTGTGTATCTTTACCATGTTTGGCCTATGGATCGAGGATTACAAGGATCTTTTGAACGCCTTCTTTGGTTGGGACCTGTCCGTTGAAGATTGCCTTAGGATAGGAGAGAGGATTTGGAATTTAGAAAGAGCCTTTAATATTAAGGCTGGGCTTACGAAGGCTGATGATACTTTACCAAAGAGACTTTTAGAAGAAGCTGTGCCAGAGGGTCCTCACAAGGGTAGCGTTTGTAGGTTAGAAAAAACTCTTCCCGTTTACTATAAATTGCGTGGCTGGAACGAGGACGGCACTATACCTGAATCGAAGCTTTCGGAGCTGGGGTTGGAGTGGTATAAGTAAGGTATGGTGAAGGTAAAGCTCTTTGCCACGCTTGCTCAGATAGCTCGGAAGCGGATGGTGGAAGTGGAGGCTACCACCGCTTCCGAGCTTTTAGAAAAACTCTCGCAAATTTATGGAGAGGAGTTTAGAAAGGAATTGGAAGGAGGCATGATTTTTCTTGTCAATGGTATCAATATTGAACACCTTGATGGGTTAAATACACCTTTAAAAGATGGTGATACCGTTTCTATTTTCCCTCCCATAGGAGGTGGATAATTGGTCATTGGGGTACAGTGTTAATCTTTGGAACGCGCGGGTCGATATAGAGCCTAAACCTGATTTAAAAAACGTGTTTGTGGAAGTCACGAATAGCTGTAACCTTAATTGTCAAATGTGTTTTCGTAATTTCATGATAGATTCCATGGGAGAAATGGATTTAAGGCTTTTTGAAAAATTATTATCTGATTTAAGGTTGTTTCCGGAGGTAGAGCTTGTGTATTTGGCTGGTATAGGTGAACCCGCTTGTCATCCTAATTTTTTTGAAATGTTGAAGATGATAAAAGAGAGAGGATATAGTGCTGGCTTTTCCACTAATGGATTAAGCTTGGATGATGAAAAGCTTAGGGAAGTGGTAGGCTTAGGGGTGGACGTAGTTTATTTTTCCGTGGACTATCTACCTAATCAGGAGGCCTCTTTAGGGCATATTATGAGTGGAGAGGGAATTGAAACGGTTAAGAAGCTTATAAAGCTAAAAGATAATATGGGTAAATATGTTCCTTCCGTGGGTGTTGAAATAGTTGTTTCTAAGGAAAACATTGATACATTACCTCAGCAAATTAGGTTGCTTGTCAGTTTGGGAGTTAATTCCATTACCATATCGAATATGATGCCGTTGGATGATAGTCAAGTTGACAAGGTGCTATATAATGGTGCTCTTAAGGAGAAAACCCAGCAGATTCTTAATAGGCTATATTCCCTTTCGGGAAGAGGAGTTTATATTAGAATCCCGAACTTTGAAGTGAAGACGGAGAGAAAATGCGACTTCGATGAAACTTGTTCTACGGTAATAAGGTGGGATGGGGAAGTTGTCCCTTGCTATAGGTTTCTTCATACTTACGATGAAATTATATTGGGAAGGAGAAAGAGAGTCAACGCCTTTTCTTTTGGGAACATAAGAGAAAAAACTCTTTATGATATTTGGATGGATAGGGAGTATACGGTTTTCAGATTTATCATGAAAAACTATGTTTATCCATCCTGTACCGATTGCCACCTGAAAGAGAGCTGTGACTTTGTTCTCACAGCGGATCAGGATTGCTGGGCTAATTCTCCAAGTTGCGCTGATTGTCTATGGGCTAGAAATCTTATTTTATGTCCTGTCCCTCGTAAGGTTAAAAACTCCTATGTTTGATAGTTTTTAAGTTTGTGATATACTTAAAATGAAAATTGTGATAAAGGTGGCGGGGAGCTCCTGATGTGTAGGGGCTGAGAGGGTAGGTGTAACCTACCGACCCGTGGAACCTGCTCTGGGTAATGCCAGCGAAGGGACCACCGGTCTTTTTGAGTAGAAAGGTCCTCTGGGCATATGCCCAGA
>LDZR01001745.1_pt1 | contig 14381 bp, 13 predicted proteins | sample 615371 | NCBI WGS metagenome assembly LDZR01 (sample SAMN03408294, study PRJNA278302) | terrestrial metagenome | isolation source: oil reservoir sample K2 | place: USA: Alaska, North Slope, Kuparuk formation | collected 2013
AGCTTAAAGCCTGGGCTAGCCGCGAAAGCTTGTTCGCTCGCTTCCAAGCCCAAGCAGGCCTGCTCTGCAAAAAGTGGGGATAACTCAGTGCTCATCCCCTCGGACCAAATCGCTCGCTCGGAATAAATGCCGGCCTGGTGTTTTCATCCTTCTGCCGATGCCGCTCGGCGGCATGAACGTCTACCCTTTAAAGTCTCCCGTTTCCAGGCCAGCGGCCCGGGCAGACTTTACCCCACAGCCTCCCTTCCCGCCATTCCTCCAAGACCACCGGGACCAGGCGGCCGGTCCAGTCCCCGGGAGACCTGAAGCGCACCACCAGGTAATTGCCGGTATGCCCCTCCCATAGGTCCTCTTCTCCTTGCACCTGCTCCTCCACCAGGACGTCTAGTGTCTCCCCCAGAAAGTCACCCGCATATGCTTCCTCGAGACTCTTGCCCAGGTCCAGGAGGCGCGCCATACGCTCTTTCTTGACTTCCGCGGGGACCTGGTCCGGCATGGACGCGGCCGGGGTACCCTCCCGGGGAGAATAGGGAAAGGCATGGAGCCGGGCAAAGGCGGCCCTTTGCACCACCTCCAGGGTACGCCGGAAGTGTTCTTCTTTTTCGCCGGGAAAACCTACGATAATGTCGGTGGTTATGGCCGCCCGCGGCCGCCGCTCCCTGATGCGGTCCAATAGTTCAAGGTACTGGGCGGCGGTATACTTCCGTCCCATCCGTCGTAGGATAAAATCATCCCCGCTCTGGAGGGGTATATGGAAGTGGGGGCAGATACCCTCCCTTTCCGTAAGAGTGCGGATCAGCCCGGGCGTAAAATCGAGGGGATCAATGGAGCTTAGGCGCAGGCGGCCCAGGCCCGGTACCTGGAGGAGTTGTCGCAGGAGGTAGTCCAAATCTACACCCCCTGGCAGATCGCGGCCGTAGGCCCCCGTGTGGACGCCGGTAAGGACGATCTCCTGATAACCTGCAGCCACCAGCCTCTGCACTTCTTCGACAACCCTTTGGGGTGCCCGGCTGCGCAAAGGGCCCCGGGCGTAAGGCACTATGCAGTAGGTGCAGTATTCCTCGCAACCTTCCTGAATCTTTAAGAAGGCCCGCGCCCGGCTCACCTGGGTCACGGGCAGTTCCTCAAAGGCCTCCCCCTTCTCCGGTTGCCTTACGGCATTGACCACTTTGCCGGTTCGCCGGGCTTCTTCCACCAATTCCACCAGACGGGCCCGGTCCCGGGTTCCCACTATTACATCCACCCCAGGTATACCCATAATTTCCTCCGGGGCCACCTGGGCGTAGCAGCCGGTCACGGCTACCACGGCTTCGGGGTTGTTCCGGACGGCCCGCCGGATCATCTGCCGGGATTTGCGGTCGCTCAAATGGGTAACGGTACAGGTATGGACCACGTAAACATCGGCCGGCTCCTCAAAGGGCACAACTTGATAACCCGCCGACCTGAACAGGCCTTTGAGGGCCTCAAGTTCGTTCTGGTTTACCTTACACCCGAGGCCGGTCAGGGCCACTCGCTTTCCGGCCACGCTGCTGTTCCCTCCTTGGTACCTAACCATACCTACCAGCTACCTCCCAGGTCTCCCCCCTCGTACATTAAGATGGCCAAACAGGCCAGGCCCGCCGTCTCGGTGCGCAAAATGCGGGGCCCGAGACCGACCACTATGCCTCCGGCCCGGCGGGCTCGGTCCACTTCCTCCGGGGTCAATCCCCCCTCAGGGCCGATTAAGACGGCCACAGGCCGGGAAAAATCCACGGCGGCCAGGACTTCCCTCAAACCCTTCTCCCGTTCTCCTTCCCAGGGAACCAACAGGAGGGTTTCCGGAGGCATTTCCTCCAGTATCTCTTCCAGGGAGCAGGGCCCTTCAACGAGGGGTATGGAGGAGCGCCGGCTCTGGCGGGCCGCCGCCCGGGCCACCTTGCACCAGCGTTCCCTTTTCCGGGCCGCCGCCCCTTCGTCCAACTTTATTATTACCCTTTCCGTGAGGAGGCCCACTATTCTGCTTACCCCCAGTTCGGTGGCCTTTTCTATGATCAATTCCATCTTGTCCCCCTTGGGCAGACCCTGGAGGAGAGTAATGGACAAGGGCGGATCGTTGGAAGGGAGGGGTTCTAAAAGTTCGGCCACCACTTCGCCCGGCCGTACGGCTAACACCCGCGCCCTAAAGGACGACCCCCGGCCATCGGCCACGCTGATTTCCTCCCCGAGGTTGAGGCGGAGAACCCGGGAGGCATGGTGGCCCGTTTCACCGGTGAGAACGATTGTTTTCTGCTGCAGGTCTTCAGGCGGTATAAAAAAATGGTGGGCCATCCAGGCTCACCCCTTGGTCTTCATCGCCGCCAGGGCTACCCAATCTCCCCTGCGTTTCTCTTCTGTTACCGTAAAGCCGTGGTTCCCCAAGGCGGCCACCAGCTCAGGGGCCCGCGGGGCTATAATACCCCCCAAAAGGAGCCGTCCATTGGGGAGCAATACTCCCGCCGCCTGGGGGAGGAGGGCCAGCAATACATCCGCCACAATATTGGCCGTTACCACATGGGCGCCGGCAGGAAATCCCTGGAGGAGATCGCCTTTTCGGACCTTTACCTTTCCCTCCAGGCCGTTGCGTTTTACGTTTTCCCGGGCCGTCCTAACCGCCACCGAGTCGTTGTCCACGGCTATGACCGTCCGGGCCCCCAGCAGGGCACAGGCAATGGCCAAGATCCCCGATCCCGTGCCTACGTCGTACACCACGTCGCCCGGTTCTATTAAGTCTTCCAGCATTTCCAGGGCCATGGACGTAGTGGGATGGGTTCCGGTACCGAAGGCCATGCCGGGGTCCAGCTCCATTACCAGCTCCCCGGGCAGGGGGCTGTATTCCTCCCAACTGGGCTTTACCACCAGATGCCGGCCGATCTTTAACGGCTTGAAGTAAGCCTTCCAGGCGGAGGCCCAGTCCTCTTCTTCTAGGCTCCGAGAAGACAGCTCGGCCCGGCAACCGGGGAAAAACCGGCCAATGGCCTTAAGGCCCTCCTGCAGGTCCCGGAGGCGGGCCTTTAAGGTTTCATCCCGGGGCAGGTAGCCCCGCAGCACTACCCGACCGTCCTTATCTTCGACGACCAAGCCCTGGGCCCCTGCCTCGTAAAAGAGGCCGGCTACGGCTTCGCCGGCCTCCAAAGGTGTAGTTACACTTATTTCCTGCCACTTCATAGGATCTTCCTAACCCATAAAGGCATCCTTTACTTTCCTAAAAAAACCTTTTTCTTTTTCTTTTTCCGTATCCTTTGCCGTCGGATGCCAACCGCGCAAGCGGGCGAATTCCCTCAAGAGTTCCTTTTCTCGTTCCGTCAGGTCCTTAGGAATAACCACGCGTACCACCACATGCTGGTCTCCCCGGCCCGCACCGTTGAGACGTGGAATTCCCTTGCCTTTGAGCCGGAAGGAAGTGCCGCTCTGGGTGCCTTCTGGTATGATCAGGTGGGCCTTTCCTTCCAAGGTGGGTACTTCGATTTCATCCCCCAGGGCTGCCTGGACCATGGAAATGGGTACCTCGCACAGTATGTCGAAGCCCTCCCGGCGAAAGACCTTATGAGGCAGCACGTTGATATAAACGTAGAGATCCCCCGGCGGTCCACCCCTCTCGCCTGCCTCTCCTTCCCCGGCCAACCGCAGCCGGGCACCCGTATCCACCCCCGGTGGTATTTTGATCCGTATCTTGCGGGTACGCTGCACCTGTCCCCGGCCGCGGCAGGTCTTGCAAGGATGGGAAATAATAGTACCCATTCCCTGGCACTGCTGGCAGGTACGGATGGTCTGATAGTACCCCAGGGGAGTGCGCTGGGTGATCGTCACCTGTCCGCTTCCTCCACAGGCAGGGCAGGTCACGGGCCCCGTACCCGGGGCCGCCCCCGATCCGCCGCAGTCGGGACACCTCTCCAGCCGCGGAACCCCCACTTCTTTTTCGGTCCCGAAGGCGGCCTCCTCAAAGGAGATATCCAGGTCCAGCCTAACGTCTGCCCCCCGCTCCGGCCCGCGACGACGGCGCCTTCCGCCCAAGGCCTCGCCGAAAAACATATCCAGAATATCGTCGAAGCCCCCGAAGCCGGCACCCCCGAAGTCGAACCCGCCGAAGCCGCCGGGGCCGGAGCCGGCCCCGGCCCCACCCTCTACTCCAGCGTGGCCGAACTGGTCGTAGCGGGACCTTTTTTCCGGATCGCTTAAGACATCATAGGCTTCCTGGATTTCCTTGAACTTCTCCTCCGCCTCTTTATTACCCGGGTTTAGATCCGGGTGATACTGGCGGGCCAAGCGCCGGTAGGCCTTTTTGATCTCCTCTTGCGAGGCCCCCCGGTCCACCCCCAGGATCTCGTAATAATCTCGCTTGGGCATAGAATCACCGGCTCTTACCGCTTATCGTCGTCCACAACCTTGTAATCGGCATCCACTACGCGGTCCCGGGCCGAACCTGGACCTTCCGTTCCCGTGGCCTGGCGCGCTTGTTCGGCGCCGGCCTGCTGGTAGACCTTGCTGGTCAGGGTGAAGAGGGCCTGGGACAGAGCCTCCATTTTCTCCTTAATGCGGCCCACATCCTGGCCGCCCAGGGCATCCTGCAGGTCCTTCTTGGCCTGTTCGATGCGTTCGACGTCGGCTTTATCGGCCTTATCCTTAAATTCCTTTAAGGTACGCTCGGTTTGATACAGGAGGGAATCGGCCTGATTTCTAGTTTCCACCTCTTCTTTGCGCTTCCGGTCGGCCTCGGCATACATCTCGGCCTCCTTAATCATACGCTGGATCTCTTCCTCCGACAGGCCGCTTGACGATTTAATGGTAATGGCCTGCTGCTTGCCGGTGGCCAGATCCCGGGCCGAAACGTGGACGATGCCGTTGGCGTCGATATCGAACTTGACTTCGATCTGGGGCACCCCCCGTGGAGCCGGTGGAATGCCGGTGAGCTGGAAGCGCCCCAGGGTTTTGTTGTCGGCCGCCATGGGACGCTCGCCCTGCAGCACATGGATCTCCACCATCGTTTGATTGTCGGCCGCCGTGGTGAAAATCTGGCTCTTAGAGGTGGGAATGGTGGTGTTGCGTTCAATGATCTTGGTAAACACCCCGCCGAGGGTTTCGATTCCCAAGGACAGGGGAGTAACGTCGAGGAGAACGATGTCCTTCATTTCCCCTGCCAGAACGGCGCCCTGGATAGCCGCACCCATGGCCACGCATTCGTCGGGATTGATCCCCTTGTGGGGCTCCTTACCCAAAATCCTTCTAACCGTCTCCTGGACCAGGGGGACCCGGGTGGAGCCGCCTACCAGCAGCACTTTATCGATATCTTCGGGTTTGAGGCCGGCGTCGGACAAAGCCTGACGTATGGGTTCCACCGTCTTCTCCACCAGATCGGCGATGAGCTCCTCGAACTTGGCCCGGGTCAAAGTAATATCCAGATGCACGGGACCGCTGGAGGTCACGGAAATAAAGGGGAGATTTATGTTGGTGCTGGTAACGCTGGAGAGCTCGATCTTCGCCCGTTCCGCTGCTTCCTTCAGGCGTTGCATGGCCATAGGATCCTGGCGCAGATCCACCCCGTGTTCGCGGCGGCAGATATCAATGAGGTAGTTCATGATCCTCTCGTCGAAGTCATCGCCCCCCAAGCGGTTATTGCCGCTGGTGGCCTTTACCTCGAAAACGCCGTCGCCCAACTCCAGGATGGAAACATCAAAGGTACCGCCCCCCAGGTCGTAGACCAGAATGGTCTGGTCCTCGCCCTTATCCAGCCCGTAGGCCAGGGCTGCAGCCGTAGGCTCATTGATGATGCGCAGCACCTCCAGGCCCGCTATACGGCCGGCATCCTTGGTGGCCTGCCGCTGGCTATCGGTAAAGTAGGCCGGCACGGTAATGACAGCCTGGGTGATCTTCTCCCCCAAATAGGCCTCGGCATCGGCTTTTAACTTCTGCAGGATCATAGCGGAAATTTCCTGGGGAGTATACTCCTTATCGTCTATCTTTACCTTGTAGGTAGTGCCCATGTGCCTCTTAATGGAGACGACCGTGCGGGCAGGGTTGGTTATGGCTTGGCGCTTAGCCGCCTGGCCTACCAGGCGCTCGCCTTCCTTGGTAAAGGCTACTACCGAGGGAGTAGTCCTTCCTCCCTCGGCGTTGGGAATTACAACCGCTTCCCCGCCTTCCATAATGGCCATACAGGAGTTGGTAGTTCCCAGATCGATGCCCAGTACCTTGCCTCTAGCCATGTTCTTACCCCCTATTCCTTCTCCGAAGACTGGTTTTGCTCCGTGGATCTAACCCTCATTCCGGGCCTCTTTTCCCCTTTCGGCCGTCACCGGTGCCGGTAACAAGGCCACCTTCACCAGGGCCGGACGCAAAAGGCGCCCATGCAAAAGGTAACCCTTGCGGAATTCTTCAGTTACCAGGTTGTGGCCTTCAGGGCCGGTGGCTTCTTCCGTAGCTACGGCCTCATGGTAAGCGGGATCAAAGGGTTGCCCCAGGGCTTTGACTTCCGATAGGCCGTATCGCCCCAAGGTCTCGACCAGCTGGCGGAAAACCAGCTCAATCCCGCTCAGCAGGGCGCCTTCTTCCCCCCCGCCCCGGGCGGTGGCCATGGCCCGTTCCAAATTGTCCAGGACGGGGAGGAGCTCTTCCACCAGCTCGGCGCAGGCAGTCTGCTTTAGTTCCAGCTGCTCCCGCCGGGCTCGCTTGCGATAGTTATCAAAATCCGCCCGAAGCCGCAACAACTGGGAACGAAGCCTTTCTATCTCCTCCTGCCTCGCCGCCAGCTCTTCCTTAAGGGCGGTGGTGACATCCTCCGGCGGTTCTTCCGGCCCGGGCTCCTCACCCTGAAAGTCCTGCTCTCCCTCCAGTCCAGGGGCTGCCGGTTCTTTGTCGGTTTCCGCCGTCTTCAACTCCTTATCTTCTAGGGTATGCTCCTGGGGCCGTTCGGCTTCCAGCCCTTCTCCACCGCTAAAGGTTTTCACCTGCGTCTTCACTCCTTCCGACCCGCGGGCCCGGTGCCCCCACCTCCTGCCCCGGTCATCCACACAGCTTCTCGAGGGCCTGGGACAGCTCCCGGGCCACATATTCGAGGACGGAAATGGTCCTGGAATAATTCATCCGCGTCGGGCCCAGCACTCCCACATTACCAATGACTTCGCCGTTTATTTCATAGGTTACGGTGAGAATGCTGCAGTTATTAATCTCTTCATTCTTGTTTTCCCGTCCTATTTTAATCCTGAGGCCGGCCGGGGGCCCTTCGGCGAAGAGTTCCCGCAGGGCGTCTGATTTTTCCAGAATACATAGCAACCCTTTAACCCTTTCTATATTCCTGAACTCCGGCTGCTCAAAAAGATTTAAGGTACCGTCCAGAAAGATCCGAGCCTCCCTCTTTAAATTGCCCAATTCTTCCAGAAGCTCGATCACCAGGGAACAGAGCTGTTTGTGTTCGGTAGCCAGCAATTCCTGGTAAATGCTATTCAGGAGCGACGGTTTAATGTCCTCCAGCACAATCCCTTGAAGCCTTTCGTTTAACAGCCGGGAAAGATAATTCAGCTCGGCGCGGATCACACCCCGGGGTACGGAAAACAAATGGTGCTCCACCAAACCGTTGCTGGTGACTACTACCAGCAGGGCCTTGCCCGGAGATACATATAGAAGCTGCACCTGCTGGATATGAGCCCGGCCTTGGTAGGGCCCCAAGGCCACGGCCGCATAACTGGTCAGCTCGGCAATCAGACCCGTCGCATCCGCCAAGACCTGCTCGATCTCTCCCATTTTTTGCTCGAAGCGCTGCCGGATATATTCCTTTTCGGCAGAGGACAGCTCGTAGCGCTCCATTATACAGTCTATATAGTAACGGTATCCCAGATCCGAAGGAATCCTGCCTGCGGAGGTGTGGGGCTGTTCAATAAGGCCCAGTTCTTCCAAGTCGGCCATTTCGTTGCGGATGGTGGCCGGGCTCACCCCCAGGTTATACCGCCGGGCTATGGTCCGGGAACCCACCGGTTCTCCCGTGGCAATATAGTCCAATATAATGGCTTCTAAGATCTTCCGTTTCCGCCCCTCCACCCGCATTTTTGCTCACCTTCTTTTATTAGCACTCTAATAAGCCGAGTGCTAAAAACTTTCATTTACACAATAACACCGGCCCCGCAGGTTTGTCAAGCCGATTGTCCGGCCTGCTAGACGAAGGCTGCGAACACTTCATTGGCCAAGGGTAGGCCCTTATCCGTAAGGCGCAAAAACCCCCTTTCGACCGTGATGAGGCCTAGATCAAAAGGGCGTTCCAGTTCCCGGCCATACCCTTCCAGTAAATCCTCCCCGAACCGTTCGGCATATTCCTTAAGGCTTACGCCCCGCAGGAGCCGCAGGCCGAGAAAAAGGGTGTCCCCTCGCTGTCGCTCAGGGGTCAATATCTCTACTTCGGCAGCGGGCAGATGGCCTTCCTCTACTGCACCGCAGTAAGATTCCAGGTAGCTCAAATTCTGCCACCGCCGGTTCCCCCAGTGGGAGGCTGCCCCCGCCCCTAAGCCGAGGTAGGGCCGGTTTTCCCAGTAGGTGAGATTGTGACGGCATTGAAAACCCGGTCGAGCGAAATTGGATATCTCGTAGTGCTCGTAACCGACCCCCCGAATCTTCTCCCTCGCCCTCCAGTACATGTCTACGACCTCTTGTTCGTCAGGCAGGGCGAGGCGGCCCTGGGAGTAAGAGCGGCCCCAGGGCGTATCCGGCGCCAGTTCCAGACCGTAGACCGATAGGTGCTCGGGTTCCAGTTCCAGAGCGCGGTCTAAGGTATCCTCCCAGTCCTCCGAGCTCTGTCCGGGCAGGCCGTAGATCAAATCCAGATTGATGTTGGCAAAGCCCGCCCGGCGGGCCCAGGTGAAGGCCTCGTAGATGTCTCCCACCCCGTGGGCCCTCCCCATGGCTCGCAGCAATCCTTCTTTGAAGGCTTGAGCCCCCAGGGACAGGCGATTGACCCCGACCTCCCTCAGGTTTCTTAGCTTTTCCAGGGTGAGGGTGCCGGGATTAGCCTCCACGGTGATCTCGGCTCCTCCCTGGAGGCCAAAGACATCCTTCACCCGGGCCACCAGCCCGACCAGATCGCTGGCCGCCAGGTAGGTGGGCGTACCGCCCCCGAAATACACCGTAGCAGCCTTCCCGGGCCGCAAGGCGTACGCCGCCATCTCCATCTCCCGGCCTAAGGCCTTAAGGTAACGGGCGGTGACCGGAGGAGGTACGGCGGGGAAGGAGATAAAGTCGCAATAATTGCATTTGCGCAGGCAAAAAGGAAGGTGGATGTAGAGATTCATCTAATCCACCCTCAATACGGCCATAAAAGCTTCCTGGGGTATCTCTACCCTGCCTACCTGTTTCATCCTCTTCTTGCCTTCCTTTTGCTTCTCCAACAACTTGCGTTTGCGGGTAACGTCGCCGCCATAACACTTGGCCAGGACGTTCTTCCGTAGGGCCCGTATCGTTTCCCGAGCTATAACCCGGCTACCGATGGCCGCCTGCACGGGCACGTCGAAAAGCTGCCGGGGGATGAGCTCTTTCAACCGCTCTACCAGGGCCCGTCCCCGCTGGTAGGCCTTATCCCGGTGGACGATAACGGACAGGGCATCTACTACTTCGTTATTGATAAGGATGTCCAGCTTTACCAGGTCCGACACCCGGTAGCCCAGGAATTCGTAATCCAGGGAGGCATAACCCCGCGTCCTGGACTTCAACTGATCGAAGAAATCGTAAATAATTTCCGCCAGGGGTAATTCATAGGTGAGCATGACCCTCTTTTCCGAGAGATACTCCATGCCCACAAAGGTACCCCGCCTCTCCTGGCAAAGCTCCATGACCGGGCCGATATAATCGGAAGGAAGGAGGAGGGTTGCCTTAACGTAGGGCTCCTCCATAGCCTCAATACTTCCCGGCGGAGGCAGAAGGGTAGGGTTATCCACCATAACAGTTTCGCCGCCGGTTTTAATAACCCGGTAGACCACGCTAGGCGCTGTCGTTATGAGCTCCAGGTCGTATTCCCTTTCCAGGCGCTCCTGGACGATTTCCATGTGCAAGAGCCCCAGGAAACCGCACCGGAAACCGAAGCCTAAGGCCGCCGAGGTTTCCGGCTCGAAGACCAGGGCCGCATCGTTGAGCTGCAGCTTTTCCAGGGCATCCCGCAGATTATCGTATTGGTCCGAATCCACGGGGTAAAGGCCGCAGTAAACCATGGGGGTAACCCGCCGGTACCCCGGCAAGGGTGCCTCGGCCGGCCTTTCCGCTCCGGTCACCGTGTCTCCTACTCGAGTATCCCGCACATTTTTAATCCCGGCGGCCAAATAGCCCACCTCGCCGGCCTCCAGAGCCTGAACCGGTACCGGAGCGGGGGTGAAAACCCCCACCTCGTCCACCTCGAATTCTTTCCCCGTGGACATCATACGGATGACCATCCCTTTGCTGAGCCGCCCGTGGACCACCCGCACGTAGGGAATGGCTCCCCGGTAAGAGTCGAAATGGGAATCGAATATCAGGGCCTGTAACGGCTTTTCCCTGTTCCCTTTAGGGGGCGGGATGCGCAGGACAATGGCCTCCAGTATTTCCTCGGTACCCTGGCCCGTCTTGGCGGAAGCCAGAATGGCGCTACTGCCGTCTAGTCCTGTCACTTCTTCCAGCTCCCGGCGCACGCGGTCAGGTTCGGCATTGGGCAGATCGATCTTGTTGATGACGGGAATGATCTCCAGGTTATGCTCCAGGGCCAGGTAGAGATTGGCCAAGGTTTGGGCCTCCACACCTTGGGTGGCGTCCACCACCAGGAGCGCCCCCTCGCAGGCGGCCAGACTCCGCGACACCTCGTAGGTAAAATCCACATGCCCCGGAGTATCGATGAGGTTTAAGATATATTCTCCGCCGTCCCGCGCCCGGTAGGTGAGGCGGACGGCCTGGAGTTTAATAGTGATACCCCTTTCGCGCTCCAGTTCCAGGGTATCCAGCACCTGCTCCACCATCTGTCTGGGACTCAAGGCACCGGTATATTCCAACAAACGATCGGCCAGGGTCGATTTTCCGTGGTCGACGTGGGCGATGATACAGAAATTGCGGATACGGTCTTGTCTGGTCAATACTACCGGCACCTCCTCCTTCGAAAATCTCCTCTCCTCTACCCATTTTCATCCTTCGTGGTGCCGTTACTTACGGCATGAGAGGCTACCCCGAAAATTAACTTCTCTCGAGGCCGGCATTATTCTTGTTTGCATGCCGGCCCGTTGTCTCCATCCTTCTGCAAGGGTCGCCAGGCGGCATGGATGTCTACCCCATTATAGCAAAAAGCGGGCCGGGCTTAAAGCCCGGCCCGCTTACCCGGAGCCCTTAGCGCAGCTCCGTCGGCACAAAGGCATCGATAACACCTATCACCAGGGCTGCCAGGAGGGCACCCAGGGCATTAACCCGTAGCATGGTAGGCACCAGGAACTGGGCCAGGTAAATAACCACAGCGGCCACAATGAAACCTACAATGCCACGACTCCGGGGGGATATCCTCTTGCCCAACAGGGTTTCCGCCACCCAACCCAGGGCGGCGATCACCACTGCCGCCACCAGCGCGCCAGTGAACCCGGCCACCTGGATACCAGGCAACAGGTAACCCACCAGCATCAGCACCAGGGCAGAGACAATAAAACGAATGACCACGCCTAACCAGTTGTTCATAGGATCACCTCCTCGGGCGTTTTACTATAGCTTTGCCCAGAAGGGAGGCGAATTATACCATCCTTACCTTTTTAGCTTCAATCTGGTAATAGCCGTAGCCAGGGCGGCAGCGCCAAAACCGTTGTCGATATTGACCACCCCCACTCCAGTGGCACAACTGTTAAGCATGGCCAGGAGGGCCGCCAGGCCGCCGAAACTCGCTCCGTACCCCACGCTCGTTGGCACGGCAATAACAGGTCGGGCTATCATACCGGCCACCACGCTGGCCAGGGCTCCCTCCATTCCGGCCACCACAATCACCACATCGGCCCCCTCTACCCTATCCATCTGGTGAAAGAGGCGGTGAATTCCGGCTACCCCCACATCGTATATGCGGTCCACCTCGTTGCCCATAACCTCGGCCGTGACCGCCGCCTCCTCGGCTACCGGCAAATCGGCGGTTCCGGCGCTCAAGACGGCCACGCGCCCGCCCGTAGGAGGTATTTCCCCGGCCGGGATGACGATAGTGCGGGCCACTGCATTGAACTGGGCTTTGGGCAGTTTTTCGGCTACCGCCGTATATACCTTTTCTTCCGTCCGGGTCACCAACACCGTAGCACCGGCCCCGGCCAGGCGGCAGGCAATGGCTACGATTTGTTCCAGGGTTTTGCCCTGGCCGAAGATAACTTCCGGGAAGCCGTTGCGCAGGGCACGATGATGGTCGACCTTGGCAAAACCCAGATCTTCGTAAGGTAGACTTCTAATCTTCTCCACGGCTTCCTCTAGAGTAACCCGGCCTTCTTGCAGCCCCGCCAGGAGTTCCCTTAATTGGCCTTCTGTCATCGCCTCACTCCTTAAAGGGAACCTTCCCCCAGGTCTAAAAAGCAGTCTAAAGGAATAAAATGGCGATAGTGGAGGGGATCGGCCCTTTGAATGTATATTTTATCACCAATTGGAGGGTCAGAAAAGGCCTTCGTTTATTCGGCCGGCTTTTTCTGTTGCTGCTGGCCGGCCTGTTGCTGTTCGGGGTATCTTCCCCGCTGAAGCCCTTTTTGCACCGTTTACCGGGGGTCGTGGCCGGCTACTCCTACTCGCTGCCCACGTCCTTCTGGCAGGGTGTCCTTGAAGCCGGCCTTCCCACCCTCGTACTGGAGGCAGGCCAGGAATCCCATCCCCCCCAGCCCGGTCTGCTGCTCCCTGCCGTCCGGGTCTTAAACCCGGACCTGGTCCGATTTCTAACCGCAGAGGAGGAGCACTATCCGCTGCCCGAAGGGCAGGAGAGCCCGCCTCCCCCGCCCGCGGATCTTGCCGGTGTAGAACAGGGCGGCCGGCATCCCGTGGTAGCCATATATAACACCCACAATGCCGAAGGATATGCCCCCAGCGACGGGGCCGACAGGTTTCCGGGGAAAAACGCCAGTATAAGCCTTGTGGCCGCCGCCCTGGCCCAGGCCCTGGCCGAGGATTACGGGGTACCGGTGGTCCGTTCGGACACCATCCACGATTACCCCGACTTTTCCCAGGCCTATGCCAACTCGGAAAAGACCGTCCGCCGTCTTCTGGCCGAATATCCCTCCATTCAGATCGTCCTTGACATTCACCGGGATGCGGGCCTAAAGGAGCCGCCGGTGGCCTACATCAACGATCAAAAGGTAGCCCAGATCTTAATCGTGGTGGGGAGCGATGCCCGGCTGGAACACCCCCATTGGCGCCAAAACGAGGCCTTTGCCCGCCGCCTGGCCGCCAAGATGGATGAGCTGTACCCCGGCCTGAGCCGGGGCGTCCGGGTTCAAGAAGGCCGCTACAACCAGCACCTGCACCCGCGGGCTCTCTTGTTAGAGATAGGGAGCAGCAATAATACCCTGGACCAGGCGGAAAAGGCAGCGCAGCTTCTGGCCCGAGTGGTCGCCGAGGTCTTACGGGAGCTCCAGCGGGAAAACCCGTTGAGCCCGTAAAGAGTGGCGTCATGGCTCACCTGGCCTCCTCTTGGCGGAGGTATTCCACCACCAGTTGGTTGGCCCTCCTACCGTCCGCCCGCCCTCTGATTTTGGGCATGAGGGCGGCCATGACTTTACCTACGTCCCCGGTGGAGCCGGCCCCCACTTCGCGGATGGTTTCCTTGATGATACTCAAGAGTTCTTCCTCGCTCAACTGCTCGGGCAGGTATTTTTGGAGCACTTCTATCTCCGCCTGGGCCTGTCGGACCAGATCTTCGCGCCCCCCTTGCCGAAACTGCTCCAGGGCCTCCTGGCGGAGTTTTATCTCCCGCCGGATTAAACCCATCACCTCGTCATCGTTAAGGAGACGCTGCTTATCGATTTCCGCATTCTTTATCCCGGCCAGGACCATGCGGATGGTCTGGAGTCTGACTTTATCGTGACTCTTAAGGGCCTCCTTCATATCACGGGTAAGGCGTTCCTTCATGGTTCTTGCCTCCTTTAGAAGTTGGTGGCCCGGCCGTGCCGGGGCATAATCTCTTTTCTCCACGACCCCTCTTTATCCCTCCTAGAGGCTGTTAATCTCCCCTTTTCCCCTTTTCCCCCGGAACGCCGAAAGAACTGGACTTCCGAGGCTTGAGGGACTAAGATGGGTTTAAGAAGCTCTTACGGCAGGTGACCGGACCCAATGCAATGCATATCCCTAGTACTACAGCGTCAGATAGAGACTTAAGAAACTCCTTCGCGGGTGGTTCAGCAGGTGCTGAAGGGGAAAGTGGGGGTGAGCTTAGA
>LDZR01000848.1_pt1 | contig 14315 bp, 13 predicted proteins | sample 615371 | NCBI WGS metagenome assembly LDZR01 (sample SAMN03408294, study PRJNA278302) | terrestrial metagenome | isolation source: oil reservoir sample K2 | place: USA: Alaska, North Slope, Kuparuk formation | collected 2013
TGTCCATTTCTCTCTACTAGCAACTCAAGGGTATTATCTATAAAAGGTTTATATTCATTAATAACTTCTTTACCTGAAACAGCGAACATTAATTCGTCTGAATTTAATTGAATTCGATAAATTGCATTTTGCAAATCAGACCCGTTATTAATGGATACACCATTAATTTCGATTATTTTATCTCCTTGCATGAAAACATCGTTACCTTTTGCGATAACGTTTGAAAAAGTAGAGTACACGATACCTGTTTCATACATAGGAGGAAAATATGAATATTGGAAGAACTTACCTTCAATAATAGTTCCATCTTCTAACTGCAACTCTATTGGATCACCACTTTCCATTCGACTCATAACAGTGTATAAATCTTCTTCGTCATTTAGTAAAATAATCTCTTTGTTTTTCAGATTGAGCGATTCAGTATCTTCAATACCGTATAAAGTAAAAATTGCTCTTTCATTCGTAAGTTCTGGAATTAAAGTAACAATAATTTCTTCCCCATTTCTTACAACAGTTAACTCTAATGGGTTCCCAGAAGGTATTTCCAACTCTAAAATAGATGGATTAAATACATAATCACCATTTGCTTTTTTAATGATATCACCAGGTTCAAGACCAGCTTGCGCAGCGATACTGTCCCTTCCTACTCTCTCAACAATCACCTCAGGAAAACCGTAAACACCAGCTATTCCCACAAAAAGAAAATAACCTAAAAGGAAAGAAAACAGAGGTCCGGCAAAAGCTATCAAAAATTTCTGGAAAGGCTTCTTATTGTAAAATAATGAAGGGTCAGTATCCTTATAACCTTCTTCTAATACTTCTTCACCAGCTAATCTAACATATCCACCCAAAGGAATAATATTGAATCTAAAGGTAGTTTCTTTACCTGGAATCTTAAACAATGATGGTCCAAAACCTATAGAGAACTCTTCTACTCTTGTCTTAAAGATTTTTGCAAAAATAAAATGCCCAAATTCATGAACAACTACAATAACGGATATGATAATCAAAAACCAAATAATTGATAATAGAACGGTCATTCGATAACCTCCATAATGTATTTTTTCGCTATATTTCTACTCATTTTGTCCACTTTAAGTATATCATCAATATTATGAAATTTCAAACTTTTAGAAAATAAAAACTGCTTTTGAATCTCATTTACCGTTTTGTATATAGTTCGATAAATATCTGCAAATTTAATTGAACCTTTTAAAAAACTATCCACCGCAATCTCATCGGCAGCATTAAATGCATTCTGTAAAGGGGCATCCCCAAGAATGCTGTAAGCTAATTTCAAAGAGGGATATCTATCAAAATCTACTTTTTCGAAATGTATATTTTCTGAAAAGAAATCGGGTTTGTCAAAAACAAAATTTCGTTCAGGGTAAGAAATCGAAAAAGCTATTGGAATTTTCATATCGGCTAGTCCGTAATGCATCTTAATTACCCCATCAGAAAATTGAACCATAGAATGAATTCTACTGTTTCGATTGATTGCGACATCAATATTTTTTATTTTGAATAAATAATAGGCTTCAAATAATTCAAGAGACTTATTTACCATCGATGCAGAATCAACGGTTATTCTTTTTCCCATCGACCAAACAGGATGGTTCAATACTTCATCCACTGAAACATTTTCAAAGGCTTCAACAGGGTAATCTCTTAAAGAACCTCCGCTAGCCGTCAATATAATTTTTTCAGGGGTTGAGGTTTCTCCCATTAAAAGTTGGAATATTGCACTATGTTCGCTATCAATTGGTATTATTTCTCTTTTAAGCTTAGCAGCATAATCCAAAACATAATTACCACCACATACAATCGATTCTTTATTTGCCAAACAAACCCTTTGAGAAACATCGATAGCTTTTAAGGTGTTTTGAACACCGGAAAAGCCAGAAGTAGCAATTAGTGAATAATCAGGATTACAGAACTCCATACTCCTTTCAACAGCATCTGCACCCGCAAAAACCCTACATCCGTTAAAAGTTTTAGAAATATTTTCATTACTCTCAACTATCCCAACACTCATCAAACTGTATTTATTAATTGCTTCTTTCAATTTATCCCAACTTTTATAAACGGATCCACCTACAATTTTGAAATTGTCTTTAAACCATCCTTTATTTAACACTTCTAATGCTTGTTGACCAATTGATCCAGAAATGCCGGCTATGAAAATACTTTTCACTTATAAACCCCTTTCTCTTATTAACAATTAAAAATACATTTTAAATTATACCATCAATTCAAATAATCATAAATTAAAAAATGTGTTAAAATAATTAAGAAATTCAAAAGTTAAATATTGAATTAATTGAAGAAGGTGATTGAATGAACATTGGTAATTTTCTTTTAGAAAGTTCTAATTTGTTTACAGTTTACAGATGGAATAATAATCCTGCAATTGTAAGATTTAGCGAATCTGACAACATATACAACAATCTTCTTTTAAGTTTATTTGTATTTTCTGACGACTCAGAAGAAAAGTTGGTAAAAATACTGCACAACAAAATATATGAAGCGATTCCTAAAATAGTATTATCAGACATATCATTGGCTACCAAAAGCAAAATTGAAGAAAAAGGCAAAAAACTTTGGGATGAAGTGATTAACAAAACCTATAAAGAAGTAGAATCAAATTTTGATAGCAATATTAGCCCAAAACTATTAATTCATTATACCTTTGATGAAGAAACTGATCAAAAAATTAAGATGATAAACCTCCTTGTCGCCCAAAAAGAAGCCAGTATTAACGAAAGAGTCTTTCCCGAATATTATAAAGAACCAAAAAGAAAAAACCAAACGAAAATAAAAAATATGGATATACAAGATAAAAAAGGAATAGAAGAATTAGCCCATGAGCTACTAGAGATATCCACAAGACTTGTGACTATGACAAGGTGGAATAAAAATCATAGAAATATTAAAAGTTCGGTAGCCTCTCATACCTTCTTTGTTTTTTTAATCTCTTACATTTTAGCTCTGACAGGTAATTTGCAAGTTAAGCAAATTTACGATATCATGATTGCTTCGATACTCCATGACTTGCCGGAAGCCTTTACAGGAGACGTCATTAGCCCGACTAAAAGAAAAGTAAGCGGCTTAGAAGAAATAATAGGAGAGATAGAAAAGGATTTCATTAAAGATTGGTACAACAATAAAAGTATAATAAAAGAGAAGATTAAAAAGTTTGAACAGTATATCTATGCACCGTTTGAAAATGATTATGGGCCATACGTGAAAACATCGGATTTAATAGCAGCATTAATAGAATGTTCCCTGGAAATAAGTACAGGGAACCAAAATAAATACTTTATAGATACCTTTGAATCAATAAAAAAGGAGATATTAAACTTCTCTCCAATTGATATTAGTGAAATTATAAATGAGATAGAATCAGCTATTCACCCCTAACGTATTTTTTCTCACCGTTAGGTAGTTTGAATTTAACAACCACGCCTTTTTGAGGTTTTTCGTAACCTAAATATATTTTGTGAACATTAGATTGATTAACTCCTGACTCTACACCTTCAGATGAAATGTGGGCTTCAAATGGATCTTCGTTGTAGACAAAAACGGTAACTTCAACTTCTTTCATAAAATCCCTCCGATCAAATGATATTTATTAAATTCAAAACAGCTTCTGTGAATCTAAAAGTAAAGTCACTGGACCATCGTTGACAATATTTACTCTCATATGAGCTTGAAATTCCCCTTGCTGAACGTTTATAGTGTACTTCTCTTTAATAGAAGAAATAAACTTGTCATAAAGGGCTCTAGCATCATCCGGATTTGCGGAATCAGTAAAAGATGGTCTTCTCCCTTTTCTACAGTCACCGTATAAAGTAAACTGAGACACAATAAGCAACTCACCATTAACATCTAGTAAAGATCTATTCATTTTGTTTTGATCGTCCTCAAAAATTCTCAGATTTACTATCTTATCAGTCATCCAATTAATATCTGATTCTTGATCGCTCTTTGAAATGCCCAAAAAAACTAGGAGACCTTTTTCTATTTGAGCAATAGTATTACCAGAAACAGTAACAGATGCTTGTGCAACCCTTTGAACTACAGCCCTCAAATTATACCCTCCTAACAGAATAAACACCCTTAGAATTTTTTAATTTATTACTTAAAAGACTCAGATGTTTTAAATTCTGAACGGATAAATATATTCTAAGGTTAAGAAAATTAGAATTACTTCTCATTTCGAATTTTTCTATATGTCCACCTTCATTATTTATAATATTTCTTACGTTATTTAAAACATTTTTGCTCTCCACATCCATCAATAATACGGTAGAAAATTTGTTTTGATTGTATTCATTCCATTCAACATTTACCTTTTTACTTTCATCTATATCCTGAATATTAGTGCAATCTTTTCTATGAATACCGATTCCTCTTCGAGTTATAACACCTATAATTTCATCTCCTGGAACCGGCATACAACATTTAGCAAAATAGCTTTCAACTCCTCCTTCACCATCAACAAGAACGGAGATCCCTTTTCTACTTGAGGTGGATTTTTCGACAGTAGGAATCGCATCTTCTTCTTTTTCGTTTAGGGTAAAAATATTTCTAATAGTATTAACACTAATATCTTCTAAAGAGAGTTTAATGAAAAATTCATCGTCACTTTTTATATTGTATTTAATGTAAAATCCTATTTCTTTCAATTTCTCAAGAATTTCATCCATAGAAAAATTAAGTTTTTTAGAGAGCTCTCTAAACTTGTCCTTACCTCTTTCTATTAACTCAACTTCATTTTTTTGTCTGTAATATTTTTTTATCTTTGATACGGTCTTAGGAGAATGAGCATATTTTAACCAATCAATACTAGGTCCTTGAAAATTTCTATTGATCATTATCTCTACTATGTCACCAGTCTGCAATTTGTATGAGATAGGAACTAATTTACCATTGACTTTCGCTCCCGAAAAATGATTGCCAACTTCAGTATGAATAGCAAAAGCAAAATCAATAGGTGTTGCTCCTCTAGGCAAATGAATTATTTCTCCCTTAGGTGTAAATACAAAAATTTCTTTTGAGAGAAGGTTTGTTTCGATATCTTTCAGTTCAAAAGCATTTTGAGCTATATATCTGTGTAACTCCATCAGATCAGTTAAAAATTTCAACTTTTCCTGACTAACACCCTCTTTATAAACCCAATGAGCAGCTAAACCATATTCAGCCTCTTGATGCATGTCCCAATCTCGAATTTGAATTTCTAAAGGATCTCCTTTATGGGTTATAACAGTGGTATGGAGTGATTTGTAACCATTGAATTTAGGGGTTGCAATATAATCTTTTATCCTTCCTGGAATAGGGGACCAAATAGAATGTATTATTCCCAAAGCAGCGTAACATTTATTCTGATCTTCGGTAATTATTCTAAGAGCAATATAATCATAGATTTCATCTAAAGTTTTCCCTTTTCGAATCATTTTATCCCATATACTATATAAATGTTTAGAACGACCCTCAACAGTTGCTTTGATTTTTTGATTATCAAGCTCATGTTTAATAATCTGGGCATATTCGTTCAATCTATTTTGTCCAAGTCTTAATTTTTCCTCGATTTTAGACTTTAAATCAAAATACGTATCTGGATACAAATAACGAAAAGATAAATCTTCCAATTCTTCCTTGATCTTATAAATACCCAATCTATGGGCTATAGGCGCGTATATTTTTAAAGTTTCATCTGCTTTGGCTATTTGCTTTTTTCTGTCGACAAATTCCAAAGTTCTCATATTATGTAATCTATCAGCTAATTTAACGATTATGACTCTTATGTCTTCGGACATAGCGAAAAGCATCTTTCTTATAGTTTCAACTTTCTCTAAAGATTTCATGTCTTTTTCGTTTAGTCGTTCATTAAGCTTTAGATTACTAATCTTGGTAACGCCTGAAACTATATTGGCAACATCTACTCCAAAAAGGTCTTTTACTTTGTCTAACGAGACACCACAATCTTCAACCACATCATGCAAAAGACCAGCAATTATGGTATCGACATCCATTTTTAAACCAGCAAGTATCAATCCAACACTTTTTGGATGCTCAAAAAATTCTTCTCCAGAATCTCTAAATTGACCATTATGTGCAGTTTCAGCTAAATCATAAGCTGCTCTTATTCTTTCTTTTCCTCTCTTAGTAAGCCTAACATTTAATAGTTTTTCAACCTCTTTCTCGTAACTTTTCGATTCTATCAACATAATCAAACACCTCTTAACGTTTCTTAAAAAAGCTCAATTAGGTCTTGTAAATTAAGATACAATATAATTATAGCACAAATTTTTGAAATATTGAAAAAAATTAAAGACAAAAAAATTTATCAAAATGTAATATCAATTTTATTTTTTAGGCTCATACAGTATGTTTAAATATAAGTGGAGTTCCTCCTTAATATTTCTTAACATCACTTGATTTTATCCAAAAAAAAGATTGTTATAATTACATCGAAAACTTAAATTAAGGAGGGAATTATTGTGAAGAAGGTATTATTAACGTTAGTTTTAGTGGGTATAGCCCTTTTCAGTTTCGCAGAAACACTTGTTATAAAAGGTTCAAACACGATCTTTCCAGTAGCACAACTCTGGATAGAAGAGCTAAAAGATATGTATCCCGATTTATCAATAACATTGGAAGGTGCAGGTTCTTCAACAGGTATTTCTGCTTTATTCAACGGAACAACACACATCGCAAACTCGAGCAGATGGCTTAAAGAATCAGAATTGGAACAAATGTCCGAAGAAAGAAAGTATTTCATTCCCGTAGTTTTAGGATACGATGGAATAGCTGTTATTGTTAATCCCAATCTTGGAATAGATGAAATCTCTATAGAAGAATTGGCAAAGATTTACACTGGTGAAATCACAAGGTGGAACCAATTGAATCCGAATTTACCAAACCAAAGGATTGTCGTATATTCAAGAAACTCCGCCTCTGGGACCTATGAAACATTCGTAGAAAAAGTTTTAAAGGGTGAAAGAATGGCACCAACAGTTCAAATGCTGGAATCAACACAAGCAGAAATTCAATCAGTTGCTAAAAACCAATATGCGATAGCTTATACAGGAGTAGGATATGTAACTAACGACGTAAAGGTTTTATCTGTTGATGGTGTACAACCAACAAAATTGAATATTTTAAATTCTGTTTATCCAATTTCAAGGCCATTGTATATGTTTGTTGATGCAACAAACGGTTACCCTGAAACCGGACCGGTAAAACAGTATTTGACATTTGGGCTATCAAAACGAGGTCAAGAATTACTTGAACAGGCTGGGTATGTAGCAGCATACGGATTTTAAAAGTTAATCCTTTAAAAGGAGTGCTTTTTCTGTGAATAGACGAGATTTCAAAAATATTATAAATCAAAGTATAATTACCGCAGTTGCAATGGTGGGAATAGTAGCATTAATTGGTCTATTCATCTTTATCATAAGAGAAACTATTCCAGCCCTGACAGAAGTTGGGGCTGAGATTTTTACTAGTAAATACTGGTATCCAACATATGATCCACCAGAATACGGCATGTTGGCAATGATAGTAGGGTCTTTCATATTAACTGGATTTGCTTCTATTATAGTTATACCCATAGGGTATATAATTGCATTTTTCTTGTACGATTATGCCACAAACACAGAACAAAAAATTATAAAATCAGCAATAGATTTGCTATCTGGAGTACCCACTGTTATAATTGGTACATTCTTATTTATTTATGTTTCACCGATCCTTATGAATTTTGGTGCTTGGTCCTCAGGTAACTTACTTTTAGCAGCAATTGGTCTATCAATTTTATCTCTACCATATGCTGCATCCCTTATGCAGGAATCATTATCAGCAATTGATATCAGTCTAAAAGAAAGTGCATTAGCCTTGGGGGCAAGCAGATTCACTGCTGGATTTAGAATAGTGAGTAAGGCTGCATTATCAGGAATTTTGAATTCAATAATTCTAACAATAAATAGAATTATAGGGGAAACTATAGTTGTATTAATGGTTGCTGGAGGAGCTGCTATAATTCCTAAATCAATATGGGATCCGGTTAGACCTTTAACCGCTGTTATAGCTAGTGAGATGGGTGAAGTACCAATTGGAAGTGTTCATTACTCTGCGTTATTTGTAGCTGGCTTGATTTTGTTAACGATATCTTTTATTTTAACGATGATATCTAGGAGAGTAACGAGGAGTTGGAAAAATTGAAGAAACAAACAGGAATAGATTCAATAATTTCAATCATTTTCAGGATCATAAGTTATATTGCATTTGGTATAATAATGGCAATAATTGTAATAGTTATAGTAGATGGTGCAAGATATTTTACTCCAGCCTTTTTTATTGAATATCCAAGTCAAGGTATGACTGCAGGAGGAATTGGACCAGCTATATTAGGAAGTCTTCTGATGATATTTTTCATACTATTATTTTCAATTCCTATAGGAGTTTTAACAGGTACCTTCCTTTCAGAATATGGCTCAAAATCAAGATTGGGAAGAATAATTGACGTTTCGGTTACCTCGTTATCTGGTGTTCCTTCGGTTGTTTACGGATTGTTTGGATTAGCACTTTTTTCTATAACTCTTGGATTTGGAACATCACTTCTTAGCGGAAGTTTAACCTTAGCTATAATGACTTTACCAGTAATATCATCGTCAGTGAAAGAGGCGCTTGCCTCTCTACCAAAAGAACTAAGAGAATCAGCTTATGCATTAGGAGCAAAAAAAACCGAAACTATTTACAAAATATTATTTCCAGCTGCAAGAAATAGAATAATAACCGCTATATTAATTGGTTCAGGAAGAGTAATTGGAGAAACCGCCCCTGTTTTATTGACTGGTGCAGTTTTCTATTCAACTCAGTTACCGAATTCATTACTTGATCCTGTTATGACCCTCCCAACTCATATATACTTTATAACTATGGCATACGGAGAAAATGCACAATGGATGGCAAAAGCTACATCAGCATTCTTAATTATACTTATCTTAGTGATATACTCTATAGCCTTTAAAATAAGAGGAGGAAAACAAAAAAGTTGAGCGAAGAAAATGAAATTGCGATAGAAATTAAAAATTTTAATGGTTGGTACAATCAAAAACAAGCTCTAAAAGATATAAATATGGAAATTAAAAAGAAAAAAGTCAGTGCAATAATAGGACCTTCGGGTTGTGGAAAATCAACGTTGTTAAGAAGCATTAATAGAATCAACGATGAAATTCCTGGATATAGAACCAAGGGAGAAATAATATTTGAGGGAAAAAATATTTATGAAAATAACATTGATTTATCTTTGTTGAGAAAAAAAATAGGAATGGTTTTTCAAAAACCCGTTCCCTTCCCGATGTCTATTTACGAAAATATTGCATTCGGTGTAAAGTTACACACTTTAAGGAATGGAAGAAAAATGGATGAAATCATTGAAACAGCATTAAAAAGAGCTGCTTTATGGGATGAAGTAAAAGACGATCTCAACAAGCCAGCGAGTTCCCTTTCTGGTGGACAACAACAACGGTTGTGTATAGCCAGAGCTATCGCTATTGATCCAGAAATAATCCTATTGGATGAGCCTACATCCGCCCTAGATCCTATAGCAACACAAAAAATAGAAAATTTAATTGAACACTTATCTGAAAATTATACTATAATTATTGTTACACATAACCTAGCCCAAGCTATTAGGATTTCAGATTATATGTATTTTATGTTTCAAGGAGAGCTTATAGAATCTGGAAAAACAGAAAACATTATAAAGAGCCCGAAAAAACAATTGACAGAAGATTATCTAAATGGTAGAATTAGCTAAAAATAGAATAGATAAACGTACAACGAAAAGTACATTAGGGAGTGAAATAAATGGACTACACACATTTTGAAGGGGAAATGACACGATTAACAAGTGAAATATCTAAGCTTTTGACTGTTGTTTTAAGATCGTTTGAAAATGCCATTAAAGCGTTAGAAGATAAAAATCTTGAATTAGCTGAAAAAGTCTTAAAAGCAGATGATCAAATAGATGATTTAAACCGTCAAATTGAAGAATCAGTCTATCAAATCGTTGCAAGATTTCGACCTTTAGCCAAAGATTTGCGATACGCCGTAACAATGATAAAGTTCGCAAACAATCTTGAAAGAATAGGAGATCTCTCTTGCAATATAGCTGAAAAAACCAAAATTTATGCAGATATTGATTTAAGGGACATAGTTAATAATAAAGAAATAAAAAAAATGTTCGGTATATCTTTAGAAATGATAAAAGACTCATACAAAGCATTTGGAGAAAGAAACATAGAAGAAGCTGTAAAAATTTGGAAAAGAGACGATGAAGTAGACGAACTAGAAAATCAAGTTAGAAAAATAGCTGTGAAAAAATTACAAGATGAAAAATTTAACAAAGAACTTGTCATACCATATATATTGTTGGCAAGAGACATTGAAAGAGTCGCTGATCACGCCACAAACCTTTGTGAAGAAATAGTTTACATAGAAACAGGAGAGGAAATCGAAGACTATCTATAAACGGAGGCTTTCTCATGCCTAAAGTTCTTATTGTTGAAGACGATGAAGATATCAGAGATATATTAAAAACTTATCTTAGTTTAGAAGATTTTGAAATCTTTGAAGCTTGCACTTTATCGCAAATGAGGAATGTTTTGAATAAAGAGTCAAACATTGACTTAATCTTATTAGATTTAATGTTACCTGATGGAGACGCCGTTGATGAATTACCAAAGGTTCGTGCTTTGAATAGAGAAATAGGTATCATAATCATTTCTGCAAAAAATACAGATGGAGAAAAAATTTTAGGAATCGAGTCAGGAGCAGACGATTATATTACTAAACCTTTCAATCCTAGAGAAGTTACAGCAAGGGTTAGAGCTTTATTAAAAAGAATCAAAAAATCCGAAAGTAAAATGGTTTTTGGACCCATGGAAATATATTCAAACAATTATTCAGTAAGATATGAAGGAAAAAATATTGAATTGACCTCAAAAGAGTTCGAAATACTCGATCTATTAGCTAGAAATTCAGAAAAAGTCTACACAAGAGAAGAAATTATAGATAAAATTTGGTTTGGAGATGAATTTATTACAGACAGGGTAATAGATGTACACATAAGTATGATCAGATCAAAAATAGGAAAAAATTGGATTAAAACTATTAGAAACGTTGGATACAAATTCAATAAAAATGCTTATACAGTAGATAACAACGGTGAGAAATAAAGATGAAAAATACTAACTCATTTGACTTTGAAATATTCGATTCTTTAGAAGACGCAGTATTACAGTTAGAAAATAAAACAAATATCCTTAATGTAAATGCAACCGCCAAAACATGGGGATTTGTAAAAAACAAAGAATTATTGAACACTATAAGTTTCAATGAAATCGATCAACTTGCAAAACATATTTTAAACAATGAAGACTTTGAAATTGAAACAAATATATATTTCTTTGAAGGATACAGTAAATTTTGCAAACTCACTTTCAAAAAAGAATATCAAATTCTTATATTACAAGACAAAACAGAATTTGAACTATTAAAAAAAGTGAAAGAAAATTTCATAACTTCCGTATCCCACGAACTCAGAACTCCTCTCACTATCGCCAAAGGAAATACTCAAATACTCAAAGACTTCATGAAAGACAATCAATTTATAAAACAAGTTACAAAAATCGATGAATCTCTTGACAGAATCGAAAATATCATTTCTCAGCTAACGCTTCTTTCAAAAGCAGAATTTGGAGAATACGAAATAAAAAAAGAAACGATTAATCCCACTGCACTATACGAAGAAATAGTAAAAGACCTTTATGAAAAAATACAAGAAAAAACCGTAAAGCTACACTTCAATTGTCAAATTCAATCTATTATAAGTGATAGATTTGTACTTTACACAATCTTCAGAAATTTACTTTCCAATGCAATTAAATATTCTTACGAAAATTCTGATATATACATTGATTTCCTAACGGATCAACTCAAAATAGAGGACGAAGGTATAGGTATAAGAGAAGAAGAACAAAAAAGAATTTTTGAAAGATTCTATCGCGGTGCTGAAGCCAAGAATTATGCGAAAGGATCGGGTTTAGGCCTAGCCGTTGTTAAATATTTATGCGAACTAGCGAATTATAAAATTGAATTTGAATCAAAATGGATGGTTGGGACAACATTTAAAGTATTATTCAACAAATAATTTTAACTCCAAATTTCTTCGAAAACAACTTCAAAGAATTTATTAATCAGTATTTTTTTAAAATTATACTCCGTATACCAATAATGAACAGTATTCATTGTTTTTTTAAAATGAAAACAACAATGTCGTTCAAGTATTATACTATAAAAAGATTAGAGTATAATTTTTTTAAATAAATAAAAGTAAGATTCCTTTAGATTTTCTCAAATAATCGCTTTTAAATGGTAATAATTGTGTTTAAACGCTAATAACCAGACTTGACATTAGCATAAAAATGTATTTAAATTAAAAGTAGAAGAAATAATTTCAAAATAAAACGATTTTCAAAAAAGCTTTTTGTTTTGAAAGGGTCACAGGGCGGAGCCCTCATCACTCTCACGGTTTTGTGGACCGAAGGTCCATTTTTTAGAAGAGTGGGGAAAGAAGCAGAGAGATTCTATTAATTAAGTTTTAGGGTCACTTAATCTAATATAAATGAAAAGCAAAGGAGTTTACTGATGGCAAATAAAACCTACAATATTGAATTAGTTAAAGAACGCAATCGATCATTAGTTTTAGAATTATTAAACTCTAAAGGAACTAGTACAAGATCAGAAATAGCTGATATAACAGGTCTAACAAACGCTACTATCACAAATATCGTAAATGAATTAATCTTCAGGGATTTAGTAGAAGAAGTTGGAACTGTCGATGGTAAATTAGGCAGAAAACGAAAACTAATAAGGATCAAAGAAGATGCTTTTTATGTTATAGGTGTTGAATTCGGTGTAAACATTGTACGTACGGGAATATTTAATTTTAAAGGCAAAAAAATCAAGACTGTTGAAAAAGAAATAAATTCATATGGAAGACCGACTGATGTATTAAAAGACCTAATTTTAATAATTGATGAATTGATTAACAACTCCAAGGTTGATAATAACAAAATTAAGGGTATTGGTATCGTTATGCCGGGATTAATAGATAGCCAAAAAAGAGTTTTACGATCCGTTCATCCATTCCCGCTACTAAAAGATTACCCACTTGTTGAACAACTAGAAGAACACTATAAAAAAACAATTTGGCTAGAAAATGATGCAAACGGTGCTGTTTTAGGTGAAAAGTGGTTTGGACATGGGAAAAAATTTAACAATTATGTTTTTGTTGTTGGAGATTCTGGAATTGGAGCAGGAATTGTTATAAACGGAAGGTTATATTCTGGAGCTTCTAACTCCGCCGGGGAAATTGGCCACACATTTATGACTAAGGATTTTATTCCTTTGGAAAGCTTCGGGGGTTTATCGAGGTTGGCAGATGACTTTAAACTCCCGTTAGAGATAATTTTAAACGAATCAAAAAACTCAGATGAAATTAAAAAAGCCTTGGATGATATCAGTAAATTTTTAGCCTTAGGGATAGTTAACCTTGTAAACACGGTTGATCCCGAAGCGATAATTGTAGGGGGAAGAATTTTAAAAGCAGGGAACTCTGTTATCAGAGAAATAAAAAAAATAGTTGAGCAATACACCTTTTCAGATAAAGTCCCACAAATTTTAGTTGCTTCAAAGAAAGAAGATGCACTTTTGTTCGGCGCTGCCTCAATTGCAATCGAACACATCGTAGCTTCTCCTTATCAGTTTTTGCTAAACAATGATAAAAGCGTCTCTTACAACAGTCTCAAATAAAAAAGAGAGTTTTTGAATTTCTAAAGGCATTACAAATTCTCAAAAAGGAGGTAGAGTAGTATGAAAAAGTTAGTAGGCATAGTACTTCTAAGTGTATTAAGTTTCACTATGATTTTTGCCCAAAGTGGGCAGGTAGAGATATTCAGCTGGTGGACAGGTGGAGGAGAAGAAGAGGCTCTGCTAGCAACTATTCAAGATTTTAATGAATTATATCCAAACATTCAGGTAATCAATGCAACTGTTGCCGGTGGAGCAGGAACAAACGCCAAAGCAGTTTTAAAAACAAGAATGCTAGGCGGAAACCCACCAGACACATTCCAAGTACACGCTGGTTGGGAGTTAACAGATACATACGTATTACCAGGACTAATGGAACCACTAACAAACTATCTCAAATCCTGGGGAGTATACGACAAATTCCCAGAAGGTTT
>LDZR01002595.1_pt1 | contig 14309 bp, 16 predicted proteins | sample 615371 | NCBI WGS metagenome assembly LDZR01 (sample SAMN03408294, study PRJNA278302) | terrestrial metagenome | isolation source: oil reservoir sample K2 | place: USA: Alaska, North Slope, Kuparuk formation | collected 2013
ATGAGCACCGCACCAATCAGCCTCAGTGCCGCCTCTGCATTGGGAAAGATACCTACTACCCTCTCCCGCCGGCGAATCTCGCGGTTCAGGCGTTCTATGGCATTGGTCGTACGCAAGCGCCGCCTAACCGGTTCCGGCAGGGCCATCACCGCCACGGCATCCTCAAAACCAGCCTCAAGTCTCTCTATTGCCTTGGGTGCTACGGCCTCAAACTCTTGTACCGCCTCCTCCAGGAGTTTTCTGGCCGTATCCATATCTGGCGCCTCAAAAATGTGTCTAAGGCGAGCATGGAGCTGCTTTTGCAAGGACTTGGGACACGCTTCCAGGATGTTGCGGACGAAATGCGTCTGGCACCGCTGCCAACTCGCCCCCTGGAAGTGGGTCATAATGGCGTTTACCAGCCCCCTATGGTCATCCGAAACCACCAGGTCAACGCCCTTTAGCCCACGCTTCTTTAACCAGCTGAAGAATTCAGACCAAGTAGCCTCAGACTCGCTGTCACCAATCATCAGCCCTAAAACTTCCCGGTAACCACCCCGGTTAACCCCAGCAGCTATAAGCACACTCTGGGACCTCACCCGCCCACCTTTCCGCACCTTTATGACCAAAGCATCAACCAGAATGAAGGGATACTCCTTCTCGCTTAAATCCCGCTCATTCCAGGCCTTGACAGCTGGGTCAAGCCGTTTGCATAGCTCAGATACTGTCGACTTGGAAAACTCCGTGCCGCATAGCTCCTCGACCACGGCCCTAACCTTTCGCGTCGATACCCCATTGACCACCATCTCCATAAGGGCCACCAGCAATGCCTGCTCGCTCCGTTGGTAACGCTCAAACATTTCCGTAGAAAACTCGCCGGACCTAACCCGGGGCACTTCCAGAACGAGCCGCCCAATCCTGGTTACTATGGGCTTTTCTCGGTGGCCGTTACGGTAACCCCGCCTTTCTTCTGTACGCTCGTAAGGCTTAGCCTTGAGCTGCTCTGTGACCTGGGCCTCAAGAATCTGGTTTAAAACCTGCTCCACCAGCCTAGCTAGGCCATCGTCTCGTGAAAATAGCTGTTGCAAAACCTCGCTTTCTACGGTAACCTGATAGTGGGCCATCCTTCATCCCTCCGGTCAATGTTTCTTTCCTGTTTTCATATACCAGAGGGAGGGTGGCCTTTCCTGCTTCTAAGCCCACCCTTTTTTACACACTATACCGGACACTACTTGTATCCTAGCGGAAATAATCGATTTATCCTTTGCAGAAAAATGCCTTAAACTTCTGGGAATGCTGAATACAATATGCCCAAGCGCACGTTACCCCGAGGACTTGCAGGCAGCCCTCAAGTCATATAAGCGGCCAAGATTAGGCGTTGTATCTAAGAACTGGCCAACCATGATATTGCCCCCGGTTTCGTACAAGAGGTAATGGCTGGCCAGGTCAGCGTAGCCAATTCTGCGGCCATGGCGTCAATCAGGGCATTATCCGTTGTAAGTCCTATTGGTATCCATGTCGGTCAGCGTCACAGGCGTATCGGTATAATGGGGAGCAATCACCCTCTCCTCTAGCTCACTTATACGTCGTCAAGAGCAAATTTATCCGGGTAAGTCAGGTCTATTTTCAGTTCTCGCAGATACTCACCATCTTGGCGTCTTTCCAGGACATTAGTTGAAATACCTACTTCGAGATCCATTCCCTCCAGATCCTTAATACGGTTGACGTGGAACTCTAAATACTGGTAGGCCTCGTTTATTTGGTATGCGCGGTAGTTTATTTTTTTAAAAAGGGCCAGCACCCGGGGAATATCTTCCCCGAAAACCTTGGCCGACTTGAGGAAGAAATCCCTGGGCGAGAAATATAAGGTAGGAGAAATTGTCCGCCCATAATTTTGCCGGTAGATCTGGCCGCTGTTTTTATTTTCCAGAGAGCAGTAATGGACACCCAGCTTCAGCCCTTTCGCCAGGGCAAAATCCAACAATTCCAGACATTCCGGTTCGCTCCCGGCAACCGGTAAGCCCCCGCCGTACCAGTAATCGTAGAGCACCCGGTAAGGGGGGTTTTTAATCCTATATCCCTTGGCGTTGTAAACATCTGCATTGTGAAAGGGGAAGCAGAACTCCAGCAAGTTAATGCCAAAGATGTCCAGCCGCTCCAGTTCCAGCAAAACTTCCTCCATAGTCTCCCGCGTACCGGGCAGGACGGGCATTTCTACCATCACCCGCGGGATATACTCCCGGGCTAAGGCGATATGGTCGTAAATGCGGCGGGTTATTTCTTTTGGATCATGGACTCTGATACTAAAGCGGATCTCGTCCAGCCCCACCTGCTGCAGTGCCGCCAGAATCTCCTCGTCGGCCAGATCCCCGGAGGTATAGAGCCGGGTGTAAACACCGGGAAATTTCTCCTTGGCGGTACGAAAAAAGGCCAGGGTTTCTTCTGGATGGAGGAGGGGTTCCCCTCCCGTCAGGGCTAAATGTTTTATTTCTTCTCCCGTTTTCTGCAGATAATCCAGTTCGGCCAGGCAGTCCCTCTTATTTCGGGTATAATACGCATAATCTTCCTGGTTGGGATTAAAGCAGAAAAAACAACGGCGGTGGCACTGGAGGGAGATAAAAAAGGTCTTGCTCCCCACCCCCTTGCGGCAGGCCAGGCAGGCAGGAGAAATGCGGTTGATATACAGGCTCCTGGCGTCGTTGCGGACAATAACGCCCTTCTGTTGCAAAGCTGCGATATGCCGTTTTGTTTCTTCCCCGTCATTTTTCTCCGCAAGGCTAATACCGCATTCCTGAACCTGCTGCAGGAAATCGGCGTAAATACCAGTATATATACCGGCGTACCTGGCCAGGGCCGGATTTTTAATAAGGGAAAGGTTCTCCCCGTTAATCTCAATAATCACCATTCACCCTCCCCGTGCCACCGCTTTCTTTTCCTAAATTCAGGGTTATTTCCTGGCTACTTCCACCGGATTGATGGTAATAGATGGCCCGGTTATCCTTGCGTCCGGCAGCCCCTTGATATCTGCCGTGCCGCCGTATTTTTGGCGCAGTTCTTCAATATCGCTGTAATCCAAAGCCCGCATCAGGCAAGCGGCGATACAGGCCGGCTTTTCTCCCTTGGCAATTAAATCGGCACAGAAATCGCATTTACCTACTTTGCCTTCGGACGCAATATACTGCGGGGCATCGTAGGGGCAGGACCAGACGCAGTAGCGACAGCCGATACATTTATTCCGGTCCTGCATGACTATCCCGTCTTGCCTTTTATATAGGGCACCAGTAGGACAGTTCCGCACACAGGGCGCCTCGGCACAATGGTTGCATCCCAGGGAGATATGGTAAAACCAGGGGTGTGGGAATTTGCCGCCTTCTATAGTGGTGACCTTACGGAAGAGAACCCCGTCCTCCAGGTTATTTTTATCTTTACAGGCAATCTGACAGGTCTTGCAGCCGATGCAGGTTGCCATATCGTAATAAAATCCCAGTTGAGCCATCATCCCGCCTCCCTAAAGAACAATCCGCAAAGGCCATTGGTCGTCTGGCGGTAACGGCGCCCCGCTCCATTTTACCACCTGAACGTTGCAGGAGTTCCATCCCGAAGTTCCCTGCCCCGTCGGGATGGCACCGCAGAGGATATTATCGGCGCCCGCCTTATCGATACCTGTTTTTTCGTCAATCTCCACCCAGGCGCCGTGGTGCAGGGCAACAACCCCCGGCATGATCCGTTCCGTCAGGTGGACCGGGCGTAAGGTCTTGCCGTGGCGGCTGGTGATTAAGACGGTATCTCCTTCCTTAATCCCCCGCTCGCTGGCATCGACCGGATTCATCCAGGCATGGTTGAGGAAAGCCTCACGCAGCCAGGGTATATTGTCAAAAACCGAGTGGGACCGCCTAAGATAATGGGTGGTAATTAGTTGCAGGGGGTAATCGCCCTTAATCTTTTTCTTCCAGTCGGCAAAGGTATCCTCATAGCCCTCCCTGGGTGGATTGTAAGCCGGTATGGGCCTTATCTCCGTCCAGCCTTTATCCCTAACCATTTTGGCCAGGGCCTGGGAATAAATCTCCAGTTTCCCTGTAGCCGTCTTGAGGGGATGCCCCTCGGGATCCTCCCGGAATTCCTTCAGGGCAATATAGACCAGCTTATCCCCAGGTCGACGCGGCACCTGATAGATTCCCTTCTCCCGGAATTCCTGTAAGGTAATCCGGCCCTCCTGGGGCTCACCCCGAACGCCCATGGCCGCGATGTCCACCGCGGTTATGGTCAACAGCTTCTCAAATCCCGAACCGTCTTCCTTCATTACCTTGGCTCCGGCCAGACGGTTAAAGAGCTGTTGTTTGGCGGAAATGGGGTAGGCTTGATTGGGGTCAATGCCCAGCTTCTTGGCAAGTTCAATGGCGATCCACTGGTCGTCCCGGGCTTCATACAGGGGTTCGGTTATTTTGGTATAGTAGATTAAGATCTCCCGGTTGCCGGTAAGGAGCCCGCCTTCCCGTTCCCATTCAGTGGTCACCGGCAGAACAACATCTGCATACTTTGAATTTGTTGTGAGAAATTGGGAATGGGATACAACAAATTCTACCTTGCGGTGGGCCTCGATGCCTTTCGTCATCCCATCGCGGGTTTGCAGAGTAGCACCACCGCCGTGATAGATCAACTGGATATTAATATCCCGGATGTCGTTATAACCGGCCGTATATTTACCGGTAAGAATTGCTTCCCAGATTTCATTATCATTAATGCTGTCTGCGACCGGGTTTTTAATACTGGGTAAACCGGGACTACCAGGAGTTACTAGAGGCGGCCCCCCATTAGCGGCATTTTGATGGCAGCTTACACCGGTCATGCGGCCCGGCTGGCCAATATGGCCTGTCATGCAGCCCAGGGTCATAAACATCTGCGGCCAGGAATCACTGTTGCGCACCCGGGCCGGCGCCCAACCGGTGAGGAGGGCGACCCTTTTGGTAGTGGCAATCTCCCGGGCCAGGCTACGGATCTTTTCGGGGTCGACGCCGCAGATCGCCGCCGTCCATTCCGGCGTTTTGGGTACACCGTCATAGGTGCCCAGGACATAATCTTTAAAGTTCTCTTTAGGGTCCGCTCCCGCCGGCATGTGGTCGGCATCGAAACCTATAGTGCAGCGGTTGAGAAAATCCCAGTCAATCAGGGGATTAGTAGCCGGATCGTCTTCCGTAATCAGGGTATAGGCCATACCCAGGAGCATAGCGTGGTCGGTATTGGGCCGGATGGGAATCCACTCCCCGCCCAGGACCCGCGCCGAATCAGTATAAATGGGATCAATAAAAATGAATTTAGCGCCGGCTTTTTTAGCCTGCAGGTAATGATAAGTGGGATTACCCAGGCTGCTCCACGCCGGGTTAGCCCCCCACAGGACGATGAGCTGGGAGTTGCGTAAATCAAAGCGATCGTTATGGCTGAAATTGTAAAAGCCGTCCCCCAGGCCGATGATGTCACCACTGTAGCGCCAGGAACCCCATGAAGTGGTGCCCCAGTGGGAAACATAGCCCCCATAGAGGGCCAGGATATTGCTGATTTCGCTGCCGCCGGACACAAAAATGGCCCTGTTACCGTATTTCTCTTTAATCCGTTTAATCTCACCGGCTACGATATCTAAGGCTTCATCTCAGGAAATGCGCACCCATTCATCTCGGCCCCGCATCTCCTTATTGCCCCCACCAGGTTCCCAGTGCTTGCGCTTCATCGGGTACTTCAAACGATCTACCCCAAAGACTTGCTTGCGCTGGGAGCGACCGCGGGCGCATCCTCGCTGCTGCGGAAAATCAGGGCTGTCGGGATGGGTATCGTCGGTCTTTTGTCGAAAAACTATACCGTCAACCACATAGGCCTTATTCAAGCAGCGGCCGCCGCAGTTATGCCAGCAGGCGGCGGTAAGCCATTGCCCTTCCTTACTGGCCAATTTAACCGCCTGTTCACTGGAGACTTGAGTTAGACCGCTGCCGCAGCCCGCCAGGGCAAGGGCCGCCGATGAAGCAGCAGCCGACTTCAGAAAAGCCCGGCGGCTCATTTTATATTCCAAGGCTTTGGCGATGAGATTACTCATAATATCCCTCACCTCCATAAGAAAAGTCCTAGTAGGTCCGTTCCCCTCTGGCTTTGTTAAGCCGATGGCGCTTGTTCTGTTAATTCAGGCAATCGCCTGTAACATCTCCGCTGTAGCCTGCCGGTCTAGCTCGACAAACCCCTTCAACAGGTGGGCCATTCCCTTATAGAAATCAGTAGCCGCGTTAAGGATTACATCCCCGGCAAATAGGGGTACCCATTTAAGAAGGTGGTCATCCAGGAATGCTTCTTGACTTTCAATAATTGCCTTTGCTCCTGCAGCATCCCTGACGGCCACCCTTGCCACAACCATTTCGCTCAACCGGTACATAAACTCCAGTTCCAGCCCCAGATTGTCATCGGCCTCCTGCAGATAGTTTTTCGGAAGGAATCCGTATCTAAGATAGAAACGCCTGACAGCCAGGGTCTCTTCCTGGAAAAGGAGACGCTCCTCGTTTAAATAAGCCGATTCCCACGGTGGTGCCGGCAATCGTTCGGGACCTACAAACATCCGGGTATAATCCCATCGCAACCTTGCCAACTCTTCTATCCGCGCCTTCTCCTCCATAGTTCTATATCTCTCCAGGTATTTATCCAATTGCTCTACGCCAGTGCCGATTTCCCGGTTGTCGCCGGCAAAAGGAAACATATGCAGCCCCTCATCACGGCCCAGAAAATCTACAAATTCCTTGCAAGGCTCCCTGATAAAGGCATTGCTTAAGAAATTATAAGCAAACACCCTTGCCGCACACAGAATTTGAATTCCTTCCCAAAGATCTATCCCGTGTTGCACCGTATCCATGGTTGTTTCCTTCCGCCTCCTCCCCGGCTGTTATAGATTTCACATGCCTGCTTTTTTACAACGTAATTTTTCAACGTAACCCAGCTGCCTCCTTTGTTTCCTGCTTTAAAACTACGTCAGTGTTTTTGTTCTGCTGTACAAGGAGTGATCCTATAGGGTCCTTACCTTTGAAACATCTGGTAACCTTTCCTCAACTGCCCAACATATTATAAAATACCCATAACCCTTACGAAGGAGTGATTACCTTGACCAACGAAGAGAAGGAAAAAAGCGAAGTTATAATAGGCCTGGATGAAGAAAAGCTTAAAACACAAGCTTTTGGTGGTTACGAACTAGCCCGGGCTTATGTGCCGTGGCAGCGTTATACCAATAGGTGGGATCCCATGGAAGGCCTGGCACGGGGAACGATTTTTCCGGAACTTTACCGGCCCTACCAACCGCGGCGAACGCCTTAAAGCAAAACCTGGGGAGGGAAGTAATTTATGGATCCACAATGCCTGCATCTCCTTAAAAAGATAATCGCCCTTGAATTTACCTGTGTCGACTTTAACCTTTACCTGGATACCCATCCCGACGACCACCGCGCCCTGGCGGAATATAATGCCGCCAGCGAAGCCCTGGCGGCAGCTAAAAAAGAATACGAAAACCTCTACGGTCCTTTGACTAATTTCGGACATTCCCCCAGTCCCCAGGCCTGGCGCTGGATCGACGATCCCTGGCCCTGGGAAATCACGTTTTAAACGGAGGGAAAATATCATGTGGATTTATGAAAAGAAGCTGGAATACCCGGTCCGCGTTGGCCGCCCCAACCCGCGCCTGGCTAAAGTAATTATTACCCAATATGGCGGGCCGGATGGTGAGCTCGCCGCATCTCTACGCTACCTCACCCAGCGCTACACCATGCCCATCCCCCAAGCCAAAGCTGTTTTGACGGACATCGGCACGGAAGAGCTGGCCCACATGGAAATCGTCGCCGCCCTGGTCTATAACCTGATAAAAGACGCCCCCTGGAGGAAATCAAGCGGGCCGGTCTGGACGGTTACTATGCCGATCACGACCGTGCCCTCTACTTCGTCAACGCCGAAGGGGCACCCTGGACGGCCGCCTACATCCAATCCAAGGGCGACCCTGTCACCGACCTTTACGAAAATATGGCTGCCGAGCAGAAAGCCCGCTCCACCTATGAATACCTGATCCAGCTCTCCGACGACCCGGATGTCAGCGATACCTTGAAGTTCCTCCGCGAAAGGGAAGTCGTTCACTTCCAGCGCTTCGGCGAAACGTTAAACCTGGTCCATGATTACCTGGAGCGTAAAAAGTATTATTAAAGCTAAAGCCCCGGTAAAGGGGCTTTTTTAAGTGTGTGTTGAACTTTTCGTTATGACGTTCTTAACAAAGACTTAGTTTAGAACCGCCCGGAGCGAAAAATGGCTAACAGCAGCCATCCCCCCATCAGCATGGCGAGGACAAAGCCGATTTCTAAGAAAGGAAGTCTCACCCACAAGAAACCACCTCCGGCTCCGGTAGCCATAGCGGACGCCACCACCAGGCCTGTGATGACAATGGAAAAAGATAGTAACACTCCGGGTAACCGGAAGAAGACATACCGAATTCCTAGGCCCGCTCACTGAACTCCTTTCCCCGCGAGGGTGTAGCAGCCGAACAACCTTTCTTACTCCTTTTTCCTCTTGCCTACTGTAATTTTACACTAACTCACCCATCTCTGAGGTACAGGAGCCTCCTTTGGGAAAGAAATTTTTGCCGGTACCTTAATCTAAATTGCTCCGATAGCTGTCTGGATACGAAGACGCAAGTAGCCCACACTAGTTTCCACCCGTACCAGTAGACCCTATCACCTGGCCCATTAATCCGGTAGTAAAGTACGCCTAAAAAGGCCACCACGATACTGATAATAATGATCCCATTGGGAATAGATTGCTCCAGAGCAAAGACGAGCAGCCCTAAGAATAATGCCATCGCCAGTTTTTCCAGGTAAGGGTGTTGTGCGTAGAAGAGGGTATATTCTTTACCGGGCGTTTTACCGTAACGCAAGAGGTAACGCCCCTCCGCGCTGTAAGAGGCAACGTATATTGCCAGGCGCTGGCAGTAGACGAGGAGGCAGGGGAAAAACAGCGGCCACACTCCTGTAACGGCGCATAACCCGGCGGCAAACCTTACCACGGAACCGGTGGCTGCCACCCCGGCGTTAAGCAGCGGTAGCCTTTTGACGGTATCGTACCAAAGCTGGATTGCCGGCAAGAGCAGCGCCAGGGGCAGCAACTTAGGCTGATACCAAAACAAAACAATGATCCCCGTTATCATACGTAGAGCAGCCAGGGTGGGCAACCACTTTACCGGCAAATACCCGCCCGCCGCAGCTCGCTCCTTTTTTCGTGGGTGAAGCCGATCGCTTGCAGCATCTTTATAGTCGTTAAGCCAGTATTTGGCTTGATTGACCAGAAACTCGGCTCCTAACCAGGCAACGGCAATATCGAGTACCGCAAAGTGGTGGCTCAGGGCTATCCCATAGGCTATGCCACCCCAGAAATAGATCCCGCCACCTGTAATAGCTCCCGGACGGGGTAGCAAGATGTATAAAGCGAGACTTTTCAATTTATCCTGGTGCAAATTTTGATAATCCCTCCTACGTAAGTGGCAAAAAGCGTTTTTGCCTATAGACTTCATAGCACGTCTAATTATGGCGGCCTCACCTACTTTTCCTCACACCGCTGTAGCAGCCGGTCTACCTTTTCTTCCAGCCGCAACAGGTCCTCCCGGGAGGGCAGGTTTAATTGACCCAGCACCCGCTCTATTTCCTGGCGGATGACTTTTTGTACCTCTTCCCGCTCCTTATTGCCTCGTTCAAGCAGATCATTTACCAACTCCCTGGCCTCTTCCCGGCCCATTTCCCCTTTCTTGACCAGTTCGTTCACCAATTTTTCCGCCGCTTCCCTGGTTAAGGCTACGGCTCCCCAACTAAGGGTAAAAGCCTTGCTTAAAAGTTCCTTCATTCGTGTGCTCCTCCTCATTAAATGGTCTTGCTATTGTGGATTAAATCGCGTACCTGTTAACCCCCAAAATCCATAATTTCCCCAAAAACCTCGCAAAGTAAATTACGTTGCTTTTTCCAGCGCTTCCTCCAGAAAATCCATCAAGAGGGCCTGTTCGGATTGGTTGAGTTCAGCCAATTTGACCTGGAATTTGCTCATATAGCTGACAATCTGGGATAGCATCGTAAACTGGGTGGCTGTTTTCATCATACTGCCCAAGGCAGCGCCGGCAAATATAGCTAATCCTGTTTCCTCCTTGACCGCATTCTTCACAACGTTTTTGAGCAGCCCGATGCTCTTTTCACCCAGGGTTTGCAACAGTACGATCAAGAGAGCAATCATAGAGGCACTGAAAATAAGGGGGCTTTCCAGGCCAGGTAACTCTGCCAATAGTTGTTCGGCCAGTTCCTTAGGATTGGCCTTTTTAAGTTCTTCATACAAAGACAATAACCTTTCATTAACTTGCCGCCATTCCTTGATAGAAACCTTCTCCTCCAGGGCTTTCCCTGAAAGCACTGCATCAGCCAGGGGGGTAGGCACGAACAGCACCATCGCCCGGCCGGGAAACTTTTCTCCCTGGTTCACTTCGTACTGGCTGGCCAAAAAACCTTCCTTTTCCAATGTTTTCAGCATCTCGTAGGCACTCCACTTGCTGACTCCCAACAGTTCGGCCACCCGCGCGTAGTGTACCGGCAGGTTGGTGGCCTCATAGAGTTGTTTAATCTTTTGCAGGAAGTCCATACGCCGCCGGGTGATGCGCATTATATCTCCCTTCCCCTATTCATTGCTGTCTATTGACATTATCACTCCCCTGTACCTGCATCGTCAAGGGCTGTAACATTGGAACGAAACAAAGCATGTTTTCAGGTCAGGATACGGTCTTCGATGCTTGCCGGGACCGTAGCTCCGCTACCGCCTCCGCCCAGGCCGCCGCCCGCCGGTCCAAAAATTCGCCTACTTCCCCTTTCAGTATGTCGCTGGCACCGTCATGGGTGGGCCTAGCCCCGCTTTCCACTACGATGTCCCGAAGGGCGGCAGGCACGTCGATAATAGGGCAGGGCCGCAAGTGGTCGCTGCAGAAAGGCTGCCTTTTTTGAAAGGCGGAAAACAACGGTGAGCGCAAAATCTCCTCCAGGCTGTGATCTTTGATATTGTGCGTGGAAAAGTGGACAAAAGCGCACGGCTCCACTGCGCCGCTGGCGGTAACATGGAAGTACCGCCGCCCGCCGGCAATGCACCCCTGGGTAAATTCCCCATCGTTCCAGAAGTCGACCAGCACGATGGGCTTGTTCCTGCGGAGGGCGGGCACGCGCTTCGCCATGTACGATCGCTGCTCAGGTGTCAACATCAGGTCCGGGTTGGGGTTGCGGCCGATGGGGATATAGTGGAAGATCCAGCCATACCTGGCCCCTTTCTCCACCAGGAAGTCCACAAATGCGTCGGATGTTATTTCTTCCACGTTCTCCCGGGTGGCGGTAAGGGACACGCCGAATACCGCTCCCCGCTCCCGCAGCCGGTCCATGGCGGCGGTTACTTTTTGGAATACCCCCGGCCCCCGCCGGCGGTTGGTCCTTTCCTCCCAGCCTTCCAGGCTGAAGGCCGGGGACAGGTTGCCCACCGCCACGATCTGGTCCGCTACCCGGTCATTAATCCTGGTACCGTTGGTAAACAGCATGAAGGCCATGTCGTCGTGCCTGGCGGCCAGGTCGAAGAGGCGCGGGTACATGAAGGGCTCCCCGCCGGACATCACCATCCAGTAAATCCCCAGTTCCTTGGCCTCGCTACAGAGGCGGTCCAGGCGCTCGTAATCAAGCTCGTCGTACTGGGTGTAGGCGCCGGCCCAACACCCCTCGCACCGCAGGTTGCAGGCGCTGGTAGGATCTACCAGGATAGTATGGGGCACGTTGAATCCCATAGTTTGTGACAGGTGCAACTGCCTGGGCACGCCCATTAGCATTGAATTGATAAAAAAGTTATATACTAATCGTTGTAATACGTTGGGATGGGTATCCTTCAATATCCCCTCCGTCAGTTGTCGTACTGCCGGGTTATCAACAATCGCCTTTTCTAATGCAGCCACATTTTGCTTATGTTCTTCCCGCCGGGCTATAAGTTTACCAAGGCTGAGCAGTTGCTCAAGGTGATGGACCGGGTCCCTGCTCAGGTAGTTTAACAACTCCCTTAATACTTTCTCACCTACGTACCGCTTGGCAAATTCCAGATTGGTTCCCCACTTTTTCATCATGGTGTTCCTCCTTTACGGTTTTTTATAGTAGGCACCAAACTTTCTAGATATATATTCCATTCAAACCATTTCCCGCCTACCTCCTCTGTTGGTATTTTTCTTCCTCCCAACGTCGTTTTGCACTGAGGAGTGCTGATTTACCTTAGCTCGCCACCAACTGGTATGTGGCGAGGCAGGTGCCCCAGGTCAAGCCGGCGCCAAAACCCACCCTCGTCACCACTTGTCAGCACACCCGGTCCGGTACGGCGGCGCCGGTACCGGCTATCATTACTGAAATATCGCTCCCAGGCTTCATTGCTCTCCTCCCGTTACCTTTTTTGCCCGTCCGGTTTGATGGCCGGTCCCTTCAGCAAAGTCCCCTTTTTCCAGCAAGATGTTGACCTGATCGACCACTTGCCGTCCTACAGCTTCCCCTGCCTGAATACACTCCCTGACCCGGTGAAACTCGTACCACCTTACATTTTCCACCGCCGGCTTCAACAGCCAGTAATGCACGGAGGGAGTCCCTGGCGAGGAAACCTTCATGTAACGGTCGTACAGTTCTAGTGAACGGCCAACAATGTTGATACTTTCGGGCAATCGCGGTTTCAGGAAGTGTAGGAAACCTGTTGCCTCCGCCAGGCAATAACTTTGCCTGAAAGGTCTCTCCTTTAACCACTTCCATGCCTGCACCAGAACATCAGTCTGGTCAACCGGTGAGCATACATCCACAGCAATAACCACCTCTGCCCCCGCATCAGCAGCTACTGCTGCCGGCACCGGAGTGGTAACCGACCCATCTACCAGCAGGTGCCGTCCTAACCTGACCGGGCAAAAGACTCCTGGCACTGCGGTGCTGGCCCGCAAAGCCCGGGCCACCGGCCCGGAGTTAAGGCGCACTTCTTCTCCTGTAGTTATGTCGGTGGCCACGACGACTAAAGTTTTTTCGAGTTGATTAAAGTCCCTCCCCTGGGTTAAGGTTTCAAAGTACCTTTCCAAACGCTTGCCGGCTATAACACCCTGGCGGGGTAGCGTCGGGTCTGCCAGGCCAAACAACTGCCGCCATCGCATCTGAAGAGCCATATCCACCAATTCTTCAATCTGGTACCCAGTGGCATAGGCGGCACCAACTACCGCCCCCATACTGGTCCCAGCGATAACGTCAATAGGAATGTTTGCTTCCTGTAGAACTTTGAGAACCCCTAAGTGGGCATATCCCCTGGCACCACCGCCCCCCAGGGCCAAGCCTATTCGCGGCTTTCCTCTAGTATAGTGCCTTGCTTCCATTCTCACCGACCTCCAGCGATAGACTAATTCTCATTCAACATTTGCTCCATTTGGCTGACCAGTCTCATGTTCAAAGCCGCCATCGTTTCCTGCCCCGGTCGCCGGACCTTTTCCAATCCCCACGGAGCCCCGATTTGCATGTAGATCTTACCGCGACGCGGGAAGACGGCGCCTAAAGGCAGTACTGATTCAGTCCCCTTAATCGCTACCGGTACCACCGGGGCACCTGTCTTAAGGGCCAAATACGCCCATCCCGTTTGAAATGGACAAAGTTTGTCTGTCTGACAAATATGGCCTTCAGGAAAAAGGGCCAGCGTGCCCCCCTTCTGTAATACTCGCAGGGCTGCCCTCATTCCCGCCAGCTCGCTCCCCTCGTTTTGCACAGGGATGGCGCCCATAGCGCGTAAAAACGCTCCCACTACCGGCAACCTGAACAAGTAGACTGCTGACAGGAACGTAATCCGCCGCGGCCAAAAACCCGCCAAAAGGAAGCCGTCCAGCAGGCTGGTGTGGTTGGCCACCACAATCACCGGGCCCGTGCGAGGGATATTATCTTGCCCGGTAATGACAGGCTTCCCCAAAAGCCACAAAAAATACTTAGCAATTAATTTGACCAACGTATAGAACATCCAGTCACTTCCCTGATAGAATACCCCAAATGCCCCATATACACCAAATTCCCCAATTACCTAGTTTTATTAATAATACTCCAACCCTAAGTAACGTGTCAAGACGGCGCGACCTGACGTATCCCCAGTTTTGATCCCAGGCCTGCTTGGCTTTCGCTCGCAAAGGCCTCCCTCGCGGGCCAAACTAGCGCTTGGCTCAAGGCTCCGGCAGGCTTCCCGGCAAATTCGACCTCCTGTCTCAGTTGCCGGCCTCGGCC
>LDZR01002407.1_pt1 | contig 14245 bp, 14 predicted proteins | sample 615371 | NCBI WGS metagenome assembly LDZR01 (sample SAMN03408294, study PRJNA278302) | terrestrial metagenome | isolation source: oil reservoir sample K2 | place: USA: Alaska, North Slope, Kuparuk formation | collected 2013
GAGTATGGCATTCCGGATGAAATCCTCACAGACCATGGTACCCAATTTGTTGCAGCGAAAAGCAGAGAGAAGGCTAGGCACAGATTCAGGGAGTTTTTGGCCGAGAATGGAGTAAGGCACATTCTTGCGAGAGTGAACCATCCACAAACGAATGGGAAGATAGAGAGGTTCTTTGGAGAGGTTGAAAGAAGGATTGGAAAGTTTGGCTCAGTTCATGCTGTTGTAAGATGGCATAATGAGATTAAGCCTCATAGAAGTTTGGACTGGGATGAACCTTGCAATGTGTTCTGGTACAAGCTTCCTCCAGAGAGAGTTATGTGGTTCGTGAGGAGGTGGTGGGATTGAAGGGAAAGTGTAAAAATAATTTGGGATACCACATTCAGTTCTGCATCACGGAAAAGAATTTTTAAAGTGATAAAAACAAAAAGATATGCTCAAAACTCCCAGCGATGCCGCAGTTGCTGGCTGCCTCTCCCTGCTGCTTGAGGTTTCCGGAAATCCCAAGGCGGGCAATGTTGACAGGGAGCACGACTTTGACGACCTTAAATTCGAGCACTTCCTCGCCTCCGCTGCAGGAGCATTTCCAGCTTTTCTGGAAGTTGCGGAGAAAAGGATAATTGGAGAAGGTGTGCTGAGAGCTGTGAAGGAGAGCATGAGGTGGCACAGGGCTGAGAACGTTCACTTCGGCGCCTTCCTGCTCCTTGTTCCCCTCATCTCTTCATGGGACGCAGGCGGTATGGTTGATATAGCCGAAGCTGCAAGAAACAGGCTCAGAAGAACGGACTTCAGGGACAGCTTAAGCGTTCTCGAGGCTTTCAGGCTCAGCAATGCGAGAGTTGTTGAGGCCGGAGAGCTTAATTTGAAGGACAGAAAAACCGAAGAAGAAATTGCGCAGAAAAAAATAAATCTCTACGAGTGGATGAAGATGGCTCCCGAGGAGAACCTGATAGCCAGAGAGCTAGTTGATGGCTTTAAAATCAGTATTGAGGGGGCAAAGTTCCTTTTAAGCTTCGGAAATTCTGGAAAGGCGGTCGTTGAGCTTTACTACCATCTCCTTTCCAAGTTTCCAGACCCGCTCGTGATTGCCAAGATGGGCAGAGAGTATGCGGAGAAGATTACCGAGTGGGCTGAAAAAGCGAGAACAGAAGAAGAAAGAAAAGAGCTTGATGAAAAGCTGCTAAAGGATGGTGCAAACCCCGGGACCATAGCCGACTTAACGGCCTCGTCCATCTTCTTAGCGCTTGCGGAGGGCTGGAGAATATGAGGCTTGCTGATTTTGGATTCACGGATGGGATTAACGAAATTATAGCCATCACCGAAAACGAGGATGGTAGCTGGAATGCAGCACCCATTGGCATTATCGTTGAAGATTCCAGCTCTGATACGGCTAAAGCAAAGCTATACAGAAACAGAACTAGAGCAAATCTCGAAAGGAGTGGAGTTTTGTTTGCCAACGTAACCGATGACGCTTTGGTTTTTGCAGTCTCCTCCTTCGGAAATCTAAACGATGATTGGTACGCATCCCCCAACCCCCCTATCATCAAGGGCGCAATGGCGTGGTGCAGGTTTGAGGCGGAGATGAGGAGTGGTGTGGCGCACCTCAAACTGACCGATGGAGAGATTATTGAGAAAAGGGTGAGGGCAATCAACAGGGGGCTGAGCGCGGTAATAGAGGCTTTAGTTCATGCCACAAGATACGTGGCAATCAAGAGCGATGAGAGGAGAAAGGAGCTGCTCGAAAGGATTCACTACTACAGAGAGATTGTACAGAAGTGCGGGAGCGAGAGGGAGAAGAGGGCCTTCGAAATAATTATGGAAAAAATTGGCTAAATTACTCTTCAGATTTCTCTTCTTTCTTCTTCGGTGGCCAGGGGTGAATCTTTATCTTGTGGTCGCAGAGCTTCTGCACGATGTCGAGCTTCGCCTCGCCAAACTCGGCGTAGTCCTTTTCTCTGATGTAGTCCAGAATCTGCTTCGCCACTTCAGTTCTGACCATCACCGTTGAAAAGCGATTTGGGCTGCCAACGCTGCCCACGCTTACGTCACTCTCAACTGCCGCAAAGTCCTGGCAGACTTTACATCCTGATGGTATGATTTCCTCAAAGTCCTTTACGGGAATTCTCACCTTGCTGCCGTCCTTCATCTCAACGATGAACTTCCCCTTCTTGATGTCCGTCTTAACGGCATTCCTTAAGTCAGCGTTTGCCTTTTCGAGCAGGAATTTGTAGAGGTCGTGGTGGTAGAAGTTTTCCGTGCAGAAGAGGCCGATTGCAAGCTTAACCCTCTCGAACTTCTTAAAGGCCTGCTGCATCTTTCTTACTGCTGAAACCATGCACGGAGTGCCGACAAACCCCACCGCCTCCGATTTAAGCACGGCCTCCTTTAACGCCGGAAGGACGTCGGCGTAGCTGTACTTCGTACCGGTAATTTTGCGGTCGTAAAGCTGCTCCGGGGTCTTTATGGTGACAACCCTCGTCCTCCAGTTGGAATCTCTCGCAACAAAGATTGCCCTCTCGATTATCCCCATCTCAAGCGCTGAAGCGGTGAATTCCGTAACCATGGCTCCATCCTGTCCAACGAACCTCTTCGACCTCGCTGCCACAACCTCAATGTACTCTCCAAGACCGTTTTTAGGTGTGTACTCCCATCTCGGGCAGACCTTGATGCAGGCTCCGCAGTCAACGCACTCCTTGACCCAGTTGGGAAAATCGATTGGCGCGTCACCGGCTGTTATTCCATTGACCGGGCAGATTGACGCGCACGCAGCGCAGTGGCAGCAAAGTCCCGCATCGATTACCTCTGCTTTCAGATTGCCAAAATACTTTTTCTTGTGCTTCTTTTCGGGCAGTGCAAACTGCCACTCTCTTGCAATCATTCTCCCACCTCTTCGAGAGTGAGAATCTGCATCGGACACTGCCTCACGCAGAGCCCGCATCCGGTGCACAGGTCGGTCTGAATCTGGAGAACGCATCCCGTTCCTGTGACCTCTTCATCTATTGATATCTCGCATCTCTCAACCTTAATCGCGTTTTGCGGGCAAACATTGGCGCACAACCTGCAACCGAGGCAGCTTTCCGGCTCAGTGCAGGCAGCCTTCCTTTCCTTTACCTTCACAGGCTTTGGCGGCACTTCAAGAGAGTCGAGCTCCTTTTTCCTTACAAGGGTCCAAACTTTGCGGTCAACGTAGTACTCAACAGTCTGCTTCTCCTCCCTGACAATCTCGGGAACCTTGGTGATTTGCTTCGCACTCAGTCTCATTTCATCCATCGATTTGAAAGCAACATCATGAACCTTGCTTGTGTTTAAAGCTCCGGTGGGACAGCTATCAACGCAAAAGTGGCAGAAGATGCACTTAGCATAATCGATGCCCGGATACGCCCTATCGAAATACTCCATCTGTATCGCGTTGGCAGGACAGATTTGGGCGCAGCGGAAACAGCTGATGCACTTCTCCCTGTCAAAGACTATAAAGCCTCTGAAGCATTCCGGATACCTCCTCCTCTCTCTCGGATACTCAACCGTTATTCTGTCGGGCTTTATGGCCTGCTTTACAGCCTCGCTGATGGCTTCAGCATGCCTCTTGAGGTTTTCAATCGGGTCAGTTTTAACCTTACTCAGCCTGATCATGACAACCACACTCCTAAGGCGCCTCCAACAACCAGCGCTGCGATCGAGAGGGCAAGCATTGAGGTCCACCCTATTCTCAAAGCCTGGTCAAGCCTGTATCTAGCGTAGATTGACCTCACTATGACCAGTATCGAAATCACAACGATCGTCTTAATGAACATCCAAAGCGGACCGTTCAAATCGCCGAGCAGAGGGCAGTAGATGCCGCTCCATCCACCAAGGAACAGAATCGTGAAAAGGAGAGTCATTATGTACAGCTTTTCGTAGGCGAGAACCATGACAAGGCCGAAGAGGATTCCAGAGTACTCAACGAATGGGCCGAAGGCGATTTCCTGATCAGCCTCAGGAATCTCGAAGGGCAGTCTTGAGGTGGCCATCAGCATTGCGATGAGGTAAACGATGAACGCAATCGGATTCAGAAGTGCTCCCGGTATGGCAGACTGCTTCTCAACTGCAACGTAGGCATCTCCGCTGCCGTAAAGGAAAATCATCGAAATAACCGCTATTATGAACGGAACCTCGTAGGCGAAGTACATGAAAGCTTCTCTGACCGAACCGATGTAGGCGAACCTGCTGTTGGAGGCCCATCCTATGGCGACTATTGTGATGGGAATCAGGGCGATGAACGTCACCGTAAGCTGAATTGCGTAGGGTGTGTAGATTCCAACCGCACTTCCAGCGGGAATGAACATTATCGGCAGAAGCACAGGGATGAAGGCGAGAATCGGAAGCTGCACGAAGTAGGGACGATGAGCCTCTCTGTGAACTATGGCCTCCTGGAAGAAGTACCTTATGCCATCCGCAAGAGTCTGAATAGCTCCCCTAATAGGCCTTGCAACCTCAAGAGGACCAACTCTCCACTGAATTCTGGCGGTTAACTTTCTCTCGTACCACACAATGTAGAGCAGATAGAGAGTCAGAACTCCAAGTCCGGGCATTATTATCACGGCAAAGAACGGTTTCCAGAGTATCAGTGCTACGAGAATGTTGATTAGCGGGATTTTCATTAAGTAGTCTACAATCGGTGCAATCAGCGGAATATCCATCATGTTCGAGCTGAAGATTTCGTAAAAATAATTCAAGACATCAGCAATCATCACAACCACCTCACCTGTCAGCTTCGGGCGGGAAGTAGCCGAAGCTCCCGTATATGGCCTGCAAATCGGCCAGCCTTTCTCCCTTCATGGATTCCATGAAACCCCTGAGGTAAAGCCATCCAGGGCTTACTATCCTGAGCCTGTACGGAACGTTAGACTCTCCATCGCTGATTATGCTGTAGATTATCGTTCCCCTCGCCCCCTCCGTCAGAGTCGTGTACTCTCCCGAAGGAAGGACAATGTTCGAGAGGCTGTCGAAGAAGGAGCCCCTGATATCCTTCTCGTTTTCAGCAACCTGCTCGCTGATTACTCTTCCCTCAGGCATTTCCTTGATGCACTGCCTTATGATGCTAAGACTCTGCCCTACCTCGTTAACTCTGACCAAGAACCTCGCATAACCGTCTCCGGCATCAGAGACGGGCATTTCCCACGTGAGGTCATCGTAGGCCTCGTAGGGCTCCACCTTTCTCACATCGTACTCAACACCGCTCGCTCTCAGGAAAGGCCCAACGACGCCGTATTTTATTGCCTCCTCCTTGCTGAGAACGCCGACGTCCTGAAGTCTCGCGATGACCGTGGGGTTGTTGATGAAGATTCTCTCGAAGGACTTCAGCCTCCTTTCCATTGCGAGAGTCATGTCGTAAATCCACTTCAGCGTTGCATCGTCAGCATCCCTCCTCACACCGCCGGGAATTATGAAGGAAGAGGTGAACCTTGCTCCTGTCAGCCTTACAAGAGCCTCGCAGATCAGTTCCCTGAGTCCAAAAGGATACATGAAGCCGGTTGTGTGGCCGAGGAAGACTGCAAGAATTGCAGCATCGTATAGGTGTGTTCCCACTCTACCAAGCTCGGCAAGCATCGTCCTGAGGAACTTCGCCCTCTCTGGAACCTCTATGTCCAAAGCTTCTTCAATCGCCCTTACATAGCCAAGATTGAAGTTCGGAGCATCCATTATTGCAGGTCTCTCAACAAGCGGAATGTTCTGAATGTAAAGGCGGTTTTCTGCTAGCTTCTCCATCGACCTGTGAACGTAACCGGGATCGGGAATGACTTCCTGAATTATATCTCCCCTCACCCTCACAATAAGCCTCATGTGGCCGCTGCCGGGATGCTGAGGACCGACGAGAACCAGAAAGTCATCGCTCCTGTAGGTATCCTCCACGTATTCAGGCGGGATGGGGATGAACAGAGACCTTAGTTCTCTTGGGGGCTCCACGGGAATGTCGAGAGCGTATTCCTCCATGTTCATCACCTCACGTAAACCTCCTCCTCAAGCTTGAAGTCCTTTCTCAGCGGGAACTCCGGAGCGTCTGGAGCGAGAAGGAACTTTCTGCCCATCCACGGATTGCCCTCGAAGATTACGCCAAAGAAGTCGTGCATCTCCCTCTCCATGTAATCCGCACTCGGGAACATGCTCGCAAGGCTCTTCACCCTCGGATTCTCTCTCGGAATATCCGCAAAGACGTTGACTATGACCGGCATGAGTTCTTTGACGCTGTAGCTGGAGAAGTGGTACTCCACGATGAACTTGTCCTCATTCGGTACGTCTATCACATTAACGTTCTTAACGTGGTCGAACCCCATCTCCCTCAGCCTCATTGCAGCCCTTGGAATGTAATCGCTTTCCACCTTAACAGCTATTCTGTTCTTTCCGGTAATTGTCACAGATTTGGCCTCCACTTTCGCCTTAATCTCCTCAACCAGCTTCTGGCCGAACTCCCAATCAACCTCCTTCGGAGCGTTCACTATGACTGCCGGTGCCTTAGATATTTTCTTCGGTGATTTTGGCAGAACTCTTGGCTTTCTGCCAGCCTCCAGAGGTACTTCGGGGAATGTTGCGGAGGTCTTTGCCTCGCCGGTCTCTATCTTGAACTGAAGCTGCCTTATCCCCCTGAGCAGGGCCTCAGGGGTTGGGGGACAGCCGGGAATGAAGAAGTCAACCGGAACTACGTCGGATGGTTTGACCATGTGATAGCCATTCCAGAAGATTCCTCCCTGCAAACCGCAAGCCCCCATCACGATGACGAACTTCGGATCAGGCATCTGCTCCCATGTTATCCTCAAAACTTTCGCCATCTTTCTTGTGATTGCGCCCTCAACAATTATGAGGTTCGTATGCCTCGCAATACCGTAGTTTAAAGCTCCTATTCTCTCACCGTCGTAACCACAGGCGAAAGCGTGAGCAAGTTCAGCTCCGCAGCATGCTGTAACGAGGTGGACCGGCCACAGGCTCCACTTGGTTCCCCACTTCTTAATAGGGCCAAGCGGGCCTCCTCTAACAAATTCGATGAATTCATCCATTGATATCACCCCTCAATTTGGCAATTTCAAGCGAGTAGTTGTAGGCTACATGCAGCGCTGGTAAAAGCAGAATGAATGCAAGAACTGTCAGAGCTATTACGTCCAGCGTAGGTGTTCCCGAAAGCAGCAGAATTATGACCAGTATTGGTTCAAAGGCCATGAACATTATCATGAAACCTATGTACTGCATCGGTAGCGTCCACTTCTGCAACCCTACCGGAGGGTTTCCTGCCTCGAATCTTGAAACTTTAACCTCAGTCGGCCTGTATCTGGGCAGAATTTTTGCAAGTGCCAGTACCGCAATGTCCGTGATCAGAGCGACTGCAACGACGATTACCACAACCAGCGTGTTTTCAAGCATCGACATGCTTCACACCCCCTTCATCATCGAAACAACGTCCACAAACCACATTGGCGGTATCAGCGTTATCAGCATTGCAATTGATGCAAACAGCACTACCGCACTCGTCAGATTGAATTTCCAGCCGGTTCCGAGCAATCTTGCAAGTCTAACGTAATAGGGAACTGAGATTGCGGAGTTAAGCACGAGTATTACCGCCAACCAGATGAACTGCGAGCAGACGAGGGAGTAAATTATGAACAGCTTGCTCCAGAACCCCATGAGCGGCGGCAGGCCGATGAAGGAGAATGTCAGCAGATACGCTGTTATCGGAGATGTTCCCTCATTCTTTATGCTTGCGAAGTACCCCACCTTGCCAAATGAGTTTACGAAGAGCTGGAGCAGACCTCCCGCAATTGCAAAGTAAACGTACTCCTTCCCTGCGGTTACTGCGGCAAAGGTCGCAAGAATGTAACCCATGTTCGCAACGGTTGAGTATGCGAGGATTCTACTGGGTTCATTCGTTGTTAAAGCTCCAATGTTTCCGACGAACATCGATGCAGCAGCGATCAGCCCAACCACGATGAGGAGGAGTCCGAGAGATGGCGTTGCGGTTGCAACGACTATCTTGTAGGCGATGATGAATGGAACAAACTTTGCAAGCGAGGCTATTATCGAAATCGGAATGGGGTCTGCTGAGGCGAAAACGTCCGGAACCCACTCGTGAACCGGAGCTATACCCACTTCCATGCTCAGGCCGACAATCAGCATTAGGAAAGCCAAGGAGTAAACCAAAGTATTCGTCGTTGAATACAGTAGAACCGCTCCGGTTATAAAGAGGACTGTGGCGATTACCATGAAAGTAACGTACTTGATGCCAACATCCACATTCAGTCCCCTGTCGCTAACCATGACAAGCAGGTAAGTCGGAGCCGAGACGACCATGAACAAAGCGAGCATCATTGCAAGGTCATCAACAACAAAGGCGTAAATCGTCGCCACTGCCATTATCGCGACCAACGCGTAATCCACACCAGCAATTTGGTTCTGCCTTATGGCGTAGAGGGAGAAGATGTTCAGCAGCGCCACGAAAAGAATTAAAGCTGAGTAAGCGTTTCCGCTTGCCATCATTGCAACAACAGCAACTACGCTCGCCACAAGCGATATTCTGATGTCCTTGTAGCTGAGAGCTGCTCCAACTGCGAGGATTATCAGCGATGCAAGCAACTCTATCATGCTATCCACCCCGCCGCGACTGCAACAACCACAATCAGCATTACGAAGCCAATCACAATCTGCAGATACCTTTCAAGCCTTCCGTTCTGGATGAACCTCACTCCGTGAGAGTAAACCTCAAACATTCCGGGAATTGCCTGATGACAGGTAAAGTCTATCAGCATGTTTCCGTAATCCACAACCTTCGCTATCGCCCAGCCAATTTTCGGCACAATGTAGTCATTGAGGAACATCATGTACATCCTGTCACCGAAGAACTGTCCCAGCGGTGATTTAATCTGCGGCATGAAGAATCCGAAAGCGTAGGCCACGAGGACGATCATGCCCACTGCAAAGGAGGATGGCAGTAACCCCTCCTCGACGAACTCTTTAAACGGCTCCTCTGGAGACGTCAGAATTGCTGCAAGGATTACGAGAAGCATTGAAACCATGATAAGATACGCCGTGCTCATTATCTGTCCGCCGTGAAGGTGGAGGTGCACCTTCTTGCCCTTGAAGAAGTTCATGCTGAGGAACTTGCCGAGGAAGCCTGAGTAGATTGCTGAAATCGTTACGAGAAGGGCAAGTGGAATTATGCCGAACTCGTGCTCAAGGTGGTGCATGACACCATCCATTCCTGACTTCACCCAGTAGGCTGTGAAGGGCGGAATTCCTGAGAGGAAGATTGTGGCAACAACCGTCGCAACAAAGGCCCACTTGAGCTTCCTCGCCACCTCAGTGTCTCCACCAAGGAACCTGTCGTGGGTCTCGTGGATGAGATGGCCCGCGACAAGGAAGAGCGTTGCCTTGGCGAAGGCGTGGGTGATGAGGTACCAGAATGCTACCAGCAGAGCGAACTTCCCGACCCAGTAGCTTGCCGCTGCCGATGCGAACATCAAACCGAGGCTGGACATTGTTGAGGCCGCAAGCAGAACCTTCCTTTCAAGGGAGCTTGTTGCAACAAGAGCGGCGTAGAGGGATGAGACCAAGCCGAGGAACAGCACGAGAACGTAAACGTATTCGTAGCCCTCAAGGTGAAGCTCCCAGGGCTGGATGTACCAGCTGAGCCTCATGAAGAGATAGGTTCCGGCTGCAACCATTGTGGCTGAGTGGAGCAAAGCGCTCACAGTTGTCGGGCCTGTCATGGCCGTCATCAGCCACTCGCTGAAGGGTAGCTGGGCTGACTTCGTGAAGGGCCCCATGAGGAAGGCCACAAGGAGGATTACGACTCCGGCAACGCCTATTTTCTCCTCCAGCCCAGCCCAAGGAATCTCGGTAATGTTTAGCGTGCCTGTTAAGGCGAACAGGGCACCGATGGCGAAGAACATCGGCATGTCTCCCACTCTTATCGTGGAGATTGCTCTCCACCCTCCGGTGCTGGGTGACCAGAACATGTTGAGGCCTGCAACCTTTCTCTTCAGAATTCCGACGTAGCTTAGCTCGTCATCATCCCTGAACCAGTGGCCAATCAACCCCCATGAGGCAATTCCCAGACCTTCCCAGCCTATGAGGAGCATCAGGAGGTTGTCGCTGTAAACAACGAGGAGCATTGATGCGGTGAAGAGGTTGAAGAAGAACCAGTACCAGCCAAGCCTGTAGTCGTCCCTCATGTACTCAAGGCCGTAAACGCCAATCAGGAAGGCTATCACAGCAGTCAAAGCCCCCATCAGCTTGCTTAGGTAGTCGAAGATGAACACGAAGTTTATGTTGAAATCCGGCAGCCAGTAGATGGTGTACTTGATTGGCTCGGCTTCAGGTGAAAGTTCTCCTACGTTAAAGAGTATGTAGAGAGCGACGCAGAGTGAGACGAAAAGGCCCAGAACTGAAAGAACGGGTAGCTTTCTCGCCCACTCAGGGCGGGGGTCCATTCCCCACGCTATTGCGATGGGAAAGCTGGCTATGATTGGCGTGAAGAAAAGCAATGCGAGAAGTTCAGCCATCATCGGAAGCTCAACCATTTCGCTCATGGCATAACAACCTCCAATTCCGAGAACAACCTTAAGACCGCTGAGCAGCGCAGTTGAGAGTGGAGGGAATATGAAGGCGACGCTGAAAAACGCCACAACGTAGAGCGGGACGTCGAGCAGTCTGCTGACTTTCGGCTTCTCGTAGCCAGCAGGCGTACCGTAGTATATAACCTTCATCGTGTAGAAGCTGTATAAGCCCGAAATTATGAACACCACTACGACTGCAAGAATCACCGCAAGGTTGAACCCGTATATTGTAGTGAGCCCCGCAAGGATGTAGAACTCCCCGAACATGCCTATTGTGAGAATGCCGCTTAGAGTCATGAAGCCGAGAAGGGCTGCGTTGGCAATTGTCGGGACGTACTCATGCATACCGCTCATCCTGTTAATATCTCTGAGACCGTGGAATGACGCGATTATCGCTCCCGCCGTCATGAAGAGGATCGACTTTCCGAAGGCGTGGCTGATGTACTGTATAACCACACCAAGAAGCCCGTAGCTGCCGAGGCACAGGGCGATGAGAACGTACCCCATCTGTGAAACGGTTGAGTATGCGAGCAGCCTCTTGTAGTCCTTCTGCTTGAAGACCGAGAAACCGGCGTAAATGCTGGATACTATTGCGTATGCAATTATGATGTCTCTGTATTGGTCAATGAATGAGGAATCGATCATGTAAACTCTCAAAAGGACGTATCCGGCAAGACCGACGGTAAGAGGGCTTAGCAAGGCACTGACAGGTGTTGGTGCTTCAGCGTGCGCCCACGGCAGCCAGATGTGCGGCCCCAGCCCCGGAAGCTTCACAAGCATTCCGAGGAAAATCAGCAACCATGCCGTAAAGCCAACGGCCTTGACAGCGTTGAACGCCATCGTGCTGTTTTCGAAGCCTATTATCAGGATACCGAGCAGCGCCAGAACTCCTGCAATGTGCGTCCAGACAAAGTACAGAACGGCAACCCATTGCCTGTTTCCGTAGCCGTACATGTATATCAGCAGGAAGGAGGCAAGAAGGGAGATTTCCAAGAAGATGTAGAGCAAAATGAAGTTCCCAGCATAGACAAGCCAGAGCATTGCCACGGCGTATAGATTGTAGAGGAACCAGTACTTCCTGAACTCCCACTCTATGCTTCTAATCTCCCCATCGTGAAGCATCTCCTCGAATCTGTGCTTCATGTAAGGCAGCGAGTAGAAGGCAACCATCGCAGAAACGAGACAGATCGTGAAGCCGAAGGCGTTGCTTATCGGATCAGCGAGAAGGTAAAACTCGCCGACGGGTGCAGGCAGGCTCATTATGGGCACTTCAATGGTTTCTTTTGTTGTCAGCAGAAATCCGAGAGTAACAAACATCGGAATCAAGAAGGAGATTGCCGAAAGCCATGTCGCGGCTTTGGGCTTTAAAGCGGGGAGAATGAATGCAACCACAAGGGGGATGATGAGGGAGAACACGAGAATTTCAGCCGTCATAAGCTATCCCCTCCTACAGCCACCTTATCTACATCGATACCTCTCTTCCTCCTGTCAAGCAGTATTATCGCCGTCACAAGAACCATGAGCTCTGTGCTGCTCGTAAAAGCCGTTATTATCGCTACTGCGTAAGCCATTGGAGGGTTAATTGAGAACAGAGGAACTATGGCGAGGAACACAGCAGCGAACATCAGCTCAAGGCTGATCAGAAGGCGAATCACATCCCTGGCAGAAATTGCTGTGAGGTAGGCAATCAGCAGAATCGCTCCCGAGGTTGTCAAAATTACCGCGAAATTGGACACATCAGGCACCATCACAGGTCAACCCTCCGTGCGAGTTTTATTGCCGAAAGCATCATCAAAACGACCAGAGTGAAGAGGAAAGCGACAACGAAGAAGTAGTCGGTTGCAACCGCCGAGAACACCTCCGGATTCACGACCTCAATGCTCTCCACAGCCATACTCGCGTAGGCTAAGGCGAGAATCGCAAACACGACTATAACCGGCACAACCCAGAAGATGTTGACCTTCCTCGAAACTCCCGCCCTGTAGGTGGCTGCAATGGCCACTGTTACGATGCCAACGGCTCCAACGAATATCAAAGCTATTATAACGACCACTGGTTGGATGTTGAACGCCGCGTAAATCGCTGCAACGAAGAGCATCGTCACCGACATGTAAAGCGCAGCGTAAAAGTTATCCTTCGTCAGCAGAACACCGATGGACGACGCAACGGCAAAAAGACCGGCGACAGCTATTATCAGTGTGTCGATGTTCATGTCCCGAAGTCACAGCCACACACTAATAAATTTTACTAAATCGATAGTATTTCAGCTTTATTACATGAAAAAATTATACATTATAAATGGAACCAAATTTTCTAATCAAATCAACCCCGTTTTTAAAGCCGCGAGAAAAGTCGATCTTCAGGAGTGCGAACTCGGAAATGGAATACGGCAAAGCGCAGGAGCCGATTGTTACAACCCTACCATCCTGCTCAGCCTTCAGAACTTTCTGGGGTTCGTGAGCCCTGATTATAACCTTAACCCCAAGTTCCTTCAAAAGCATTTCGGAATTCTTCTTACCGAAAAAGTACATCACCCCCCTGTTGTAGTTCTCCCCGCACTCCTCCCTCTCCCACGGGTCGTTCCACATGATTTCTAAAGCCGTGATGTCGTCAGGCCGCTCGATTTCCTTTCTTGATATTCCCTCAGCGTGAATCCTGCACTGCTTGGTTGGCACACCACCGTGGGCCATCCAGATTTCGCCCTCAACAATTGCAGAGAGGGGCATTTTGTTCCACATTCTGATCAGGCTCTCGTAAACCTCCTCACCCCGCTCCCCGAATTTTTCCCTCAGCTGGTAGGGAAGCTGGTGGGGATAAACTCCCGTGCTTTCGTGGTTTCCCCGCAGAAGCAGAGCTTTGCCCTCAAGAAAAAGCCTGAGAACCTTCTCGTAGCACTCGACAGGATAATCTCCCCTGTCCGCATAATCCCCAAGAAATATCGCAAGACCTTCAATCTCCCTTTCAATCTTTCTCAAAGCCTCTATGTCAGCATGAACGTCTCCCACTACGGTTATGACATCCTCCTCCACAACAACCATTCTCTCCTTTGGCATCATCGCCGCAGCATCATCGATGAGCTCAAGCAAATCCATGTGTGTAGTTGACTGAAAATTTAATAAATGCTACTTGAGAAAACATGGCATGGAAAGGAAGTGCCCGCTCTGCGGTGGAGAGATGGTGAGGAGCAGGACCAATCAGGCAGGCTATTCAAGATACTTCTGGAGGGCTCCATGGGAAAAGGGACTGGCAAAGCTGGGGAGAGGAATAGATGCCTATCCATGGCTCTGCATCAAATGTGGGGCTGTGATTCCCTACGTTGAGGAGAGCACGCTTGAAAAGTTAAGAAAAGAATATGAGAGGTTGAGGGCAAGCGGCTTCAGGTTCTGAATCAGCTCACTATCTCCTTTGTCACCTTCGCTATATCCATCTCCGAAACTCTTCTGGCTGAGGGCAGCAGAGCGAGGAGGATTATTGCAAATACTGCCAAAACTGTGGCGGCGAAGGTTCTTGGAGGTTCTTGGATAGATGACCATCGGCATGTAGTAAAGCTCGCTTTCAAAGGAGGAGAAGAAGAAGTAGGCTGTTGAATAAGCAATTGGTAAGGCAAAAACAAGCCCGAGGATTGCAACAAACAGGTTTTCTAAAATGAGCGAAATTATGATTTCTCTGGA
>LDZR01001984.1_pt1 | contig 14217 bp, 17 predicted proteins | sample 615371 | NCBI WGS metagenome assembly LDZR01 (sample SAMN03408294, study PRJNA278302) | terrestrial metagenome | isolation source: oil reservoir sample K2 | place: USA: Alaska, North Slope, Kuparuk formation | collected 2013
AGCATACGATAAAGAACTTGGATATAATGGAAGTCAACGTTCAGGCAGCCGAGTCAAGGATAAGAGATGCCGATATAGCTCAGGAGATGATGGAGTTTGTAAGGCTTCAGATACTTCATCAATCTGGAACAGCGATGCTCGCTCAGGCGAATCAGCTACCTCAATCGGTTTTACAGCTTTTAAGATAGCAATAAGAAAACTGGATAAATGCCTTTTGTGGTGGGGGTGCTCCTGGAAAAGGGGCACCCCCATTGATTTGTGCTTATCTTTGTGCTATCATTGACCGCCGGTTATGATAGGCTCCTTAGGCGTTATTGAAACTGCTATTTTGATATTTTTAGCCAGAATATTGGATGTGAGCCTTGGGACGATCCGAATAATTTTACTTTCAAAGGGGCATCGTTTGGAGGCAAGCCTTATAGGGTTTTTCGAATCTTTTCTGTGGTTAGTGGTAACCGCTCAGATAATAAGTCATATGGAAAATCCGTTGTACTATGTTGCTTTTGCTGGTGGATTTGCTTGTGGTAATTATGTAGGATTGGTTCTTGAAGGTAGGCTTGCTCTTGGGAGTGTGATTGTAAGGGTTATAACCCGTCAAGACCCCCACCTTTTAGTCGATGCTTTGAGAGGTGAAGGTTTTGCCATAACCACGGTTGATGCCAGAGGGAAAGATGGTCCTGTGGTTATCATCTTCGCTGTCTTGGAAAGGAAGAAAATAAAAAAGTTTCTTAAGCTGGTTAATCAGCTTAGTCCTCAAGCTTTTTATACTATTGAGGATGTTAGAGAGGTTAAAGTAGGAATGCCTGTGCCGGCGAACGGAGGGGTTAGGAAGGTAGAATTTCTTAAAAGGCTATTTTGGCCTAAGAGGAAGTAGTCATTAAATGTGGTAGAATTAAATGGGGTGAATATTTCCGTGAGAAAGGGTTTAGAAGAGCATTTAACTGTGGTTAAGGAGACGTTCGAAAGATGCTATTCTCAGATAACGGGTTTTATTGAACTTGCATTAAGCACATTAAAGAATGGAGGTAAAGTTGCTTTTATCGGGAACGGAGGAAGTGCAGCCGATAGTCAGCATTTAGCTGCAGAATTTGTTGGAAGGTTTGCTAAAGAGAGAGCTCCTCTTCCAGCAATAGCGTTAACTACAGATACATCAATCTTAACGGCTTTGGGAAATGATTATGGTTTTGAGGAGATTTTTTCGCGTCAGGTTGACGCCTTGCTGGGAGAAGGCGATTTACTTGTCGCCATATCTACATCAGGAAATAGCCAGAACGTTATAAAGGCAGTTTTGAAAGCAAAAGATAAGGGAGTTAAGGTTGTAGGGCTTTTGGGTAAGGGGGGAGGGGTGCTGAAAGATTTATGCGATATATCTATAGTTGTCCCCTCAGACTCTACCCCTCGGATTCAGGAGACTCACATTTTTATAGGCCATATAGTTTGTGAGGAGGTAGAAAAGGCTCTCTATGGATAGTTTATCTCCCTTTATCGCTAAGGTTTTAGTTATCGGTGATGTTATGCTTGATAGGTACTATTATGGTGAGGTCAGTAGAATTTCCCCTGAAGCTCCTGTTCCCGTGGTTAAGGTTTGTGAAGAGAAGCTTTCTCCTGGTGGAGCCGGAAATGTTGCAGTTAACCTTGCTAATCTTGGCTGTAAGGTTTTTTTAGCAGGTGCCATTGGGAAAGACCAGTCCTCCTTTTTGCTTAAGGACCTTTTAAGCAATAAAGGTATCGATATATCGGGTTTAATATCTCGGCCTCATCCTACTATAACGAAAGTTAGAATTCTCGGTGGCAAACAGCAAGTTGTAAGGGTTGATTTCGAGGAGATATCTCCGCTATCGAGAGTGGAGGAGGACTTGGTTTTAGAGTGGTTTCTTAAGGAGGTAGAAGATGCACGGTGTGTTGTCATATCTGATTATGGCAAGGGATTTTGCACTCCAAGCTTGTGTCGTTTCGTTATAGAAGAATCTAAAAGGAAAGCTCTTCCTGTGATAGTTGACCCCAAGGGGCCCGATTGGAGAAAATACGAAGAGGCGTTTATAGTTACTCCTAATGTTAAAGAGCTTGGAGAAGCTTACGGGAGAGCTCTTCATAACCTTGATGAGGAGATAGAGAAGGCAGGTTTTGCTGTTAAGGAAAGATATAACTTGCAGAACCTTCTTGTTACTCGCTCCGAAAAGGGTATGACTTTGTTTGAGGAGAAGGCCTTTTACCATATTCCTACAAAGGCTAAAGAGGTTTTTGATGTTTCTGGTGCGGGTGATACGGTGGTGGCTACCTTAGCTGCCTGTGTAGCTACTGGAGTGAGATTAATAGATGCTGCGAAAATTTCCAATATTGCTGCTGGAGTAGTAGTCGGCAAAGTTGGGACCGCTCCTATAACTCTCTCCGAGCTTAACGAGGCTTTAAGGAATTCAGAATCCGGGTTAAGTGTCGAATCTAAAATAAGGAATTTTGATGAAGCGATAGAGCTTGTGAGAAGGTGGAGAAAGGATGGATTAAAGATAGTATTTACCAACGGGTGTTTTGACTTACTTCATGTGGGGCACATATATTCCCTTGAAGAAGCGAAAAGGAAAGGAGATAAACTAATAGTCGGTTTAAATTCTGACGATTCCGTGAGGAGACTTAAAGGAAAGGGGCGTCCGCTTATTCCACAAGAGGACAGAGCTAGGATGCTTGCTGCTTTGGAGTTCGTGGACTGTGTCGTTATATTTAATGAAGATACGCCTGAAAGGCTGATAAGCCTTATAAGACCTGATGTTCTTGTTAAGGGGGGAGATTATAAAATAGAGGATGTTGTCGGAAGGGAGTATGCTCGTGAAGTTCACATCGTCCCCCTGTTTAAAGGTTATTCTACTACTTCTCTTATAAAGAAGATATTGGAGGGGAAAGAATGATAGTCGTCACGGGAGGAGCAGGGTTTGTAGGTAGCAACCTTGTTAAAGGGCTTAACGAGAAAGGTTTCGATGATATCTTGATTGTCGATTCTATGTCGAAGCCGGAGAAGTGGAAAAATTTGCTTGGCTTGGAATTTGGTGATTATATGGAAAAGGACGAATTCATTGAGAGATTGGAAAGGGGAGAGTTTGGGAAAAGTATTGAGGCTATTTTTCATCAGGGGGCTTGTACCGATACCACTTGTTATGATGTGAAGTATCTTTTAGAGAATAATTATAGATACAGTGTCAGATTGTTAAACTATGCTATCGATAGAAGGATTCCCTTTATATACGCCTCCTCTGCTGCCGTTTATGGCGATGGCAGGAAGGGTTTTAGAGAAAGTCCGGAATGCGAGAATCCATTGAATCCTTATGGATTTTCTAAATACTTATTTGATAGATATGTTAGAAAAGTTTTCCAAAAGGGCGTTTTTTCTCAAGTTACAGGTTTGAGGTATTTTAACGTTTATGGTCCTAAAGAGTCTCATAAAGGAAAAATGTCTTCGGTAATATATCAGTTTTATAGGCAGCTTAAGGAAAGTGGTGTAATAAGGCTTTTTGGTGAAAGCGATGGATACGAGCCTGGAGAACAAAGAAGAGATTTTATTTACGTTAAAGATGTGGTTAAGGTTAATTTGTTTCTCTTTGAAAGAGAGGTGGGAGGGATATTTAACTGTGGAACGGGGGTTTCCCGAAGTTTCAATGATGTAGTTAAGATATTAATAGAGCTAAACGGGAGCGGTAGGTTTGAATATATTCCTTTTCCCAAAGAGCTTAAAGGTAAATATCAAAGCTTTACTGAAGCTGATTTAACGCTTTTGAGAGAGGAAGCTGGTTATAGCGAAGAGTTTACAACTCTTGAAAGTGGTATAAGGGAGTATTTTGATTTTCTGGAAAGTTTATGATATACTTCAAAGAGCTTGTAAATCGCACATACCTGGAGAGAAGAAGGGGTGCCTTAAAGTGGGTTCTTCTTCTCGCTGAAGGGTATGGAGGAGATAAAACCAAAAGGTTAAGGAGGGATGAGTGGGTGGCTGTTGTTAGTATGAAGCAACTTCTTGAAGCAGGTGTTCACTTTGGGCACCAGACAAAGCGTTGGAACCCAAAAATGAAAGAGTATATCTTTACCGAGAGAAATGGCATTTACATTATTGATCTTCAAAAGACCCTAAAGAAGATTGAAGAGGCTTATAATTTCGTTAAAGAGCAGGTTATGAATGGAGGAACAGTGCTTTTCGTTGGAACTAAGCGGCAGGCGCAGGATGTTGTAAAATCTGAAGCTGAAAGATGTGAGATGTTTTATGTTAATCAACGGTGGTTGGGTGGTCTTCTGACCAACTTTAGAACTATCAAGAAAAGGATTGAAAGACTTAAAGAGCTTGAGAGAATGGAAGAGGAAGGAATGTTTGATGTCCTCCCTAAAAAGGAAGTGGTAAGGTTACAGAGGGAAAAAGGTAAGCTTGAAAGATATCTTGGCGGTATCAAGGGGATGACAGACCTTCCCGATGTTCTTTTTGTCATTGATTCTCGCAAGGAGAAGATAGCTGTTTTAGAAGCGAACAAACTTGAAATTCCAGTAGTCGCTATTGTTGATACCAACTGTGACCCTGATCCCATAGACTTTCCTATCCCGGCAAATGATGATGCGATAAGGTCTATAAAGCTGATCACGAGTATCATTGCTGATGCGGTTTTAGAGGGCAAGCAAGGAGTTCAGATGAGGGAGGTTTCAGAAAGCGAAGAGGCCCAGGAAGAGGAAGAAATAAATATGAAAGAAGAGCTTTTAGAGAAGTATGCAGATGTTTTTGATGAACTTGAGGAGGATATTGAAGAAGAGGAAGAAGAAATAAGAAAGCGTCGTCGTAAGGGGGAGATATAAGATGGGCGTTTCTGTGGAACTTGTAAAGGAGTTAAGGGCGAGAACGGGAGCGGGTGTTGTAGAATGTAAAAATGCTCTTGAAGAGGCTGGTGGAGATATAGAGAAGGCTATAGAAATATTAAGGAAAAAAGGAATCGCTAAAGCTGCAAAGAAGATGGGGAGGGTTACAGCCGAGGGTGTAATTGCCTCTTACATTCATACTGATAAGAAATTAGGTGTGATCGTAGAGGTTAATTGTGAGACTGACTTTGTTGCTCGTACTAAAGAATTTCAAGAGCTCGCTCATGAAATAGCCATGCAAATTGCTGCTTCAGCACCTCTTTATGTATCACCGGAAGACGTACCTCAAGATGTTTTGGAGAAAGAAAAAGCTATATATAGAGAACAGGTTTTGGCGGAAGGAAAGCCTGAACATGTTGCGGAAAAGATAGTGGAAGGAAAGATTAAAAAGTTTTATGAGGAAGTTTGCTTGCTCGAGCAACCTTATATAAGGGATCAGAATAGAAAGATAAAAGAGCTGATAGCTGAGAAGATAGCAATTTTAGGCGAGAATATAACTGTGAGGAGGTTTGCCCGTTTTAGAGTGGGGGAGGAGTAGTTATGGATATTCCTCGATATAAGAGGGTTCTCCTCAAGTTAAGTGGTGAGGTTTTAGGAGGAGATAAGGGCTTCGGTATAGATACCGAAGAGATGAAGAGGATAGCCTTAGAGATTAAGGAGGCTAAAGAGACGGGAGTTGAAATAGCCATAGTAGTTGGAGGAGGAAATATTTTTAGGGGCTTGGCTGGAAGTGCTAAAGGTATGGATAGGGCTACGGCTGACTATATGGGTATGATAGCTACAGTTATAAATGCTTTGGCATTGCAGGATGCCTTGGAAAAGTTTGGAGTTCCAACACGCGTTCAGACGGCTATCGAGATGAGAGAAGTAGCTGAGCCTTATATAAGAAGAAGAGCTATACGACATCTCGAGAAGGGTAGGATAGTCATATTTGCCTGTGGAACTGGTAATCCATTCTTCTCTACAGATACTGCGGCTGCACTAAGAGCTGCAGAGATAGGAGCAGAGGCCATACTTAAAGCCACTAAGGTAGACGGCGTTTATGATGCTGACCCTCACGTGTATAAGGACGCGGTGAAGTTTTCTCGTCTTGAATATCTGGAAGTCCTTAACAGGGGATTAAGGGTTATGGATTCAACGGCTATCTCTCTGTGTATGGATAATGAAATACCTGTAATAGTCTTTAACATAAAGGTTCCGGGAAATCTCTTAAGGATAATAAGGGGAGAAGAAATAGGCACCTGTGTTGGAGGTGGTGCTAAGAAATGAAAGACAAGCTTCTTAAAGATGTGGAAGTAAAGATGAAAAAGGCCATCGATGTAATCAAGAAAGACATGGCATCGGTGAGAACAGGAAGGGCTCATCCTGCTCTTCTCGAGGATATAAAGGTGGATTATTATGGCACGCCAGTTCCCATAAACCAACTTGCTACTATAAGCATTCCAGAGGCTCGTTTGATAGTCATCCAGCCTTGGGATAAAAGCACTATCAAAGAGATAGAGAAGGCCATATTAAGATCTCCCCTTGGTTTGAATCCTCAAAATGACGGGAATGTTATAAGGGTTAACATTCCTCCACTAACAGAGGAAAGGAGAAAAGAGTTGATAAGGCTTGTTAGGAAGAAAGCCGAGGAAGGAAGAATAATTATACGTAATATAAGAAGAGATGTGATGGAAGAGCTTAAGGAAAAGAAGGAGAATGGTGAGCTTCCAGAAGATGATTACTTTAGAATTTCAAAAGAGCTTCAGAATCTCACCGATAAATACATAGAGCAGGTAGAGGAGATACTTAGGCTTAAAGAACAGGAGATAATGGAGTAGGGGAAGGGCTTGTTAAGGCTCTTTCCCTCTTTTTAGATGAAAAGAGTAACGCTAGTAGTTTTTTCGCTTATAATCGTTATAGCGGCTGTTCTTTTTTACCTCAGGGTTGAGAGTGTATCTCAACCGCCGAAGGTTTCCACCTTGGGTATAAAGCTTGAGAATGTGGAAGAATATGTAGAAGGGAAAGCTTTTGTCTTTTGTAAAAGTTCTCTTGTGGTTTCTCCTGCATCTGGAAAGGTTGAATGGATAAAAGGGAATGGAGATAGAGTGAGAAGAGGTTCGGTCGTGGCTAAGGTTGGGGGTAAGGTCGTTTTGGCTGAAAGTAGCGGTATTCTCCTTCATGGGATAGATGAGCTTTCTGGTATTTGGAACCTTGAAAGTGTTTGGCAGGAGGGAAAGCTTACTCCCTTTTTCGGCGAAAGTAAGGTCATAAGGAACGGTACAAGGGTGGAAGCCGGTTTACCAATAGGAGAAATAAGGGATAATTTGTTAATCAGACTTGTGTTAGAGCTCAAGAGGGAAGATTTTTATGCTGATTGGCTTGATAAAAAGAGGATTTCGATTTTTTTTCCTTCTTTTGGTAGAGAGGAGGAATCTACTTTAGAAGATGTAAAACCGGTGGGTAATAAACTTCTTTTACTTCTCTCTTTCACAGGATGGGATGATATTGTAAAGTTTAGAACTGTTGATGTAAGACTCGTAAAGAGAAAATTTATGGGAGCGATAATACCTGTCAATGCTATAATAATTAAGGAAGGTAAAAGCGGGGTTTACATGGTTAGAGGAGGAAGGGTCTTCTTTAGGGAAATAAAGTTTAGGGAGCTTAGCTCAGCGTTAGCTGTAACTTCCGATCTGAAAGAGGGAGAGAGAATTGTTATTGAGCCTGATAAGGTAAGTGAAGGGGCTTTTATAAGATGGTAAGTGTAAAGGCTCGGGTGGAAGCCGTTTTAGAGAAAATATCAAAGGTCTGCGAAAGGGTTGGGAGAAAGCCAGAGGAGATTAAGCTTGTCGCTGTGAGTAAGACTTTTCCTCCAGAGGCTATAAAAGAGGCTTTTCTTGCGGGAGTTCGTCTTATAGGGGAAAATAGAGTTCAGGAAGCATTGAGTAAGTATGAGTCCCTGAAAGATCTTGATATAGAGTGGCATATGGTCGGTTATCTTCAGAGAAACAAGGTAAAGAAAGCCTTAAAGATATTCGATTATATCCAGTCTTTGGATCGCCTTTCCTTGGCAGAAGAAATAGATAAAGAAGCCAAGCGGATGGGCATAGATAAGGTTAAAGTCTTAGTGGAAGTTAATATATCAGGGGAGCCGACGAAGCATGGTGTTGTTCCTGAAGAGCTTTTTGATTTTATAGATTCTTTGGATAGATTTGAGAGCCTTGATATAAGGGGGTTAATGACTATAGGCCCCTTGACAGATGATATAGAGAAAATACGGGAAGCTTTTAGGAAAATGAATTTCCTTTTTGAGAAGGTTAAGAGAGATTTCCCTCATGTAAGGTGGGAGTATCTTTCAATGGGTATGACGGATGATTTTGAGATTGCTATAGAAGAGGGATCTAACATGGTTAGAGTAGGGAGGGGTATTTTTGGGTCGAGGAGTGGTTAATATGAGTTTGTGGGATAAGGTCATGGGCTTTATAGGTTTTGTTGAGGAGGAAGTTGGAGAAGAACCGCAGATGAAGTTAACTGCTTGGGAAGAGAGGGAGAGTAGGATTTCCGTTTCCTCAGGAAGTAAAAAGGTTGTTCAGATATGGACTCCACAGAACGGAGCTGATGCAAAAGAGATGGCGAATGCCTTGAAAAAGGGTTGGCTTGTTATTATGGATTTATCTCTTTTAGATAGGGATGATGCTAAACAGGTGCTACACTTTATTTATGGAGTTATTTTTGCTTTAAGGGGGAGCATGAAACCTTTAGGAGATAGCATTTTTTTGCTTGCCCCCCCAGGTTATGAGGTTTTTGAACAGCCCTTCCCCAAAGGGGGTGTGAAACTTGGCGAGGTTGACTCCTCTGGACATCCAGAACAAGGAGTTTAGCAGATCCTTTAGAGGATATAATGAAGAAGAGGTAGACGAATTTCTGGATCTAATAGTTGAGGACTATGGTGCTCTTTTTCGAGAGAATGCCGAGCTTAAAGATAAAATAAGGGAGCTTGAAGATAAGATAAACGAGTATAAGAAGATGGAGTCCTCAATGCAGGAAGCGCTTCTTTTGGCACAGAAGGCAGCTGAAGAAAAGCGTATGAATGCGGAAAAGGAAGCGGAGATAATTATTAAAGAAGCTCAGATTGAGGCTCAAAAGATAATAGATGAGGCTTTATCCAAGCTTCAGGCGGTCGAATCCAAGATAAGAGAGCTTAAGAAGGAAAAGGAAAGGTTTATTTTGGAAATGAAAGCTTTGCTTTCGACCTTTTGGGAGCTTCTTGAAAGAGAGTTAGGGAGGGAAACAAAGGTTGAGATTAAAGATCAAAGTTCAGCCTGGGGCGAAGAAAGAAGAGATAGTGGGATTTCGGGAGGGGGTCCTCTGGGTTAAGGTTTCTGCACCTCCTATTGAAGGTAGGGCTAACGAGAGGTTGCGAGAAATTTTAGCAGAGAGGCTTTCTATTCCCAAAGGCAGAATTAAAATCGTTAAAGGTATCACTTCGAGGAACAAGGAGGTCGAGCTTGAAGGGCTGAAGGAGGATGAAATTTTTAGAGCTTTTGGATCGGGAGATAAGATACCTTAAAGGGATTGGCCCGAAGAGAGCTTCTGATTTTGAGAAGCTCGGAGTTGTGACCCTCGAAGATCTCCTCTATTTACTCCCCCGAAGATACGAGGATAAAAGAGAAGTTCGTTCCCTGACTGAGCTTGTTTTTGGTGACTTTAACCTCATCAAGGCTAAGGTAGTCAATGTAGAGGAGGTAAATGTTCGGAGAAACCTAAAAATTATAAGAGCTCTTATATCGGATGGAAGCAGGAGAAAGGCTTATGCTGTGTGGTATAACAAAGGTTACATCAAAAAGTTTCTCTCTCTGGGTAGAGAGTTTTTATTTTATGGCAAGGTTATAAGCAAATATGGGGAGATTCAAGTTCAAGATCCAGAGTTTGAACCCGTTGAAGATTTAGATGCCCTTGGCGCGGGGAGAATTTTACCAGTTTATCCTCTTGCAGGGAATTTAACTCAAAAGGTTTTGAGATCCGTAGTCGGAATGGTGCTTGATATGATACTTCCTGAGTTGCCTGATATTGTTCCTCGTGATGTATTAGAGAGAAATTCGCTAATGGACCTGCCTTCAGCTTTAAGGGAGGTTCACTTTCCCTCTTCCTTAAAAGAGGTCTCTAAGGCACGAGATAGGTTGGCTTTTGATGAGCTTTTCTTGCTTCAATTATTTTTGGCTTTAAGAGTTAGAGAGAGAAAGACAGTTGAAGCTCCCGTTTTAAGGCCGAGGGGAGACCTTTTAAGAGAATTTTGGAATAGGCTTTCGTTTACTTTAACTAATGCTCAAAAAAGGGCGTGGAAGGAGATACAGGCTGATTTGTCAAGCGGTAAACCCATGAACAGACTTCTCCAAGGAGATGTGGGCTCAGGGAAAACTATTATAGCAATTGCTGCAATGCTTCTTGCTGTGGAGAATGGTTATCAGGCGGCCTTGATGGCTCCAACAGAAGTGCTGGCAGAACAGCATTTCTGGGTTTTAGACCAATATCTTACCCCCTTGGGCGTTAAGATAGGTTTACTTATAGGAAGCCTGAAGGATAGAGTTAAAAGGAGAGTTGTTGAGGAAATTGCTTCTGGGGATATTAAGGTGGTTGTGGGAACTCACGCCTTGATTCAAGAGGGTGTGGAGTTTAAAAATCTTGCTCTTGTGGTGATAGATGAGCAACATAGATTTGGTGTAATGCAAAGGGCTGCCCTCCTGAAAAAGGGAGATTCCCCTCATGTTCTTGTGATGACCGCTACTCCTATCCCGAGAACCTTGAGTTTGACCATTTATGGGGATTTAGATGTTTCTATCATGGATGAAATGCCCCCCGGAAGAAAACCTGTTATGACATATTGGGTTACGAGCAAGAAAAGGGAGAAAGTGTATGAATTTGTTAAAAAGAGGGTTTCGCTGGGAGAGCAAGCCTATATAATATGTCCGCTCATTGAAGAGTCTGAGGTTCTCGAAGCGGAGGCTGCAACGAAGCTTTTCGAGGAGCTTAATGCTACCTTTTTCAAAGAGGAAAGGGTAGGGCTTCTCCACGGAAGGATGAAGAGCGAAGAGAAGGAGATGGTTATGAAGGCTTTTAAGAGGGGAGATCTCCAGATTCTCGTTTCTACACCAGTTATAGAAGTTGGAATAGATGTTCCCAATGCGACCGTGATGGTTATAGAAAGCGCAGATAGGTTCGGTTTGTCTCAAATTCACCAGCTTAGGGGAAGGGTTGGAAGAGGGCCTAAGCAGTCTTATTGCATCCTTCTTGCTGACCCAAAAACCGAGGAAGCGAAAAAGAGGCTTTCTGTAGTAGTTTCTACAACCGATGGCTTTAAGATAGCGGAAGAGGATCTTAAAATGAGAGGTCCTGGGGAGTTATGTGGTGTGAGACAGCACGGGGTAACGGATTTTAAGGTTGCTGATATTTTGAGGGATTACAAGTTGCTTGCGTTGGCAAGAAAGGAAGCCTTTTTCTTGGTCGAAAAATCGCCAAACCTTAAGGATTATCCTCTCTTAAGGTTAATGGTTAAAAGAAAGTTTGCTGAGGTTGGTGAGCTCATAGATGTCAGTTAGATACACTACCTCTCTTGTAGTTAGAGCCTTGTTTGACACGCTTGGGGGTGTGAAAGGAAAAACTTTTCTCGATCTTTTTGCTGGGAGCGGCAGGGTTGGAGAGGAAGCCTTGCGTAGAGGAGCAAGGGAGGTCGTATTTGTAGAAATTAATCCTCGCATGGTTAGGGAAATCTCAAAAAAGGTTAACTGCAAACAAATTTTATGTATGGATTATAAAAAAGCAGTACAAAAGCTCTACCTTGAGGGAAAAATGTTTGATATAATTTTTGCAGATCCTCCCTATGGGGAGGGGTTTATAAATGAGCTTCTAGTAGTATTAGACGAGTTTCCTTTGCTTAGTGATAAAGGGGTTCTCGTTATTGAGAGGTCTGTCAGGGAGAGTTTAGATTTGAGTATGGGGAGTTGGAAGTTGGTTAAAGAGAGAAGGTATGGTGATACTGTTTTAACTTATCTTTGCAGGGGGTGCAAGGATTGAGAGCAGCTGTTTATCCGGGAAGCTTTGATCCTATAACTTATGGACATGTGGATATAATAGAAAGAGCTTCAAGGATATTCGATAAATTAATAGTTGCTGTGGTGACGAATCCTGCAAAGAAGCCCTTGTTTTCCATGGAAGAGAGGATGGACATGATAAGGGAGTCTGTGAAGCACTTAAAGAACGTTGAGGTAGATGGATTTGATGGCCTTCTTGTAAACTATCTAAGAGAGAAGAAGATAGAGGTAGTTATTAGAGGCATGCGGGCAATAACGGATTTCGATTACGAGTTTCAGATGGCCTTGACAAATAGAAAGCTTAACAAAAATGTGGAAATAGTTTTTCTACTTTCCGATTCGAAATATCTATACTTAACCTCCCGCATGGTTAAGGAAATAGCCAGCTTCGGAGGATGTATAAGGGGAATGGTACCTCCTCATGTGGAGGAGATGCTCCTTAAGAAGTTTAGGGTTTCTTCATCGGGTTCCCTTTGAACGGGTTCGAATAGCTTAAGGTGCTTTCCAACACCAGCCTCGTATATTCGCGTCGCCTTTAAGTCGAGCTTAAGCATAAGTGATGCTGGTTCGTCTAAGCCCTTTGGCCTTGATATTATTGGTATAGAAGATTTTCGTTTAATATATCTTAGAAGTTCTTTTCCTCTTGGAGAGAAGCCCAGGAGGAAAGCATATAAAGCTCCTGTTTTCTGGAAGATCCGGTTTTCTCTCTCCTTAAATCCTACAAGAAGGTGGATTAAAATTCTCATAATCCGCGTTAAAGTGTATCTTTTGGTTTTTACCCCTTGGATGAGCTCTTCCAAGGTTACCGCTTTTAATCCCGCCTTTTTGAGCCTGTTTTCTATGCCTTCTTTGACCTCCGCTATTTCCCTTATTTCACCTGCTTCTAACCTTTTTATTAACATCAGGATTTCTCTTTCAAAGTTTTTAAACGATACTAATTCTCCTTTTCCTTCAGCTTCTTTTAAGATTTTATAGGTTATTGGAGGAACCAATTCCTTTACAGATGAAGCTCCGCTTTCAAATATTTTCCTTCTTATGGCCGTTGCACTTGAGAAGAGGCCCTTGATTTCTGGATCGAGGTATTCGCTTCCTACTCTTTTTATTGTTATTGGTTTTATCTTACTGTTCAGCTTTAGAAGACTTACCAGGTATTCTATCCCTAAGATGTTGTTAGACCCTCTTAAGATATGAGGGTCTATTCCTGCTTTTTTAATCTCATCTTTTAGGGCTCTTAATCTCGCTTCGGGATAAGATAATCCTTCCTTGGAAAATCTAACGAGGTTGGCCTTGAAATTTTCCGGTTCTTGGTATAGAATTTTTGCGATAGTTTGGAGCTCTTCGATGTTACCTGACTCACTTCCAAAGCATATGTGGGTTACTACTCCTAAAGCATTTAGTAAAGACACCGCACCGAAGGCGAAGACGCCGGCATTGTGGGATGCGAAAGGAAAGGGGAGTTCAAATACGATGTCTATACCAGCGGCAAGGGCCATCTCGGCTCTTTTATATTTGTCTACTATTGCGGGTTCTCCGCGCTGGAGAAAGTTCCCGCTCATTACGGCAATACTGAAATCGGCTTCCGCAACTTTTATACTTTTGTGCAAATGGTATAAATGTCCTGTGTGGAATGGATTGTATTCTGTTATAAGGCCAATCACCTTCACCTTTATCCCCCCTTCAACTATTTTAGTAAGGCTTTTTATTTTTTTAAAGGGGGCGATTTAAATGGCGATGGTAATAGAGTTAGAGGAACTCGAAAAGAATCCGGGTAAGGTTTTAGATTTTACCTTTGAGGAAGGGTTCGAGCCCTTTGACTATAGGGGAGAGCAGGTAGAGTTTGTTGAAGATGTATTTGTTGATGGAGGTGCCGTTAGAGTTAAAGATGGGATTATGGTATGGGGAGAGGTTACCACAACTCTGAAGCTTCATTGTAGTAGATGCTTGGAGCCGTTTGAGTTTCCTGTTAAGTTTGATTTTGAGGTAGAATATAGAAGAGGTGAGGAACGCCTCGATTCGAAGGAGAAAGCTCTGAAGGATGACGATTTTAGAATAGCATACTTTACGGGTGAAAATATAGATATAGAGGAGGATATAAAGCAGTTTATAATTTTGTCTATTCCTATGAAGCCTCTTTGCCGAGAAGAATGCAAGGGGCTTTGTCCGGTGTGTGGTAAAAATCTGAACGAAGGGGACTGTGGTTGTCAGAGAGACCTTGAAGACCCTCGATGGAGCGCTTTAAAAGAGCTTGTGAAGGGAGGTGTGAGTAATG